>ERZ773213.108-NODE-108-length-55990-cov-7.812228_pt1 | contig 55990 bp, 73 predicted proteins | sample MGYA00580996_ERZ773213 | MGnify/ENA primary metagenome ERZ773213 (study PRJEB29015, sample SAMEA2738152) | human oral metagenome | biome: human oral; feature: human-associated habitat; material: saliva | place: China | collected 2197 ...
TTTTTTTACGAGCAACTAGATTCTTATTGATTCGCCCGGAGAATTGTCCGATTCTTGGAATACCATTATTGGCTTTACGATTTCCCCATTTCATACCCTTAATTCCAAAGTGTTCAATGATGTCATCAAAATTATCGGTATGAATTAGTTCATTATCATGAATAATTAACATTTTATCCTCCTGGATAGTGAATTTTAGTATTTAGTTGACTGATAATATCCAGCAGTTCATAATAGTTATTTCTGTATGATACAACCATATTTGTCAAAATAAATACATAGCATAAAAGGGTAAACATTCCCACGAATGAGAGAATGCTAATTACCCATAAAATCTTTTCGGATTTCTTCATATCAAATCCTATTTATTTTTAAAGTCGTTAGGATTCAGATGAACGACGTCTTGCCACTTTAAAATTTCGACAATACCATTGTTGTGATAGTTTTCAAATAGCTTATACACATCTTTCTCATCTTCTTTAATAGTCAACAATTTGTTAATTGTAACGACAGCAAAGTCGCCTTCCCAACCTTCAGCTTCGTAATTTGGAATTTGAAGTTTAAGTTGTTGACCAGGGAAATATGATTCGCCCAATTCAGGTTCTTTCAAGTAATTTACCAAAGTAGCAAATTGAGAGTCGTAAATAAATGGAGAACGTAAAGTTACATCCAAAATAGTTGACATCAATGTATGATTGTCTTGGGTTTTAATCAATCCAATTAGAACTTCTCCAAGTTCAGCATCAGATTGAGCCTTCATTTCTTCCGTAAGAACATAAGGATATTCATAACGGAAATATGGATTGTTATCCACAACGGCAACTTTAGTGCCTTCTTCAGTTTCGAAGCGTTCAATTTTTAACATAGTTTAACCTTTCAATTAAAGTCTATCTGGCCATGGTTCATCAGTAATATAAACCATATTTGAGAAACGGATATCAGTAATATCACGATTGTCTGGTACATCTTCTAAGAATTGTAGACGAATTTGACGGGAGTCAGTGTTTCCACCAATATAGAATGTACCATAAGGAACACCCTTATCGTTTGTAATATTTCCAATTTTGGATGACGTAGGAGCGAATCCTAGCGGTAATGTGCCCTGTGGCACAATGACACAGAATTTGTTTCTATCTGATGGGTGAGCCACATATCCAGCAGCGCCTCTACGCTTAATACCGAACCAACCCCATGACAAACCGCCCCAAATTAATTCCACATTAGAGTTAATTCGTCGGTACAATAACTTAGCACCACTAAATGCAGTTTGTGTGATTGATGCCAAGACCTCTCCAGTATCGCCATACAATACCTTCCAACAGTCCCTTGCAGTATTTCGAGGAACTCCCTTATCATAAGGTTTTATTTTAATCCATTTAATAGCACCGTTCTTTTTACGTCGGTCAACATATACCGCACCAACAGGTAAAGCCTGTAGTGTCTCTACGTTATTATCGTCATACGGGTAGTTATCCCCATATACAGTATCGGTATTATTTTCTTGTGTGGTGGCAGTATTACCGGAATTAGATGATAACCCCTCAAGAGCGGTGTGTAATTCTGAGTTCTTGATATAATAGTCTCCACCATTAGCCAACTTGGTATCAATGGCAGTACTGATAGAACTTTCTACAGAACCAACCTTAGCTCTCAAGGTACCTAGGTCAGTCTCTTTAGCGAAACTGTCCGTTACTGGGATTGTGAACGTCACTTCTCCAACAGTCACTTGAGTTCCATCCATGGTATCTACCTTAGTAACATCAGCCTTCTTAACATATTTAGCATCAAGAAGTGATGTCATATCAGTGAAGATATCATTGATGTAATCAGAGTTTGTCTTAAGAGTTTCGACAATCTTTTGACTAGTAAGATTTTCAGTAATATATGAAGCAATAGCTCCAGATACACCGGTTTTGAATTGTTCTAATGACACAATATCAGTAGTATTCTTTTCAACCTTAGCCTTAAGAGTATCAAGACCTTCTTTAGCACCATCTGCTACAGCTCTAGCCGAGGAAATATCACTTGAGATTGTGGATAGTTGGTCCGAGATAGATTGCGTGATTTTTGTTGTGAAATCACTACCTTCGAAATACGTAGTCAAATATGACTGTACGTATTGTTTCGCTGCAGCAATATCAGATTTAGATGTCTCTGTTACAAGAGTTGTTAAGTCCAATCTAAGTTGAGCGACGTCTACAGAATTAATAATATCTGTCTTAGCAGTTAGAATTTTAGTATCTAATGCTTCAAGAATATCGGACTTGATAGTTTCCGCATTTAGAGATGCTACTTTTGTTTCAATACCCTGTAGTTTGCTCTCCTGATTTTGCAGTGATTTTGATTGTTCGTCCTTCAATGTATTGATGGACTCAACCAAAGCCGTTTTGATGTCATCTTGAATCTTCTTAATATCAATTAGCTTAGTTACACGATTAAGAATATCGTTCTTAAGAGTATCTGTATCAACAGCAGTTCCAGCCTTGTCCACAACACCCTTCTCTGATACAATTTTGTAAACAATACTTCGTAAGAAATCAGTATTGACAATATCGGTAGCAACCTCAATGAAGATTTGATTGCTAGTTGTATCAAAGTCACGCACGAATGCGTATTTATCTTCCCCGTAGTGTACCCGAGATGCTCCGTCAGTGTCTTTAGGAGAATATACATCCAATTTCATAGTAATAGCATCGATTAAGAATACTGTTTTTGGAATAATAATTTTCGCATATCCTGAATAATTAATTAAATTATTAGGAATATCAACCACAAGAGTCCCTTTATCAGGTTTCCATGTGGCATTTAGTTCTGTTTTGGTATCGTTAGACGCTCTAAAAATAACGCCAGAGATGATTTGCTCATCTCCAGCTTCTGGTTCAGAGAATTTGATACCAATAGAACGGTCTGTACCATCATCAATAATAGTGACAGGAGTGTCTAAATATATCATTTAAACCTCCCTTATTGTCCGAGAGTTAGTGGATAAGCAGCACCTACACCGTCCATTTCAAGACGGCCTTTAGTAACGAAATCGGATACAGGCTCACCATTATATGTGAATTCTTTGTTGAATTGCACAAATACAAGATTTCCTTCACCGTTGATTTCTTGATGGTTAGGGTCTTCAATTACCACGATATCATTAGCTTGATATGTCTTACCTACTTGAGCCTTCTCAAGAAGTCCAGCAAGTTTCTTGTAAACAACTCCGTAAACAATATTGCCAGACATAATGGTATGCATAACCATAGCATTAATGAAATTATCACGACATTGATCTTCGACTTTCTTTTGTTCGATTTCTTCATTTAATTTGTCGACCTGTTTAGTAGTTTCCTTGAATTCAATTTCAGAGAAATACTCTTTATGGAATGCTAGTAAACATTTACGAACGTAATCCGCTTCATCAGACGCATTGTTAATTGTATGTTTACCTGGTAAATACACAGTAATCAAGTTTGTTGGTGTTTCTGTATATAATTCAAATAATGTCTTTTCGACAGTTCCATTACCATCGTAAATATGGTAAGAGGTACGGATTTTAAAGCTACTCATTAGGTGAGTCCTCCTGTTTCATTTGTTCAATATGATTATCTATATTTTGGTTGAGTTTCAAAGCGGCATTTTCTTCTCGCAAATCCTCAATCATAATATTCAATTCAATATTTTCTGCGGTTAAGTAACCAATTTGTGCTGACAGACGTTGTAATAGTTTATCTGTCGATTTATCTTCGTACATATTTCTCCTATCTAAATCCTTTGTTCCAATCACTTTGTGTTTGTGCACGTTCAAGAGGTACGTAATACGTATGATTTTGATTAGAACCATCATTTACATATAACCAACAAGAAGAACCATATTCATTGGATTGTCCTTTAAATCGGACCATAAATAACCCACGGACAGCAAATACATCGACGTCGTTTCGAACTGACGCCAAAGGACTATTAACCCATACGTTAGTCATAACTGGAGTATATTCGGCAGAGTCTGTAGCCCTACCATTAAACCACGCCGGAGTAGCTATTCGACCATTAGACCTAATAGTCACTCGGTTAGTTATTCCGTCTTTATGAGTTATATTTAGAATCCCATTCGCAGCATGTAGAGTTGTGGTATTACCAATATCAATACCATCAGTCCATATTCTTCGAATTTTACCCTTATCGGCAATAAGTTTATCAAACACACCCTCCAAACCAACAACTTTACTAGCATCTAAACTAGCGACTTTAGCTGAAGATATGGTTGCATCAGCGATATGGGCGTTTTTGATTACGCCATTATGGATAAGAGCGTTACCGTCGAATTCAAGGTTTTTACCTTTAAAGCGAATACCATTTGTGTTGACATTCACCTCACTCACGATACTATTTGCCGAATTTAAAGCTCGGATAGCATAAGAATTACTTAATTGATTTACTACAGTCGCGGACCCCCAAGAACCGGGACTATATTCATCAGGCAAGCTATTTCCTCGAGCCATCATGATTTCTTTAATTTCAAAATCGCCGGCTTTATCAACCCAGAAGTAAAACGGATGCATATCCTTAGAATCAAACGTCATATCTTTATCGATGTTAAATGTTCGTTTGAATGTTAGCCATTTGTCAAATTCAATAGTATTACCACTAGACCATATTGTTTTACCTTTGTTACGAGTATGGTCCTTCAATTCAACAGCATAAGAACTAGACCCACTCTTATGCATAGTACTATTAATTCTATATTTAAAGCTTACAGTGAATGTGTCACCAACTTTAACTGAGTTAATAGTTAATGGTAAACTAACACCTCTCCAACGTTGCGTATCATTAGTTTTATATACAGTAATACGATAAGGATTCTTACCATAATTTCCCGGTGTTGGCGCTTTTACCATTACTCCAGGAGTGATTGTTATATTAGATAAAGCATTCTCAAAAGTATCGGTATCCAAAATAATATTGTTAGATGGCGAACCTCCATTAGCAACAAATGTTTGGATTTCGTTACTCTTCATAACCATCTGAGCAATCTTGGTATTGATACCATTCTCATTTTCTCCAATAGTACGAGAGAATAAATCCACACGACTCACAACATCTTGGAATTTGGTATTTTGAGTTAAATCTACATCCAGAGGATTTTTCTTAAATCCATTTATGAATTTAGTTTGTTCCAACTGGAAGTTTCTGAAATATACGTTCAGAGTCTTACCCGGAAATACTGTAAGTTTAATATATACTTCTACCGCTTCTTCTTCTAATTCAAAAGAATAACCGAATCTATTAAACGCGCGTCTAAAAGGCACCAAATCTATAATACCATCTTCGTGGTTTCTAAAATGGTGTCGATATGATTTTTCTGTTCCCGTTGATGTTCGGGTAGCCATTTCAAAAGCGAATATACTATCCGAATCCCATGTATTGGTCATTTTAGTTTCAATAGCAATATCCGCAGATAGTGTTAACATATCCCCTTTTTGTAAATTAAGGTTATATACCCTTTGAGAAAGCCAATGATAACTTCCAGCAGTCCCATAAAAATGCAAGATACCTTTCGCTTGGTTAAAGTTAGAATATCCGTGGTTGCCCACATCGATTTTCATACCTTGGTCGTCACCATAATGGACAATATTCCAAAAATCAGTTTTAGCCTTCTCTTCGTCGGTAATATTGAGTTGGAAATCACCATTTCTCAATAAATTTTGTCCACCAGTATCATAGAGATTATCTTCGACCGCAGCAGACCAATCGACAACTGAGTCAGCAGAATGCAAAATACAATCTTTAATTGTAAATGGTACGTTATTTGTATCATCAACACGGAAATGAATCTTCGTTGCTTTATTCAATAATTCCTCGGTTAAATTTACGTAACCGACCCTAGTTTCCCATTCATCACTAGAAATGTTCTTTTGTGTAATAGCGGGGTACTCAGGAATGTTTTCTGGCCACGAACCAATATAACCTGAATTAGAATAAAATTCAGCAACTGATCTAGAATTAGTTACTCTAGAGTCGAACTTAATTTTGTATTGAATAATCAATCGGTCGTTAAGTTTCAACCCAAGTTCTTTAAGAGTTTGTCCACCAACGAAAGAATAACCCGGGAAAACTTGAAATCCATTACCGTTAAGTACGTATGCACCAGAGCGTATAGGTCTATCACTTCGAGAAATATAATTTCGACCACCATACTTCTTAGGAATAGACTTCATTGTCTCCACTAAGCTTTGTCGGAGTTCTCCGATTTTAGTTTCAACAACAGTATTGGTGTTTGTTCGTGCGGCATTTAACATTTCATTCTTAGAAGCGTTAATGGCTTGACGAATAACCCCGGCCTCTTGTACAACACTAGATGAAATAAGACCGCTGACAGTACCATTTAAACTGCTAGTAACGGAAGATGTGATTCTTCCTTCACTAAGTTTAATTTGAGCATCAGTGTATTTTTTAGATTCACCGCTCGCATTAGATACTGCTAGGTTAATTTCATTTGGAATGAGTTCTAGACGAGCTTTTGCAGCATTCACATCGCCCTTGACCTCTTTATACTTCTCAGCAGCAAGTTCAATCTTTTCATTTGTTTGAGAAATAAGAGTTTTAATATTTGATACCTCACCCCCATAAGATACCATAGTTTTCTCTAATTCCGAAAGGTGATGATTGACTTCTTGCTTATAAGTACTTAGAGCCAATTCGTCTTGTGTTCCACTAGCAATAAGTTCGCCAATCTTTCGAGTTAAATACTCTCTATTGGCATTGAAGTCCTTCTCAATTTGCTCCAATTTTGATTGTGCGGCAGCAATCTGAGCGGCTTGGTCTTTAGATGCTCGTTTGAGGATTTCATTAGCGTCGGAAGTCACTTTATCTACTTTAGCTTTCATCTGTTCGTTTGAAACGGAGAATTCGTCTAATTTAGATTTGATTTCTTTCTCATAATCCGCAATTTTCTTATCAATTGCATCCCCAAAGTTTGCTGGAATAATTAAATTCCATTGTGTACCGTCGTAACGATACATTTCAACTTCGCCTTCTCCGATAGTCTTGTACCAAATATCATTAGCTTTCAATCCCTCAGTTGGAGGAGTATCTGGTCCAAAGAAATTCTTACTTTTACCATCAAGAGATGTGATTACGTTGTTAACAGATTCTTCTAAAGGAGCCAATACATCGGCAATAACTTTATTGGTCATCTGTTTCCATTCGGCGCGTTGAACTTCAGCTAATGTGGCGCGGTCGTGCCCACTAGTACTAGCCGAAATCTTTTTAATTCGTTCTGATAGAACATCATATTCAATTTTATTAACTTTGACAGTGATATTTACCCCAATTTTCGGGACGTAAACCTCAACTGTATCACAAAGTTTGATGTTAATAAGGGCTTTAATAATAGCTTTTTCCCACGCAGTAGTGTCACTTAGAGGAACCATATCAACATCAATTTTAATATTTGGTAAATCTACCCCGTAGTTCTGTTCAAAATATTTTTTAGAGACTTTATCAACCATATCTTTGGTGATAACTTTTACTTCGTTGTCTTTTTTGCCCTCTTTGACTTTGCTTGTTACGTCAATAGGACTCATACGTTTAGTAAAATAGTCGTTATAATATTTTGATTTGACCACATCACCATATACAACAACTTCCTTCTGATTTTCACCTTCAGGAGTATATTTGGCATATGGTAAAATGCTGGTATATTTACCACTCATGCTTGTGACAATCTTGATGTTCTTCAAATTCTTCCTAGGACGAATTGTAGTAACTCTTTCATGTCCTCTTCGACGATATAGATATATTTGGTTGTTGGTTCTTAGAACTTCTCCTCCAAATGCATCGACCATAGACCCCTCAGTACCGCTAATTAATGACAAGACATTCTTAATCTCATCGTGTTGCATAGCAGCCGTTGTAGTAATATCCGTAGCGAAATTGATATTAACTGGGTCTACAGCATGCGCTTTAATTCTAGCCCATACATCCATAGGCGTAGATGTTACGGCAGCGAATGGTTTTACAAGAATACCGCTAAGACTGTCGGTAGATGTGACAGCCTTAACAGTTCTTTTCTTACCATCTAAATCATCATCAGTTTCGTAAATACGAAATGCATGAGGTTCGTCGAAGTCATTGGGTTTGGCTAAGATATATCGTTCTGTACGAATCTCAGAAATCCAATCTCCGTTGAGAGGATATTCCATCTCCAATTCAAATTCACCATTTCGAACTTCGGTAACAATACAAGTCTCTGCATCATGGAGGATACCGATACCATTATTTTCGAACAAGGTTTCGTTTTGTTCATATAAAATAGGTCTCATACTAGAACCCTCCAATTAGGCGTGACAGTTAATGTCGGAATAACAGAAGCAGGGTTCTGTCCGTCAGCTGTAATAGTAAATTTATTTTTAGACACTCCCGGAGCTAATTCAAAGAAATCCTTACCAACGGTTCTGTTGTTTAGATTTCGAATGGTCCGTCCATCTTTAGAATATGTCGCATATAAAGAGCAATCAATGAATACATTTTCATTGTTCAAATCTTTAAACAACATAGTAGTGTTCCCAACAGTCAACGAAAGATTCCCTCTAACTCCAGAAAATGAGATTACAGGTTTTGCTGTATATAATGTTGGATTACTGACAAATTCTCCGTTATTAACTCTAAACGGAGCAATGTCTTTCACATATTTGTATGGTTGACATTTAAGTTTCGCAGTAAAACTAATACAACCATCATAGTAATATTTATTCTCAAACTCCATTTCCATGAGAATGATGTAATAAATATGTTTGGTATCAAAATATGGAATGAATGGAATCCATTCACCAATACCTTGATTAAATAACGTATAGATTTTGTTTCGAGCAGTAGAAATATCCCAGTCATTATCCCCGTGACTTCTACCATCATAGAAACATTTCAGTTCAAATTCTGTTGGTTCATATCCGTCATCATCGTAAGCCAACTCCCCTTCATAGGAAGCTGGCGATATGAATGAGACTCTCCTTTTCGGAGCAGGAATATTAGGACGTTCCTGAATAACAACATTTAAAGCCTCTGAACTGTTATTATTAATCATAAAATATCCAGGTTTCATAGTTCTTACCAGAATACCTCCTCACCTTTTCCTCGACGACTTTGATCGTCGAATGACTTAATATGACTTTGAATTTCTCTAGCAAGTTCTTTAGTGTTGACAGGTTTACCGCCAGTATCCACATTAACATTAACGCTATATTCTTTCTTAGAATTATCGTTGTTAACAACTGTGGATGTGTTTGATTGTTGTGGCACGCCGTATAGTGGTGTCGGAGTAGAAATACGTCCTCTATAATCTAATGAATAATCAGACATTTTCATTTTGTCGAGATTACTCATGTCCACTACTGGAGTAATTGTCGGTGCATAGCTCATATCATCAATAGCTACATCAAGCATATCACTTACACTATTGACTGCATCAGATACAGCATTTGCGAAGACATCGCCCTGACTAACCACACTATCCGCAGCATCAGAGAACCCTTTACCGAATGAATCAGTAACCTCATCTACCATCTTAGGCATAGCGTCGCCAATACCTTTAGCAACCCCCATAGGGATAAATTTACCAACATCTTTGGCAAACAATCTTGATGGTGAGTGAATATCGGCAGCAGCTCGAGCAGCTTCTCTAGCTTTACTAATAATTCTATTAGCAGCGCTTTCGATAGCCCACATATTAGCGTTCATACCATCAGCAACACCGGCAGAAATATAGTAACCTACATTATAACCGGCGCTTCTAGCAGAACCACTATAGCTACTTACAATACCAATGATAGAACTCATACCAGAGGAAACTCTAGATGCCGATGAGCTCATTCCAGAAGAAATGGAGCTAGACATAGCAGCCATCATTGTACTTACAATTTGGTTAACAGTAGAATTCATTTGAGTAAATGAGTTTTGAATCTCATGTACTCTAGACGTAATAGTTTGAGATACTCCACTCATACCTTGGTTGATATTAGCAGAAATAGAACTAATACTTGTTTGAATGGCTGTCGAAATACCAGAAAATGCAGTAGATGTTGCAGTAGCAACTGATTGCATTGATGTAGAAATAGAAGTAACTACTCCTAGCATTCCAGTTTGCACAGCTGTTGATACAGATGTCATCGACATGGTTACCGCATTAGTAACTTCTGTAAAACCAATGAATACCGCAGCCGCTAATGTAGAAATACCACTTAGCATAACTGTTTGGATATTCATCATACCGGTTTGTACAGCCATTTGCATCTGCATCATACCTTCCATAGCCGCTTGAGACAAGGTAGCGAATCCAGTAGATGAATTCGTCAATTCCATGAAGAATGTATTCATGGTTTGTTGGGTTGTAATAAGCGACTGATTGAAGAGTTCAATGATTGCAGGCATTGCTGAGAATGAACTTGACAGCAAAGTGACGCCATTTTGAATTCCGAGCATGCTTGCATCTAAAGCGGACATACCAAGAGACAACATCTGGAATTGCATGTTCAAATTCATGAACACAGCAGATACAGACGTCAATGTAGTCATCAACGCAGTTACCGGAGCAATTAATCCTGTAAATGCAGTTGAAACTGGTGTAATGGAAGTGGATAACGTGGTCATACTTGTGGACATTGTGATGAATGCCGTGTTGACTGTAGGTAAGGTTCCCGATAATAAAGAAGCACTAACACTAATCATGTTCATAGCAGTTGCAGTAGCAGATAAACCACTGACAGAACCAGCTAATGATGTACATGCAGTAGCTAAATCTTTAATATCTTTAGTAAATCCTTGAAGATTACCTGCGTAAGCAGACGCACCTAGTTTAGCAACCTCAACGGTTAATGAAGCCAATCCAGTAGCCGCGCTTGCACCATAATCTCCTACAAGTTTAACACCTTCACCAAATAATTTGAATCCTTCACCAAAGCTCTTAGCAGCATCTCCAACAGCTCTAATGACATCAGCAACACCATCAAGAGCAGTCTTAATAGCAGTACCAATGGACTCAAATATTTTACCAACGCCTTCTAAGGCAGTTTTAACACCTTCAGCGAATGTCTTAATAACATTTGACACACCTTCGAGAGTTGTCTTAACATTATTACCGAACGATACAAAAATATTGTCTACGCCTTCGAGAACGTAACGAATAGAATCACCTGTAGCAGTAATAACGTTGGCTATGGCATTAATAACATCAACAACGCCCTGAATGAATGCTTTGATAGTTTCTCCGATTACAGTAACTATAGAAACAACACCATTAACAACAGTTTCAATACCACCAATAATTGAAATAATAACATCGGCTAAAGATCTAATTATTTCCGATACAGTAGTAAATAAGACTTGTAAAGTGTCTGTTATAGCAGTGAAAAATGGAAGTATTACAGGACCAATTTCTTGTATCCATGTAATGATGAAATCTCTAACCGGAGTTAAAACCTCGACGATTGCTGATAATACTGGTCCGGCCAAACTTTTTATTATTGTGACAATTATTTCAGATAACGACAAAAATAGTGATTGTAAAGATGAAATTATTCTATCTTTATTTTCAACTAAACCAGCGGCTAATTTTTCAATAAATGTTACAGCTATATCAATAGCAACATTTATTATAATAGACATATTGTTTACTATAGCAGTAGCAAGTTCTGTTAACAATCTAACTGCAGCATTAATTAATTGTGGTAGATTATTAGTTATACCTTCAATTAATCCTAAAAGTAATTTCAGACCGAAATTAACAAATTCAGGTATAAGAACAGCAAGGCCATTTAACGCTGTTAAAACGACCTTAATAAGACTAGAAACAATTGATGGAGCATTCTGTGCTAAAGAGCGAACAAATGCATCAAAAGCTTTAACTATATTTACAACTGCTGTAGCACCTATCATTGATAGTTTCATTAAAGCCTTGGTGAAAATATCTAAGGCCATAGCACCTAGTAAGGCACCGGCGCCAATACCAATAGCAGCAACCCCAATAGCAACGAGAGTTACTGCCAATATAGCAAGTCCAGGAGCAACCATAGCCGCAAGGGCACCTGCAGCTAATAATATAGCCAACGCCCCACCGATAGCAACTAACCCCACTCCAATTTGAGCCAGAGACATACTACCTAACATTTTCAAAGGAACGGCAATAGCAATTAGTGATGTCGACAACATTAATAATGTCGCAGCACCTACTAAGCTAGATGCACCTAATGTCGATAATATGGCAACGGACGCTACTAAAGCGCCTAGTGTTACACCCAATCCTATAAGTGCAGTTTGCATACCACTCCAAGGGATTGCTGCTAGTTGTGTCATTACAAATCCAATACTCAACAATACAGGAACAAACGATAGTAATACCATAGATGCTCCTATAGCACTAAGAATGCCTCCAGACATATTGGTAAGAATTACCGTTATAGCGGTTAATCCTATTAATATACCCATAAGAGAATTCATAGCCGGTTCTAGTCTATCGGGAGCAATATTCGCAATATTGGTCAAACTAGACACTAATACTTTTACAGAAATAGAAAAAGTTATCAGGGTTAATATAGCCGATAAATTTACTTTGGCCCCGTCCAATAAGTGAGTAACGGCAACTAGACTGCCCATTAAGATAGCTAGTGTTTGTACTGATGATACCAATTTATCCGAACCAATATTTGAAATCTCTGTAAGAGACATAGTTAATACTTTAACGCTACCAGCAAATATAATCATAGCTGCCATGGCTGATTTATTAACTTTAGCCCCCTCTACGGCATGCATTGCCATAACCAAGCTGCCCATAATAGTAACTAATATAGAAACAGCAGGTATTAAAGCATCCACATTTATTGCGGAAATAGCTTGTAAATCTTTAACTAAGACGCTAACACTACCAACAAACACAATCATTCCAAATATAGCAGAAGTATTAATTTTAGCGCCATCTAGAGCTCTCATAGAACCAACTAGCGCTGCCATTACTGTACCTATTGCTAAAACAGAATTGGATAATGTCTCGGGTTTCATATCGGCAACGGATTTAATCGCGCTTACTAATACTTTAATAGACAATACAAATGATAGCATTGCCATAGACGTTCTAGCTTTAACTTCTACACCATCCATCATTCCCATAGATCCAGCTAACATAACCATCAATGTCCCGATTGATGCGACACCTCTTAAGAGTTCGTCAGGATTATATTTGACAAGATCTTTCATTGCACTAACTAAAATCTTAAGTGCGAAAACAAAACCAAGAAGTTTCAATGGATTTACTTTGATTTCGTCGATTTTAGAGAGTATCTTCATGCTTCCTAAAAGAACTAGTGATGCCGCGGATATGCCGCCGACGCCTTTCATTAATTCTTCATAACTTAATTTAGATACTTCGGCCATTGCTTTAGCAAGCATTCTTACAGCAAATGAAAATCCAATAAGATTCATTGTAGTGCCGGGAGGAATATTATTAAGTTTAGAAAGTCGGTTCATTGCCCCTGTTAAAATATAACTAACAGTTGCGATTGCTCCTACAGACCTAACTAAATCATCGGAAGACATTCCTGCTAATACTTTCATAGATAAAGCCAACATCGTTATTGATGTTGCAATCATAAGTAATGATCCGGTTTTTAAACCAGTTGTAAAGGATTCAATAGCTCCTTTTAAACCAGTTAAAATTTCACGTACTTTATCTACGATTTTATCGCCTTTTTTGATTAAGTCATTCAACGCATCCAATAATGGACCAATAATCGGAACACTTTTCTTCTTTCCACCTTTATCCTTCTTAAAAAGTTTAAAAATACTGAAGCTGGCGAGACCACCAAATGCTACTTTTAGAATTGACATAATATCAACTCCGGAAATAGCTTGTTTAAATTCGTTTATGTTCTTCATAACAGACGAGAACATGTCTTTAAACATTTTAGAAATAACGGGAGCAAAGCCATTGACGTCAATATCTTTTTTGAAAGAAGAAAATGCATTAGAAATGGCAGACATCATTTGATGTATTACATTTCCAACTTTTGATGCATACGATGATATTGTAGAAAATACTTTAGAAAATATAGCTCCCATTTTAGGAAGACCTTCGGATTTATTTAAAGCACTTTCTATGGATTGAACAAAATATAATAGTTTAGATGTAGCGATAGACAATATTGCCATTAACCGAGCAAATATGTCAGTTCCGGATGACATTTTAAAGAAAACATGTAATAAACTATTAATAATAGATAATGCAATACGTCCCAATGAACCTATAATGTTAAAAACATTAGCTATAGCTCGTCCCAAATAGAACCATCCGGTACTATATTTAGAAGCGGATCTCAGAGATTCAAGAAATCTTGAGATTTTATCTATAGCCACGCTCAGGGGTTGTAAAATTGTTCCTGCAGAATATCCGACTGTTTTGAATCCTGCACCAATATTACTGAGTATCCATCCCAATGTTTTGAAGACATTACCCATTAATTTACCCAAAGAGCTAGCAGTTTTATATAAGAATATGTTATTCTTTATACTATTAGATATAGCTTCTATAGCTTTAGTAACACCAAATAAAACTTGAGCGGATTGTTTATAGTCACCAATTACGGATCTAAATCCTTCTCGGAATTTAGTCATAACTTTAAAGACTATTTCGAAACTATTTTTAATGGTATTAAATAAAGCTTCTTGTCCGCCTAAATCTTTCCATACTTTGAGCATGGCATTTCGATAGTTACCAAGGCTTCGTTCCATCTCTAGAACAGAGTCCCAATATTTACCTTGGTCGTCATTGATGAATGGGTTAACAATATCGCCAATACTAGTCCACATGGACTTGGCTTCTTCGAAACCTCCAAGGAAATATTCCCATGTAGTAGCCCATCCAGAACCAATAGCTTCCTGAACGGTATCCACTAATTGACCAAATGATTTAACTTTTGTTGCGGCGTCAAGCATGGACTCATCTGTCGAGAACTCTTTAAGAGTTTCTAGCAATACTTCAGTCGTTAACCATCCGTCTTTCAATGAGTCACGGAATGACTTGGTCATGTCTCGAGCATGACCCATCTTTTCTGCAGTTTGTGTCAATCGGTCTTGGAATAGTTTACCACCCATACCCGCGTTAACTACAGAGTTCCAGTCTTGTAGACCTACACGACCAGCAGCCAACGCTTGAGACAATTGATACATCGCCATACTAGCTTGTTGGGTGTTTGATCCAGAAGCAGCGGCCAAGTTGGAAATACCTTTAATAGCGATTGCTGATTTATCCAAGCTAACACCAGCAGCGGTAAATGTTCCGATGTTTCGAGTCATATCTGCAAACGAGTAAATGGTTTTATCAGCGTAGTCATTCAAGTCTTCCAACGCACCAGAAACTCTTCGCATACGAACTGAACTATCTGGAATTTCCCATTCGGTATTCGTCATGATAGTTTGAACAGAACCAAGTTTGTTTTTGTACTCTTCTAAACCATCACCATATCCTCTAAAGAATTGTCCAGTAAAACTCATAGCTTTCTGAATCATTCCACCTAAGACATTACCCAAAGCAATATCCATGATAGATAGAGAATTTTGTACAGAACTAGCTGCTTTAGCGAAAGCATTAGATAGGGGACTTGCATCGAACCCCGACACTTTTGAATTCAAACCATCAATAGATTTAATGGAGTTCGGAAACCCTTGATGGTTATCTGCCTTTTGGAAAATACCTTTCAACCTAGATAGAATTGAAGATGTAGTAGCTGTTTTGCTAGCGACATCTGTATTCATCCTATCAATAGATTGTCCAGCGCCAGACATATCAATACCTTTTGCGCTTCGGTTAAAAATTCCTTTAAGGCGAGATAGTAATCCCTCAGACTTTTGTGTCGATTTTGAAATTGTGTCTGTCATCTCTGACATGTCTGAGGCTATGTTTTTAGTCGCATCTTTACCATTGACTTTACCAAAAGCTTTCTTCATTCGTTCCAATGCGGCGACAGTGTCATCAGCATTCTTGGAAAAGCCTTTGTTATCTAAGGTGACCTTGGCGACTTTTTCATCTACATATCCAACCATAGTTTACCTTTCTACATTCTAGCAGATGGGTTTGTTTTCTTAACAAACTTTTCTCGTTCTGCCCATAGACGATCGAACTCTTTACCATTATTATGTTTATCTGCGGTCCATAATTTTTCAGATAAAGAATCGTATTTCTTAATATTTTCAGGACTCATTCCGAGTTTATCTTTACGTTGTTTCTCTTGAACGGATAACGTATGAAATTTTTTAGCATCATTATAACGAGGTTGACCTTTTATAGGTTTACCAGTTTTTGCATCAAATTGCAAAGATGGTTTAAATAGAGAAGAAAACTTCTTTTTCAAACGCCTACGTCCCCACTTCATACCTTTGATTCCGAAGTGCTCAATGACATCTTTGGAAGATTGAATAGAGTAATAATCCATAAAATATCCTTTCTATTTTAGATAATCTTCTAAAATTTTATTAATTGCTTTCTTATATACCGAATTAATAGCTTCGTCAATATAAGGTCTTGGAGGAACATATCCTCCGGTACCCGTACCATGCCCATAATGTAAAATTATGGCAATGTTTACTCCGTCATTAATATGCGTATTGTAAATTTCTAAGTCTTGTCCTCTTGAAGTATTAACAATCCTATACCCCCATGACTGCGCAGTTAGTCCTGATTTTGTAGGAGTAGCATCGGCAAGTGCTTTGACAATAGCTTTCCCTAGAGAATCCAAATCGGACGTTCGAGGTCGTTTTAAAAACTTTTCTAAATTTCCGAAATCTCCAGAAACGTGAATTGGCATTATTTATTAGCCTCCTTACGTTTCTTCTCATCTAGTTTTCTAGCGGCAGTCATTGCTGCTTCATTAGAAATAAGACCAACCGCCGCTCCTGCGGCAGCATTACCACCAATTTGTTTGGCGTACATAGCTCGTCTCGCGATAGTTTCTAGTTTGTTCTCACTATCACTGATGATGTCGTCGGTCAATTTCTTAGAACCCTTTTTAATGAGATTCTTATGATCAAAGAATATAGTAGGGTTCTTAGATTTAAATCCAGAGAATTTTCTATCATTGATATCCAATAATCCAGCATATCCTTTTTCTTTCAATTTACCATAGAACTTATTAATATTCTTTGTCGCATCAGCATCTTTCCCTTGAGCAGCAAGAGCAACATTAAATAATTCATATGGGGATCCTTTTCTAAATCTAGAATCAGCCGCTCTAAGTCCTACTGTAACTTCATCGGCCATTTTTCTAAAATCAGAATCATTCTTATAAAGCTCTTTAAAAGTCTTTTTGGCAGCTCTATTAGGCGCTATCTTCAACTTTTTATTAGCCATTAATGTTATGATATTATCTTCTTTATCTAGACCTTGAGTTTTTCGAACTTCCCCCGGAACCATAAATGGATTTTTACGTTGTCGAGCCCGTTGTCCTCCATAAATTCCACGATATTTCATTTTATCATGTTTTCTATACGCAGCATAAATATGACGGTCTTTATCGAATTTGGTAGCAGATGTCACAGTGTCAACTTTTTTGCCGGCTTTGAAACTTCGACCTAGAAATTCGTCTTGGACATAGTTTTTTCCATAATATGCAGCCACCCCGGCTGCTACCGCTGCTGCAGTACCTAAAGCAATCTTTTCATTTCTAAGCCGTTTTTGTAACTTAGCTTGTGCTTCTTCATCGGTCATCCCTTTTTGTTTATAATAATACAATAGATTTTTCTTATGACCATCATAAAGTTTATGAACACCCCACTTCATTCCTTTGACTCCGTGGTGTTCTAAAACGGTTTGTGTAGATAATCCTAAATAATTATTCATTCATCTGCTTCCTCCTTTCTTCCATTATTTTTCTATTTCGAAGAACTTGTTGTTGATGTTCTGCCATTGCTTCGGCTCGTGTCATTTTCTTAGGAGGTTCTTGCAATGCCCCTACACAATTCAATAACATAATCAATTTATTAAGGTTTCTATTCTCCCAATCAAATGGTATATGATTCAAAGCCATCATCGCATAAATTATCTCAGATGTAAATATTTTCTTACGGCGATACTCTTTACCTCTACTAGAATTATTGTTTTTTGGTAATTCTGTAGCACTGGGTGTATCTTCCATATACTTTAAAATTTCCCTAAAATTAGCTTCTGTTAGACGAGATATATCAAACGGTTTATCGGCCATCATAACAATAAAATCAAGAATCTCATGTTGTTCTATGTTGGCAGAATTGTCAATAAACCTTTTCTTATACTTCGTCTCCCACTTGTCTAATACGGTTAGAGTATATTTGAAAGTAATATCTTCTTTGGGTTCTGTCATAATAAATTGAGATATGCTATCATCCCACATTTCAAGCTCATCCAAAGTTATAGTTAAAAACTCAGACATAATATTCACACCTCAAACATTTTATAAAAACAAAAAGAGGCGGGTAAAATCCACGCCTCCTTTTTTCAATTTCAATAACTAGTTAGCCACAGCGGCCGCAGCAGCTGTATTAAGTCCACGAATATGTGCAGTAACACCAGAAATGAAGTTTTCAAGAACTTTACGAGAATCATCATGGAAGTCTTCAATCAATGCTTCATAAGCAAGAGATTGTTTGAATTCTTCACGAAGTTGGTCGCTCTTAATGAAGCGTTTACCATCTTCCGATTTAACACCATATGCAGTAAGAACGAAGTCATTCAACAAATCATACATAGGTTCAATTTGTTTTTCTTCGATCAATTTATTGATATAGTTTTCCATGTTTTCGCTTCCATAGCGTTTTTGGAAAGAAATCAATTCCATACGGTTCAAGTTGAAATATAGAGTTTCTTCTTGTTTGTTACCGTCGAAATCTTCATATGTTACTTTTTGTTTAAGCATAAGTCAATACCTCCTATTTAGAAATTATTTCAACAATTCAAGCAATTCAGTTGGCAATGGAAGACGAGCATCTGCTTCGTCAGTTCCGTAAAGAATATCTTCGATCTTCTTAAGTTTGTCAGCAGGAGTTGTAGTTGAGTTGAATGTCAATACTGAAGATGGTTTAGCTCCAGGCACAGCAACAGGAGTTGATGAAATGCTCCATGATGGGTTTTGTGGTTCTGGACTGTCGTTCACAGTTGAGTGAGAACGTTCTGATGGAGCAGCTTTACATCCGTACCAGATGTGGAGTTTGTAGCCATAGTCGTTACCTTTGATGTCGTTACCAAGGATTGATTTGTACGCGAAACCGAATGGTTTACGAGTTTGTTGTGAAACTGTGAGGCCTTTAGAAATTTCTTTCATACCGTCACATTCGTCAAATTCAGCTGGTGAAGAAAATGCTTCGATAGTTCCTTCGAATTTCTCAGCACCTGTTAGAGACAAGTATACCATGTTGTCTGCGTATTGGTCATTAGACTCAGCACCTGATGGTGATTCGTTAGCAGCAGTAATACCATTCCAAGCAACACCTTTAGGATATGTTCCATCGTCTGCTTGTGGGAAGAGAACGGCATTCGATACACCGGTCTCATAGAAACGTTTTCCTAGTTCGTCAAATACTAGTTTAGCCATTTGTAATTCCTCCAGAATTAAGTGTCATAATAGTATGGTTCATATTCTCAGATACGAACTCATTGTTGTAAGTACAGTATTGATTTTCAAGTAGAGCATCCACAACAGGAGACTCTACTCGTTTATCAATAATTGTAAGTTGGTAGGACATATGCGTATGATATCGAATATCATCAGCATGTCTTTGATGAATCCCTTTTCGTCGATAAATAATACAAGGGTATTCGAGTTTTATGTTTGATACAGGGTTGTAATAAACTTTGTACCTCTCACCAGTTTTGTCAACAGCTTTCAGGATAATGTTATGCACGTCAAGTCGTTGCTTGCTCATTATAGACCCCTCCCAAACTAACAACAACGCGAGGAGGTCGGATATCGAAACTTTCGACTTTCCATTTAACCCCCTGAAATTCAACGTATGTTAAATTTGCGATGTGTTCATTTAAAAATTGATTAGCGACAATTGACAGCTGGTTGGTAATGCGAACATTATCAATTGTTGATTTGTCGCTATTTTGATGTTGGTAACGATTACTTACCACATCCCCTTTGATAGCTTTAACAACTACTTTGGGTTCGTAGACTCCGAGTTCGATTTCTACGTCATCAATTCTAAAACCAGCTTTTCCGCTAAACTTCATGGATTATCCCCCAGGAACTCCTGTACGAGCAGCTTCAGATCCAGCAGCAGATCCAGCAGCAGGTTTGAAGTATACCGCAGCTTTAGCACGAGTAAGCGCACCAGACAAACGAGTTTCAATCAAATATTTCTGTTTGTTGAAGTCGATGTCGAAGTGTTCAAATGTGTTAACTTCACCACCACGGTTTGTACCGATTTGGTAGTCAGCCAAGTTAACCATGATCATTTCATCTGGTTTCAAGAAGTTTGTTTCAACGATTTCAGCAACACCAAACAATGAAGCAAGGTATTCTTTGGTAGCTGGTTGTTGGCCACCGAATACCCATTGTTCGTTCTTGTTACGGAGGAAACGAAGTTTAGTCAAGAATAGAGGGTTCACGTAAAGTGATGGAGTTCCTGAACCAAGCATCTTAGTTTTCTCAGTAGCAACAGTTTCGAACAAGTCAAGAAGAGCGTTAGGGTTGTAAGTTGCTTTGATTGTGTAGAAGTCTTCGTCTTTAGTGATTGGACGAATCTTGTCTTCTTTGATTTTAGCAGCATCACCAGTAGCACGTCCGTCAGATACAAGGATTGCTTGAGCGATTTCGTCGTTCAACTTGATGCGCATTTCTTGGTTGAAGAATGCAGCAACGTTCAATTGTTGACCGATATCAATTTGGTCATCACGGTCAATTGATTGTTTTTTATAGATTGTTTGTGGGTCTGTCTTACGAGACAAGAAAGAAATGATTTGTTCTTTCTTTTCAGTTCCCTTGATATAACCTTTAGCACGAAGTTGTTCATCAGTCAAGTCAGAAAGGTCTGTCATGATAGATTTAACAAATGCAGTTGGTACTTTTGTTACGCTTTTAAGAATGTGTTCAGTAGCAGTGTTAGGAGAGTAGATTACTTGTACTCCGCCTTGAAGCGCATGATCAGGGAAAAGTTTGTCAATGTTGTTCATTGAGTGTTTAAGAGTGTCGCCACCGTCCATTTCAGAAAGAACTTGACCTACTGTACGACCACTTTTTTTAGCGGTTTCCATAGCAGCTTCAAGTGAGTGGCGAATTTCTTGTTCGTCATTTACATTTTGTCCAAATGCATTATAGTGCATGATTTGTCCTCCTAGGGCAGATTGTTCTAATTCGGTTTCTTCATCGTCATCATCGTATTCTTCGGCAAGTTCGCTCAAAACTTCACCAACACGTTCGTCTACAGCATCTTCAAAGTCTTCTGCAATTGCAGCTTCATGTTGTTCCAAAGCTTCGTTTACCGCAGCTTCTGTAAGAATAGCGACTGCTTCTTGTTGATCTTCATCAAGAGTTCCAAGAACTCCATCCATGATATCAGTAGCTTCACCTTCGTCCGCGTGTTGAATACGGTCGAAGAGGCTAATACGTTCTTGTCCAAGCAAAACATCGTTTGCTTTATGTAAAAGTTCGTTACTTTCCATTATAATAGTTTCCCCTTCATTAGGATTATCGGAGTGCTGTAACACTTCCGTAATAACAGCGCCTGGATTGGCTCCGGCGACTACAAGTGATACTTCATAGATATTACCATGGATAACGTCATTTTGGGGCGTACGTTTGATACGATTTGCACCGATTGACATCGACCAGATATCTCCATGTTGTACGAGTTCTTTGGCGCTTTGGGCTTTTGGAGTATTGTTGAAATATCCTTCGCCGTAAACGCCGTCGTTCGCATGATGCAACATAACATGACCGATTACATTCTCTGGCGTACTATGATCATGTGACCAAACCAGAGGAACCTTCTGTCCGTTATTGTCTTTAAACGCACCATGTCGAATAATAACACCGTCTGTACAACGAGTGTCGTTACGAGTTACATAACCCGCGAAATCATACTTGGGATGTTTATCCATTATACGACATTTCCTCCATCATTATTTGCCGCCATTTTGAAAGTCCTCTTCCGAATACTCTCCATCTTGGGGGTATTGAGCGTATTCATCGTATTGACCTTCAGGGGACCCGACAGACCCAGGAATAGACACATTCTGACGAGCGTCAGAGATATTTGGATTATACAATTGGTCAGCCATAGGGTCGGCGATAGGACCGTATCCGATGACTGCACGGAATTCATTAGAAGTAAGAATTCGATTACGAAGCAAAGAATCACCAATCGTAGCAAGTTGACTTGTAGGTACCAATTTAAATGGGTCACTATAAGTAACAATACGATGGCCTTGGGTATAACCAGTCTTGGTTATAAATTTTCGTTGAAATTCTTCTTGAATCCGTGTAACAATAGGATCAATTGTTCTTGTATAATAGTTTTGCATTTGTTCCGCATTAGCGGTACCATCAAATACTGCTTTAGTCAAACCGATTTGGCTTAACAATTCATCTGTCAAATATTTAATCTCATCCATTAGGTTGGAATTAATTTGTCTATTCAACTGAGTAATCTTTTCATCGGCAGTAATATATGCAATACCCAAATTAGAATCTTGAAGTTGTTTCTCAATATCTTTCACACGTGCATCAGCTTCTGCTCTCTTGATATCATTTCTGACAGGGACAGGAAGTTGAAGAATCATGTTCCATTTATTAGCGACCGCATCAATATCTTGTTTATCTAGGATAGACAATTTTTGAATTAGGCGGTTCATAGTTGGGTTGTCATTACCTAAAATATTTGCTAGTGGATTTTCGATAATCGCACACATCTTCTTAGGTACTATAACCTCTGAGAAATCCCCTTTATGTTCGTTATAAAGTTTTACACGAACCTTTGTAGGAAACCATTCCATAATTTTACCAACACGCATTGACTTAATATCATACGCCTCAGATTGAGTTGGGTCTAAAGTTGCTTCGACTGGAACAGCAGCCACAACCCCTTCATCAAATAGAGAATATACTAAATCATGAAAGAAATCTGTAGCGGACTGGTCCATGTTCATTTCAACTTCAAATAATCGTTGCAATGAGGACCCATACTGGACAGTCTGATTCTCTTTATCTTCAGCCAATTTAACGTGTTGAAACTTAACCGCACTAGCATCCATAGCGATTCGGTTGAAGATCATTGAAGAGATTGATGCCCTAGCATATGTTCTTGATGGAATCGAATTGTTAGGATTAAGTGCTCTAGGTTCAGTCGATAGTTGAAACACGGGTTGTGTTTCGGTTAATGATGTTGTGTCATTTCGGTTAAACATAGACCAGGCATGTTGTAAACCATCAGTAAACATACTCATAGTATTTCAGCCTTTCTATCCGAATAAGTCTAGATTACGTTTATACGCAACCCATGCGTCAATAAGCGCGGCAACATTATCAATCTTTTCATCAGCACGACGTTTAGATAATTTGTAGTTACCGTTGTTGTCTTGAATTGCTATAGCATTACCCATAGCGAATTTCATAAGTTCTTCATCGAAAATAAGAAGACGTTCTGTAGCCAAGTTTTTAAGTTCTCCCATAGGTACAGATTCTGTTTTGGCGCCTTGTATTACTTTCTCAACACCGTATTCTCCATTGTCGCGAATCCATCTTTCAACAAATTCTCGAGCGTTATACGGGTCATAACCGAAAGCGTATACAACATACTTATGCTCATAAATCATTGCTGTTAGGTCGTCGTAGACTCTGTTCATGTCTAAGACTACCCCATCCATAACTATAAGAGTTCCTTCAGCAATCAATTCGTCGTAACGATTTCTCATGGCCGAGGTTAACTTTTTAAGTTTCGATTCACAAACATAAGACCTAGTTTTTATACCGAACCTTCCCCTACCAAGAGGGAATAAGAATGTAAATGCACAGAAGTCATCCCCTTGTGATAAGTCGGCGCCCAATGTACATTCTAGACCATCAAAGTTCTGAGGTCTATGCGGTATAGTTTCTTCATATACAAAGAAATATGTGTATCCTTCAACAGGAATACCAAAACGTTTAGCGAGAGTATCCGCTCTTGTAGCAGGTTGATTCTCTGCACGTTCTACTTCATTTCGATAAGTTTCGTAGGAAACTGTAGCTCCCAAATTGGGATTGGCTTTCATCCATAGCTCAGGATAAGCCACTTCTCTAACGTCGTCGAGTCTATAGTACCAGATAGATACATGCGGGTTGAAATATCGGCCTTCCAATATGTCTACCAGCTCCATCTTGATAGTATCCCCGACACCGTCACGAGCAGTTCCTTCGGAAGATGTAGCGATTATGAGATAGTTGTCATTCTTGGAAGCACCTTGTTCAATTGCCCCAATGACATCTTCTCTAACTTCCCCAGATAGCCATTCATCTACAGAAGCGTACTTACATCTTAAACCTTGTAGCTTATCAACTGACATAGGTCTTATTTCTAAGAGACTATTCGTGGCAAAATTTTCAACACCCTTCTTAGTAGATGCCAATAATTGTTTCTGAGTAAGATTACCAGTCATTTTAGACCCCTGAACCATGTATTGAATCAGAGGACCTTTAGCTCTACTTAAAGCAGTTCTAAATGGACCCATAATTTCCTCAGCTTGCTTCATAGTTGGAGCAGCAACTACCTGATGGGTTGTAGATGTGTCAATCAACAACATGTATGCCTGCATGTATGTTGAGTATAGTGATTTAGCAGCACCACGTCCGACAATAAGATACTGTTTGGTCGTGAGTCGCTTAAATTTTGTTTTTATTTCCCATTTACCGAGTTTAGGATTGTAGACCTTGTCCTCGGAAATGTAAAACCAAGCGAGGGCACACTCGGCCCATAATTTAAAGGACGGTAATAGCGTGACATCGCTACCGTCTGTTAGAGTCATTTCATTTTCGCAAAATCTAACAAAGCCTTCAATCGCTTGATTATCGTAGTAATAATCCGGTGACTCAATTAAGAAGTCAATACGGTTCATTTCCAGAGACACCATTCGATTTACCGGAATCTCACCTCTAAGAACTGCTTCTTTGAACTTCATGTATTCTTCCGGATAAGCTTTATTGGATAATACCAAAACGTTATCTCCTATTTCTTAATTACTTTAACAAGTTGCGTTGTTAAAGGAGCATAATCCTTAGGTTTGTTTTTCATAAAGTCATTAGCGACAGTCTTAAGAGCTACACCAGCGACTGTAGGAACAACAAATCCTGCAGCTTTCTTAAGAGTACCTTTAACAGTAGGTCCGCTATTGGTCTTATTGATTTTGTTTGCTCTTTGGATTTGCTCTGCGAAATCATTCTCCATGCGTAATCTGTTAGTTGCATTTCGAAGATCTTTATCAGTCATAACATGTCGATTGTTATACTTTTTATTCCATTTACTATTTGCAGCTTTATTAGCCTTTTTAATTTTATTGCGGGAATCGTATCGGTTCCTAAGTTTTCGGAATCCCCATTTCATACCTTTGACACCGTGGTGTTCAATGGTATCTAGATCCGAAACAATAGCAATAAGTTTTTCATCATTTAGGCTCATTAAAATCCTCCTTTTGGATGATTATACGATGAGCAGTAGATTGAATAGATTTTTCTAGGGAAGTAAGTACGCTCCCAGCAGGAGGGTCAAATTTAATTCTGATGTTAAGATAAACATACTGCTTGACCAATCGAAGTAAGTGTGTGTCAGTGGTATTTAATAATTGTTCCCAATTTGAATCTTCACTCATAACAAAGTCTTTGTTAAGTTGTGCTAGTTGAGACAATTCACCAATGATACCGTCTAACTCCATAATTAATCTTGAATCAAACCCGTCGTCTTCTTCCGAAGCAAAATCTAAAACAGACTTTACGTCTTTTAGAATTGTCATATCCACCTCACCATAATTTAGTGTCTCCAGGCGTTCTTTCAACATAATTAGATTCGGGATAAACTTTCTTATAATGGATTATAGCATGAGTTTCGTACGAAGTTGTTATTAGTAAATCTGGATTGAGAAGAATGTCTTCATTCCATTCTAATAAGTCTTCTTCGGTTACAGGAATCATATGATGAACTAATACTCGTCCCTCGATATTGATACCAGGAACTCCTAGGTCATAACCCATATCTCTAGCGATAACATAATCTCTAAGTTCTCGCCAAAGCTTGCTTCGATAGAATCTATTAGATATCTCTCGAGGTGATTTGTATCCTCTATTTATTAATGACAGATAATTTAATCTGTCACCAAATGAATCAAATGTTATAAGTTTAGAATAACTCAAATCTTGAAGAATCGTTCTATCGGTTGTTAATAATGATGTCATAGTGCTTCAGATGGAGCATAACCACGAATTGCAGCGATTACTGCTTCGCTATCTCCTTTTCCTTTTACTTCACTGTCAATCAAACTGATTTTGGATTCATTGAGTTTCTTCTTAGCTTTTAAGTTTTCCAACTGGATTTCGTTTTCAATTGTACCATAACGAAGCAATGCGTTCAATGTACTGGGAGCGATAGTTCCATCTTGTAACTGTCTTTCCGCCAAATCAAATGCTTGCTTAGTTAATTGTTGCATTCGTCCTTCTGGAGTGAATGCTTGACGAATTAAATAGTCGTCTTTATTTTTCTTCCGGGGCATCTTCGATTACCTCCGGTTTCTCCTGAAGCTCGCGAAGAACACGAACAGCATGTTCGATATAGTCTTCTGCTTGATCAACCGTTAAATTAACTTTTGTTTCTTTAGCGAAACTCAAAAGTTTTTCTAACGCTTCTCGTTTCTTCTCATCATTAGGTAACAACATGTTATCCAATGAAGATACAATAATCATAGCACGTTCTGCTAAAGTTGTAACTGATTTGTTGTGTGTAGCAGCTCCCAAATATTTAACCAATTCAAGAACCACTGGCGCAACGAAAACAATTAAAGTTGAAATTTCAATAAGTTTATCAACTGTCATTCTTAGTCTCCTTATGTCTTTGTTCTTCAATATAGTCATTAACTAATCTTGTTATATAGGAGTTTCCTCCTTTATTAACATACGAATCGTATAGTGACAATATCTCGGAAACGGATAATCTTTCAGATTGTATTCCAGTAACTATTTGTAAACGAAGAAAATCTCTTTCTTGGGTTTGTTGCATCTCTTGAAAGCTAACAGTAAGTGCTTTCATAGAATTTTTAATACCCTCAATTTCTTCGTTTTGCTTCTTTTCCAAGTTAGTCCATAGTTTTTGGAATACTCTTGAGCCAAAACCAACGATCGACGCTCCAACACCAATGTACACACCAATCTGAGAAAGAACTTCAGGAGAAAAGAACCAGTGTATCAGAGCTTGTACGTGTTCAGCCATCTCTTGGGACATGGTCTACCTCCTTTCAGTGTATTTTGACCCCACTTTGGTATCCTCGAATCTGAGTTTTAACCCACTCCGGGGATATTTTAGGGTGGTGGGGCGATGCAGGGGGGTGGGGTTTCTCTGCGGACCCTCCCCCTATGGGTCTGCAGTTACGTCTCCTATGTATTTGTTGGTAGACGAATAGGTGTTGGTGTTGTAGGCTTACACACAGTCCAAACATCAGCAACTGGTCCATCATCAATGATGTAATTAATGGCAGTGGCATGGCGTTGAGCAATCTCAACTTCATCTAACGCATCATCAGTGTTGCCAATGACTTCAGCTAAGAGTTCTGGTGTGTTGTAGCCATGTTCAGTGTCCCAACGAGACCAAGCATCATAGTCGTCGAAAGGATTGTAAGGGTTGTCAAACGTTGTTAACATAGTATCAACGACCGACGTCTCTTTAACGTAATCTAGTTCATCCATAGAGTTCTCCTTTCTAGACTAGGTTCTGTACAGTAGACACACTAACGCCTAAAGCTTCTGCTACTTCAGCGTACGTTCTACCGTTCTTAAGCATACCTTTAGCTCTGTTAGCTGTAGATAGACTGATAGAGTCTTCCTTCTTAGGAGTAGCTAACTGCTTAAGCCTATCTGAGTCTGAGAAGCGTATGATGTCAGTAAGCATCTTAGTACTCACAGCACCAGACTGAATAGCTTTCCATTCATCAGGCTCAATAGTAATCCTAGAAGACGCTCCGTCAGCACCAGTACGTACACGAGCAGCTGCAATAGCCTGTTGTTTAAGCTTCTTGAGCTGGTCTTTCTGCATGTCAGGGTCACGTTTCTCAGCAATTACCTTGTTTGCAATGAGCTGTGCTTGACGTTCTCTAGGAGAGTTGGCTAAAGCAAGGTTTAGTTTGTTCTGTAGAGACTCAACTTGAGACTTGTACTGTAGTTTAGCCTCTTTAGACATGGTCATGTTAGGTGTTGTACTAACAACAGTGTTAGCTTTATCACGCATCTTACCAAGAGCGTTGATATAATCGCCATACATATTTTCGATAGGGGTGCCTGAACCAAGTGTCTTAGCATCTTTAACCATTTCTACAACATGGTCTGTAGCAATAGTTCTAGATTTCTTAATCGTTGGTTTAAGTTTAGGATTAGCGGCTAGTTCTTCTGGTGTACGATGATGCTCCCAGTATTCCAATGTTCGATGTTCTGTCTTAGACCTTGAAATAAGAGTAGAAGCTCCACCTTCCATTTTACCAGTAATAACATTATAGTGTTGTTGATATGCTTTACGTAATTCAGGAATACGATTCTCTCTTTCGGAACGTAAATAATCTAAATTATGTTTTTCTGCATCAATAACCACCATTGAATGTTTAACGGCTCTAGCAATTTCAGATTGACTAGCACCTTTAAGAGTCATGTCGGTAATAAGGTTTGATACTTCGCCCATTTGACGTTGCTTCATGGTCCAATTACCTTTTGAGTCACGAGTCAATAACTGTTTATTATCAGAATAATACTGTTTAGTATCAAAGTTCTTAAGCTCTTTCAATGAACGACTAGTTGCAATTCCGTTTTTATTATTAGGAATAACCATTACAGTGTCGCCATCAAAATCAGCACCAGATAATTTAGAAGCAACAGATGAATCAATACCAACTGCATCTTTAGCGCCCTTCATAAATTTAGCTGGACCTTTTTCAAGTTTATTATTAACTGTTAATTCTGGTAATTCAAAAATACCACCATGAGGATATCGAACAAGAACTACTTTCTCTCCATTCTTAAAGTTAGGAGCATATATTTCGTTAGCTTTGATACCAGACAATGGCAAAATAACTTGACCTTTCATTCTATCGAAGCCAGTTAATTTAAGATTATGACGTTTTGTTGTCAAGCCATCAGCAAAATCTTGCATGAGTGCTTTCTTAATAACTGGGTTTGTCAAATTATTAATTTCGTCAAACTCTTTTTGTAATTTTTCATACGTAGTTTGAATACGACCTTTAACAAGAGCAGGTGGTTGTTTAGAAACAAACTGAGAAGATAAGGTCTTAGACCAAGTTCCCCAGTCTCCTTCTTCATTAACTTTATTTATAGCGCCTTTTTGTCCATTGGCTTTGATTTGAGCACCAAATGGATTATCAGGGTCATCTTTTAAAGGTTTAAGAACGTCTTCTTTAGGAGTTCCTTTTTTCTTGTTGGTATTGAAAATAACATCGACACCTTTAGGAAAATCTTTAGGGTCTCCATAAACAGCCATACCTTTAAGATAATGAGTTCCACCTACACCAATACGAACCTGAGCGTATCTAGAACCACCAAGGTCTAAATCTTTGACCCCTGGACGAAGTTCCATAACTCCATCTTTATCGGTACCACCTTGCTCGTCGTATCGAATATTAACGCGTTTCCAATCAATATGTTGGATTGGTTTTAAACCTAATTTAGTTGAACCGTCTTCGGCTTTATATAGATTAGGAGGAGCGATTTCGTGTTTGTGTTCACGCACAACATCAGGATTAGGTTCTTTTGTAAGAACTTTCATTTCTACCCAGTGATTGTCATTGGTAGCATTCTTAACATATACTTTATGCATATGATAACCTTCTGCTTCTAATTGTTGAACAGCACGTTTAAGAGTATTTTCTTTGATACCTAATTGTTGTGCTGAACCAAGACCTACGTCCAAATATGGATTCTCTTTAATAAGAGCTTTAAGGTCACTCTTAATATTTTCCATTCTTGTAATGTTGTTCTTAACTTGTTCATTAAGATACATACGAACAGACGACTCAGGAATACCAGTCCTACGAGATATCTCAGTTGGACCATGTCCTTTTTCGTTTAGTTCAATTACCATAGAATGATTTCTTAGACGAATGGTTTGGTTGGCAATTGTGTTACGAGCACGAAATTCACTTGTCGTGAGTCCTAGTTTTGTAGCGATTTGAGTATCGCTTAAACCCGTCTTACGATATTTGGCGACAGTATCGGACCATGATGTAGCCCGTTGATAAGAATTCTCACCAGAACCCCACGCATATCGTCCACTGTGTGGGATATTCCCTTGGTGAGGAGTACCTTTATGCAGAATAATATCCTCATAAGCTTCTTCTAAATTCATTGGGAATATGGTCCTTTCTATCTAGGTTTGTTTTCTAAAATCCCAGAAAATTCTTTTATTGTATGATAAACATCATAGACATCTTCTGCTTCTGGAATAAATGTGTCAATGTTCTCGCCTTGATAAATACGAAGCTCAAAGTCCGTTTTCTCAGGAGCAACACCATATTCCAAACAGAAATATGCAGCGTAAACAAGCAATTGTTCCATTTTAGGTTTGGTAACGCCAGTCTTTAAATCATGTATCCGAAGAAATCCACGAGGATTATCTTTCTTAGGTGGGTCATAACGAATAGCATCAGCTGTACCAAATGCATATGGAGAGTAAAATAACAATACTTCGCTATCCATACGATATCCAATTGCGTCGTTAACAAAATTAGCAACTGCAGGATGAGTGTGACCAGGTAATAAACGAATTCTATGTTGAATTGCTTGACTGGCAAACTCATGAAGCTCAGTTCCACGTTGTTTAGCTTTTTCATTTTCAAAGCGCTCTACTAATTTTTCAGGATTGTATTTAAGCCAATGACATTGACTAGCACTCAAAAATGAATGTTTACCTTCGAATTCGGGATGTCTGTTCCATTTCATTGAGAACTTCCTCCTTATTCTCTGGATATATAGTGCGAGCCCAACCTCCCATAGAATTATACTTGTCTAAGTAATATTCTTGATTAGGTCTGTACGGAGCATTAGCACTACGCTTAACTTCTAAATGATAAGAATATGGACCGATGTCCACAGATAAATCTGGAATACCTTGAATGTGGCCAGAATCATTCTTCTTAACAATTGCATCAGGAAATCGTTGATGAATATCCTGAATTAAGGCTCGTTGAAAATCTCTTTCAAGTTTGGACATTCTTTATCAATCCAGTTCCTTTCATTGAATTTCTTTTTACTACGAATTGAGCGTTCGATAGCATCATCAATAGAAGCCGGGGATTTAAGATAAACGTAAAATAAATCATTAAAGGAGGTATTGACTCTGTTAATTCGTCCTTCTGATTGCTCCATCACGCGATATGAATAATTCAGTGAATAAAACAGAATCGTATCAGTAGTTATGCAGTTCCATCCCTCGGCTCCGGCCGTGTACTGAACCAAATATACCCACTCAGCAGCATCGGGTATAGGTTCGTGTTTCTGACCGTTCCATTGATAATATGCCCTATTCAAATCTCGACAAATATCTTTCAATATGTCGAGCTCGTAGGTATAATTATAAAAGACAATAATTCTTTCACGAGTCATGATTTGTTGTTTAGCATTTTCTATTCTACGTGGGCTTGTGTTAATTATCCTACGAAGAACTTGAGTAAATTCCGAAGCATTCATTATCGGAGTCTCAGTAAATGGATTAAACCTCGTATCAATAACTTGCTTATACAATTCTTTATCAAAAGCAGTATTAATATATTGTCTATGAGTTTTGGTTGTTCGAAAATCAGCCATGGGCACAGCTAAATGACGTCTCAACCGTTCTAGTCTGTCCACCTCATGATATCGTTTAATCTGAGGGAACTTAGAATATGGATTGTATTCAACGTGTCTATCTACAAATTCAGTTTTGTTTCTGTAGAAATTGTTTGCTAAGAATATACACATCCAATCCATCCAAACATCTCCGGGTGTTGCTGTTAACATAATCCATTTGTTCTTACGAGCAATCTTAATGAAAGATGTACCCCATGAACCATATCCAATAGCTCGTTGCTCATCAAATAAAAAGAAAGCATCTTTAACATCTAGATACTTTGTAATATTATTCCACGAGTCAACTGTCCCTTCAATGCCGAGCATTTCTAGGTCATGATGCCACTCTTTGTCATTACGCTTCTTAGCAACTGTAATAATATAAAGTGGTAAATCGCTATGGTTTTCCATATAATAAAATAGGCCGGTCAAGGATTTACCCGAACCGACCTTCCCGCACAATACAGAACCATTATGCAATCTATCAACCGCCCGCCGTTGATAGTCGTATAATTCAATTTTAGAAGCCATACTTACGACGGAGTGGATTATCCACTACACGAATATAAGCATTCTTCAAGTTAAGACGAGCATACTGTCCATCTGGACTTGGGTCTCGTCGAGCGATAGTCATATCGCACAATGCAATTTCCATATCGTCCAACATAGCTAACTGACTTTTGTCGTTCAAATACATACGGTCAGTTGGTACAATATCTTCATCGATAGGAGTTTCACCATTATCATAAATAATAGCAATGCTTGGCAAACCGAATTGTGTATATACACGAACCTTGAAGAAATAAGACGGTCCAAACATGTCTGGATTCTCAGCCATCTTCTCCTCCATCTCATCAGTGATATTTTTAGGCTCATACAATTTAACGTTGACACCATATTGTTGTAGAAGTTCTACATCTTCTGGGTCTACCTTAACGTTAAAATAACGGTCACCTGCGCGATTGTATTTTTCTTGACGCCCACTGAAGTTTCGAGCGAATAAGAATTCAACTTCTTCCAAAATAATTTGGGAGTTTGAAATTTGTGAAATTTTAGTCATAGTAATGTCCTTTCTAAATGACGTGAGTCTGACTTTAATTCAAAAAAAAGAAAAAGGGAGAACAAATCAGCAGAATTTTGTTCTTCCTCTCTATTATGTGCCATGTAAATCCTGCGAATCCCAAAATTAACCCGCGAGGATATCCAATCACGCGGTCTCAGGTTTTCTTACTTTGAGAGTTCCGTGATTGATAGAAATTGTTTGAGCATCAGGATATTTGTCTTGGAGCTCAAGAGCATCGACATAGTCCTTAGGCATGTTGTCAACGATTTGAGTAATATCCCCAACCTTGATAATTTTCTTAAGTCCATCGACTGCAATTTTATCGTAGTAAGAGAAATCAACATCTTCATAATCGAATTCGGAAGTTTGCTTAAATAAATATCCTTTTGTTCCTGCAATGGATTTGAAGTTTTCATTATCTTCAGTCCACATGCATTCTCTTCCTGACTTGGAAGCATAAATAGAACCGACCTTACCAACGAATTCGTCGCCAAGATAAATATGACCCTTCGATTGTTTAGTGATAAAGAAATCTCTATCAACTAATTCTTCTTTGGTCCATACACGTTTGAGTAAATATGTGTTAGCATACTCGGCTCCTGTTGGCGACCACTCATCATCTTCAAGCTGAGCAATGTACACAGCATTGTTAATAAGAGCCATACGTTTGTAAGTATGTTCGTGTTCGAACTTGTAGTTATATTTAGGTAATTTACCAAAGTCTTCAACGAACTTAATAATCTTTTCATCAGCATCTGGGATTTTAACAGAGTCGGTCTTAATATGACAGACCTTGTATCCTTGCTCTTCGATTGCAAATTTCAAGTCGACCATAAATAAAGCTCCACGTTTCGCAACGATGTTGTCAATATTGTCTGGGTGTTTGAACTTGTTATCGAATTTGGCAGAGGTCATTCCATATACTGAGTTGATTACAATCTTCAACGCTGTAACCAAAGGCTTACGATATTCTGGGTTGTCCAAGAATGGAACCAAGATACCATTAAACATTTGTTTAACTTCATCAACCTTATTATGCTTGAGTAATACACGAACTTTAAGTAAGTCTGCATATCTCTGAGTATATGGTCCGAAGTAGTTCATATTGATTAATGAATTCGGATGCATAGATTCTACGTCAAGCAAAGCGATATTTTTGTATACACCAGGTTCAGCATACACAAATCCACCTTCACCAGTTTCATAGCCACGGTAATATGACTTACCGAACTCATATTTGTATCCTGGGAAAATAGTATCAAGTTTAACATAATTAAATTTCTCTTGTGGATTAGGGTCGTCACCAAAGATAAATTTAGCAGTGAGCTGATTGTTAGTTGCATTCATCGAACCTTTTGAAATGGTTGCTAAGATTTCACGCGCAACGTAGTCAGCATATATAGCGTCGAATAATTTCTCAGTTGCATCAACGTCGTTAACACAGTAATCGACTACAACTGGAACTAACTCGTCAGGGACTGGTTGGTCCCAAGGAATTTCCATCTCGACGTGTTTAATTCCTAAGTCAACTTCCCAGCGCTTGAGTGACTGCTTCTTCTGAGAATACTCATAAATATCGGTATAGCTTAATTCATAAGCTGCCGCATACATTCCACTCTTCGCATTTTTTTCGTTGACGATTCTGTAGGACTGACGGAATAATTCTAAATTATCACATCCGAGTAATCGCGCATACAGAATATGATTATCGTATCGACGGTTGTTAAAACCGACTAGAGGAAATGAAAGAAGATGTTCGATTTGGTCTGGAGTTGGATTAACCCATTTCACAAATTCGTCTTCTCCATATTTCTTCCACACAACAACAAACAGATTTGGATAGACCTCAATATCGAAGAATACTAATTCCTCTTTTGGATATATCTTGGTTCCACTTGTCAGCTTATCTTCCAGTGCTCCATTATCATCTCGAATAGACGACCATGGGATTTTCTGGAATACAGCCAAACAATATTCTCTGTTATTGGTTGAACGCAGAGCACGAAGAAATACATCATGCTTCAAATCAGTCAAGTCATATTCTAGACCCATGTCATATGCTTTCTGAATTTGGTCTGCAATCCAATCGATTGTTGGTTTTGTATTTGGGTGACTTGGTTTCTCACCCTCAATAAGACCCAACTGTCTTTTTACAAATTTACGAAGAGTCTTCTCCGTGTATGTAATTTCTTTTACGTCTTCGTACATCTTAACCTTTCTCTCTTTCAGCGGCAAGCCCGATGAAATATGAGATGGTTGAAGATTATTTGAGCCTTTATCAATTCGTCTCAGAGAGGCATTGCCTTTATATACTTTGATTTCAATATGCTCATCTACCAAATTATCTAACTCATTGACATTACCATCATAGATATAATGCAAATGAATTCCTTGTCCGGATTTAGACACCTCGGCATATGTTGGTGGGAACTTAGATGCGGCTTCGATATTTAAATCAAGGTTCTTCTCACCGTTCTCATCTTTCAAATCGAAATCAATAACAATATGATTCAACGGAACTTTAACCCAATGTAATTTGTCCGTATGAATATCTTTTAAAGTTGTACGCACATCATCCCATTTCATCATGGGATTTCCATTTCTTTGCGCTAGCTGTGCAGGATAATCTGCAGCAAGTCTATTAAATACTCTATTGTTGTAGTTGAACTTCAGCCAATTATCAGGAACAATCATTTCATCAGGATTAGTTGTGCTGACAAGTCCTTCAGGAAATGCAACATTCCATCTAAATCCTTTGAAATAATTCTTAACGCGAGTACCATCTATAGCGCTATCTTTGACCATGGTATCAAAATAACGCAGGGCTTCTCGTTTGATAACAGCTTTATAACCATCTGTCTTCCAACCCATTTCTTCCAAATATTCTTTATACAGTTCTCCGAGTTGTCGAAGGCTAATTCCATCCTGCATATAAATTGCATTAGAACGAATAAAATCGAAGATATGGTCTGTTTGTTCGGCCATCTCAATATCGAAGTATTCATCGAAATAATCAAACCCTAATTCCTCAAAACGATTAATCGCTATATGAGCAATATAAGGCAACTCAAATTTTATTTGAGCCATCAATTGATTATATTTCGTATGACTAACTTTCTGTCCACTAGGATTTACAACAACGGCTCGTCGAGTAATACCCGAGTCAACGTTACGAACTTTATAACGTTGGTTTGATGCTGTAATTAACAATCCATTAAAAATGACAGAATAAGGTTCCTTAAATTTCTTATTGACCTGAATAATTTCATGACTCGTCAATTTCAATAACGGGGTATCGTTTTGAATATGACTGATATCAGTATCCTCATCAATTAACAATGGTACCTCTTGAACTTGTCCTGTTGCAAACTGGTCATTGCTTGTGAGCAGTTTCAAGTCAATAGGGGCACAGTAATCTTGGAATAACATTTTAAATATCTTTAGGACAGTTCCTTTACCGCTACCTTTCGAACCATACAAATACATGAATTTTTCAATCTTATACATGTTGTTCGTTAATAATGCACCCATAAACCACAATATCTTATCGAGTTCTTGTGGCATATATAAAGTTCCAACCAATTCAGTAAAGGCGGGAGCTTCTCCTTCTGTTGGTGTATAATTTAATTGAGTAGTAGCATAGTCATGTCGCTTCATCTTGTGGTCAGAGAACAATATCTTTTGGTTGAAAGAAATATCGCCAGACTCACAAGCTTTACAGAAATCTTGAAATAGCCTGAACTTACCAACAGATGCTCTTCTAATTTCTTTTACATCAATTCGTAACCCAGGTCTACCCTCTTCCAGTTCTTTAGCTCTACGCCAAAGTAAAGTGTCAATATCGTAAAATAAGTTCTTCTGTTGGGTATCCCAATAAGAACCATTCCAATACGCATAGAATTTGGAGCCTTTAACAACTAAATCCTTAGTATCTCCGAAAATAAAATCTGGAGATACTTCATAATCTACCGTTCGGTTGTTTGATGTGAACTTTTTGATAGATACGTCTAAAAAATCCACCAATATACCTCCATTTCTACTATCACCCTTTTTTACCCCATTTTGGCCCTATCTCCCATTGTATATATATACTAGTTCATTTTCAACTCATCCCAGTATACAATAGGAAAAGGGGCCGTTTTTGGGGGAGAAATAGGGGATTTTAATAAAATTTTCACCTTTTTCTCATTTTTTTACATCAATATTATAGGTCACCTAGAAATACCCCAAATTTCCTCAGATTTTTTGGGGGATAGTTTTAAGCCAAAATTAGCCATTTTTGACCAATTTTCCTACAATATCAATGCAAATTCCTACAGTCACCCGAAGTTTTTCTGGGCATTTTCCATAGAAATATACCTATTTAGAACGTTTAATCCATCGTAATTCCACCCGATTCACCAAAGAATTATCCGTTTGATAGCTGTTTGCGACCCTTGCAAGGTACTCAAAACCATCAATTTTCACCCGGACAATCTCCCCATATAAGGTAGATAATATAGGATTTCGAGACAATACAAGCTTCCAGCCAGTTATAATCCCGTCCACATCTTTAATATACTTTGCGTCAAACGCGTCTAGCACTACTGGTGAATTTGTATTTTTCTTCATAATTATTACTTAGCGTCCTTTTCTTTAGGAGGTTCTTGTGTAGTAAGAGGCTCGGTGGTAATAAATCCATCTGGTTCAACCTTGAATGCTGGTTGTTTGTCAAGCTTACCATCCGGAAGAAGTTTGTACCAACCATCATTATATTTAATGAATTGGTCGGACTTCATATCGCCATCTTTAGGATCTAGGTAGTACCAGTTGTCGAAGTATTTAACCCAACCGGTCTTCATCGCTCCGTCTTTGTCGAAGTAGTACCATTTACCACCAATCTTGACCCAAGACGTAGCCATATAACCTTTGGCGTTAAACCAATACCACTTACCATCAGTATGTTTCAACCAGCGGTCAGTGTATGCATATCCATCTTTGTCGAAGTAGAACCATGATTTATTTTCTGCAACGTATTCGAATCGGTTTGTTGGGTATGACCCGTTTTGACGTACATACCACCAACCAGTGTTATTTTTCTTCCAACCTGGTTCAACTGGCTTAGCGGTACCAGCTCCTGTGAGACGATATACGTAGTAATATGGCTTACCAGCATATACCCAGCGTTCGTCGTGGTCGTTTACTGAGATACCATTATATGCCCAGTTACAGTGGATGATATTATCGCTATCAACAAAGATACCAGTGTGGCCTCCAGCACCTGCTGACTGCCCTTTACGTCCCCAGATGAAGATATCGCCACGTTGAGCATCCCAAGGTGTGTTCTCGGCAATAAGCTCGAAGCCGTTGTCAAGCAACCATTGGTGTTGGTATTCAGTGTTTACTGCCCAACCAGCAGATACGGCTCCGCCTGAGCGTAGTGCGTAATAAATAGATGATGAACAGTCGTATGAGTCAGGCCCATCACGGTGCTCCATACTGTAATATACTTGTCCTTCACGGTTTTTCATCCAAGCAAGTGCTGTTTCTAAATTAATTGTCATTTTGTTTCTCCTGTCTTGTAAATATTTTGTATTTGTAATGTTCAGTTGGGAAATGATGTTTAACGCCATTTGACTCAACTATAATAAATTCTTGTGGATTCATAGCATGCATACTAATATAAACATCCACAACGTCGTAATATAAAGATTCGTTTAGGTTGCGTTTATCTTGCACAACCACAATTTGTTTACTATCTAAAATCATCTTAGTTACCCCTTATCATCACTTCGATAGTCCTTATCAATTATTGGATGGAAGAGCCATAAGATTGCCTTGAACATTTTCTCATTAAGCGGCTCTTTTTCTTCTTTGTCTTCTTTTTGTGGCTTGAAAGTAAGGTTCTCAGTCTTAGTTTCTTCCGTCGGAATATGGAACTTTTTGGACCGAAATTCAGACTCTTCTTCACCCCCGGGATTTTTGTCGGTTTGGGAATAAATTTCAGTGGCTACGCCTTCTTTAATCAATTGCTTTTCATCAGGCATCAACTCACGAAAAGTATCTACATAATTAGAAAATCCATCGAAAGATAACCATGGCGTAATAATAATGAGACATGCTATTTTTTTATAAACCATATTGCGGTCGTGTGCTTGACGTAATTTGTTATCTAAATCGTTCGCAGGACTACGTTGATCTAAAACGTTTTGAACTAGTAAATTCATGACACTATTAATTTCTTTAGAGAAAAGACGAATTTCTACATCCTGTTTAACTGTAATACTATTAGCATTACTTTCCATAGATTCCATGAATTGTTCTTTAAACTTTTCCAATTCTTTATCAATTTGAGAATCTAATTCTTCAGCGACACCCTCAATAATTAATTGACGTTCGTAGCTATGCAAATATGAAATGATTTCTTCATTAATTCTTTTACGAACAATCGGGTCATTCATCATATCCTCAGCAGCATATCGCATTGAGTCAACAGCAGAGTCATCAGGATTTTCTTTCTTAGGCTTTTTGAAAGTCATATATGGTTCATCTTGACCGAACACATATACATGACCAACCTCTTCTTCCTCCCCATCTTCAGCTCGAACACCCTTCAACCAGCATGCAGTCATCGCAGCGTAGTTAGATAGGTCTTCTAAGGTGTCTAGGAGGCTCTCAGAGCCCACCTGCTGCGTTCTAGAGTCGTCCGTGAGTGCTTCTAAGCGGTTCATTTTGTCGCCCATACGGACGATGCTAGCCACGATTCCGTGCTTGTCCAAAGACTCCTCAAATGAGTTACCATAGTCGCTATTTTTCTTACAAAATGTCTTGTATTGTCCGTCGTACTGCTCACGCATTGTGTTGTTATTTACTTTTGTCATTTTCTTCCCCTTCAAAGTGTTCTTCTACGCTAACATTTTTCATAGTCTTAAACAAATGCTCTTTTTCAGCTTTCGAATATTTAAAGATATCAATCTTCTTAATTCGACTTGGGTCAATAGGTATGATTACTTGACTAGGTGTCCCAGGCATAGTAAGTAAATACGAAATTAAGACATATGTGTCACGTACTTCAACATTAGTTACTACATCATAACGGTCAAAATCTTTACCGTTAGTATGCTCAATATAAACACATTTCATTTCTTTACTCCTTTATCTTACTCTCGGATATGCTTTTTCGAAATCTTCTTTAGATTCGAAGTATTCAACCATAGCCACATTCGACAAAGGAATATATACTATCTTACGAGCTTGGTCGTTTAAATCAATCCTAAGAAGATTAATCCCATTGTCCAAGAATCCGAAATCATTAACGTCTTCCCAAATATGTATTGCAAATCCGCTCATATTTCGAGCTTGCTCATCGTCAATATATTTGACATGTAAAACACCATTAGCCATTATTGTACCCTCCTGCTTTTCCCAGTGAGCGGAGTAGGCGTGATGATTTCATCAATAGCCATAACATCCGCCTTCAAAATTTCAACTGTAATAAAATCGTTACCTGACATATATTCTATCTCACAGAATTCACCACCAGGCCACCATCTAATAGCTACGACATCTTCAAATCGTATGGTCTTAATATCCCCAGTAGTGTTCACATATTTAACTTCGATTGTTATTGGAGCAGCGTAATTTAATAGTAAATTAAATCCCGATTTCAGCCTCTCCAACAATAAAGAGTTCACATCAGGAGTCTCTCCGTGATTAACTCCTTTAAACATGCCCATACCAAATGAATTAATTTTGTAAATCATTTAATTATTCCATTTCTTCCCGGTTTGTTGTCCTTATCCCGATACTCAACGTCAATCTTATATTTCTTGCCGATACCCCATTCAGGAACAATATCACCATCATTCTGCCATGTTGGTTTGGGATAAATACCATGGTATCCATTGAAATCCTCTTGAGAGCTGAACATTTTAAATTCTTTAATTCTGGACAAAGCAATATTGGTAACCATATATATGGTTTTTCCTTCTTCATTCTTATTAGGAACCCAATGTGCAATAGTCAAAAACAAACCGTCTTTAGTTTCGCACGTGTCTACATTAAAGAATATATTATAGAATTTTTCATCATTATATTCGACCTCAACAATAGTATCTGACTTAACACGTTGTTTAGTATTAACCATTGTTTACCCCCGTAATCAAGTCAGTTTCAGGTTCCCAATATGGTTCACCAGCAATAAAACGTCGAGTTTGTTCGTCTGATAGTTTGTGAACCTTCTGCATATCATAAATGAATTCATTGTAGTAATCGAAATTATCAATTACCTTACCTTCACGACGTACGGTGTCGAATGCAGACCAATTGATTTCCTCAGGATAAATAGGAGGAGTCAAACGACGCAAATGGATAAGCGGGAATTTGATTTTATGGTCTTCAACTTTGAGTTGTAGAGAAATAGAATTACTCCAACCAAAGAATTCGTCAAGCGGTTCAACTTCAAGACCAGCAGTTCTTCGTAAGTCTGCCACTGTTACAGATCCACCATTAGAAAGATGACGTAAAATAGCATCAAGCCACACCATCATTTGGTCTTCAGGTTCGCATGACAGAAGTTCGTATAATTCATTATACTCTTCTGCTTGTTTTTCAAAGTCAGAAGGTTTGATAACGGGGATGCGTGTAATGTCTAGTGAATATCTCATTTTAGTTTTCTCCATTCAATTTTTTCTCATAGTCTACAATCCACTTTGGTTTCTGTAGAATATCATAGTTATAGTAATTTTCTTCTTTAATAGTTGACAAGAGGAAGTAGTTGTGAATATGTAGTTCTGTACCTTCCGGTTTGTGTGCTGAAAATGGTATGTTACCAAATAAGTATTCTAAGAACGGATTGTCTATATTATATATTTGTGTCAAATAAATATTAGGATGCGCGGTGTAATAATCCCCATCATGCTTAAATCGAAACATTTTCATACGACCCTCTTTGATAGAGTTGGCCATATATTTATCGAAGTTCAACTCTTCCCTAAGCATATCGATACAGAACAGTTGTTGTTCTTTAATGCTTTGGAAAATAAGCATGCGTAGGTCCTTAGGTTTTTCAGAAATAAGAATGAATGGATAATACCCACCATTCTTAGTATCCTGCATAAGATTGTATCGTGTTCCCACAAAAATGTTTAGTTTAGGGGCTTTAATATTGTGTTCTAGCATTACCCCGTTATAAATATCAGCCCATCGGGATAATACAGGAGTGAATGACTCAGTCTTCGCGAAGTTTTCGAGGTGGGTTTTAATCCCACTCTCCTTTACATCATATTCTGAGCCCTCATAACCGCTAAAGAATGATAAAATTCCCTTTATCATTTCCTTTTACCTCACTTTCTTTCACGTATAAACCGTCGTTGATTACTCCTTCAGTATATTCCTGAATTCCGAATGTATATATCCTCTGGGATTTTTCTGAGAGTGAAGTCATAGAAAACATAGGATATACTGAGCAATACATATTCACAAGTTTAACTAGTTCCTTAGTATTACTATTCAATGCGAAATGCAACATACGGTTATATAGTTCCGCATTATTACTTCCATCAGGAGCGTTCCAAAGAATACAGATGCATGGTAAATCCCAACCCTTTTTATAAAGGATTAGGAAGTTGTTACCTGCAGAGAAATCCAATAGATGTCGAATTCTACCAGTACGATTGAATAATACGTTGTAATCGCCAACAACATATTTAGCAGTCTTATCCATATGATACTGGATAACTTTCCATGAATTACCATCAGTAAATTTCTGGAAGTCGAATAACTTTTTGTCAAAGTATGGCATTTCTTTATACCATACTTTCCAATTATAATCCTTCCAATCTGAAAGAATAACACGCGCACCCTCGACATATTCCTCTAAGCGATTTTTAATATGTCCACTCACTAGTCCTGTCTTAAGCAGGAACAAACTCACTAATTGTTTTAACATTTTATTCTCCTAACCAACTATCTTCTTTTGTGTATTGAATTCTAAATTCTGGCATAAAGCGTTCGTCCACAATATCGCTAATTAAGTGATTGTGTTCGTGCCACAAGCTTGCAGACTCTTTGTACGCTTCTTCAGTAATATGGAATAGTCCATAAGTACCATCGACATTTTCTTTACCAAGACGGTGACGTTCCACGAATGAAATGATTGTGTCATTGATTACTGGGTCTTCGTCATATTCTAGGTCAAGTCCTAAGGTCTCAACCATCATATCTGCGAATTGTTCTTCAGTTCCAGCTTTACCTGTCGCAAAGGCAAGTTGCTTAGCGTAGTAAATAATCATTTCACCAATAGATGCCCAATCAGAATGGATTGTACCAGCACCGAAGTATTCCGTACGGTCACGGATAATATCTTCACGGATGTTCTTATCACCGATATTTTCCTTTATTGGAATATATTCCCATGAGAATAACACGGCTAAGTTATCACGCAGCTGCTCATCTTGGATATCATAGCGTTCCATAACAAGTGCACGCCAGTAGTCATAGATTTCAGTTGTGTTTTGGTCATAAATACGACGGTCATGTTCCATATCGTTTGCCATTAAAGATTTAATTTGAGCTGTCATTTCCCTTGTGCTACTAATAACCGAGCGTGCAGTAAACATACTATCACGATGGTTTAGTAGTTTTGTTCCTTCCTTGAATTTTTGTACGTATTCGTAATGATTGCCATCCATATCCACTTCAGTAATGAGTTCTTCCGTCAGTGGATTATAGTCAACCCCGAAACGTTTCTCATATGGTGATAGTTCACGTCGAATATCATTATCTGGTGTACGATACCAATCAAGGCCATCATTAGGCAGCCCATCGATTTCACGGATATGTTCCGCGAATTCTTCTTCTCGTTCCACCTGTGCAGCAAGTTTTTCTTCAGTCTTCTTAGCTTCAGCTTGTTTGATGAGTTCTTCATAAGACAACCCTTCAGCTTCTAAAGCATCTTCTTCTTTCCACCATTTGTAAATACGGTAAGCGCCGTATCCGACGCCAGCCGCACCCACAATACCCAATAATACTTTAACAGGTGTATTCATTTTAGTTCAATTCCTTTCTAGTTTTCTTAGGCACGAAATCATGGAAGTTTGTTGTCGCATATAGGTTGCGAGGTAATTTCCAGCGTACGTAGAATTGGGTTTCATTTTCTTGTTTGTCATCGTTCCATACTTCGTGTGCGTCCCATTCAATATAGAACCCATCAGTATCTGTCCAACCAAATGGTAGAGCTGCTTTAGGAACTTCAAATCCAAGAATATCTAATACTTCAGCGAATGTCAACATTCCTTTTCGCATCATGCGTTCTGTGAGGATATTGTCTGCTTCCTTAATAACACCTTCGTTATATTCTGGTGAGTCAGAAGCGTATTTGTGTGATTTCTTGAACCACATTCCATAGAAATCACCTTCGTTTGGTACAATTGACTCAACTTCAATTTCTTCACCATCAACTTCTACAGTCTTAGTTTCAAGTGGTGCGTCAATTTTCTTGAATGTTTCTTCATCAAGGACTGTCTTAGCACGTAGACGGTAACGAGCGTGTTCTTCTGTAACCATTACAAGCGCTGCAGATACGGCTTTAAGACGGTTTGTTTGAATAGCAAAACCTAGAATAATTGATGCTGTGGATGCTGTTGCGATAGCCACTGGTACAGCAACGTCTTTAGTGACATCTTTTACAACATCGAAACGTGTGAATTCTTCACCAGCTGCTTCCATTTTTTCATATTTAGCTTTTGTAGCTTCAAGTTTCTTACCAGATTTGATACCTTCATATACAGAATATCCGTATCCAACAAGACCTGCACCTAACAAAATAACTGGTGCGTATTTCTTACTAAGAATTTTGGTTGTTACCCAAGTTGTTTTAGCTGTAGCTTTTACTGCGTTTAAATTGAATTTCATTTTTATACCCCTTTATTATAATGATGTTTCTGACAAAATAGTGTACGCCATAGCGGACTCACTTGTGAAATGCGAATGTGCATCTACTTTCCGCTCTTTACTAATATGATCAATATGATCAAATTCAATAGACCAATTCTTTCCGTCTTTAACGACTTTTACGTTTTCGACCTCTGAAAATAACATAGGTCTAACTCCTGAAATACGTGGATAAATTCTAATTCTCACTTTTCGAGCTCCTTTTTAATTAGTGAATATACTTCATCAATCTTTTTGTTGATGAATGCTTCTTCTGACTCCTGCTTCTTAAGTACATCAGGAGTAACCCAGAAATAACCGATATTGTATACATTTCTATCGAAGTTATACCATTTACCTCGATATTTGATCAAGTATTGATTGTTAATGATTTCATAATGGTCGATGTCGTACCACGTGTCGGTGTGAATACCGTTGTGTAATATAACACAGGCCATGGATAATTGATAATCTTTCATGCATATATCATTTTCCTTTCGCCCATAAGTAGGCAAGAATAACCCAACCGATTGGTGGTGTGCACAATAAGAATAAAGTTCCTAGTAATTTCTTCATTTTACTTTCCTCCAATAAATGATTTTAAGTTTTTATTAAACTTTTGTTTTCTTTCACGAACCAAACGAATACGTTTTTGAGTTGGTGTCTCAGGTTCATACTCGTCTTTTTCCATTAGAGCAATAAGATATTTACCGCCTAATTTATTACGATTACTAAAATCCTCAGGTAGCATGTTATTCCCCCCTCAAGTTGTTTAAGTTTATCATTAAACCATTCGGGACATTTGTCATTCATAAACAGGTTATCGCTAATTTTCAATACTTGACGAACATCATCCACTTTTAAGTCTTTTAGTTTAATATATTGTATAAAAGTATTTAGTACATTGTTTAGATCTTCCTCAGAAACTCGTCCTTTATCTATTAATGTATTAAAATAAATTTCATTAGATATTAATACTAAATTTTCGATATTCATCTGATCAAAATTACTTAACATATCACACCTCCACAGGTTGAGGGAATTGGATTTTAAATCCTCCACCTCGAGCAGCAACGATACGAGCTCCTTGCAAGCCCTGTCCGTTTCCAGAAATAGTCCAACCAAACGATTGGTCTGTAAATTTAGACGGTTGATCAGATAACTCATAGAAATCACCCACAGTCACTACGCCATACGCATCCAAATTAGCAAGCATGATGTTAAATACTTCTTGTGCATCCTGACGTGTGTCGAAGATAATTTCTTCAACATAATTTGATGCCTTGCGATTGCGCTTAGCATAGCTTTGTGTATAGTCCTGACGGTTCGCGTCTCGCCAAGAGTCTATACGCGTAACATTATTTACACCACGTCCCCAGTAACTTGGTGTAGTTCTGCGAGCGTGGATATAATCTTGTCCGAAAATAGCTCGTTGGATAGCCGTTGTAGCCATATCCGCCAAACCATTTTGGATACTTGGCACGACCACATCATAAAACATGTGACCCGACCAGCCACGAAATCCTTCTTCACCGAAGAATACATTTCCGAGCCATTTTCCAACCCCGGATTTTTTCACCCGACCCTTTGCAACTGGTTGGATATGTTTATCCATTATCTCATTCGCCTCATCAAGAGGTTTTACCTTAGTTTTCACCTTGTTATATTCTGTTGCCATCCTATGACCTAATCCCTTCTACTTTTGCCATCCATCGAGCGTCCGCTGGTGCCATTTCTTTCCTAACTCCAGAAATAGCCATAAATCGTTCGCCTTCGAATGTCATTCTATCATTAAAAACATTCAACTCCGTCGCAAAATCCGCGAGCAATATATCTCGAGGACCATCTAATGGAATATAGAATGTTACAGTGTGGTTACGGTTTTCAACTTTAACCGCCCCATAGTCTTCGAGCACTACTGCCATAATTATTCATCGCTAGTTTTTGTTTTCGCCTGTTGTATATCCCCAGACATAGTGGGCCAATCCCACGACACCTCCCGTCAAAAATCCTGCGACTCGTACATCAAGCGCAAAGAAATATACCAAAGCGGTATACAGCATTGCATATAGCAATCCCCCAGATAACAACATAATCAAAAAACCAAATAAAGTTTTCACTAGCTTCTCCTTTCTAATTTTAAAAAAAGAATACCGAGTGTTATTCTCGATATCCTTTTGAAACTTATTCTTCAGTGTTATCACTGTCGTCAGATCCAAGATCAAAATCATCTTCGTCAGTTGCGTCGTCACCGTCATTACGTGATGCGTCTGCAAGCGCTTTCGCTGCGAATCCCAGTACAGTAACGCCAAGTGTCGCAAATCCAACTTTCTTCAACCATGGGCGGTTTTTAACAATCCATTGTTTAACCTTACCTTTTGGTTCTTCGACTTCAATTGTCATTGTGTCTTGAACGTCCTCTACTGTTTCTTCAACAGTTTCAGCTACTTGTTCCGCAACCTTCCCGGTAGCGTCTACAACTTCCTCAATATTTTTTGAAACATTTTTCTTTGACATGATGATGCCCTCCTTTATTTTTTATCGTTTCATTATGACCTATGTAATTTCTGCGGATTTTTATAATCCAGCAAGACATTCCTCACGGCCGGCCATATATTTAACCGGAGGAAGTCCTTTACGTTCGCGGACGATATTAATTTCATTATAGATTAGCTCCAATCTATATTTGCAAAACTTCTTGATAGCCATAGCATCTGTACGAATACTATGGTCGTAGTGGCGAGGATAACTGTCTTCACCGAAATCAAAATAACCCAGCTCACATTTGTAATAGAATACGGATATACACAAACTAATAACATAACTCTTCGGTGTATATGACATTTTACTCATCATCTTCCTCCACTTTCACAAAATGAATTACCATATTTGAATTAGGTACATCAATTTCAATACCTTTATTGCTTGCATTAAAGGTATCGTAAAGATGGTTCATTTGTTCATAGTCCATCTCTAAGCGAATATGTTGTTTCATGTTAAATAATCCTCTCCTAAATAATAACGCAACCATGTTACGGTGTCCCACTCGTTTGTATCAACACGGTTATATATTGTGTCAATCACATCAAGAAAATATCTAATGTGTTCTTTGTCGACGGCATATTCTTTTGGATGGGCAAATGGTTCGAACCATAAGTTCTCTCCCATTATACTTTCCATCTCATCGTAGTAAAATCCTTCAGCCAATGAAGCGATTAACTCATCTACCATATTTCGAGATATATTCCACAAACAAAGCTCACTATCTAATTTCTCAGTGTTATCCGATACCATCAGTAACCCAAATATATATCTCCGATAGTCCTCTTCGAATTTTAGTTTAGTCCAATTTCGAATTAGCCTACCGATATACCAATCGTCTATGAAAAATAATTCTTGTAACGGTAACTTACGTATATTTTGTACAACCGTATCATAGAATTCTTCCTTAGACAATACCAGGGTATATTCTTCGGTAGAAACCATCACTTCAACCTTCTTCCTCATGATTTTCTTCTAATACTTTGTCATAGTATTTTTCGAATTCCTTACGCAGTTCAGTAGCGCTCATATATGCTCTGCGATTGTCCGGGTCATTTTCAATTTTGTTTGCCGTTTCGGATATCAATTCGTATAACAATTGATAGTTTTCATGCATTACATCCGCGGTTCCGAATACAGTTTTGTAATATGAAGTTTCTAACATAGATAACAACATAGAGTCAATAATCTTACGGGCAATACGGAAATAGTATAAATCCATATCTACGATATGCATTTCAGGCGGAATTGTCATGATGAATTGGAAATATCGTTTGTAGTCTTCTTGTGCAGGACTGTTACCCTTTTCATCTGGGTCCGTCCACGCAGCGATATATTTGTCAATTTCGTTGTTTGGAATTAACAAAAAGTCATCAAGCGGCATCGCTTTAATCATATCAATAATTGTCTGCTTGAATTCAGCAGACGTTTTAACAATTGGTCTAGCCATTTTTACCTCACTTTATAAATACAAATTCTCAATGATGGATACCATCATAAATAGGTATATAAACCCAATAAATAACATTCCAGTAAATGCTATTAGGAAACCTAAGAACCCCAACGTGCTCATAAGATTTAACATCAATAAGAAACCAATTGTCTCTACACATAAAACTAGAAACGTCAATGCGAACATGAATAACACATCTGTTAAGTTGTTTTCTAATACATATTTAATTTTCTCCCACATTTATTCCATTTCCTTTCAAATAATAATTTCTGATAATTTGTTTAGGAGTCAGCTCACCATTAAATACACCATACACATAAATTTCATATGTCCATCTGTCAGTACGAATATTGTATTGTAAAGGTGTTACCGATGTAATAATACCCGCTTTAAATATAGACAATTCGTCATGCAAAATCTCAGGTTCAATTTTTTGCACACCATCGGACATTCGAGTATATCTTTCGTATCCTTGCATACCAATTTCTTGAAGATTTGTAGATACTTCAATTTTAAAACGGTTGTCATCAAGCCGCGTAACATACTTCTTAATAATTGGATTTTTTGGTTTTGTCTCCTTCGTCATAACAATATCTGTCATGTTTACCTCCTCACAAAAAGAAAGGGATAAGTAATCCCTTTATTTGAAAAATCGTTTGCTGACTACTCCCCAGAGCTTGGATGTAATAATGTTCATTCTTTCGAAATATAACACGCCAGCCATTCCAGTTACATCGATAATAGCTCTTAAAATTGTTTCCGGCTTCAACTTGTTTTTGTCACGTTCGTTCCGTACTGCAACGAGTTTTGCCAATTTCAAATTAAGATCCATAATCTCAGCTTCTGTTTCAGCTAGAGCTATTTTCGTTTGAAGTTCCTCTATTTGCATGTTAAGCCCATCAAAGCATATAGCCATCATAATTTCTCTCATATATTTTTACCTTCCTTTCATTATAGCATAGGGAAATCCTGCGCACCATTTGGTACGAATTTTACCGGTGATAATTCGGGCGGCAATATGGCTGGTTTAAGAGTTACTCTAACATCCGCGTCACCTTTCCATACGGGAGGAACCAAATATATGGTTGTGAGTATCCAAGTTTTGCCGAGAAAATTCACTAGTAGAAGAGAATTATCATTAGAATTGTTTAATAAATAATCCTTACGAAGCAAACGCATGATTTCGTTATTAACAAAATGAATATTAACCACGCTTTGTTTAAGTATAGCATCGAATTCTTCCGTAACATTCTCATGAACCATTGTCGAATATACTTTGTTTTGGTATTTAATTATAAGTCTTCCAATCATATTTATACCGCCCTCACTAAATGCAACACAATATACTGTGAACCAAATTCTGGCTTATGAAAATTCATACTCTTTAATGAATAATCATCATGAACTTTACCACCGATAATAAATGTAGGCTTACACTTTGGTGGTATTGTCAACTTTGCAAATCGACACGCATCCCTAATATGTTGATAATAAGGTATAATAACACCTATTTTCTTCTCAACATACTCACCTGTATCCCAATAGCGAGATGATTCGTCCCATATAGTAACATCTTGAAATGAATACACCTTACCATCTATCTCAAATATAAATCGATTAATTGGTTCCATTAGTCATCTCCAAAAATCTTACGCAATTCGTCATTTTGGTCCTTAAGAAACATAGATTCGCCTAGTTTACCTTCTTCCCCAATCGCTTCATTAAGTTCGCGATTATATTTGGTATTTCGTCGACCAAGAATAAGATAGGCAACTGCGGTAAGGATGCCTGTAGCAGCCATACCAACAGCACCTTTAATTTGTTCATTCGCACGACCATCGACTTGTCCACGGTAATACGCTTCTTGCATGTCTTTGTCTTCAAATTCTACACCTTCAATTTTAAACATATTTTTAAACATATTAGTTTCTCCTTTTATTCATCCAAAGTTTTATCTAATGCTCGTAGTATAATGACTAACTCAGAAATATATGACAGGGGTATATGCTTTTTGGGAGTGTATGCGCATTCCACACATTTCAAATAAAGTTCAGTCATACCTTTTTTCAAAACTGCCAATTGTAATTCGGAATCAATATCCTTAATTTCATAAGCACGTTTTTCGACTCGGTCAACTTTATCGATATCATCAACCAATGTATTGATACTTTCTTTACAATCTTTTCTAAGCTTTTTGTTAAAAAATAACCATGTAATTAGTGAACTACGGTCTTTCAAACTGTCGTTGTTTAATATATACATTATTACTCCCCCTATGTAATATCCCAAACCTTTTTAATCAAGTATAAAATTACTCCAACTTTCGTTAAGCTGGAAATTGTAACATTCCGATTTTGCTTTTTCTCAGTAGCAGTTCTTGCTATAATTTGTTGCAATACTTCTTTATCCATTTGTACCTCCTCACAAAAAAAGAAAGGATATTTTCATATCCTAATCTTTAGAAATTTTCATTTCTAAGTTTCTTTAATACGCTTTGAACTGTATTCAAGCGACGTTTATGAAATTCGCTATCTTCGTTAATGTAACCCTGTTTTTCGAGTTTCTTTACATAATCCTCTTCCAACACGGCGTATAACGCCAACAAGCGAAATCCTAATTCTCGCACACATTTTCTGAACATATTAAGTCCTCCTTAAATTTTATTTCATTATAGGATGTGTAAAAACTGCGTTACAATAATTTTTTAAAAGCAGCTTCCATTTTCTCATATTTAAGTTGGATAATCGCAGGGTTCTGCATAATGTTAAGCATATCACTAGCGTTTTCGTGTAACAAATCAGGTCTAGTTATAAAAATAATTGGTTCGGGTCTATTCATTATCTTTACCTCCTTTGAATAATGTCCGAATGATGTCAATTACCATAAACAATGATAAAATCCACATAAATAAAGTCATGTATATTACCTCCTTTACTTGACTTCACAAAACCCTCCATATGTAAATTTGACTGAATAAAGTTGAGGCTTCCTCCTTAAAAATAATTATTTATGGAGAGCTTGGTGAAATCAAAAAAGAAAGGAGCCTTTAAGCTCCTATTCTTATTCTTCCTTATTAGTATTGCGTACCAACAATGATAACGCCACAACAGCAGTTCCTACGGTCAGTAAACCTTCAATAGTACCTTGACCTGCTCCTTTAAGGCAACTAACAATAAATTTGTCGTTTTCCTTAATTTCAAGCGGTGTGTCTACAAAGTTAACAAGACCTAAAAATCCTTTGTTTGTCATTATGTTGTCCTCCAATATTTTTATTTCATTATAGGGTATGTAATTACTGCGATTAAGTTAACTTCCTATAGTCACCAATAAGTTTATCAGGAAAATATTCCCCATCGTTATTGATATCCAATATAGGCGCTTTCTCTCCTTCATCTAACATATCAGCAACTGTGTGTGAATATGCCTTGATTGTTGCGAAGAACATAGGTGCGTCCTTCTTGGAAATATAAACCGTCTGTGCAGTATGTGCTCGCTTAGGTTTAGGGTTGTGAATACGGATACCTTCAAAATAACTTTTATCTGGATCGATAAATCCAGACATAATTACTGGTACGTCGTTAGCTACCAAATTCACATACACGATATACTCTCCAATCTTCTCATCGAAATATGAGTGAATGTATTTAAAAAGAAGAGAATGTACATTTGGCATTCTCTTAGTAACTCCGAATTTCCTTCCTGTCTTTTTAACAGTTTTCCTTTTCTTGCTAATAGGCATAGCAAACCTCCTTAAATGATTTTGAAAAAAAAAAAACGAAGGAGTGAATATGCGGCATCGCACCGCACTTCCATTTCTGGATGCTTTCCTAAAACCTACTAAGCATATTCTTATGGCTTATTCCTTCATTATAATGTATGTAAATCCTGCGAAATTCAAAAAAAAAGGGTGCCGGATTCGAACCGACGACAGCCATCCGTATTCACGTTATCCAATGTGGGGAATACGGGCGCTCTAATATGGATAAATATCCACACACCACTGAGCTAAGCCCTTTTCATTATAGCGTATGTAATTTCTGCGAAAAAAAAGAATAGAGTGGAGTTGAACCACGTCGCCCCTCCTGAATAATCAGGATGCTCTCCCGCTGAGCTATATTCTTCATTATATGGTATGTAAATCCTGCGGATTAAAAAAGAGAGGGAATTAACCCTCTGATGATTTTATAAAGATTTATAAAACTTAACAATATCTTTAAATTCACCTTTACGTTCGTTTACGATTGGTGTAATCTTATTTATATGTTGTGTGAAATAATCTTTAACTTCTTCATCGTTTTTAATTCCCTCTACAATATCCTTATTTACTTGCGATAGTCGTTCATGTGTTTCAAACATTTTTTGTGTTCTATCATATATTTCATCTTTAGAAATAGATTCAATAACAGCTTCTGCTTCTCTACGAAGACGTTTGTAAAGCGATTTGGTGTATTCAATAATATGTAAGTTAGCTTTTGAAATGCCAACCACCATTTTATATTGATCATCCAACATCTTTCCAAGTTCGACATCGTTTAGCATATACGCTAATTCAATCATATTTGTTTGATTTAGTGATAGTTCGTTAGTTTGTTTAGTCATGACAATGACCCTCCTATAATAAATTTTATTTCATTATAGGGTTTGGAATTCCTGCGAAAAAAGAGGAGTATATGTAAATACTCCGTTATATCATGTAGTTGTGAATAGATGCTAACGATCATATTTCTTTATCATGTATGCCCACAGTCCAATAACGGCTGCTCCGGCAACTGACACGAAAATAGGCGTCTCTAGCATTGTGTATTCCCACACTCTACAAGCTTTACGTTTAAGTTTATCCGACATATGTTTGTCCTCCTTTTCATTATGTGGTATGTATTTTATGCGAATTTGAGATGAAAATCACACCCGGGCAAATTTTGGAAATTCAAAAAAAGAGGGAGCCATGTAGACTCCGCTTCTTTATTTACCAGTATATGAATTATAATATTTGGTCGCTAACGAACGATGTCCTAAATATAGATCATAATTATCATCTATCTTTTTCTTTAGCTTTTTGGCGACTTTTTGTTTAATCTGCTTGCCTTTCTTTTTCGCTTTCTCGGATTTTTCTCTATAAAGATAAGCATTCACGTGAGATTTATAAAGCGCTTTATCTGCTGCAGATTGATGTTGAGCAGCCATACCTAACTTGTAGTGAGGATGATTTTGGTCGAATACTGCAGGTAACGTATTTGAAGCATGACGGTCTGATTCTTTATAGCTGGAGTATAAATCTTTAAGTTGTTTATGACGACTCTTAATACCCCAACGCATACCTTTAATCCCATAGTGCTCAATAACATCTTGGGAGGATTGAATAGAAATATAATTCATTTATACCCCCCCTAATTAATAACGTCCGCCAGCTAAAGTTGCAGCTTTCTTACGTGCTGTTTTAGCGTTTGCAATATCTCTGTTAAAATTATTATTCAGATCTTTGTAGGCAGCAGACATTTTCTTACGTGCCATTGTCTGACGTTCTCGATAATCTTTACGAGATTCTCCTTGAGATTTTTTACGCTTACTGAAATAGGCATCTTGACTGTATTTATTAAAGATCTTATCATCACCATCTCCATGACGGGATAGCGCCGCATTCCTATCTTTCTTATATTTTTTATTAGCTTTGACCATATCGTTAACATAACGATTACGGAATTCCAATGACCGTGTTGTACCCATTAAGGTTCCCATTTTTGATCGTCTTCTTGATTCTTTAATGGACCTATCAGTTAGAATAGGGTGTCGTACAGAGTTGATAGCTGTTCTGCCTGCAGCAGCGCCCCAACGTTTCATACGCTGGCCCCACTTCATTCCTTTGACTCCGTGGTGTTCGATAACATCTTGAACGTTATCTGTGTGGTAAATTTCATCTTCATTAATAATAATCATAATTATTTATCCTTTCAATCCAGCTTTTCTAGCCATTCTTTGGTATTCAGCAGCTCGGCCGCCATACATACTTGCATTAGCGCCATAATTATTAATGAACGAGTTTGACATAGTACGTTCATGAACATAATGGCCAGATTTATCCATCAAATCTTTTCGACTCGATCTATATAATTCTTCCCTATATTTCATTTTATCACGAAGAGTTCTAGGGTCATTTTTACCATATTTGGATTTGGATTCTTTCCATTTGTTTCTAGCCTCGTGATAAGCTCCATCATAAGGTTTACGAACTTGCTTATATGCGTCTTTATAAGAAATTCCTTTTTTATTCGATAGAATTTTAGCTTGTTGCTTTTCAATCTTTCTACCGTTTTGATAACGACGATATTGTCCATCTAGACCTTGGAACGACCCAGCAAATTCATCCATAAATCGGTTCATAGCAGTATCAGACATACGTTTGTTTAATTTGGTCAGTTTTCTTTGAGCTCTAGCAGCGCCTCTTGAAGATACAACCCTTCGCTGGCCCCACTTCATGCCCTTAATCCCGAAGTGTTCGATAACATCTTGGGAAGATTGAATAGAGTAATATTCAGTCATTCATTTACTCCTTATAAATATTTACGTTTGGCTACGCCGCTCATGTTGTATTTAGCAATATTATATGCTTTAGCGGCAGCCTTACCAGCGTTCTTAACCCCATACTTAGCGGCCTTACCAGCAAATTTGACGCCTTCCCTAGCAAAAGCTGCTTTCTGAGGATCTGTCACTTTCCATAATTGATATTGTAACGCCGCAGCCGTTGCGGCCCCAATAGTGCCTCCTACAATTTTCTTATTACGTTTATTACGAGTAAGACGTAACGCCGCTTTTTGATTCATGTCAGTAAGGTCTTTATTTTTATTAATAAGTTCCCTACGTTTAGGATCGTTCTTACCAAGAGCAGCAATTTTCTTTTCATTATCCCGTTTCATTTTTTTTACGAGCAACTAGATTCTTATTGATTCGCCCGGAGAATTGTCCGATTCT
>ERZ773213.110-NODE-110-length-55461-cov-6.705411_pt1 | contig 55461 bp, 70 predicted proteins | sample MGYA00580996_ERZ773213 | MGnify/ENA primary metagenome ERZ773213 (study PRJEB29015, sample SAMEA2738152) | human oral metagenome | biome: human oral; feature: human-associated habitat; material: saliva | place: China | collected 2197 ...
AGACTGGCTTGAACCCCACTTCACGGGAGAGGACATGACAGAACAGGGGTACCTCTGGTTAAAAAGCGGCGTTGGGTCCTTCTACGGTGGTGGCACCGAGTACCAGATGCACTGGCGTAACCCGCAGGGGGTGTTGCAGAACGGGCCGAAGACTTCTGTGGCTATGGATGTCGAGTTCTCACTCGCTAAAATCAACCCCTGGAACGTTCGGCTGACTTCTAAGTACACCCGCAGCTTTCCCCCGCCGGACCCCGGGGGTGGCCGGTTCTGGGAGAGGCTGAATAAAGGAGCGCTGCAGGCGGTACCTAACCAGGAAACCCGACAGTGGGCACTAAACGCCGGGGCGCCGAGGCAGATTGATGCGCCCATCCACGGGCTCCCTATCATCCGTGCCCGCGGGCAGCTCAAGCGAGCGAAGAAGACAGGCACCATCGCAGGCCCCCTCCAGGATGGCGGAGTGCTGCAGATGGGTAGTTGGGACTGGTTGATGGGATCCAGCTTTGCGAAGACGGCTGGATACGCTGTCGCTCCGTGGGTGCTCAAACCGCGACTCCAGATCAAGTCCTTGGTCATTCGATACCGACCCGAGGTATCCATTGGAGATACGGTGAACATCTACGGAACCTACGGCTCCGAGATGGGTCGCGCGTTCAACGGCACCCTGACTGGCATCGTGTATTCGGTGACTCACTCACCGAGCGTTGGTGAGACGTCCCTCGGCGTGATGGTCAAGCCGCAGTCATAGCCGCAAGATGGTACAATATGAGTAAGCCCTGCCCCGGCCTCCTAGATTTCGGGGCAGGGCTTATTGTGTACACGTAAGACTCCAAGGAGACCCCATGAGCAACTTCGCACAGAAGCTCGGCTGGCCCGACTCTGCTACTTTCGTCCCGGCGCTTTCCTCGGTGGCCGACACCACCGAAGACATCATCAAGCGCGTCGTCAGCAAGGAACTAGCTAACCTCGGCGGTGAGGGTGGCTCGGGCTCCATCGAGGAAGCCCGAGTACGTGCTATCGCCAACGAAGTGGTCACTGCGAAGCTCGCGGAGGCGGGCCCCGGCATCACCGAGGCAGATGTCACCCGACTCGCTACCGCCGCAGCGCAGGCGGCTGTCCGTGCCATCCCCGCGCAGACCCCCGGCATCACCACCGAAGAGGTAGACCGACGCATCCGCGCGGCTGTCCAGGCGCTCCCCGCACCCACCCCCGGCGTAACCGAGGCTAAGGTCAATGAGCTGGTGTCGGCTGCTATCCGCGCTATCCCCTCCCCGGCACCCGGCCTGGACAACGCAGCTGTGACCGCTATCGTTCGCTCCGAGCTGGCGAAGGCTACCGGAACGGGCGTTAGCTCCGCTGAGGTCTCCCGCCTCATTGCCGCAGAGATTGCGAAGCTGCCCGCAGTGCCCGCTGGTGTAGCGACTGAGGCGAAGGTGCGCGAGGCAGTTTCCTCTGCGCTGACTACCGCTAAGTCTCAGTGGAAGTCCGAGACTCTGGCAGAGGTGGACACTAAGATTACCTCCAAGCTGGCGGCAGCTCCCAAGGCTCCGACCGTTCGCCAGGTCAGCCCCGGCGTCATCGAGATTACTACCTACACCGACTAGTGGCGAAGTATGAGATTCTGACCCGCGTGGGAGTTGAAGCCGAAGTCACCCGCCAGGTCAGCCGATTCGAGACACGCGAGAAGGACTTCGGCTTCAAGTCGGGCGAGCGCTACTACTCGCCCATCACCTACACGTGGCCGGACTTTTACAACGGCGCGTCTTCCAAGTGGTCTAAGTTCCTGGAGTTCAGCAGCACCCTTGGTATCGTCCTGCTGAACCGCTCCAGTGGTGACTGGCTGAGCAAGCGTCCCGACCCGGACTTCGCGAAGCAGGGTGAGATTGCGCTCGCTGCAGGTGCGCGTCGTGTCGCGTTCTATATCAAGACTCGGCACGGTGCGATGTTCTCCGGTATCCCGGAGTCGTACCGGCAGAAGGTGGCGCAGAACCTCAGCGTGGACATGTCCGCTATCACCAGCTACACGGAAGACTTCATCATTCGCTCCGCGAAGGCGGTGAAGGAGGACTACCCCAACATCCCGGTGAACATCTTCCTGGACGAGACATCGCCCTGGATTGATATGTCCCTGCAGGACACCATCATCGCTGGGTACACCCGCTTGTACAAGCGCCTCAAGCAGGAACTCGGTCACGACACGCTGATTATCATCAACCCCGGCTCGAACACCCCGGCAAGCATGATGGATGCGTGCGATGTCGTGCTCTCCTATGAGTCGAACGCGACTCGCTACCTGGACCCGGCGACGCAGTACATCCACCCGGACCACTACAAGCAGTTCCCGTCGTGGCGCTTCTGGCACATCATTCATGGCGTCACTGAGCAGAACATTGATGATGTTTTTGCTAAGGCGGAGGAGCTGGGCATCGGTCACCTTTACGTGACTGACCGAACCTTCATGGTCGGCACCGGCTCGGAGGATGAGCCGGAGGAGAACCCTTACGACAATCCCCCGAGCGCCTGGGTGGAGAACCGTGTGCGCGCCTGGATCAAGGGCGTGCTCCCCTACGAGCGGCGCATCGCGACGCTGGAGAAGCAAGTTAAGGAGTTGATGCAGCGATGAGCACCTACCGCGTTGCGACACTGAACGCGCAGTCTCGCTTCGAGGGTGACGGCGACGCGGCGGTTGAGGCTATTGCCCGGCGTGTCCTAGCGTCCCAGCCAGCCGCTCCGGCAGGGGCTCCCTCGCAGTCGGTGTCGCTTATGCAGGTTGATGTGACTCTGCCCCCGTACAACGCAGACCCGACCGGCTCGCGAGACAGCCGCAAGGCGATTCAGGATGCGATTGATGCGGTGGCCGCGCGCGGTGGCGGTACGGTGTACCTTCCTGCGGGTACGTACCGCGTGGAAGACCCCTACATTGAGTTGAAGGGCTTCGTGCTGGTACGTGGCGCGGGCATGAACTCCACCCAGATTATCGCCCAGCCCCGTAAGCCGGTCACCGGCGAGGCGGCGCAGGATAAGGTGGGTGTCTTCCACACCGGATCGTGGCGCAAGCGCAAGCAGGACGGTACGATGCTCCGCTTCGGCGTGACCGACCTGATGATTCGCAGTCACCGCTCCGGTACCCAGATTCAGGCACCCCTCGCAGGTGTCTACGGTGTGCTCTTCAACACCGACCTGGGTAAGAACCCGGCCGACCCCGACTGCGTTGCCACCCTAAACTTTGTTGAGGTGTGGGGTATGGAGGTTGGTATCGCGATTATCGGCATTGACGACCAGGCGATGAAGTGCTTCGGCCTCAAGGTTCGCCACTCCACCGAAGCTGGGCTTATTGTCGGCAAGCCCCCTGGTCACCCCGAGGGCGCCGCAGGCGCGGCAGACAACAAGTTCTTTGGCGCGGACATCGGAGGTTCTAACCAGGGCGGCGGTGACCACGCGGGCATTGAGATTTACACCTCGCAGACCAAGTTCACCCATTCGACCTCCTGGTACACCCACTCGAACACCACCGCGGAGAAGCTGTACTGCCTCGAAGGTGGTAAGTCTGATACGGAGATGGGCGGCCCGAAGAACCCCAACCGCGAGGCGCAGAAGAACGGCGCGGGCTGGTACATCGCGGCTACCAAGTGTACCTTCACTGGGTGCGAGGCACAGGAGAACGGCGGCCACGGCTTTATTCTCCGCTACGGAGATAACGCTCTGGTAGGTTGCCGGGGTGAGTCGTCAAGCTATGCCCCCACGCAGGCTAACGCTACCGCGAAGAACAAGGCGGCTGACTTCTACATCTGTGACGAGGGCGCAGGGCACAGCATCGTCACTAGCTGTACTGCTGCGCTCGTGCGTCCGTCCGAGGGCGGCGCGCGTTGGGGATTCTACGTCGAGGGCTGGGCGAACAACTTGGACATTTCCCATTGCACCACGGTTGGTATCCCCAACCCTCCGGGCGCAGAGCAGCCGGTGCGCCTCCGGCGCGAGCTTGGCGATAACGTGTACGTTCAGGTGGATAAGTTCACGAAGTCCACCCGACCCAAGGAGGTAGCTAAGGCGCCTCCGGTGAAGTCCTACGCGGTTGTTCCTGTTGCGGGCATCACCTCGGAAGAAAAGCGTAGCTACGTCGCTGTTGATCCCACGACCGGCCAGGGCTTCCTACGCCTGGAGATGACCTGCACGAAGGACTTCGCTGAGGGTGAGGTCATCGCTAACCTGCAGGCAGAGGCACCCGTGCCCCTGTTCGCGGTCAGCGGCCTCGCCAGCAAGGGTAGCGTGTGGATTCCGCAAGACTCCCGCGAAGTTCGCCACTCAGGGGCAGCGACGGCGGGAGTGAAGATTCAGGCCACCGTCCCGGCGTTCTTCGAGGTGTCTTAGCGGTACACTAGGTAAAGAAAGAAGCCCTCACGCGCACCGATTATCGCGTGAGGGCTCGGGTAATGCTCCACAGGGAACACATCATTGACCGTGATCTATTGTACCATTACCCGAATAGAGGTGTATGTATATGGCCGAGCAGAAGTTCCGTGTCCCCCAGGTCGATGAGCGGGGCCGCCTGACTGGTGCCGCACTGGAGGGCGTGCGTGAGCTGATCCCCGCTGGTGGCGCAGACGGCTGGACGGCAGAGCGGCAGGCGAAGGCGCAGGGTTTCTGGGTCGAACACTCCGAGGAGCCGCCTACAGAGAAGACCAAGTACGGTGTCCCCGTGGTGTGGGCGGCTAAGCGTGCGCTCGGTGCGCAGATCCCGGTCCAGCCCTTTACCCCCTCGGTGAACCTTGCTCGACGCATCATCACCATCCCGCGACAGATCGGCGTGTCGTACTTTATCGACGGCACTCAGACTCAGCCCGGCGACTTCAACGTTCCTGGTAGCGACGCCCGTATCGTTACCATCGAGGCGAAGGCTGCTTCGGAGATGTACGTTCTGCCCAGCATCTTCCGCTGGGAGCGCCACTTCGGTACCATCTCGAACCGTGCGCTCTGGGCGTCGGACACCTTCGCTGGTCGTGTGGGGGAGAAGCTGTACCCGATCCTCCCTGTTGATGATCGCCCTAATCACAAGTGGTACGAAGTGCGTGAGGGCTCCGCGTGGAACAACCAGGCAGGTGGCACCGGAGCGGTGCGATGGTCCGCGTTTGGACCCGGCGCTAAGGACATCAACGGCGTGGACACCTACAACCGATGGGTTGTCCTGGAGTCTGGCGCTTCCGCGGTAGTGGATGGTGGCGAAGAGCTGGGCATGTCCTTCAACCCCGGAACTCCCAACATCTCTCTGGAAGTGGATATTTCGGAGGTGCGAAAGAACGCCTCACTGGAGATTTACTTCGGCAACCGAACCGGAATGTTGAACGATAAGAGCGGAACCGTCTCTACTATCGGCGTTCGTAACGACGGCACTACCTCCTCGATGCGCGACGAAATCCCCGGCGTGCCGTGGTTGCGAAACACCAACGGTGGCCCCTCCGTTGGTACCTGGCGATTCGACTTCCTAGATGGGCTGATTGTCATCACCTCTCCCGGTGGTATTCAGGTCGTCCACGATCGCTCCCCCCTGGATCCCGCTAAGTACGGTCCGTTCTGCCGCATCCGCTTTGACCAGCCGGACAGCGCCAGCATTTCAGCTATCCGCGTGTACAAGTCCCCCGAAGCTTAGGAGGTGAACAATGCTCTCTAGCATTGACAACGCAGGTGCCACCCGCACTGCGCAGCTCATGGTGCATGACGGGTCCAACTGGGTACCGGCAGGTGCAAACCCCCACCCCGAGATTGTGTGGCCGTCAGCCTTCACTGAGGGTCACTATCTGGGCGAGGGGACTGTCTGGCAGCGTGACGTGTCGAAGATGCCCCTGGCGGAAAACTCCGAGGTCATGGCGGCGTGGATGTGGGAGAACCTGGTGGACCCCTGGGGTAATAAGGGGTATCTAGGTGATTTCTCCCAGTCCCCCCGTCTCAAGGCAGCAATCCCCGGTACGGGCCTGAACATCTCCAATCATCCCGGCTCGACCAGTCCCATTGCTATGTACCTTGTGGACTCCTCTGTACCCAGCTGCCCTATGGTAGATATGAAGTGCGTTAGTGGCTTCCCGGCGATGCCCGACTGGGAGCGCAAGGCGATTGAAAAGAATGTCCCGTTCCCCACCTTCGCTCACCCCGGCGTGAAGGGGGATCAAGGCATGGCAATCTACGACGTGGCGACCGGAGTTCTGCGCGAGTTCTTCATGGTCAATAAGCAGCCGGACGGCACCTGGACAGGCACTATCGGGTATTCGACCGCTACCCCCGGTCTGCGCAACTTGGCTGAGGACAATTACGGCACCCAGCTTCGCTCCGGCTCTTCTGCGGTTGCTCGTATGCACAATAACCTCGGATTCATCGGCATCTCGGAGGTGCGCGCGGGTGTCATCAATCACGCGCTCGCGTTCACCTTTGGCGCGGTGGCGCATGGAAACCCCCCGTCATGGCCCGCGTCCGGCTCCGACGGTAAGTCCCCCGAGTCTGAGAAGAGCAAGTCCCCCACACACGGTCAGTGGGGACGTGTGAAGGCCTCAGTAGACCCGATGCACAATCCGCGCACTGGTCGTCCGTTCAATCCGCTGACTCGCCTGCTGATTGTCGCCGCACAGAAGTATGGCTTGGTGGGTACGGATACGAACTCGTGGGTCCATGCGTTCAACGTGGAGGACGGCTCGATGGAGCAGGCCTTCTTCGGCAAGGACCCCTGGGTAGACCCGAACGGTCTGCGTCTCCACATCGCGCAGGAGTACAAGGTGCCCCCCGAACTGTCCCTCGACGTCTCAGACTTCCCCTGGGACCAGACGGAATGGGCTCCTGTCGATTGGGGCCGCCCCGACGTGGACTTCGTGTCCAGGGTGCCCGACGCAAATAACTGGCGACGTGACCGAGCCTCGGAGGGCAAGATCTCGCAGTAACGGAAGAAGGAAAGAAGAAACACCATATGCACCTGTTCTCTAATACCCCGAGCATGTTGTCGGAGGTGTAATGAAGAGCGATCTATTCCCGCCGGAGGTCTGGGCGCTCGGGGGTGTAATCCTCGGTACCCTAATCCCCGCAGTGTTTGCGTTCATCACGGGTCGGCAGCAGGCCAAGCATGAGTCGAATAAGGTGCTGATTGAGGCTCTGGAGCGCCGTATTGGTGATCTGGAGAAGCACCTGCGCGAGGAGACAGACGCTCGGCGTTCGCTAGAGTCCGAGGTTCGCACCCGCGAAGCCGAGGCGCACTCGACGGCGGACAAGGCGCGTTGGGTGATGAGCATCGCGATCTCGCACATCAACCGGCTCGATGCCCATATCGCCGCCGGTTCCCCGCCGCCCCCGCCGCCTCTGCCCAGTGAGGTGGAGGATTGGGTGAGCCGCGAGCTGTGGACTACCAGTTTTCAGCCCGGGCACCCTGCTTTAGACAAGACCAAGAAGAAGAAGAAGGAGGAAGAGTAATGCTTCTGTTGGAGAAGGATAGCCCCCTGGCGGACAGCATCGCTGTATCGCCTAACTTTAGTAACTCCGGCAGCTACGACCGCAAGTCGAAGTGGGTCGTACTGCACACTATGGAGACTGGCGAGAACAGCTCCATCGCGGAGAACATCGGCGCTGGCTGGTTCACCAACCCGAACGCGCAGGCAAGTGCTCACTACTGTGTGGACGACAACTCCATCGTTCAGTGTGTGAACGAGGGCGACTACGCATGGGCCAGCGGCCCGACAGGTAACATGAACGGCATCCAGATTGAAATGGCAGGCCGCGCCGCACAGTCCCGCGCCGACTGGCTGGACGACTACTCCCGCGCTATGCTGGAGCGAACCGCCGCTCTGACTGCGGACATCTGCAATCGCCACGGCATCCCCGTGCGTGTGCTGACCGATGAGCAGGTTGCCCAGGGCGAAGCGGGCATCACCACCCACGCGGCCTTGGCGCGGGTCTTCCGCGAGACTGACCACAGCGACCCTGGCCCCGACTTCCCTTGGGACTTCTTCATGGAGCGAGTGCAGGCGCACGCAGGCGGCACTGGCGGTTCGGTCAATGAGCCCGCTCCGGCTCCCCGTGCGGCGTCCGTGGCTCAGGCTGCCCCCGCAGCGCCCCGCCGTGTAGCAATGTCCGGTGTTTTCTACCCGGACCGTGTGCTGGAGGTCAGCCGCGACCTCGACCCGAACAGCCCTGCGGTCGCGAAGTACCAGCCCGGCACCCCGATTCGCTACGACAGCTACGTGCTGGCGAACGGCTACGCCTGGATCAGCTACGTGTCCTATAGCGGTCAGCGACGCTTCGTGGCGGTCGGCCCGGATGACGGACAGGCCGGCACCACGTGGGGCTCGGGCTTCTTCAACTAGGAAGGAAACTATGAACAAGAACTACGATGTGAACGCGGGCAAGCGCCTAGCCAGCTACGGTGTGATTACTGCGATCTCCGCTCTGGCAGTAGCCTACGGAATCATCACCCCCGACAAGGCGGACCTGTGGGTGGCACTTCTCGTGGTGCTGCTGCCGAACATCGGCGGTATGATTATGGCTATCCGCAACGTCAAGACTGCGCCGGAGGAGCCGAACATCGACAAGGTGGCGGCAGCTGTCGTCTCCGCGCTGATGGAGGCTCCCGCTCCGACCAACCCGCTTGCGGAGTCTGACCACGGCACCGAGGTTCAGGGTATCCCGAGCCCTGCCGAGGGACTTGCCGAGGAGCCCACCGGGCAGTAGCAACTCTGCTATACTTGTGGGTACCAGGGGCGTAAGCCCCCACCTGCGCAGGTGCGACGGGCAGCACTCGAAGAGTACAGCACCCGTCATCATGCCGGTATAGCCGCTCTGCTATACTATTCTGGAAGGCTACTTACCGCCTTTCATGTAGAGGAAACCCCCACACCCGAGCTGTCGGTGTGGGGGTTTTTGCTATGCGCCTCGAAGGGCTGCCTGGTACTCGCTGATCGCGTGGCTCGGCTCGGCGTCGTAGCCAGCAAGCCACTTCGCCGCCGTCATAACGGCTCGCATCTGCGCCTTACGCAGGACGGGAACGTTATCGTCCGCAAGGTGCTTCTCCCACTCTCGGTCCATCTCCACGATGAGCCCAGCAACACCAGGAGTCGGTCGCTCGCGGGTCCACATCGCGTACTGTAGGTGGAGCTGTAGACACTTGCGCGCTTTGTCCAAGTCCTCCACCCCGTTCTTGCTCGGCGCGCGCCACAAATACTTGAGCGCCGCGCCCGCGAAGTACGGCATTTTGTTGATGTGTTTCTCCAAATCCACAAAGAAGATAGGGTCGTAGTGATGCGGATTGACCGGATCAACCGCCAAGTCAGCGCGTGGTGCTTCGGCTTCCATGTTCAGGATTCCTTTCTCGATAATGCTCTTGGATACGTCCCCGGTCAGCTCCAGCTGCTCCGAGTAGTTGTACCCGTAATCCCATGTTAGTGCCTCGATGAGGTCGAGCGTTGCCTTGTACGCACGATGGATGCATGTCTCGCACCGGGGGTTGATGGTTTCCCACGGCACCCGGCACGAGACGCACCGGGCGGGTCGAGGTATCGGCGGTGGTGTTCGCGGTGCGGGGACGGATATGTGACGCACCCTCACTCCTTCCGGTAGCGTGCGCAGTAGTAGCCTTCTGCCGCGAGCGGCAGACCCTCAGCCCAGGGCGGCGCGAGCGGGTTGCCCACTCCTGCGCCCATCAGCTCCTTCATTCGCTCCACGGTTACCCCGCCTTCGGCAATGACCTCATCGTGCACGTGGGCAACGACCGGAACGTTCTCTCGGTCAAGGTTCACCAGAGCATGAGCCAGAACGTCGCGGGCTACCGCCTGCGTCACGTTCTCGGTCAGTCGTCCACCGTAGGTGGGGATGACGGCGCGGTGACTCTTGGGGTCGAGGAAGTGCAGAGCCTCCACTTCCTTATCGAACTTGGAGACGGTGCGGAAGTGGAGCTTGTGGTAGAACAGCTCGCGGCCACTGGGCAGCTTGATCGTGACCAGACCGTTAGCCCTCGGGTGGATGGTGATGTACTCTCCGACGCGCCCGGAGCGGTTGCGCATCGCGCGGTCCATGTCAGCCCAGAACTTAGCGATGCGAGGGTTAGCCGCGCGGTACGTCTGCTTGATCTCTTCGAGCTCCGCGTCGGTACCTTCCGCACCCATCGCCTTGAGCGCGTTGATACCGCCGCCGTAGCCCAGCGCGAGGACTGCAACCTTACCCTTCTTACGCAGGGGCCGCGCTTCCTCATAGGGCACATGGAACATTCGAGCGGCAGTCTCGATGTAGATGTCTCGGCCCGCTCGGAACGCTTCGAGCACCCATTCCTCACCGGCGAGCCACGCCAGCACGCGCGCCTCAATCGCGCTGTAGTCACAGACGGTGAGGGTCTGCCCTGCCGGTGCCATGAGCGCGCCGCGAATGAGCGGCTTGAGCTCGGAGATGCTGAAATTCTCGGCGGGCTCGTTCATCACGCGGTCTACGAACGCCTGGGTCTTCTCGTCGTCTCCCGCAGTGACGCTCGGGAGGTTCTGCAACTGGACACCGCGCCCAGCCCAGCGCCCGGTGTGGGCGCCGAAGTACTGGAGGGTGCCGCGAACTCGATTACCCACGCCAAGGCGGTTCATCATTGCCTTGAACTTGGCAACGCTTGCCGCATTGGAGGCCGCGCGTTCTTCGAGGAGGGCACGCACGTCTCGGGGGAGGTCAGTTCGGGACAGCAGGTAAGCCACGGACGCTTTGTCCACGCTCTTGAGCGGAGCTCCCGTATCCTTGAACACTGGTACGTCGTTCTGCCCGTCCATCACGCCCGCTTCAACCAGGCGGCGGTTCACCCAGGCCAACACCTGAGCGGTCGAGTTGGGATTAGCAAGCCCCGAGATTGTGCCCATGTGCTGCAGGTGCAAGTCCTTAACCACGGCGGCGATATCCATACACCGAACCGCCAGCTCCGCATCTACGAGGATGCCCCGGTCGTTGATGCGCTGGTCGGCGTTCCATACTTCGCGCTCACCCTTGGGGAATCCACCGTAGCGGGTGGTCAGCTCCGTGTAGACCTCGACCATCGTATCGACGTCCTGAATGGCGTAGCGGCAGAACGCTGCCCACTCTTCGGGGCGCTCCTCGGGGGTCATTGCGCGCCCGGTCTTCTTGCTCGGCACGCAGAACATCTGGATCAGGGCGGTACCCGCCGAGTCCTTCTCTTCCACATGCAGAGCGCGGGACAGGTCAGCTAGGCTACCGGGGAAGCCCAGAGAGCGACCCATCGCCATAGTGTCGATGAACCGCTCTGGGGGGATGAAGGTGCCAGGTGCGTAGTTGAAGATGCGCGAGAGTACCAGGCGCTCGAAGTTAGCGTTGTGCGCGACGAAGGTGACGTGCTCTCGCTCGTTCAGCCCACGCAGAGCCCACTTGATCTCGGCCTCGCCCTGCGCGATCTTCGTCTGCCCGTCCACGCCGTAGCGGTACGTCATGATGAGGGGCGCGAAGTCAGGGGATGCCATGTACGGGTACGCGCCGCAGTCGCGCAGGTTCACCGAGGAGTACGTTTCAAAGTCGATGAACATCAGTGTTTCCATGTAGGTCTCCTAGAGGAAACCCCCGGCACGTGGGTAGAAATCCGTGCCGGGGGTTTAGTGTGGAATAGTTACAGTCTACAGCACGTCGTCGATCGACTCAGCCGAGGAGTATGCCTCCGCACCGTCGTTGCTGACCTCATCCATGTAGTCGCCCAGACCCTCGAAGGCTGCGCCAGCGTCGCGTACACCGTCCAGACGCTCGCCGTCCTGGGTCTTGAGGACCGAGTTCAGGAAGAAGGTCAGTCCGGTGGAGCCTGCGAAGCGGTAGACGAAGGGCACCAGTTCAACGAAGCCGTAGTCACCGGAGTGAACCTCTTCGACATCTGCCTTGACCGGGCCGGGCTTGCCGGTGGAGGGGTTGGTACCCCACTTGAAGACAGGGACAGGGCCGCGCTTTGCCTTCGGATTGACGTTGAAGGAGTAGGTGTTCACCAGGTGGGCGGGGGTCTGCTCGTCACCCTGCTCGTCGTTATCGGTTACCTTGGTCTTGAGCTGGGTCTTGGAGGCGATGCTCAGTGCGAACTTGTCACGCCAGTGCTTGTTCATCAGCTCTGCCTGCGCCTTGGTGAGTCGCTTTTCTTCCACCGCCTCAGCGACAGCAAGCTTCACCTTCTCGCCCAGAGCGTCCATGATGAGGGTATCGGAGTTGGGGATCTTGTCGTCCTTGCCGATAATCAGCTGGATACCGTACTCCAGACCCTCAAGCTTCTCGCTGTTGGCGCCCTCCTCTGCGAGGATACGGTTCACGACTGCCTGCGGGACGAACTCGCGCTTGTTACCGTCAGCGGTGACGCGAGAGGGGTCCTTGAGCTTGACGTAGGAGAAGCGGACGCGGCCGAGGGTTACTGCATTGTATGCCATGATGGTTGGTTTCCTTTCAGTGGTTAGATAGTAAGGTTTTCGTAAGCCGAGGCGGTTGCTTCGGCCTTGATTTCTTCCGGGCGCTTATCGCTCTCCGGGGCGAGAGCAAGCTTCCCGGTAGTCTTGGTGACGAACTCGCTCGCCGGAGTGTCCTCCAGCTTGACCCCGAGCTTCTTCTCAAGGTTGCTGATAGTCTCCAGCTTCACGACCGTCTGGCTTAGCCCATCGGTGCTCACTCCGCCTTCTTCAAGGGCACGGAGGAAGCCTTCGGGGTCTGGGATGGTACGTCGGGCAGAGCCACGCACGACCTTGAGTCCGGGGAACTTCACCCCGTGGTCATACGCCTGAGTGAGCACATGCTCCTCGACGTCTGTGAGCCATTTCTTAATCGCCTTGGCGTTCAGGGCGACCATAGCAAGCTGCTCGACGGTCAGCTCGCCTCCTGGTGCGAGGACCGGGGCATCAGTCATCAGTCAGCATCCCTTCTTGTAGTAGGAATCCCCACATGGCGTTTGCTCGGGCCGAGCAGATTGCCTGGGCGGGGCACCACTGGCAAATCTTATCGCTCGGACAGAAAGAGCCAGTGGAAGAATTGATCTCTTGTATAGCGGGTAGCACCTTCGTGTCCACCCAGCTACGCAGCTCATCAGCGGTGACTACATACTCGCTGTGACTGCGCAGACGCGGCTGGAAGATGTGAAGCTCGACGGTCTGGATGTCGTACACCAGCTCCCAGATGCGCAGGGCACCGGCTCCGTACAGGAGCAACTGCGGATTCTCCGTGGCGTTCACCGGGATGCCAGCACCATACTTGTAGTCGATAACGTACAGGGTGGTGCCGCTGACGACAATCGCATCGGCGGTTCCGAAACACTGCTCGGTCACGAAGACTCGCTGTTCAATCATGACGAGCGCGTTCGGGTCGTCCCGGAGAATGTCGAGGATGAACTCGACCTGCCCGGAGGCGAACTGCTCCATTTCGGAGATTGCAGGGCGACCCAGCAGCTTCTCGGCTTCTTCCGCGAGGCGCTTGCGCTCCGCCTTGAACTCCGCAGCAGAGACTTTGCCGAGCGCCTGCTTCATCAGGTTCTCCAGCACGGCGTGCGCTAAAGTTCCCTCCTCAGCCGCCAGGCCTGCTGTCTGCTCGGGTACCTTAGCCGACTCGATAAGGTCGAAGGACTTCGTGCAGTTGAGCCAGCGGTGACTGGAGGAGGGGGACAGCTTGGCGTGTACGTCAGGCATCCGCGCTGTTCTTTCGGTTCGCGATCTCGCGCTCCAGCTTGCTCAGGATGTCGGCGCGGTCTGCTACCGGAACCTCCGAGACTCGGGAGAAGCCGCGGGTGGAGAGCACGGTCTGCACAAGCGATTTTGCCTGCTCCCCGGCGAGCTCCTGCAGCTCCAGGACGGCTGCCCGCATCTGCTCAAAGGTGACTTCTCGGGTGGGTGCGGGGGAGCCGCCGTTCTCAAGCGCTTCAACGCGCTTCGTCAAATCCTCCAGGGAGGCAGCGATGGACTGCAACTCCTTGATAATGATGGTGGCCGCGTCCGTCATGGCGGCGGCGCTTGCCTCAGAGTTGAGGGGGGTCATGATTCACTTTTCCTTTCATGTAGGGCCCGCTTGAGGCGGGGGTGATTCCAGTATTGCACCGGAGCCGCCACCGTTTCAAGCGGGCGTTGGTGAGATAGCCCACGCTTAATCAGCGTAGGTGACGCGGAAGACGGTCTGCGAGCCGTAGCAACCGACTCGCTGCCTTCCTTCCTCCTGGACCAGCACACCCTTACGGGTAAGGCTGACCAGGGCAGCTGTGATGCGGTTCTGGTCACGCAAGGACATATCGGGTAGACCCTTGCGCATAATCTCCACCCACACCGCGGCGGGGGTGATGAACGAGCGGGGAGCCGTGGGCGCAGACTTATCCTCCGTGCCCATGCTCTTATCCTGGAGCCATTGGATACGCTCGGGCATGGACATACGCTCCCACGCCAGAGGCACAGGGGACTCCAGCGCCTCGGTGATGGTCGCAACGAGGTTGTCTTCCATCGTGTGAGACTTCCGAGCCTGCTCTGCCAGCGCTTCCTCAGCGGGGGAGAGCACGGGGCGCTCGCCGTCCTGGTACAGCGCCACCGCTTCTGCCCACACCTGGTCCACGTACTCGGGGGTGTACTTATCGAAGGCCATCTGCTCCAGAACATCGACAATGAGGAAGCGGCGGTTACCGTCGCGCTCTCGTAGCATCATCGGATCATTGGTGGTGCCCCAGACGACCCACCGGCGCGGTACTTCCGTAGCCGAACGGTCATACGGCAAGCGGTACACGTCCCTCTGCCTGGTCAAGAAGTCCTTGAGCTCGTTGAAGTCGGCGTTGTTCAGGGCGTGGCCCTCATCCGACACCATAATCCACGAGCGCGAAGCCGAGATGAGCGTGTCCTTGTTCTGGATGTCGCCCAGGCTGGCGGTGTACCCACGAGCCATGCGTTCAATCCAGGTGGTTTTACCGACACCCTGCCCGCCGAAGAGGATAAGGGACTGGTCTACCTTGCATCCAGGCTTGAAAGCGCGTGCTACCGCCCCGAGCAGGGCGCGCTTAGCGACCATGCGGTTATACGGGGTGTCCTCAGCACCCGGTAGACACGTCTCCAGGCGGGGTATGCCGTCCCACGTGAGGCTCTGCAGGTACTTTTTCACCGGGTCGATGCGCCGCTCACGGCGCACACGCCCGAGAAGGTCATCCACTCGCTGCCTGGTGACCCGCCGGATCTGGTACTGCCGCTCGATATGGTCTTTGAGGCCACTAACGTCAGCATTGTTCACCTGCGGCGGGCTTCCATCGCGAAGGTCATAGTCTTCGCTCATGATTGCCTCGTAATCACCGCGCACGTTCCACCAGAGGGACTTGAAGATGGGGTCGTGCATGAAGATGAGGTCGTAATTCTCGATACGGTCTTCAACCTGCAGGGTCTTCTCGTGCCGAAGCAGCTTCTTCGTCCATTCGAGCTCCCCCTCACTCAGGTCTTCCTCTTCCTCCGCCTCTACAGCGAGCTCAGGCTCCTGGGTGAGGGTGGAATAGTCCTCAGAGACGGTTAGCGGGCTACCGGCGACAGCGGGGCGAGCAACCTGCTCGTAGGCGGCGGTGGCTCGGCGCTGTTGGAAGCCCTCATGCCCTTCCAGGAAGGACTTCATAGCTCGGGAGGACGGGGAGTGGATCACTGCGCCCTCATAGCCTGCGTCCTGCTCTCCGAAGAGGTGAATACGCACTAAATCGAAAGCGTTCTGAGCGTGACCACTCGCCGGGTCGCTCCGGTGGTTCGAGAAGAACAGCAGCGGGGCGTCGGGCAGGGGACTCATGCCCGGAGCGGAGCTCTTGTCGGCGTGAGTGTACCGGAAACGACTGCCGACACGTTCGTAGGGGAGCTTGAACACCTCGATCAGCTCATCGAGGTCTTGGTAGTGCCTGCAGAACTCCCCGGCGATGCCCTTGAGGGTCAGCGGGTCTTTCTTGCGCACTCGTCCCATCGACACAGCGGCTCCGGGGGTGTCCGGCGCACTCTGGAACAGCGCACCGGAGGCCAACGGGCGGTTCAGCTCGCTCCCGTACTCGTACAGGCTTGCATCCTTCGCCGCCGGAGTGAACATGATCTGGCTAGGGGTGGCGCTCGCGGCATCAATCGCCGCTTGAGGCACAGCGCGCATGATTTCCCGCACGATGCGGGTGTAGACATCTGGGGGCACCATCCCATCCAGCGGGATGAGCACGCGGTACGAGGGCTTCTGCGGCGAGTGCGAGTACGTCGTGTGCCAGAGCACCGCTACGTCCTCAAGGTAGCTCAGAAGCTCCGTGAAGCCCTCTGCGGAGGCTCCGTCCAGGTCGAGGGTGATGACGCTACGGCCAATCACGTTGTCGCCGCTACGGTGGTGCCCGCGCAGCTCGCCGGGTAGGTACGAGCGGGCGTTCTTCTGCGTTCCGGGGGCGCGGAGCATGTCGAGGAAGTCATCAATGCTGTACTGCAAGGCGGTAGTGTTCGCGCTGGTGCCCTGTGCTACCTCGACGGGGAATCGCTTCTCTGCGCGAATCGCGGCAGCAGTCGTGGTCGTTGCCGGGGAGAGTACGGACATGGTACAATCGCTCCTAACGTCATGTTTTGTTGAGTACTTTTTTCAGTGGTTGGATGTCGCCCCCGGAGTTCATAGCTCCGGGGGTTTTTCTTTGCGCTCTAAGTCTACACTTCCTCCTTCTTGAGGTAGTCCAGGAGAGCCTGCTGTGCGTCCACCTTGTGAGTCAATCGCGCGTAAACATGCTCGTCAATGGAGTTCGGAACCTCAAGAATGTGAATCGTCACAGGGTGCTCCTGGCCGCTACGGTGAAGGCGCTTATTGGACTGCAACCACGCCTCACTGCTCCAGGGCAGGGACAGCCAGACGGCGATGTGGCCGCCCTTCTGCAAGTTCAGACCATGACCGATCGACTCGGGGTGCGCGGCGAGGATGGGAATCTCACCATTGTTCCAGCGGTCCACGAAGTCCTTGTCCTTGACGGTGCTCACGAGCGGGCCGAGCTTCGGGTGCGCCCTGAGCATCTGCAACTCGGCGGCGAAGCGGTAGAAGACCAGCACCGGGGAGCCCTTGGCGGCTTCCACCAGGTCCTCCAGCTTGTCGAGCTTGGCGTGGTGAAGCTGGGTGAACGGGCGCTCAGCGCCCGCAGGAGCGTCGATATCCTCCTCCTGGTACAGGAAGCCACTCGTGATCTGTGAGAGCTTCCCAGAGGCCACAGCGGCGTTCTTAGCGGAGATTTCTTCGCCCTCCGAGGCGAGCCAGACGCTCATTTCGTCGCGCATCTTCTTGTACGCCTTCACTGCGGTCGCCGTCATGCGTACCGGGTGAGTCACATAGGTGACCTCGGGCAGTTCGACGCGACCCTCGGTGCCCATCGACAGGGCGAGGTGGGCAATCGCATCGTAAATCTTCTTGTCGGCTCCAGGCTTCGGCACCCAGTCAGTGAAGCTGCCGAAGCGCTGGGTCGGGTGGAAGTACCGCTGACGAAAGGTGGTGAGCGTGCGGCCCAGCGCCAGTCCTCCATCCAGCAACTTGATCTGAGCGTACAGATCCATAAGCCCCTTGGGGGTGGGCGTGCCGGTCAGACCCCATACGTGGTCTACGAAGGGCGTGATGATGGATGCGCCCTTGAAACGCTGGGTGGCTTGGTTTTTGTAGCCGGAGAGCTCATCAATAATGAGGGTCTTGAAGTAGCCGGAAGCCGCCTTCTGCGCGGCTTCCGCTAGGTTCTCACGGGAGATGATGGTCAGGTCTGCGTCCACGGCGAGGGCGGCGGCTCGCTTCTTCGGGGTGCCCTTCACGACGGTAATCGACAGGTGCGGCGCCCACTTGTCGCGCTCTGCTGCCCAGGAGAACTCAGCGACACGCTTCGGAGCGACGATGAGGGCGGGCAGGTGTGCCTTCGTGAGTGCCCGCAGGCAGATGAAGGTCTTACCGAGGCCCATTTCAAGGATGAGAGCCTTGCCCTTGCCGGGTCGGTGGAGGTGGTCAATCGCCTCCACCTGGTAGGGGCGAGCTGACAGGATAGGGTCGGTGGTCACGATGTGGTCCTTTCGTCTAGTGCTCGCTGTCTCGGTCTGCGAGCCACTGCGCCACGCCGTCGTGCCCGTAGAGCACAGCGACGTTCGCGCCGAGGGTGTCGAGTTTGCTGATGATGTGTTTCTGCCGGGCAGAGAGCCTACCGCCTTGCGCTCGCTTGAGTTCGAGGAACCAGACCGTCCCGCCTGGTAGGATAACGATCCGGTCGGGTACCCCCGTCTCCGAAGAGAGGAACTTGTAGCTGAGCCAGCGACGCTTAGCGCACTGCCTGACGAGATACTTCTCGACGTCCTTTTCGAGGGGGGTGCTGGTCATGTTTTTGGGGTCCTTTCTGCGCGGTCGCCAGAAAAGTATATAAACTTTTTTAGTTGAGGGTCACTTTAGCGCCAAACCCCTAGTCAGCGCGTTTTGACCCTAGATTTTTTTAGGGTCATTTTAGCGTCACTTTAGGGTCACTGACGCTAAAATCTGGATTTGTGGAGAGGTAGCTCACGTGGTTTTCCTACCTGTTGTGAGCGCGGTCACTAGGTGTAGTGTCGGCTGTCACAGAGGCTCTGTTTTCTGTGTGAGCTGACTCTCCATTGACGCTAAATTAAGGGTCATTGACCCTAAAATGACCCTAAAGTGACGCTAAAATTTTTTAGGGTCAAAACGCTCTGACTAGGGGTTTGGCGCTAAAGTGACCCTCAACCTCGCGCGTACGGAAAGTTTATATAGAAGTTAGTCGGTAAGCCCGGTTCGGAGGGTACAGAAAAGCCACCTATGAACGTCTGCTCATGGGTGGCTCTCCCGTTATTTCCCTAGTCGCCTTCGGTACCTCTACCTATAGCGTTTCCAAGTCTACCCGAAGCCTTGTACTTACTCCAGTCGATGCGAGAGCCGAGCGGTGCGTCCTTGCGGAGGATTTCTCGCCCGCCCAGACCTCGGACCGTCTGCCCCGACATTCGCCTAAGCTTCTGCAGGCTCTCTCGGTTCTTCCGGGCAGTCTCGGAGCTGGTCTTGCGCCGGTGGTGGTGACCGCACAGCGCAGCGAGGTTACTCGGGTCGTTGCTCGGCCCATTGATGTGGTCTACGTCGGTCGCCTTGGCTGTACAGCGCTGTCCAGTCACGGCATTGGTCGCCATGCACTGAAAACCGGCTGCCCTGAGCACGTCGAGTCGAATCTTCCGCCATTGCGGGGATTGCTGGTAGGTGAGTCCGCTCTTGGCACCCCACCCGGTACGCTTCTTGCTACGCTTCGGCACGGGATGCTCCCTGTGCGGCCTTCAACGCCACCTCAGCGGCTTCTTCGCGGGTTAGACCACCTGCTGAGTACTCAACGGACTTTGCGGCGCTCAGGAAGCCGTCAGCGCCTCCGGTGATGGTGCAGACGATGAGCCCGGATTCCCCGCCGGTAGCGTAGTCCTCGACGTGAACCGCGCCGCCGACGTTCGATCCCTCACCGTGCCACTTCTGGGACTTCGATAGGTTAGTCCACGCCAGGATGTCCTCTTCACGCCACAGGCAACCCCTTTCGTGGTTCTTTCCGCGGTTGAAGACTACCGCCGGGGAGGGAAACTTCCCCGCGTTGATTAGTCCGTGGATGTTGGAACGTGTATAGCAGGTAGCGGCGGCGACACCGGATGCGTCGTAGAGTTTGCCGTACTTTCCGGGGTTCGGGAGGTTAGTCATTGGTTCCTTTCTAATCTTCCACCGTCAGAGTCGCCGTGTAGAGGTCATTCACGCCTTCCACGGGCTCCGGGGCGGAGAGCTTGAGCTTGCTGAGTGCGTTGGTGAACGCTTGGTTTCGGACGACGGAGCGGGAGCCCCATTCCATGTCGTCGGGGAGCTTGATGCCTGCCGCCTGGAGCAGTCGCAGTTCCTTGCGTCCTCGCGCGGCTTCGTCCTCGTCGGGGAAGTTGCGGGATGCCGTCGCCCAGGCGTAGGCATTGACGATGCTGGTGAGCAGTGCTCGGCTGAACGTGGTGGCGAAGCTGTTGCGGATGATGTCGTTGGCGACGGGTCGGATAGCGTTTGCGAAGCCGGTGTAGTCCGGCTTCTCCGCCTGTGCTGAGTACAAGGTGGGCAGTCCGTAGTCGGCGGGGTCTGCACCGTAGGTCTGCGGCTCGGCTCCCTGCCACGAGGGTGTGTACAGGCCGGGCAGTGCGCAGAAGGCGAGCGGGTAGGCGCTCGGGTCGGTAGGTTCCTTGCTGAGCAGGGTCAGTCCGGGGCGCTCGGCTCCGAACGAGATCAGGTTTGCTTTGATCCATACGGGGATCTCAGTCATTCGTCAATCCTTTCTAGGTCGTCTTCATCGTCCCCGTCCCACTCCTCGGTCAGCAGGTCTTCCAGTGCGTTGAGGGAGTCTAGGAACTCGGAGGCGGTGAGGGTGAAGGGTGCGGCAGCTTCGGCTACCGCCTTGTCAGGGTGGGAGTTCAGGAAGGCGAGGTGCCCGAGCATAATCTCCCGGTACGAGTGAATCTTGTCCAGCTCGCCATAGACGGCGGCGGGGTTTACGGTGATGCGGTGGTCAAGCATAAACCCCGCCTCCTTTCTTTGGTTACTTCTTCTTCTTGATGAACTCTACGAGCACGGCACCCAACGGGGAGCCCGTGCTCTTCGGCAGTACCATGCGGACAATAGCCTTGTACGGGCGCTCCTCCAGCATCTCACTGAGGTCTTTGCCGAGCAGTGCCTCGTAGCTGGAGCATCGGAACGATAGCTCCTCGCCGTCGGGGTTGTTGTTGTACCAGCGGTTGCGGAAGTAGAAACGCTTGACTGTGACTAACTTCGTTTCTAGCTTCGCCTCGGTATCGCCCTTCTTGGGGACTTGTACCCCGCGGATTTCTTTCTCCTCGGTTACCTTGGCGATTGATACAACGCCGTAATCGCGTTTGTCCGCGGCACGGAAGTTGCACATCTCCGGGACGACCTTGATGGTCTCTGCGATCTTGAGTGCCAGGCGGCGAACGGTCATGTCACCGCACCGCTCCATGAAGAGGTTGAAATGTCCCGGAAGCTGGTCCTTGATGCGCACCATGCTATTCAGCGGGTCGGCAAACACGTACTGGAGGGGTCGTATATCCTTGTGGAACACGATGTCGAACCGGGGCGGCTCTCCCACACGGAATTCTTTGGGAGTCAGGCTGATGAGCTCTGCACCATCCGCCTGGTACTGCGCCTTGCGGTCGCCGTCCGTCAGATTTATCCGCACCGAGTATCTGGCACCCGGCACGAGTCCAAAGTCGTTGGGCATCTTCGTATCCTCCTTACTAGCTCGAAATCCAGGCGAGGAACGCGAGCCCGAAGAGAAAGTCATCGCTTTCTTCCTCTCGCTCCTTCTGTTCAGCCTCGTACACTTCGCCTGCCAGACGCTTCACGTCGTGGTAGCTCATCGGCTCGGGGGTCATTGCTTCATCTCCTTCGTTAAGTTTTCTTCAAGTTGTTGCAGGTCGTAGCGGAGCCGGGTAAGGCTCATAGCTACGTTGCCCGGCACGTTCGCATCTTGCAGTGCCTTGACTGCCAGTGTAGCAATACGCTCAGTGAGCTCTTTGAGTGCGTCAGCGGCTTCCTGCTCCAGCCCCTTCTTGTGCTCCGAGATCTCCCACATCACCGGCTCACCCTCCGGCTTTACGAAATCTGCGCCACTGGGCTTAGTGCCCCAGGGCGGCAGCTCTCGCACGCTCTCGGGCAGTCCCACGTGTCCCGAGCCGGGGTAGAGGTAGCCTTGCTGTACGACGTAGAGCCATCGGCGCAGGTAGCTGAGCACTCGGTTTCGGTCGCGGCCTTGCACGCGGCTCAGTTCGGCAATGACGAACTCCAAGGACACACCCTGCGCTCGTGTTCCGCCGCCTCGCTTCTCCGCCAGGAGCCCCTTGATGATGGGGGAGGGGAAGGTCACGACGCTTCGTTCGTCCTTGGCGCGCTCGCGAATCCACCCGTTGATGACGCCAGGCTTGAAGCCCAGGATGCGGTTGAGCTGGGCGACATGGGCGTAGACACCGGGGGTGCCGGTGGCATCGGCGGCGAACCGGAGGATGAGCGGCATCTTCTCGACTCGCTTCGTGGCCTGGATGAACACTTCGCAGGTAGCGAGGTGAAACTCGGGGCGCTCTTCGCTGGTGCGGTGCGAGATGATGCGCATCCCCTGGGTTAGCTCGGTTGTCATTGTTTAGCTCCGATGCGGAAGGCTGTTTCAAGGTGCGCAACAGCAAGTCGTAGGTTCGCCAGGGGTTGAATGGCCCCTCTCAGCTTGTACTGTCCCCGGCGCAGCAGTTCAGCCATCTCAGCGGTGCGGTCGGCGCACTGGGTGAGGGCTTTAATGGCCTCGGTAGTCCTTATGTCGTGCCGATAGCGCGGTTCTTCGGCGCTATCTGCTTGGGGTAGCTCTGCCATCAGTCCTCCTTGCGAGCGAGTGCTACGTAGAAGCACCCGGAGCGGGGCGCTCGGTAGACATCCACGATGACACGGGGGGCCGGTCGCAACCAGTGATGCGTCACCATCCCGATGAGTTGGTCGAGGTCTGCGGCGCACGTCACAGGGACCTCCGCCCTGTAGTCTCCCTGGAATAGTTTCAAGGAGAGATTTCCTGCCGTTGCGGGGCCGAAGCTGGCCTCTCGGATGAACACTGCGTCGTTCTCACCGACGACAGCGTAATCGAGCTTGGACAACCCGACGGCTCGGGTGTAGGTGTGGAGCGGGTACTCTCGCTGGTCGGCTTCTTCCTCGGGTAGAGTGAGCAGTTCAGGGTCGATGATTGATTCCAGACGCTCGCGGGTTTCCGCCGTAAGCTTCGAGTAGTTGCGCAAGGTACCGAACGGTACGAGGGTGTTTCGGGTGGTCATTGGTTATCCTTTCTGGTTCCGGGTGCTGTCCCACCCAACAAGGTAGTGGTGGGCTTCTTGGAGCAAGCGTCGGCGCACGGCGGGGATGTCACTCGCTGCTGCGGTGAGGAGGCGGGAGCAGGCCAGGGCGTGCTGGGTGCTGTGGAACTCGTCTGCGCTCATCGTTACCATTGCGGCGGAAAAACGCAGGTCGGCTACGTGCTCGTCGTCCACCTCGTGCTGACTCAGGGAAAGAGCGGTGATTCCAGCGCGGACTTGAATCACGTCTAGGAAATGAGCTCCGGGGCGCAGGTTCCAGACGTCGCGGAAGGTGTCTCGCCACTCGTCGGGGAGCATCGAGGCCATGTACTCGCGGTTCTCGTCGTTGTACATGTAAGTCATGAGTTCTCCTTTCGGTTGAGGTGCCAGGTTCGGAGGCATGAGAGCGCGGCGCCAAGATAGCGGCGGCGGGTGTCGGGGTTGCCGTAGCTGTCTCCTATGAGGAGGAAGAATAGGGCTTCCACCTGCTCGGGGGTGTGGATTCCCCGCGCGTTCTCCCGCACTACCACTGCGGTCCGCCGCAGGTCTTCTGCGTGATCGAAGCGGTCGAAACTACTTTTATCGACGCCCAAGATGAGCAGTCTGATTCCGGTAAGGGCTTCGTCCCAGTCCGTATCAGGCGACTCGTTGCGCAGCTTCCAGATGTCGCGGAAGGGATCCATCCAATCAAACGACATTAGGGCGGAGATTTCAAGGCTCTGCTTGTCGGTGTAGAGTACTTTCATCAGTCTTCTTCCCTTCGTTGGGTGTTGCGCCACTCCTCAAGCCTGTTGTGTGCGTACCGCAGTTCTCGGACGCGCCCCGCCCACTCGTTGCAGATGAGTGCGGCGATGAGGTGGTACACGACCCCGGATTGTAGCTTGTGGTGGAACTGGTCGGCGTGCTCCTCGACCGTGTACATTGCCGAGAAGAGCCACATACTACGGATCGGGTCCATCTCGTGCGCACCTGCCGGGAGGGTGGTGAGCTTGTCGATGCGCCAGAGGGCGTTGTCCCAGTCCACATCAGGTGAGTCGGGGCTCAGGTTCCATACGCGGTGTACGGCATCCGCCCAGACATCCGGCATGGTCTTCTTGATGCGATCGCGTTGTTCGTCGGTGTAGAAGTCCATCAGTTCTTCTCCTTCTTGTTCGGTCGGGGTACCCACGCTAGCAGGGAGCGTAGCGGAGGGTACTTGCGTCGGTCAGTTGCACGGCGTAAGTAGGTGTATCGGATGGTGCGCACCGGCGGCATCTTCGGTACGGAGTAGGTGGCAACGCTCGGTGCGTCGTAGCGCCAGGCGTCGTCGGCGTTGAGCTCGCGGATGCGGGCGTCGTGTTCGGATAGGGCGGTCATTCGTGTTCCTTTCATTCTTCTTGGTCGTCGGGTTTTGTGCTTTCGGCAAGGCCGATGATAGAGACAAAGACCAAGACCCAGCCGGGGATTATGACCCAGGGGCTTGCCGGGCCGAGGGTGTAGACGAGGTAGAGCACCACCCCCACGAGAAGCAGCTCAGCCAACATAAGCACCAAGTCCCAGGGGATGCGGCGCTTGGGCTTAGGAGGTGTCGGGGGATTAGGCTCCCGTACCTTCTTGGGCTTAGGCTCCCGTACCTTCTTGGGCTTAGGCTCCCGTACTTTCTTGGGCTTAGGAGGTGGCGTAGGCTTCTTACGCCACCTCTTCGGGTCGGCGCGCTCGATAGCTTCGATCAGTGCGGAGTAATCACCCCACTCCAGCGTAGGCCCCGGCTTCGGCTCGGTCTTCGGCGCAGGTTCCTTGTAGCGGGTGCTCTCGACGCGCGCCTTGACGCGGGGGAAGTTTATACCGGGGAGCTCGCCCCGCCCGGGACGCTTCTTAGTAGACGGTTCTGGGGAGGGTGGCCTGGGCGCGGGGCGCGTTCCTACTTTGATGCCTTCCTCTTCGAGGAGCTGTTCGATTAGGTGGTACATCGCCTGGCTGTGGGACAGTGGCTCCCAGGTCCGTTGCGATATGAGGTAGAGCACCCGTCCTAGCGCACCAGCTCCGACGAGGTTGTTTAGGTTAGCCATCCCGCCGGGGCAGACCCTCATGCTCTTGATACCCTGGAAGGCGAGCATGGGGGATAGGTCGGACACGAAGCGGGCGATTTCTCCGCGCTTGTCGTAGAGGGTGAAGTCCCACCCACTCCATTTGGCACTCACCCCTTCTTCTGTGGTCCAACCGCCGAAGTGGGGGACGTGTCGTTTCGGGAGCTTACCCTGCTGGGCCGCGTCTCTCGCCCAGATGAGGGTCCGTAGGAACCTGGCGGCGGTTTCTTTTTCGTCCTTGGTGATGATGTTGTACTCGGGTGGCATGGGCATCGCTTACTCACTCCGTCCCATGAGTTGTCGTGCCTGCTCTTCGAGCATGAGCGAGTTTAGCTCTGCTTCGTCTGACCAGCTACCCCCGAGCAGTCGTTCGGTGGCGACTTCGTTGCGGCCCTTTGCGTCAGCTAGGAGCATGGTTTCCTGGCGCAGGGAGCTGGAGCCGGTGAGCTTCGCACGGGTGCCCTGTACAGACTCAACGAGTTCGGCGGTCTTGGTGAGCAGGGCGTTGTTCTGCTCGACGGTTAGCAGTACGCCGAGGCTGGTTTCCTGGGAGGTGAGAACCTGTTCGATCTGGTTGAGCAGGTCTTTCTGCTGCCCGAGGTTTTCGTCGAGGATACCGGCGGCGGTGTTGGCGGCGTTCATGTTCAGGACTTTCTGGTGGACTTCCGGGTCGCTTGCCGAACCTCTCCAGCTCCTAATTTCAGCATCGAGCCGGGAGGCGGTGGCGCGGTGTAGGTTGAGTTCTCGTGCGAGGCGGATGCACCCTTCAACAGCCTGGCCGTGTTCGATGCGCAGGCTGGCGATGTCTGCCTGGATTTTGGTGATGTCGGGGTTCTCGGTTGCCATGAAGAGGTCAGCTCCTGTAAGTCGTCGGTAGAAGTGGGTGGTTGGTGTGTCCGGGGAGAACGCCACGAGCGCTTTGTAGCAGGCTTCCTGGATTCGGGCGGCTCCGGGTAGTGAACCGTCCCCCGTGAGCACCTGGTGCAGGGTCTTATCCCCGGTGGTAAGCCAGGTTCGGCGCAGATCAGAGAGGGCGAAGAGCCAGTCGGCGTTGTCGGGGATGTCCATGTCGCGTCCTTTCGGTTAGCAGATGAGTAGTGCAGGCGGGGCGCTGGCAATGAGTAGCGCCAGTACCAGCGCCCCGTTGAGCAGGAGCAGGTGGGCTTCATCGGTGAGTGCGCTAAGCATCACAGGTCAGTGACCTCCCGGCTAGGGGTTCACGAGACGGGCGATGATGTACGGTTCCCCGTCCATCTTGAAGACTTCGATCACCTCGCGTCCGTATTCATCGCGCCAGCCTACGGTCTTGGCGAACATGGAGGCGGGGAAACGCAGGCCATTTGGGAAGTCGATGAACTTGACGGGGCGCTTGTGTACGTCCGGGATGGTGACGGGGGTACCTCGGTAGATGCGGTATGCGATAGCGCTGCGGCAACCTCGGTAGCAGAAACTTTCACCGGGGTGTTCCTTCGCAAACATTTTGAGGAAGTTGCGGACGGAGAGGCGTTCCCCTGCGGCGCGGAGTTTCTCTTCGATAGGGGAGTATTTGTAGATTGGTTCATCGAAGTCTGCCCAGCAGTGGACAGTTTCATCTAGGGGATTTTGGGTCATTGTTCAGTGTCCTTTCGGTCATTGTTGAAGGGTTCAGGGAGGGTCAGCCCGCCGCAGGCTTCAACGTACTTACCGACGAGCCATCGCACGGTGTAGGCGGTGATGACTCCAGCTCCCCGGAGGTGGTCTACGTGGAGCTTCTTCTCAGGGTCGAACCACAGCTTCATGGAGATTCGTCCAGCGCGGGAGTTGCTGATCTTGATTCCGTTGAGGCTTGCGGCGCAGACGTTACCGGACTTGTAGTAGTCCATGCTGAGGCCGAAGGCTTCCTTCCAGTTCTGGATGTAGAAGCGGTGCTCGCCGGTCTTGGGGTGTACCCAGTGGTTTAGTTCCAGCTTCTTCTCTTCGTTCATCAGTAGGGGTCCTTTCGGTTAGCACCCCCGGCACCAGCACGGGTACCAGTGCCGGGGGTGTGGGGAGGTGGTGGTTAGGTGTTGTCCATCTCAGCGATGACGTACTTCTTGTCGTTCAGCTCGAAGACGTCCAGCACCTTGTAAGCGTTACCAACACGCCAGCCCGCGGTCAGATCCTCGATAGACACCGGCAAGCTGATGTCGTGCCCCGAAGCCCAGAGCTGGGAGCTGCCGTCGGGGGTGGTGACATACCTGTTGAAGACACGGACGATGCGGTAGTACTTGCGGGTTGAGCGCGAGCGCACGGTGTACCAGCTGTCCGGGTCGGGCGTCATCATGTACGTCTTGAGCAGATTTCGGAGGGTGTGGGGCTCCCCCGAGTCCTCAAGGAGGGTGCGTACCAGAGAGTCGGTTACGACGGAGGAGTCCGTCGCTACTTGCCCGGGCTCCATAATCTCGTTCAGCGGGTCGTTCGGATCAAGCTCCGGCTTACTCTCGCTGCCACGGATAGCTTCGACGTGCTGGGCGAGTTCGGTCAGAGCGCGGGTGATGTCTTCCAGGCTCATGGTCTGGTTGTTCTCGGTCATTGTTTGGTTCCTTTCTTAGGGGGTTAGTTGGTTACTTCGTATTCGCTCTTCACGCTCTCGAAGAGGATGTACGAGACGCCGTACTGCTCGTAGACTTCACGAATCAGGTAACCTCTGATGACACAACCAACAAGGGTGTGTAGAGGGGCGTTGTTGGGGAGGGGGAAGTAGTAGGAATCGAGAAGCGTGTCGCGGAGAACGCCCGAGACGGACACAGGGTGCTTCCACACTTTAGTGATGAGGAAGTGGCTACCACTGCGGGGGGATACCAGCGAGTAGACATGCTTGTAAGCATCCGCGCTGACGTCGGTGTGGAAGTACGCTTTGAGCAGGTTGCGGATGGTGCGGGGCGCGCGGGACTCTGCGAGGAGTTTGTTCACCTGAGCGTTCTGCCGGTTGCTCGTCTTGTAGCTGATTAGGGTGCTGGGCACGACTTCATCTAGCGGGTCGTTTGGGTCGAGCCGCTTAGACTCGATAAGAGTCTCTGCAAGGACACCGCAGGACAGGCTATCGTCACTCATCGGTTAGTTCCTTTCGGTTTCTTCTTTGTCCCCGCCCCAGACCCAGGGGTCGGTAATCCAGCTGGTCACCCAGCTATGCACTTTGTAGCGGGGGTATTCTTTGGTGTCAGACATCGGTTAGTTCCTTTCGGTAGGGGTTAGATACGTTCGGTGATGAGGTACTTGTGTCCGCAGTCCCCGAAGGCGTCGATTACCCTGTACTCATCCTGGATGGTCCAGCCAACCATATTGGTAAAGCCGACGCCACCGCAGAGCGGGAAGTGCGGGGTGGTGTACAAGCGTTCGTATTCAAGACCGCTCGGGCCTTTCAAGCTAACCGCTTTAGGGCGGTAGATAGTGAAGAGGGCGCCAGTAGTGGGGGACTTGAGGGTGTATAGCGGGGCGCATACCGAGTCGTTCATGTACTCTCGGAGGAGGTTTCGGATGGTGCGGGGTTCGTCCATCCTCTGCAAGCGCTGGACGACTGTGAGGTGATGGTACGAGCTAACGTCGGGTGACTTGTGGTTGTAGGGTACAACCTCACTCAGCGGGTCATTTGGGGTGGCTTCAGGTGCGCTTGCGCCACCGGGGGTAACCCCCATATGGGAGGCGATGGCATTGAGGGTGCTCGCGATGTTTTCCAGGGTTTGCTTGCTGGTAGTCATCGGTGTGATCCTTTCAGTTACTGTTGGGTGCGGTCGTGCTTACGGACGATGTTCCAGAACTCGTCTACCGAGACGCGGCAGGCGTAGCCTTCTTCGTGGCCGCCGAGTACTTCATCTGCGATAGCGTCGATGTCCCAGTCAGTGAGAGGGAACTCCGAGGCGGACAGAGGGTCGATGATTTCGCGCTGGATAGCGTCGGCGCGGGTGGTGTAGGTGCGGGTCATTTGGGGTTCTCCTAACGGATGTTGGGGTCGTGGATTTGAAGCAGATGCACGGGGTAGATGTACTTGTCATCTTCACGGCGGGGCGCGTCCACTTGAAGTACCTCGAACCGGATGTTTCCGAGGTTGAAGTACGCTCCGGGTACCGGACGCCCCGGCCTAGTGAGGTCGTCATCGGGGTAGGCGAAGTACATGATGGTGGTGCTCAAGTTTGTCGAGTCGGTGAACTGCTGCTCGGTCACGGTTCCGTTCCTTATCGGTTAGTGGAGTCCACACTATCGGCGGCATCAACGATGAGAGACGCCATGTTCCGGTTGAAGATGGTGCGCCCGATGGAGCTAAACGGTCGGTTCAACTCATTGAGAAGGTGGCTCCGCTTCAGCTTCTGTAGGGCGGTGCGGGTGTGCTCGGTGGTGTCGGAGCTGATGCTCTGTGCGTCGTAGTCTCGTGCCGCGCCCATTGCACCGTCGATGATGCTCTCCCACTTTTCGGGGGTATCGTAAAGGTCGGTGTTGTGTTCGAGGTCGAAGAGTCCGGCGATTTGCGCCTGTACCCATTCGACGCGCTGGTTGTGGGTAGCTCGCAGGTTGAGTCCGTTCATGATGTGTTCCTTATCGGTTGGTCTTGGTCAGTAGTGTGAGGAGGAAGCCGAGGTATCCCACGGTCAGTCTCCCTTCGTGGCGGGGTAGAGTAGGAAGCCCCCGAGTAGAGAGCCTAGCAGAGCGACGCAGTGGAAGATAGTCAGCAGACCCATGCCGTCTGTCCACTCGGTGCCCCAGCACCACCACCACCACCAGTTGCAGAGGAGGACAGCACCAGTGTCTAAGAGGAGCATTAGGAATACGAGACCAGCGGTGGGGGCTCCGTAATCGTATGACTCTTCGTAGTCAGGTGCGCCACCGATTACCCAGTACCCGCCCGCTCCATTGATAGCCGCGAACACGGCAAGCACCACGAGAGGGTGAACGAGCCGGGCGACAGCCTCGAAGCTGAACGAGTTGAGCCAGTCAATCATGGCTAACCCACCTTTTCCGCGACACGCTCAACCAGTACGAAGCTTCCGAAGGGCAGGTGGGTCTTCACGGTGGCACCACCGGCAATGGTTGCCTCGTCGCCGTCGCTCTCGATGTAGCGGCAGATGCGGTAGTGCCCACGATACGGCAGGTCGGAGAGGTCACCGTCAAGGATCGTGTCGGGGCGCATCTCGCCGCGTACCTTGAGGTTGCCTAGGTTGCCTGCGGAGTTATCCAGGTGGAGCCACAGGGCGCACTCGCCGTTGAGGAGGTCGAGTCCGTAGGGGGTGAGCGAGGCGAGGAACAGCTCGGGGGAGTCGGGGTCTTCGCCTAGCGCCAGCGGTAGGTTGGTGTCGCTGGTGCCGCGCACCTGAAGCAGGGCGGTCAGAATCTCGTCGGCGGTGGCGTACAGGGGCTTGGAGTCCAGCGCCGCCAGTAGAGCCTCGGGTCGCTCTAAGGCGGCGAGGTAGGAGGAGTACGCCACATCGGGGGTATCGTCGGTGAAGCGTAGAGCGTCGAAGGTCTTTACGGTCATGATGTGTGTTCCTTTCTAGGGGTCGATTCGCCGGAAGGTGTAGGTGAGAACGCCGTCCTCACGGGTCGAGGAGATGCGCTCCCAGGGGGCGTCACCCCACGGGTCATACGTTCCGGCAACATCGTTCGTGTAGCCGGGCAGAGAGCGGATAAGCTCGCGTTCGAGGTCGTCGGGGTACCATACCCACGTGTCCCAGTCGTGCAGTGCCCACAGCAGGGCGTTCTGGAGGCTGGGGAAGTCCTCGCCAGTGGTTAAGTGGGAGAAGTTATCGATATCGTCCGGTGCGGTTCCTTCGTATCGTTCGGCGCGGCCGTGGAGTGGGGTACCATCGAACATGGCGGTGTCGAGTCCATCGCAGAGGGTCAGCTCGCCGTCGCGCTTGGTCACCCTGTTACCCACGTAGGTTGTGGTCTCCACAGGCAGGTGCGCGAACTCTCCCTTGAACCGCGGGATGCGGAGCTCAACCACCGCGTACTTCAGCTTAGCCAATGTCGATACCTACCTTGCATACCATGCCGTCGTATTCGGCGCTGTACTCCAGCACTGCAACTCGGCTACTAAGCTTCACGCTCTTACCGTAGGCCTTGGAGCGGAGCAGTTCGCGCTCCAGCTCTGCGCGGGTCCCCTCTGGGAGCCGGTACTCAGTCTTCCGGCGGGTACCGAAGTCTACGGATACCTCCACACGGTCGAGGTATCCGTCGATAATCCAGTCTTCGCGGGCTACCACGGACACCTCGGGGGACACTTCTTGGAAGCTTTCGCTGTCCCAGTCCCACGCAAGCATCAGGAGGAGCGGGGGGTGGGACAGGCCCGGGGCCATAAGTACTACCCGCACAGAGCGCCAGCGCCCGGGGTGTACCCAGACACAGGGCTTGCCGTCTTCGGTGAAGCCGGGGTACATCCAGAACAGGTCGTGGAGCTGTTCCAGGTAATCCTCGCTCAGCCCCGGCGCGAAGTCGGGAAGGGCGGACTCGTTGCTGTCCGGCTCTTCGCTGATGGGCACCACGGGTAGGTACAAGCCCTTGCTCTGGAGCCATTCACGCGCCGCTTCGTCGGTCGAGTAATCAATAATCAGGCTGTCGTAGAAGCGGGACATAGCCTCGCAACAGTCGCTTTCGCCGGTGATAAGTCGGGAGCACAGCTCACGCCACAGGCGCATCTCTTCCGCGTACACTTCCTCGTCGGTGTGCCCGGCTTCTTCGTACTCTTCCAGGCGTTCGTTCATTTCTGAAATTTCGCCGTTCATGTGGGAGCCCAGGTAAAGCGGGGTTTCCGTACCGACGGTACGCAACATCAGGTGTTCGCCCAGTTCGTAATCGAGCAGAAGCGGGAACGGCTCGAAGCCAAGACCATATTCAGTGGACATGGTACGTCCTTTCAACTAGGGGTTACGGGGGAGCGCCGCTCACTACAGGGCGCAAGTTCCCCGGCGCGGAGTCGAACCGTGCCTACGTGGTGAGTGTAGCCAACCGTGGCGGGGATACCGGAAGGGATTTATCGGTTATGTGCGGTGCAATTTATCGGTTTACGGCAGGGTGAATCACCTCCAATCCTTCGGGGATAGGGCGGGGCTTGCGCACCGGGGCCGGTTCAACAGCCGCCGGTACCGGGGTGTCAATGACTTCCACGGTGTCGCCAAACTTTCGCCAGGCGTACAGCTCATCGTGCAGGTGTTCCAGCTCTTTCTGTTGTCGTAGAAGCATCAGGAACAGACCGCCGGATATTATCAGCACCACCACGGCGGCAATGAAGACCAGGGCGGGTACGGTTTCCAGGGTGAAGGAACTTAGTTGCAGTGGCATACAAGGCGGCCTTTCTTGTTCATGATTCGTACGCAACGGTCAATCTCGTCAAGCGGTGCGCCGAAGATGGGCGCTGTCCACCTGTCACAGGTCACCGCGAAGAGGTCCATAGCCAGGCGTAGGCTGAATGGGGTTTCGCCCGTGTAGGGGGTTTCGTCGGGTTCGTATTCCTGAGCACCGAAGACAAACAGCCGGTCGATATAGGGTGCCAGGTCTTCCGGTACCCACTGGCTTACGTAGGACTCTTCAATCTCACCGCCCGTTTCTTCACGGTGCCAGACGATAAGGGCGGTACGGCGGGTTGCGTGCAAGTCGCCGTAGGTACCGTCGCCGTTCGGGAGCCGGTACGTTGTGGATAGCAGGCGTACCTTGGGCACCACGCCCATACGTGCCAGAGCCACTACAGCCTTACGGAAGCCCGCGACATCTTCGGACGGGTAGGTAGGTAGTTCGTTAGTCATTAGTCAATCACCAATCCCGCATCACTGAACGCCTTGCGCACCGCGCCGTCGCCGGTACCACCCAATAGGTCGAACTCGACAAGGTCGTATCCGATACCGGCGGTAAAGGTGTATAGCTCGCGCGCCTCAGAGCGGCGGAACTTCGTAGGGTGGGTAAGACCCAATTCTTTCAGCACACCCATAAAGCGGCGGTGCTGTTCAAAGGTGATGCCGAAGGTACGGCGCGCCGTCCACTTGTTATCACGGACAAACACCACCGCGAGGTTCTGCAAGCGCCAGCGTTCCAGCGCGTTCTTGAGGTCGCCGCTCTCAGCGGCGGCGAGTATTGCCGCGCGGAAGTCAGCATGAGGGGCAACGTAGGACATGATGGTTTCCTTCCAGTAGAGGGGTTACATAAGCGCCAGGGATAGCGCGAGCGCCCGCCGGTGGAGTCGAACCACCGGGTATGACCGTCCGGGCTGTAGCGAGTTTACAGCTTCACTACGGGGTATTCACGGTAGATTTTCGCCGCAAAGAACAGCTCATCAGGGGCGCAATTCGGCGGCTCGTCTTCGGCGGGGATGCGGTCGCCCAATTCAACGTACCAGCGCCCGCTGTCGCTGAACGACTCGTTCAGCTTAGGCTCAATGCCGCCTTCGATAGCCCGCCGTAGCTCATGGCTGGAGGTGATGGCGGCGGTGCATTGCTTCCCAAAGTCCGTGCCTTCAATATCGTTGTAGGGGTACACTCCAACCACCAGGGGCGGTTCGCCGGGGTAATCCTCGAAGACGCCGAAGTCATCAATGAACTCTTGAAGCGCGCTGGGGTCTTGAGTCTCGCAAGCGTGGATAGTATCAAGGTCGAAGTCTTCCAGTTCGTGAGTGCCGCCCTTGTCATAGTCCAAGCCGTCAATGATGCTTTCCAGAGCGTCACACGCCGGGTATTCAACGGGTAGCAGAGACCATTTCGGGCGGTAGCAAATCCACGTCCATTCGCTATCGGGGGCGAAGTCCAGCGCTAGAACAGCGTCGAACTCAATACGGGGTATCAGACCGCCCTCAGTACGGCGGTGGGATAGGGTGAACATAGCGGGTTTCCTTCCAGTAGGGGTATAGGTGCGCTAGGGTGCGCTAGTACCCGCCGCCGGATTTGCACCGGCGGTTAGACCCAAGCTAGGGCGGGATATCCAGGGTTACGCCTGGACGCGGGTTTCGTACCAAAGGGTGCAGTGGAAGCCAGAGTCATACCAACGGTTGCCGTCGGTCATGGGTTCGCCAATTTCGACCTTCCACAGCTGACTAGGCGAACCTAGGCACTCATTCACGTGGCGCTGGACTTGACGGGCAATGTCTTCACGCCATGTCTTGCAGGCAACAAGAGCCGCGGTTAGGTCACGGTGGAACTCTTCCTGAATTTCGGCATAGGTCACCCCGCGCTGCCTATAGTTAGCGTCGCCGTAGCCGTCGCCGTGGATACCGTTGTATAGCCATTCATCGCCGTCATCATCAACGTACACGTCCGCGTAGGTATCCATGAACTTCTTGAAGTCCGCGGGTAGGCCGCCAGGCTCTTTTTTGGCTTCGGGGATAAGGTCGTTAGACAAAACCAATGTGGTGTAGCGTCCGTCGGTACCGACTTCTTCCAGCGCGCTAATAAGCATGAAAGATGCGGTGTCCAGGGTGCTCAGGGCGAACTGGATAGCGTGCTTAGCGTAGTAGCCGCCTTCAAAGTCAGAGCTGGTCAGGTGCAGGGTGCATGGTATTTCAGCACGCGCCATTACAGAGCCGTCGGCTTCGGTACGGTGCGTAAGATCGAACATGATAATTCCTTCCAGTAGGGGTATAGGGGCGCTAGGGTGCGCAAGCTCCCCGGCACGGAATCGAACCGTGCCTATGCCTACCAAGGCGGGGATACCGGGTGTACCGGCGTTAGCGGGTCTTATAGATTTTGGGGTAGCTCTCATCAACCCAACGGTGGAACGCCCCGTCACGGGACAGCTGACCTAAGCGCTCTCCATCACCGCGGGCGCTCAATTCCTCATATCGCTCTTTGGAGACGGTAGCGAACGCAAGCCAGCGGCGCTCAAGGTCTAGGTAATCTATGAAACCCACGGTGGCTTCACAGCGGGTAATTTCGTATCGACCAACGCCGATAAGGTAGAGCTTGAAGTCCTTGTAAGTACTCACAGGACGGCGCATAACAGGTTCCTTTCGGTAGGGGTATGAATACGCTACTAGGGATAGCGTGAGTGCCCGCCGCCGGAATTGCACCGGCGCGTACCCCATCTAGGGCGGGCTGTCCTGGCTATGCAGGACGGCGGTTAGGCGTAGTGCGCTTCTTTGTAGTTGAGGTGTTCACCACGAAGCATTAGGGGTTCGTCAGATTTAAGGGTGAAGCCGATTACGTAGGAACCGTTTCCAGCCTTGAATGAGTAATCGCTGTATTCACCGATACGGTGCGAAACGTTATCACCGAAGGCGTCACGCATGGCACAGTCAAAGTACAGGTTAGTATCCGTGACGTAACCACCCTCGACAAGCTCAGTAACAGCCCACTCAAAGAAGGATTCTTCACAACCGGACTTGATGTCCTGAATCTCGCCGCGTTCGTTGAACTCCAACAGGTCAATAAGGTCTTCGTTATGCTCTTCAAGAGCTTCACGGTGTGACATATCGACGTTGAAGTTATCGAGGGTGCACCAGTCGAGATACTTTCCGTTCACGTAGAGCTCAGCTACGCCCGCGGCGTACTTATCAGGTTCACGGTAAGCAACGACGGTTACGGGGTAGGTAAAGGTCTTAGAAGTGGACATAATAAGTCCTTTCGATAGGGGTTTAGAAAGCTCGACTAGGGGCCGAATCGTCCCATAGCGAGGGCTCGAACCTCGCACCCGCTACGCAGGCGCTCCAACAGCTATGGGTGTTTTACCTTTTCCCATTACACTATTCCGTTATCAAATATCAAGTTCGGCTATGTGCCTTATGTAATTCAGTATATCAGGTTACCTAACGTTTGTCAAGTCCCTCAGTCTGAATTATCTCGACCGGGTGTTTTCCCGTTCGTGATTAGTATATCAACTCGCTAACCGTTTGTCAAGTCGGTTTCAGTTTCTCCACGGGTACAGAGTAGTACCCTAGCGCTTTCTTGTGAGCCTCACCCTTTGGGCGTTTTGGCGTAGCTAGGCACATAGTGCCATCTGGCAACCGGCGGGCCAAAAACCCCGGCGACAAACTTTATTAAGTTGATATGAATATCGTAGCGGCTTACCGGACGCTTGTCAAGTCAGAGCCCCGATATTTTTTCAACCGCTCGTTTCAGCGGCTATGTGACTATCTAACCACGGTCGCCTTACAATTGTCAAGTTTTATTAGTGTGAAGCGTGTCACTTTTGTTAGCGCTTTTACATAAGGCGCGCATATGCGCGCGTATTGTAGCACGTTGCTATGGTGGTGTGCAAGTGGTAGTAGTGTGGTGTTGTACACATTGTGTAGTTTGGTGTGTGTATGTGTGTATGTGTGTATGTGTGTATGTGTGTATGTGTGTATGTGTGTATGAGTGAGTAAGCGCGCGTTAGTGTGAGTATGTGCGTATGCGTGTGTATGCGTGTATGTAAGCGTGTGAGAGCGCGCGTTAATGCGTGTATGCGCGCGTATGTGCGTTTAGGTGCGAGGGGGCGGGGGGTACCCCATTAGCAGCCACTTTTCGCTCCGCCGGGTTCTGTCGCTCGACCTCTGAACCGTAGAAAAAGTACGGGGGCGAACATGTGTTCTACGTGAGCTGGAACACCAGAAGATGTGTTCGGTAAAACAAAAGGACCCCCACCGTATTCTCCTGATGCCCCGAGGAGAATACGGTGGGGGTCCCGGTGAGATTCTAGCACACAGCTATACTGGAGACTGCGGGACCCCGCCCGCACAGTTCACAGAAAGGTGCCCGAAATGGGAGGAGCAGGTAACAATCGAAGCCGCCGCGGTAAGTTCGAGGTGGCGAAGGCAACCCCCGTTGTCATCGACCCCGCAGAGCAGCCGAGCCTGGAGCAGATCTCGCCTAACGTTGAGTGGCTACCCCCGACCGTTGAGTTCTGGGAGTCGCTACCCGAGCACCCCACGTTCCAGACGATGACCAGCGCGCAGTGGTATTCTGCGGCGCTGTCCCTTGCCGTGCCCTACAACGAGGCACTGACGAAGCTCCTCAACGGGCAGCCCTCGACCCGCGCCTCCGAGGTCTACACCTCCCACGCGAAGGACTACGGCCTGACCCCGAAGGCTATGCTCGGCATGAACATCGAACTGCTGACCGCCGCCGAGATGCAGCAGCGCGTGGATGCCTCGCGCCCGCAGTTGCCGCCTGCGCTGGGTAGCCCCTCCCGCACCTACGACGGACTCCGACTGGAGGGCAAGTAGTGGACATCTTCGGCAACGCACCTGTGGCCGCAGGCTTCAAGCCCGAGTACCCCGGCGAGTTGCCCACCCTGGGCTTCGAGGCGATTCACTGGATGACGCAGTTCCTCGCCCGCCCGACGGTCACCCGGTACGAGCCCTTCTCCCCGACGCGCGAGCAGGCGGAGTTCCTGCTCAAGTGGTACCAGCTGGACCCCATCACAGGTCAGCGCAAGTACCGCCGAGGCGTGATTCAGCGACCGAAGGGATGGGGTAAGTCACCCTTCCTCTCCGCGATCGCGGCGTTCGAGGCGCTGGGCAACTGCCGGTTCGCTGGCTGGGACGCTAACGGGCGACCCGTGGGCGCGCCCTGGAACGCAGAGCGTAAGGTGGAAATCTCCCTGCTGGCAGTCTCGGAAGACCAGACCCGCAACGCCTTCGAGCCGATGAAGGAGATGATGGGAACAGACCACCTGGCGGCGTACTACCCCGGCTTGGAGGTCATGGAGACGCGCATCTTGCTCCCCTTCAACGGCATGATTAAACCCCGCACCGCGAGCGCGGCCAGCTTCGAGGGTACCCCGCAGGTGTTCACGATTGCTGACCAGACCGAGACGTGGCTACCGAACAACGGCGGCGTAGAACTTGGTGCGGTGGCGAAGCGAAACATGTCTAAGACGGACGGCACGCTGCTTGAGGCTCCTAACGCCTTCGTGCCCGGCGCGGGCTCCTTCGCGGAGCTGACGTGGGAGGCATACCAGAAGGCTATCGCCGGGGACTCGTTCCGAGACAGCATCTTCTACGACACGAGGGACTGGGGAGAGCCAGACCTGGATGACCCGAACAGCGTCATTGCTGGTCTTGAGCACGCCTACGGTGACTCCCTTAAGTCTGCGCATGGGTGCCGCATCCACACTCCCCCCTGCGGCGTGGACGGTTCCCCGTACCCCGGCGGCTGGGTGAACATCAACGGCGTACTCGATGATGTGTTCGACCCGGCGACCACGCTCTCGGACGCGGCTAGGTATTTCGGCAACAAGCCTCACGCCGCTGCAGATGCCTTCCTGGACATGAGCCAACTTGCCGCCGCCACCTTCTATGACCTAGAGGCAGCAGGCATCCAACCGCCATCGGCGCGCGACAAGATTGTGCTGGGTTTCGACGGTTCGTGGGGACGCAGCAAGGGCATCACGGACGCGACCGCGATCGTGGCGATGCGCGTTTCAGATGGGCTATCTTGGGCGGTTCGTATCTGGGAACAGCCGGACTCTGCGGAGGGTCGTGACTGGGAGCCTCCGCGCCAGGAGATTGACGCGGTGATGCGCCAGACCATCAACTCGTTCGATGTTGTGGACGGACTCTTCGACCCCTCCGGTTGGGAGACTGCCGCCGCGGAGTGGGAGAACCTGATTTCCACACGGCGCGTGGAGCGTCAGCAGCTCAGTACCCTGACGAAGGCACCCCCCCGCTACGGCTCGATGATGTGGCGCGGTAACCAGCTTTCGGCGGTGGCGGCGGCGACCCAAGCCTTGCGCATCGCGATCATCGAGAAGGAAGTGATGATTACTGGCTCGTCCGACCTGAGCCGCCATATCCTGAACGCGGTGTACCGCGAGACACGCGCGGGTAAAATTCTGTATAAGGAATCCCCGAGCAGCGCCCGCAAGATTGATGCGGCGTATGCCCTGATGTTGGCGCACCAGTCACGACTGCGTGTGCTGGCTAAGGGTACGGGAGCAGACCAGACGCGCGGTGTCATGCAGCCGATGCGTATTCGATAGGAGAAGAAGATTTGCTGATTTCAAGCGACCTCATCGGTGAGCCCGGCTCGGACGCCTGGTGGATGAACCGACTCGGCACCATCATGGCCGCGCGCACCCCGCACGTGTACCGGATGCTGGAGTGGTATTTCGGTAACGCGCCCATGCCCGACCTAGACGCGATGGTGGACGACAAGACGGCGGCGGCGTACAAGCGCCTGGTGAAGCTGTCCCGTATGAACCTGGCGTCCCTGCTGGTGGATGCGCGCCTGCCCCGTATGCGACTGAGCGGTGCGCGCACCACGGCGGACGACTCCCCGAACGGGGATGATGTGGTGGCAGAGCTACTGCGCGAGCAGAACTTGAACGTGAAGCTTCGCCTGGCTTGGCGCGATGCGTTGGTCACCGGCAAGGGTTACATCGTTTCGACGGTGGGGGGCATGATGCACTCCTCCCCGTTGAACACGGTGTGCGTGACCGATTCGTTCGGTAACGTGGCGGCGGCGATGACCGTCTACGTCGATGAGATGACTCAGGAGAATGTTCTGCTGCTGGCGCGCCCTGGGTACGTCCGAGAGGCGCGCTCCTCCACCGGAATGTGCGTGCTTCCGAACGCTATCTATGAGGCGAAGAACGGCTGGGCGTTCAAGCCCGGATTGTTCGCCAACGAGGACGCTAAGGTGTGGTCGATGATGGCCGACCGCTGGGAACTTGGCGAGCCCTCCCCCACTGGGACTGAGGGGGTGCCGGTCTACGAGTTTGCCTATGATCGCGGCCTGCTCAAGAAGCATGAGGCGTCGATGCTGCGTATCAACCAGATTCTCCTGCAGCGCAGTGTCATCTTCGCGACCCAGGCGTTCAAGCAGCAGGTCATCCTCGATGCGCCCATGACTGACGAGAGCGGCAACCCCATCGACTACTCGAAGATTCAGATGGACAACTCCCCCGGCTCGCTCTGGTTCCTGCCCCGAGGCGCGAAGTTCTGGGAGTCATCCACTGCCGACACCTCCCCGATGCAGGAGGCGTTGCAGGACGAGCTGCGCAACTTGGCTGGTGAGTCCCGCACTCCGCTGTTCATGCTGAGCTCTGACTCGGTGAACGCATCGAGTGAGGGTGCGTCCGCACAGCGCGAGCTTCTGGCGTTCGACATCGAGGAGCTGGAGGATTTGTTCACCGAAACGTTGAAGCGATTGATCTCGGATGCGCTGGTTGCGCGTGGTGAGACGGAGCGCGCGGACCGCGCGCAGATGCGCATCGAGTGGGTGGACCCGCGCCGCCCGTCCCAGTTGGAGCGAGCAACGGCTATTGCGGCGGCGACTGGAGCAGGTATCCCCCTCGACACGGCTCTGCGCAAGTTCGGCGGCTTCACCCCCGACGAGGTGGAGGAGACAATGCGCGAGGTTGGCGTGGGCAAGCTCATCGACACGCTCTCCTCCAATGTCGCGCCGCTGGAGAACCCGTACCCGGAGGTCACCCCCGGCAAGGAGGAGTCCCCGGCAAGCAGCACCGAGGTTGTGGACACTGCGGTGAACTTCTCCCCCGACGCTAACCGCATCTCGAAGACGGGCGCATAACCATGACCACGATGGGAGATGTCGCCAACGGCAAGTCCGCGCGCACCCGCTCCCTGGTGGATGCGCTCGTGCGCTGGCTCTTCAATCTGTGGGAGTCACACACGGATTTCAGCGACGCTGGAACGGCTGAGCTGATTCGCGATTCGGTGGATGCCGTGGAGGAAACGCTGGTACGCGCTCGCCAGGAGGAGGACGCATACCAGGAGATTGTGTTGCGCGCGCTGGGCCGCCGGTTCCCTGACGGCGTGCCGCCTGCAGACCGCGAGCTGTACCCGCGTCAGAATAAGATCCCGGAGGAGGTGTGGGCGCGCCCTGTCTTCGTCTACCGCAAGGCACGACAGGAAGGGGCGAGCCCTGCAGAGGCGAAGTTGCGCGCGCTCGGGCGAGTGCGTGAGCTGGCTGAGGCGGACATCAAAATGGCTCAGCGCGAGCGCGCCTCCCGCATCCTACAGTCTGCTACTCCGCAGGGAGTGATAGGGTATCGGCGCATCATCCACCCGGAGCGCTCCAAGACGGGTACCTGTGGTCTGTGCTTGGTGGCGGCGAACCGAATCTATTCCACCGGCGAGCTGTACCCCCTGCACACAGGGTGCCAGTGCGAGGTTCTGCCCATCACCGAGGAGCACGACCCCGGCTTGCACCTGAACCGCGAAGACTTGGACGCTATCTACCGCATCGCAGGCTCCACCGGCGCGTCCGACCTATCGAACACCCGAATCAAGGAATACGTCTCGGGCGAGTGGGGGTCGGTGCTGCGCAAGCACGACCGCTCCACGGCCTCGGGTCTGTCCCCGAGGGACGAGAAGTTCGCCTTGCCCGAGGAGGATGCACAGCGCTACTCGCGGGTGTCCGACCCGGAGCGTATGGTGCGCCGTCTGAACAAGTCGCGCAGTGAGCTCGGGGAGTGGGAGTCGCGCCGTGGTTCTGCGTCCAGGTCGCGCAAGAGCAACCTGGAGAAGACGCTGGAGTACTGGGAGAAGATGGCAGGATGATTACGCTCGTCACTGGCGCCCCGGCTTCGGGAAAGAGTACCTATGTGCGGTATCACGCGAAGCCCGGCGATGTTATCATAGATTTGGACAATATCAAGGAGTTTGCGCGCGGAGACGAAAAGTTGGCGGCGCGACTCCGTACAGCGTTTGAGTCTCGGATGCACACCCTCACTCAGGATGTGTGGGTGGTCCGAACCCTCACGAACCCGGCGGACCGGGCACTCTACATTCGCAGGAATCGCGTGGCGCGAGTGGTAGAGCTGCGTGCGTCGGGGGAGATTCTTCATTCCCGAGCAAGAGGGCGTGGGGACTCCCAGGAAGTTCACGAGGTCATCGACCGCTGGCTTGACCAGAACCCCGAAATGGGGAGCACACCGGAAAGGTAATCATGGAGAACGAAGCAAACTTCACTATCGAACCGGAGCCCAAGGCGGTAGACATCTCCCAGGTCGGAGAACAGCTCGGCAAGGAAGAAGACGCACCCAAGGGTGGCACGGATTGGAAGCATCACTCCCGAACCTGGGAGCAGCGCGCTAAGGACTCGGCACGAAAGGTGAAGGAATTGGAAGACGCACTAGCAGCACAGAGCGCAAACACAGACGCGACTGACCAGCTGGCAGCATTGCAGGCGGAGGTCGCGTCGCTAGAGGCTGACGTAGCGGAGAAGGAGTTTGACAACCTCTTCAACCAAGCTATTCAGTCGTCGGGTGCTCTGCACCTAGCAGCGCTCAAGGAAGGACTCAACCGAGAAGCCTTCCGCGCCGAGGACGGTTCGTGGGATTCGGGAAAGCTGAACGCCTACATCTCCGGTCTGGTACCTGCTGCCGCTACTCCCGCTCCTGTTTCTCCGGGACTCCCGCAGAACTTCTCGCAGGGTGCGACCCCCTCCACTAAGGATGAGGTCGCCTCTGCTAAGCATCTTGCGGGTGTTATGAAGCAGAAGAATCTTAAGTAGAAAGAGGCAAACATGCCCCGCATCAAGCGTGTGGATTACCGCATGTCTGGTCCGAGCTGGCTGCTGGAAGGCAAGGCACGCGACCACGGCCAGACCGCGATTTATGATCCCGCAAACTTTACTGAGGTGATTGCCAAGTACAAGTGCATCCCCTCGGGTTACCCTGTGCTCTTCGATGCACGCGGTAATATCACCCCCATCACCGCAGCGAACGAGACTCCCGATGCACTGGTCATCTGGGATCAGAGCGCTAAGCCTGGCACTGGTAAGCAGGAAGTCGCTGTCCTGGTTCACGGCGCTGTCTACCACCACCGCCTGCCCAAGGTTATTGTCGGCGGCGAGGAGAAGGTTCTCGAAGTGGATAAGACCAAGAAGACCCCGCTGATTTACCTGTACAAGGAGGCTGACAACTAATGGCTGAGCTGTGGCATGACGCCGTAACCCCCCGCGAGCTGACCCTCGCGGTGCGCGACTTCGCAGGCGAGTACCTGGAGGCTGAGCGTAAGAACGGCCACCTGACCTCCTACCTGCCGGAGATTCAGGTACCTTCTGACTCTGTATCTCTGTCTGCGCTGGCTCCCTCCCGACAGGGTATGGCGCTGAACCGTGCGCTGGACGCTGAGACTACCCGCGGTTCCTCCGTGGCGGCACGCAAGATGTCGTTCGACCTGCCGAACCTGTCTCACGCGGTGCCTATCTCCGAAGCCCAGCTGCTCGCGGCTGGTCTGGGTACGTCCCCCTTCGCGGAGAACTACATTGCGGATGCGGCTGTGGCAACCTTCAAGGCTATTGACGCTACCCTGGAGTGGCAGCGTGGCCGCGCGCTGACCGCCGGCAAGACCCCGCTGATTTACCCCGGCGGCCAGATTCTTGAGGACGATTGGGGTCGTGACGCGCGTATGTCCGTCACCGCGACCCAGCTGTGGAGCGACCCGAACGCGCCGGTGCTTGACCACCTGCGCGAGTTCGTTGAGGCATACCGCCTGGTAAACTTCACCGAGCCGGGTACCCTGGTCATCTCTAAGAAGATTCGTGACCTGCTGCTGCGCAACAACCAGATCTTCAAGATGATCTACGGTACCAACGCTACGGCGCTGGCTGGCATCATCATTGGTATGGATGCTGTGAACCAGGTTCTCAACGTAGTGGGTCTTCCCACCGTCGTTGTGTATGACCGCATCGTTCGTAACCCGGAGGGTGTGGACGTGCGAGTGCTTGATGAGGATCGCATTTACATGCTCCCGTCTGAGGGCTCTACCGATATGGGCGCGACCTTCTGGGGTCCCACCGCTACCTCGCTGGCTCTGGGTTGGAACCCTGCAGAGGGCGCAGGTATCTTCACTGGTATGCGCCGCAACAACACCATCCCCGTTGTCACTGAGGTTGTCTCGGACGCACTGGCTATGCCCGCGCTCCACAACCCGAACCTGGCCTTCACCGCTAAGGTTCTCTAGTGGCTAAGGCAGCGGATACCTTGTTCATCGCTGGTCGGTTCATCCTGGCTGGCGAAGAGATCCCTGCCGAGCTGGTCCCCCTCATCACCAATCCAGAGGCGATCGAGGGGGGCATCCCTGCTCCGGCAAAGGCGCGGAAGCCGCGTACCAAGAAGGAACCCGAAGAGGAGAAGTAGTGGCTGATTTGGTCATCACCCGAGAAGAAGTTGAGCTAGAGCTGGGCGATTTGCCGTTGGCTCGTTCCCTCGACCTTATCGAGGGAAAGATCAAGGCCGCTATCGCAACCCTTCGCGGAGTCTGCCCTCGCGTGGACCGCTTGCTCGCATCTGACGCGCCGCTGAGCGAAGTCGATGAGCTGAACATCAAGACTGCGGTTATCAACTCTGTCAGTCGCTTCATGCGAAACGACATGTCCGGGTACCGCAAGGAAGAAGAATCCAGCTACGCCTACGAGCGCGACCCGCTCTGGTCTAGCGCTAACCTGTGGTTCACTGACCTGGAGCTCAAGGCGCTCAAGTGCAACAGCATCGACGGGTGCTCCGCCTTCGGTACGATCCGCACCACCCTCTCGGAGCCTTACGCTTCCGGGTGGGGATTCTCCGGTGGGTGGTGCTGATGAGCCTGGTTACCAACCCCCGGCACGTGGTGAAGGTGTACCCGGCAATCAAGAAGATGATGCCTGACGGCGGTGGCGGCATCGACTGGTCGGATGAGCCACTGCTTATCCGAGGCAACGTCCAGCCGCTCGCTAGTGATAACCTGAACCGTACCGCCTCGACACGTGATGAATATTACGGCGAAACGTTGGCGACTACGGCGGTTATTACGACCCCACCCGGCACGTGGGATAAGGCGCGACAGACCCTCCCGGAGGAGTTGCGCGAGGGCTTCCCAATCGATGCGCTGGTGGTGTTCGACCCCGGTCAGTACACCACTGTGCTTGGGGTGCGAACTCCAACGGGAGGCCCGCCGTTGGTCTACCAGATCAACGCGCGCGAGGTTCTGTTCCGTATGGGGCGGCACACCCAGCACGATAAGGTCGCGATGTACCGAGGCAACGACGTACATCGTAAGTTCCTGGAAGGAAAGGTCTAATGGCACGACGAGATGGTATCGAGCTTTACGACTCGAACGCACGGCACATCAGTAGCCGGTTGTCCATCCAGACCACCATCCTTGACGATGTGGCTGACGACATCCGACGCGAAGCACGACGCGCGGCGATGCCGTACCGCAAGAGCATTGGGGACTCGTATGTCGATCACTTCAAGGTGAAGACTGACCGCTATACTGGCAAGGGTCGCCACAAGCAGTACCCGGTGTATGACCGACTGGTGGTCAATGACCACTACGCGGCGCACATCGTGGAGCTGGGTATCGGCAAGGACGTTATTCACTTCTCGGATGGGCGTGAGCAGGAGGTTACGGAGCTGCAGCGCGGTCACTTCTTCTTGACCGGCGCGGCCGCAAAGGTGGTAGGAATGAAGAAGCTTCGCCGCCCCCGTCCTGCACTGCGACCGGCAGATTGGGACAAGCGCGATGCACGCCGCGAGATCAACAAGGGCACTGGCTTCCGCCATGATGTCCTGCGAAAGGGCAAGTGATGGAGCCCGCAAACTCAGCGGTGTGGCTACATGCCGTGCTCGAACGAGCGTTCCCCGGTCACGTCATCAAAGACGTCGGCTCGGGGGAGCTCCCCGAATGGTACATCCAGCAGCACGAGATGATGTCCTCCTTCGATGAGGTGGACGCGGAGGATATGCTCAGTATCTCCCGCCGAAGCTTCCGATTGCGCGTGTACGCGCCGACTTCCTATGAGGCGACGCAGCACGCATCCCGCGCTATCGGCGCGGTGCGGCAGGCTGTCAAGGACCAGGTAACCGCTGGCGGCCTCACCGGATGGTCTTTCTCTTTGTGGCAGGCGCCCGTGGAGAATTTCAAGGTCACGTCCATTAAGGCGACTATCGGAGCGCAGGTAGACTGCTCATTCTCTGTGAAGTTCCTGCACACCTTCGATGAGCTTTTCGGGCTGGGCTAAAACACTAATTAGAAAGGAGTTCTTGTGGCTCGTCATAAGAACTATGATCCGGCTGATGTAGTCGGCGTGAACTGGGCGACTGTCCTGGTTGGTACTAAGGGTCCGGCAACCCCGTTCCCGGACATCAGCAACTTCAAGTTTGAGGATGCGTCCACCTATCCTGCGGGCTTCGTCCCCATCGGTCTGACCTCGCGAGAAAGCCTCCCGTCAGTCACCACCGACGGTGGCGAAGAGACTGTCCTGGACACTGCCGAGATGAAGAACGTGGAGTCTCTGACTTCCGGTAAGTCCTTCTCCATCGCGTTCACCGTTCACTCCCTCAATAAGAACACCCTCAAGATCGCGTTCGGCGGCGGCAAGGACGAGTCCCAGCATGTTAAGGGCTCTGGCACCAACACCCAGATTATTCAGGGCATCAGCTCGGGCGACAACTCGCTTGAGCTTCCGGTTCTGATTATCTACTCCGGTGGCGGCAAGAACGTTGGCCTGTATTGGCCCCGTGTCAAGGTCAGTGGTGGTACTCTTGCGGATGTCTCGATGGAGTCGCTGATGGCTCTGAACTTCACCGGCAAGATGCTACAGCCCACTACCGAACACCTCAAGGAGATTACCAAGGTGTTCACCCCCGGCGGCTCGCACGAAGGCTTCCTCATCAAGCCTTCCGCTTCTGCGGTGACCGCGAACGCGGTTGTGGCACTGGAGGGCGGCGACCCCGTATCTCCGGTATCGCCGGTACCGGGCGGCTAATACGTAGCGCCTCTACGGGCAAGAGACGCTATAATAATGGGAGCAGAGATTCGTCTCTGCTCCCATTTTCTATGTACATGAAAGGACGGATCCTTGACTGAGATCAACCCCTCGCTTCCCCCCGTCTACGCTGACCAGCTGGCGGAGCTTCACACCCCTGAGCAGGCAGATGCTATCGCTCTCGCCGCTGCTGCCGAGAACACCCCGGCACCCGCTGAGGAGCCTAAGAGCTACCTCGAACTGCCCGGCCACGACCTGCTGATTCCGCTGGAGAAGCTAAAGACTAGCGACAGCTTCCGACTCTACGGCGCGTTCTCTGTTGTTCTGGAGCATGACACTCAGTCGGCACAGATGTTCGCCCTGGCAGACTTCCTGGATGAGAACGCCTCGAAGTTCATCTCGGCAGAGCGCCTGGCAGATTGGGAGTCCTTCGCTGTCGCGAAGAACAACAACGAAGTTCTCGACCTGCTCATGGCCTACTTCTCTGAGATGGGAAACGACTAAAGCTGCTTCGCCTCGCGCGACGGGAGCCGAGCCTCGCCGCTGACTTCCTTGTCCTCTACGGCATCAACCTAGAGGAGGAAGCAATGCGTCTGCCCGCCTACATAGGCGGAGCACTCCTCAAGCGCCTGACCTTTGAGCCCCGCTCGATGTTCCGGCACGAGGTGCGATTCGAGGCTTTGCAGGACGCGCGCGATACGCCGGAACCCCCGGATTTGAGGACGGAAGCGGAGAAGGAGCGTTCGCAATACGACTCCCTCTTCGGTTACGGACTCACGGAGCAGCGCCTAACGTGGATTCTGGAGCGGTTGATGTCGTTCCAGGCGATGTACTTCTCGGCTAACTCCCCCAAGGGCACGCGCCCGATGGAGCGGGACGAGGTTCCCACGCCGGATAAGCTAGTCAAGAAGAAGCGCAAACTTACGCCTTCCGATTTGCTGCGGCAATTTTACGGAGGCGATGAAGATGACGAGCCCGCGGCCTAACCTCTACAGGTTGGCAGGCGGGCTCGTCTGTGTATGAGAGTAAGGAGGATACATGGCTCTCGGAAGCTTTGAGGCAGGTAAGGTACACATCCGTGTCCTGCCCGATGCCTCGGGATTCAACCGCAAGCTCCGGCCTGAGCTAATGAAGGCCAAGCGCGATGCTGAGAAGCTGATGCGCATCGAGGTTACCCCGGTGCTAAACAAGCAGGCACTACAGCGCATCAAGGCGCAGCTGTCCGGTCTGGGTGGTACCGCAAAGATTCAGGTGGATGCCGATACGTCGGAGGCCAAGCGCAAGCTGGATGAGGCGACGGAGGACCGCACCTCGACTGTCCACGTGAAGGCCGACCCCGCCGACCTGCAGAAGAGCCTGGACGAAGGCACCCGCGACCGAGGCGTGCGTGTTCACATGGTGGGAGACTCGGACGACCTGGAGCGTAGTCTGCGCCGAAGCACCCGCGACCGCGGCGTGAAGGTCAAGACCGAGGCGGACTCCCGCGACCTAGAGAAGAGCCTGAACGAAAGCACCCGCAACCGTTCAATCAAGCTGCCGCTGGAAGCAGACTTCGACCACCTGGAAAAGCGCCTCAAGAAGGCGACCAAGGAGCGCAAGCCCCTGCGTATCCGCGTCCAGGAGACGGTGGAGAAGTACGACGAGCTGGTGGACGCCGGTAAGGACGACCACCGCCCGTGGAGCCAGCGCTTCGGGGAGGAGTTCGAGCGACTGCGCCAGAAGTTCAAGGAGTCTGAGCGCATCCCCCGGTCGTGGGGTGAAGCCTGGCAGAAGTCGGTGAGCTTCCTGCGCAAGGACAAGGACATTGACGAGTTCCTGCGCAAGATCTCGTATGCCCGCACCGAGACGAAGAAGCTGCGCGAGTTCTTCCGTGAGCGCCGCGAACGCCGTTCGGGGATTAGTTCGTCGGACGGGGAGGACTCCTCTAGCCATTCCGTAGATACCGGCAAGGTTCGCACCGGGGGACTGCGAGACAGCATCTCCCACTCGGTGACCTCTATCCGTTCCTTCATTGACCAGGTTCGCTCTGCAGAGGGGCCGCTGTCTTCCCTGCGTAACGCCCTGAGCAAGGGTGCGCAGTCGTTCAGCGATTTCTACTCACGCGTCTCCGAGCGCGCCCGCGCGACGTTCGAGCGTATGAAGAACTGGATTACCCGCTCGAACGTGGATGACGAGTCCTTCGAGCGTTCCGGCAAGGTTCTTGATGACTTCAACAAGAAGGCGAAGGACAACGCGGACAAGTCACTGTCCCTGACCGAGCGCGTCTCCCAGCGTATGCGCCGCATTGCCGATGCGACGGTGGAAAAGATTCACTGGATCACGTCGGGGCAGTTCGATGACGATGACGCGGAGGACGTCACCAACCGCTTCTTCGATGCCTTCGAGAAGGGTATCTCCAACCACGATAAGCCGGACTTCAAGCTGTCTGACCTCGTGGATTTCAGCGACGACGATTTGTTCCGACGCGCTGACGAGCGCCTGCAGGGCTACCGTAAGCGCCTGCAGGACTTCGAGAAGTCGAACCGTACCCTTATTCGCAAGATCGCTAACTCCGCCTCCTTCGACGCGGCACGCGGTACGGAAGCCTTCGACCAGATGAACGCGCGCCTGCAGGAGCTCGCACGACAGGCTAACCTAGCACGTAAGAATCTGCAGGCGATGGACAAGGCGATGCGCGATGCGCGTCGTAACGGCATCTCCAAGAAGGACCCGGCGGTAGAGGACGGCTCCTCACCGCTGATGGGTGTGCGCTCCCTACAGCAGAACAACGCCCTGCTCGATGAGGCACGCCGCCGCTTCGCAGACCTGGCTGACCAGGCGGAGCGACTGGGCAACATCGACATGGCGCGTGGTCTGCGCGAGTCGATGGAGGCCGTGGGCCGCCAGATTGAGCAGAACCTCAAGAATCAGAAGCTCTTCGGGCAGGCTCTCTCCGAGACGGATCGCGAGCGCAACCGTAAGGTCGCGCCTAGCGAGCGCCCGTCCTCTCCTCTCGATGCGTTCCCGCAGACTCAGGTAGACTTCGGAGACTTCTCCGAGTCCTTGGCGAAGCTGACTTCGCACATCAAGGAACTCAAGGAGGAGCGCGCGAAGATCTCGTCGGAGCTCAACAAGGCGGTACAGTCTGGCGATGTTGAGGGCGTAGACCGCGTGGAGGGTGCCTTCGCCAACTTGCGTGACCGCCTCCGCGAGGCGCGAGAGCAGATGGACTCCCTCAATTCCGCGCAGAAGGTCTTGAACTCGCCGGTGAACATCGGCAAGGGTCTACTCGACCGACTGCGCGGGGACAACAAGGGTGAGCCTATCGAGATTCCGGCTGAGGTAGACCTTGACGACACGGCGGCTAAGGAGCGCATCAACCACCTGACGGAGGACAAGGAGCTTACCGTCAATGCGGACGCGGATACTGGCCGCGCTCGTATGAAAATGGCAACTCTGACCCGCCCCCGCCACGTGCTCATTTCGCCCGAGTTGAACAAGGCCGCCTTCGTTAAGGTGGCAACGGCGCTCGCGTCGCTGTCCGGTGCGCGCGCGGCGTTCGACTTCACGAAGAAGTTTACGGACTTCATCAAGGACATGGATAAGAACCTGGGTGAGCTGGTCAAGCTGGCCTCTGTTATCTCTACGCTGACGTCTGGCTTTACGTCCTTGACCTCACACGTCTTCGCGCTGGGTCGCTCCCTCGTCACCATGATTCCTGCGCTCTACGCTGTCCCCGGTCTGGTGGCCTCGTTCGGCGTGGCTACTTGGGCTACGGTGAACGCGCTCAAGAAGTGGGACGAGAGGATGAAGGACGTCAATGACCGCTTCAAGGACCTGAACGCTCGCGCGGCCAATAAGTTCTGGGACGCCTTTGAAACCCCGATGCGTCGCCTCATCGACAACCTGTTCCCGGCGTGGGAGCGTGGCTTCCTCAACATGTCCGAGGCGATGGGTAATTTCTTCGTCAAGGCGATTGAGGGTGCGGAGCGCTACGCCTCGCAGGGCGGCATGGACCGCATTTTCGACTCCATGACTAAGGGCGTGGAGTCGATGTCTCGCGCTATGGCACCTTTGACCGAGGGTCTGCTGCGCTTCGTGGAGATTGGCGTATCCTACTTCCCGCGCTTCGGTGACTGGTTCACCGACATGGCGAATAAGTTCAACGACTGGACGAAGACGGCAGACATCACCTCCGCGATCGACAAGGGCATCCAGGCGATGAAGGACTTGTGGCGCGCCGCTGTTCAGACGTGGGGCATCCTGGATGCTATCTCCAAGGCAGCGACGGCGGCAGGTGGCGCTACGCTGGGGGACTTCGCTGACGCGCTGGGCCGCCTCCACGAGCGCCTGGAAACGGTGCAGTCCCAGTGGATTCTGACCACGCTTTTTAAGGGCGCTAATGACGCGATGTTCGAGCTCGGCAAGAGCTTCGAGATGATCTGGGACGCGCTAAGTCGTACCGCGGATAAGGTCGCGGCTGTTATGAAGGGCATCTCTGGCATCATCAACGCCTTCGTGGATTTGATGACCCGCGCCTTCTCGGACACCCGCTTCTCTGATGAGTTCGTGCAGGCGATTCAGGACGTGAAGACCGGCATGGAACAGCTGGCCCCCCACGGCTCCGCCCTGGGAGCTATACTCGGTTCCATCTCGTCGGTGGTCGGCACTATGGCGAAGGTATTCTTCCCCATCTTCGGTACGGTTCTTGAGGAGCTGGCTCCTATCTTCCAGGACCTCAAGCGCGCGGCTGAGGCGGTCATCCCCGTGCTCGGCACGTGGTTGAAGGACGCGATCAAGGGTATCGGTGATGTGGTAGGTCCGATCATCAAGCAGTTCGCCGATTGGGTGGAGAAGAACCCGGAGTTGGCCGCGACGCTTGGCATCGTTGCGGTGGCTCTTGGCGGCATCCTGGCCGTCATTGGACCCGCTCTCGGGGGAATCGCTGGTGCGATCGGGACCATCACAGGTCTGTTCAGCGGCGTTGGTACAGTGATTGGCGCGTTCTCCGCTGGTGGCGCGTTGGAGGCTGTAGGTGCCGCGGTGGCCTCGGCAGCGGCCCCCATCGCTATCGCTGTCGCTGCGGTATTGGCTTTGGCCTTTGCGTTTAAGTACACCTGGGACCGCTCCGAGGAGTTCCGTAAGAACATCGAGTCCATCGGTGGGCACCTTGAGGCAGCCGCCGAGCCCTTCATCAAGTTCTTCAATGACCACCTAAAGCCTGTGATTGAGGACGCCTGGGGCCACATCCAGAACGCCTTCAAGAAGGTGGGCGACGGTATCCAGACCTTCATGGAGGGGCTCTCTGACTTGGCTGACGCGATCTCCCCCATATTGGCGCCTATCGCGGAGATTGTCGCGGCGGTGTTCGGTACCGTTCTGATGGATATGATTAATAACGCATCGCGCCTCTTCGAGCACATCTTCCAGGTTGTCGGCAGTGTCTTCGGTGCTATTGGTGAGATTTTCAAGGCTATCGCGGCGCTGATGCGGGGCGACTTCTCTGGCGCGCTAGAGCATTTGAAGAACGCCTTCTTCAACGTGTTCGACGCGATCTTCAACCTGGTCGGCGGAGTTATTCGCGCCGTCCTGCTATGGCTCGACACGACGGCCTTTCGTATCCTGGGTTTCGCGCGAAAGATTCCCGGTATGGTGGTGGATTTCATTAAGGGTATCCCCGGACTGCTGGCTAAGATCCCCGAGATGATCTTCAACATCTTCAAGCGTCTGAACCTGTTCAACTCTGGACACAACCTCATCACCGGCTTCGGCAGGGGCATCGTGGACGCCTTCCGAAATGTGAAGCAGTGGACGTTGGATGCGCTCAAGTGGTTGCGTAGCCTGTTCCCGTTCTCCCCGGCTAAGCGCGGCCCGTTCTCGCGAAGCGCCCCCGGCGGGTACCTCGACACTTCGGGTAGTAAGATGATGCACGACTGGGGTAAGGGAATCCTGTCCCAGCAGGACTTCCTGTCCGATAGCATCAGTACCATGATGGAGGATATCAAGAGCGACATCGACTTTGATATTGCTCCTGCGATTAGCACGCAGAACATGGACCTGGGCTTCGATGCGCGCGGCGACGTGCGCCTCTCCGGTAGCTTGACCGGCAGCCTGGAGACTGCGCTGATTAGCGCCCTGTCCAGCGGTGTAGAATTGAGGATGGCAAAGGATACCGGACGCGCGGTGCTCGGCTACAGCGAGTCCGCGATGCGAGCCAGCCGCTCTAGCTGGTAAGGACGAAAGGAGATAGGGGTGGCCTTCACGATGGACACCACCATCCCGCAGCTTAGCGGGCTGGATGGCTTGTTGTACGACGCCACGGTAGCGGTGTTGAATGGTAGGGTCATCCCTATCGCCTTCGGCGAGACGATCACGCACTCCTACGAGGGCGCGCGGTTTAACACGTTCACCTCAGCCCGAGGAGTGCGCAGTATCTCGTACCGCGGGGACGCACCCCGCAACTTGTCGGTATCCCTTCGTATGCCCTGGAAGTATGTTGCCACGGTGCTGGGACTGGAGAGTGTACAGCGTGACCCGATATATGTCATCTCCCCCCTGGCGCGCCGCACCAACGTTCTTCCCCCGTGGTTCGACTGGAGCGATGTCCGGACAGGTAACCACCACCTGCGGGTAAACCACGAGTCGAATCTGAGCGGCTTCGCCCGCTCACTGAGCGATATCGCCTATACCGGCACCTCTACCTACGGCCCCTTCGTCATGGATTCCATCAGAACCAAGAGCGCGAATATATACGGGCGCGAGGCGTCAGTCCCGACCGGGGCCACGTACAGGTTCCGGTCGGGAACCAGGTCGTCAGGAGGCCGCATTGAGCGGGCCGTGGGGCTAATCGGGTTTGATAGCTCCGGCAATAAGGTGTGGACCTCCCCCTTCATTGAGGCCAGCGGAACCTGGGAGGTGAAGACCTCGGTGGAGTTTACCATCCCGGATACCGTCGCCGTAGTGCGTGACTTCTATGATGCATCGCTAGTGTCCTTCTCCCCGATGCAGCTGTGGATCGGCACCCACGAGCCCCCGCCCTCGCCGCGCATGGGCGGAACGTTCCAAATTTCTGATCTCAGCTTCACCGAGGCGCCCAGCACCAAGGCGAAACTATACGATGTCTCCTATACCCTGAAGGAGGTGGCTCCGTGAGCCCCATCTCTCATACGATTACGTCTGAGGCTCTTGAGTGGAAGGGCATCTTCCTTCCGGTTGCGGATGTTGTGGTGACGCATGAGTTCTCGCCGCTGCCCCAGGAGGTCTCCCCCGGTAGGCGAACCCCCCTCACCGTGACGTGCACAGCGCGCGCAAAGGCGTCGCCTACCCACCTCATGCAAACCCCTTTTGAGGGCGGTATCCCCAATCACGGTGATGCCGTAACGCTGACCCTGTTCAAGCGATATGGTGATGATGGGGCTACGCGTGAGCACAAGCTTAGCTTGGTGGTAGACGAGATCGAGTACGAAGGGGATAACCTGTCGTTGCGCCTCATCCAGCGCGTAGACTCATTCTCTATCCCTATCTCAATCTCGCCCTGCCCACCACACCACACCCGATACTGGGCTGCCCGAAGTGATAAGTTCACCAAGGAACAAGTCGGAGACGAGGGGGAGACACGAAGTGTAAACCCGTCTCTTCGGTGGCCACTGTATTTGGCACTCCGTGCGGGCGGCTACTCGGTGACTCCCCCTCCGCTCCCGACGATCCAGCTTGACCTACCACTGCAGGGAGCGTACACAACGAACACATGGGACAACCCGTATTATTCACCGGATGCGGACCGTGACGCGGCGATCTTGTCGAACGTCAAGGCGGTAGACTTCTTCTTGGACCCGGGAAGGTGGGGCGCGGCCGGCGAGGAGCCGGAAGGGGTGAACGGTGTCGGATTTGCCGGAGAGCTGGCGAGGTCCCGATCCGGCAAAGATGGGAAGGAGTCACCGTCTGCCGCGACATACAATGGTGTCTGGTTTATGGTCGAGGGTATCGTACAGGTAACCCAGGCTAAGGATCGCAGGGATATTTGGGACCGCCCCTTCCGCCGCGGGAACACCTTCACGTCCTTTATGATCGTTAGGTCAGAGGATGCGGTGAAGAACCCAGAGAACCTGTACCAGGTGAAGTTCTGTACGAGCAGGAGACTCGGCCTAGCTCTACGATGGAATCAAGCCGGGCACTTCTGGGTGTACCGCTCCTCCTATGCGCAGGAGTGGGTGGGATTCTCCCCCTCTGCTGAGTCGGTAGTCAAGGAGTTTGACATCGACGGCTGGCAGGGGCGACGCGAGATCCCGGTGGTCATCGAACAGATCGGTGACCAGGTGACTATCCGCATTGGCACTGTCCACGAGGTGAGATTCAATACTCCCTCGATTACGGGTCCCTACGGAGCTACCCCCACCTGGGTAGAGGTGTGGATTCACAACCCCACGAAATCTGCCGCTATGGGTGTTACGGGAGTGCAGGTCGCCGGTATACCGACGGATGAGCCCTACAAGAGTCGGTTTATGGAGGTGGCGAAGGACTACCACCTCTTCACCCCGAGGGCTCGTATTTTCTCTAACCCCATCCTCTACACCCAGGGGGTACTCCCCTCGGTCCGAGCGAAGCCCGCCGGTGAGGTGCTGGACGACATCTGTAGCTCCGCGGGGCTTACCTGGTGGATTCGCCCCGATGGGGTGGCGGTTGTTGTCCCCTTGGAAGACCTAGAGAAATCTCGCTACGGGTCTACCCACGCGATCAACGTGTCGTCGGATGTGAAGGACATCAGCTTCTCCAAATCCGCTGTGGACGCAAAGTCATCGCTCGAAATTGAGTACGCGAGCGTGGCGATGTGCTCCTTCGAGGAGGCTCGGTGGGTACTCTACGAAGGGGGAGGCTATGCAGATATCGGTAAACCTGTCGAAGTCATGCTCACTGCGGATGAAGCGGTAGACTGGCTTGAACCCGACTTCACGGTAGAGGACA
>ERZ773213.113-NODE-113-length-54901-cov-35.460034_pt1 | contig 54901 bp, 37 predicted proteins | sample MGYA00580996_ERZ773213 | MGnify/ENA primary metagenome ERZ773213 (study PRJEB29015, sample SAMEA2738152) | human oral metagenome | biome: human oral; feature: human-associated habitat; material: saliva | place: China | collected 2197 ...
TAGGCTTAGCTTGCCCCTCTTTGAAGCGGCCAACACTACCAGCTCACCTCTTTTAGCGGCTTATGGCTGGCAAGTGATTGGGGTTAGAAGGGAGGTGGGCTTATGTCCGGCAAGTCCAGGACTAGTCAAGGTAAGCAAAAGGCCCGGAAGGAGAACATTGACACCGCGAATGTCACTGCTCTCATCCAGGCCCTAGCGGCTTTGATTGGAGCCCTCGCGTCACTGCTCATCGCTCTTAAGTAGCAGTGGCTGAGGCAGTCAGTCCTCTTTAAATAGGGGATTGGCTGCCTCTATTATGCCTCACGCTTATTTACTGCCTCCAGCCTTTTTTCTGGGCTGTGAGCTTAAAACGCTGCTCTAATTTTGAACTGCCACTTGCCGGACTCTTGCTAGGCTTATTTTGCCCTCTTTTAAGCGGCCAACGTTCCCGGTACATCTTCTAGTGGCTTATGGCTGGGAAGCGATTGGGGGTTTGAGAGGAGGTGGGCTCATTGTCTGGCAAGTCCAAGACTGGTCAAGGCAAGCGAAAGGCCCGGAAGAAGAGCGTTGACATCGCGACTGTCGCTGCTCTCATCCAGGCCCTAGCGGCTTTGATTGTAGCCCTCACGCCACTGCTCAAGAACTAAAACAACAGTGGTCGGAGGTAGTCAGTCCCCTCGCGGGGGCTGGCTGCCTCCATTATGCCTCATGAGCCTCTAAAATCTCTAGCCTTTCATAGGCTGCTAGCGAATAGTGACCAGTTAGCTAGTTACCAGCTAGTGACGACGCGAGGGGCGCTTTTCGCAAGCAATGCCGTCCTTATCGCGGTCTAAATCAATTCGGTAACCAGGCTCGCCACGGTAAATAGGGGCAGCTCCAGCATTCCAAGCTTCAGTGCAGTTGCTGTAGTAGACAGAACTGGACTCGTCGGCGGGCGCTTCGGTTTCCTCGCTGTTTTCTTCCGGCTGAGATTCAGATTCTGGTGCTGGTGCGGGAGCGGGTGCAGCTTCAGATTCGGGAGTGGGAGTTGGGGTAGGTGTTGGGGTGGGAGTGGGAGTGGGGGTGGGGGTTGGTTTAGTTTCTGAAACCGTTAATTTAATTTTTGTGCTGCTGGGGTATCCCTTAGTGCCAGCTGGATCTTGGGCTGATACCAAATAGCCATCGTTGTATTTTGACTTGGCAATCGTGGCACCGTGCGTGTCTACAACCGTTATCTTTTTGAACCTTGCTTTTTCTAGAATCTGAATAGCTGCAGGTAGCGGCTGTCCTACTGTGGAGTGGACGGTTGGAGGTTTACAGGCTCCTACTGCGAGTAAGAGAGCAATAACGCCTATGATCAGCTTTCTGAACTTCATTAGTCCGCTTATCGTGACAAGTTCCCTACATTGGTGAAACCTTGTCGATATTAGCGAATTCAATAAAAGTATAGCAAGTTAAACTAAATTTTAACGTGGTATGTCTAGTATGTATTTTCAAACTATTGCTATGTATTTTATGACATAAATCAGCTTTGATATATTCTATTTATAATTGCTGAGTTTGTGGAAATAACGAGTTCTGTAGAAATAAAGCAAAACCCTCACCAAATCTTGGTGAGGGTGCACTGTCTGAAAAGTACCCCCTGAGGGACTCGAACCCTCGACCTGCGGATTAAAAGTCCGTAGCTCTAACCAACTGAGCTAAGGGGGCAGGCCTGCTCACTGCTGCGCGGCTGGCATCTTGCGGATGCGAGCAACGCTTAACGGACTTTCGGAACGGCCCGCAGCGAACTGACAGTCCCCATCATAGCGGACTTGTTAGCCTACGTCTAAAAGGAGACATGTATGACCCGCCAATTCCACCGCCCCGTCCTCATGGAACCCGCCGAAGCTGAGCGTTACACCGGCGCTGAAGACACCGCCGCCACCTCCGCTCTGGCTCACCAAAGCGCCCAGCTGCTCATTGGTGGCTACCTTGGTGCGGACACTGACACCACGCTAACCGCCGCTGGGCTGCGCACAGTTGTGGCCTCCCATGGCGTAGATGTGATTGGCGAGCTGTGGGCCACCAGCCCTGCGGGCACCTTACCTGGCGCGCTTTGGCGCCTACTACTGCTACGCGAATGGATTGAGCGCGACCCGGCCCTGGTAGAGTCGCGTTACGCCACAGCAGTAACTATTAACGACGACGCCGCTCAGGCCCGCTTTGAGGCCGCTTCATCCCAGGGGCAGCGGGTAGACAGTGTGGCCCAGGTGCAAGCCCAACTAAACGAGCTGCTGCTAGGCGGTGCATTCGCTGGCAGCCAACGGACGCCGTCGCGCCGATCCCAGCTGTACCCCACGCTACTAGCCAGCGCCGCCCTGCTAGAACGCCTCAGCCGCGCTAGTGAGCAAGACAGCTGGATTACTGACGAAAACGACCCGCTTTACGACATGGTCACCTCCCGTGCTCGCGCCCTGGCTGCCACTGCCGCAGAGCTACGTGAAGCAGCTACTAAAGCCGCCGTTGGGAAACTGGATTAATCCCCAGGGGCATTAACACTCAAATATCAGTACAATATTGCTGAAAAGATTAACCTCTATCACTGACAGAATACGAGTATGCAAGATCACGCTGCACAGGATGTCGACGTCGAAGAAGCCAAGCGCACCGACGCAGCCATAGCCGCCGTTATTGAAACCGCAGACCCCCGAGATTTCGAGGATGACGCTGGCCCCGCCTATGCGGACGAGGACTTCGAAGAGGAGGCAAGCTCCGACACTGACGCTAGCGGCGTCGAAGCTGCTATCGAAGTGCTTGAAGCTGGCGAGACTAGCGCCGAAGAAAGCGTTAAGGGCGGTGTCGGGGCTGATGCACCGCCGGCTAAAAACGCTAAGAAGAACTCAAAGCGCGGCAAGACCACCAAACCCTCCAACAGCGCAAAGGCTGCTGATGAAGCTGGTTCGGCTAAAGCTGGTAGCACTAGTGCTGCTGGTGGCGCTGGGGGCAAAGCCGACGGCGCTGGCGTGGGAGCTAAAGTCGACGCCGCCGCTGGCGCCAGTGCTACTGGAACCAAGGGTGCTACTGGCGCTAAAGGCGCCAAGGTAGACAGTGTAAAGGCGAGCGGTAAAACCGCCGCCAATGACGCTAAAGCTGACGCAGCCAAGCGTGCCGGTGAGACAAAAGATGTCAAGCCGGGCGCCGTCGTCGGTATCGCAAAAACCGCAGGCAGCACGCAACTAGACGGTGTCAAGCCAGTAGAAGCTGTAGAGGTAGTAGACCCCTCAAGTAAGGAGTACTGGGCGGACATCGACCGCCTGCAAGAAAAACTGCCCGCGCTAGACAAATTCCCCGAGCGTTTCGTAGACCGGGAACTGACCTGGATAGATTTCAATAAGCGCGTGCTGGAACAAGCCCAAGACCGCAACCTGCCAGTACTAACTCGCGCCTGGTTCCTATCTATCTTCTCCTCCAACCTAGACGAGTTCTACATGGTGCGCGTGGCCGGGCTAAAGCGACGCATCGCCGCCGGGATCACCCCCGTACGCGCTTCCGGGCTGGACGCCAAGCAGGTGCTAGAGCTAATCACCTCGCGCGCCAAGAGACTCACTGCCGCCCAAGCTGAGCTATTCCAAAATGATGTACGCCCAGCCATGGCCCAGGCAGGCATCGAAATTACCGACTGGAAATCGCTGAGCCAGGAAGAACGCGACAAGCTCACCCGCTACTTCCGCTACCGGGTCTATCCGGTGCTGACCCCGCTAGCGGTGGACCCCTCGCACCCCTTCCCCTACATTTCCGGTCTGTCGCTGAACCTGGCGGTTATGCTGCGCAACCCGCGCAGCGGCAAAAACCACTTCGCCCGCATCAAACTGCCCGACTCTCTGCCGCGATTCGTGCAGGTGCCCGGGCGCGAGCTAACCAACGCTAAACCGCGCAACCTGGCGCTCATCCCACTTGAGGAAGTCGTGGCCTACCACCTGGACCATCTCTTCCCGGGCATGGAAATCGTGGAGCACCACGTCTTCCGCGTCACCCGCAACGAAAACCTCGAAGTTGAAGAGGACGACGCTGAAAACCTGCTCGCCGCCATGGAAAAAGAGCTGGGACGCCGTCGTTTTGGGCGGGTAGTGCGTCTGGAGGTAGAAGACTCCATCAGCGAGTTTGTGCGCACCTACCTGGTACGCAAGCTAAACATCACGCAAGAAGACGTGTTTGTCTCGCCCGCGCCACTGAACTTGTCTGACCTGTCCGAAATTCACGACCTGGACATCCCCGAGTTCAAATACAAGCGCTACGTGCCAGTCACCCCGGCCGGGATCAACCCTCGCGAATCGGCGCGGCCCCGCAGCATTTTCGCGGCCATCCGTGAGCACAACATTTTGCTGCACCACCCCTACGACGCCTTCTCAACAAGCGTCCAGGAGTTCATCTCCCAGGCCGCCCACGACCCCAAGGTACTGGCTATCAAGCAGACCCTGTACCGCACCAGTGGCGACTCGCCCATTGTTGACGCCCTGATTGAGGCTGCTGAACTGGGTAAACAGGTTGTGGCTATTGTGGAAATCAAGGCCCGCTTTGATGAAGAAGCCAATATCGTGTGGGCACGCAAACTTGAGCGGGCCGGTGTACACGTGGTTTACGGCATGATCGGGCTTAAAACCCACTGCAAGCTGTCACTAGTGGTGCGCCAGGAAACTGACGGTCTGCGCCGCTACTGCCACGTGGGCACGGGCAACTACCACCCCAAGACCGCCCGTGGCTATGAGGACCTGGGCCTGCTGACCTGCGACCGCGACGTCGCCCAAGACCTGACCACGCTGTTCAACCAGCTTTCAGGTTATGCCCCGCGCGCCCGTTTCCGCCGTCTGCTAGTGGCCCCGCGCGGCCTGCGTAACGGGCTGCTGGAACGTATTAAGCGCGAAATCGACAACCACTTGGCTGGGCGCGAAGCCTGGATCAAGATCAAGGTCAACTCCATTGTTGATGAGCGCATTATTGACGCCCTCTACCGGGCCTCGCGTGCGGGTGTACGCGTTGACCTGGTGGTTCGCGGTATTTGCGGGATCCGCTGCGGAGTTGAAGGCTTAAGCGAAAATATTCACGTCACCTCAATCCTGGGCCGCTACCTGGAGCACTCGCGCATCTACGCCTTTGCTAACGACGGCAACCCCGAGATTTTCATTGGTAGCGCTGACCTGATGCACCGTAACCTGGACCGCCGCGTGGAGGCCCTGGTTAAGATCACCCAGCCGGATCTGGTGGAGCGCCTGCATTGGCTGATTGACCTGGAAACCTCCGGCCGCATCAGCGCCTGGCACCTACTTCCTGACGGCACCTGGCAGCGGCGCACTCATGACGACGACGGACAGGAGCTTGAGGACGTGCAAAACGTGCTGATGTCCCAGGCCCGGGCCCGGGTTAAATGAGTCTTGTAGCTAAGGCTGGTGCGCGCAGCAAGCAGCAGGCCAAGCAACAAGGCAAGCAACAGACCAGGCGCCGCAAGAAAAGCTTGCGGATCAAGGCCTCACGCCGCCCGCCGGTGCTAGCCGCCGGCGCGCTGGTGTGGCGTCTTAAAAACGATAAGCTGCAAGTGCTGGTAGTGCACCGACCGCGCTATGACGACTGGTCTTTCCCCAAGGGTAAAGCCGAACCCGGTGAGTCCATGGTGCTCACCGCCATCCGAGAAGTAGCTGAGGAAACCGGCCGCCAGATTGTGCTGGGGCGCTACCTGGGCAAGGCTCGCCGTCGTCTAGTAAGCGGACGCAAAAAACGCACCCTGTACTGGGCGGCCCAGGTTTTACCTGAGGCTGGCCCGGGGGAGGGGCTGCGAGCTGCGGTAAAACCCGCGTCCAAGCGCGAAATCGACAAGGTGCGCTGGTGGAAGGTGAAAAAGGCTGCCCGCAAGCTCACCCACGCTGACGACAAGCGCCTGCTGGCGCGCCTGGTGGACTGGTATGAAAGCGGACAGCTGCAGGTGCACAGCTTGGTGCTGGTGCGCCATGCCAAGGCAGTTAGCCGCGCCACCTGGGGTTATGGGATTAATAGTGAGATTACCCGGCCTTTGGTGATGGGTCGGGGGCAAGCCCAGGCCCGGGACGTTGCGGCTCTGCTTAGCGCCTATGGGGTAGGGGAACTGGTTTCTTCGCCCTGGAGGCGCTGCGTTGACACCCTGGCGCCCTATGCGCATGGCTGCGGCCTGGATTTGCACAGTGACGAGGCATTCACCGAGGTCAGTGCATTGACGGCGCCTGAGCTGATGCAGGCTAGTTTCCGGGATCTGCTGGAGCGCGGGTCTGGGAGTGAGCCGGAACCTAGCTATCCGCTGGCGCTGTGTGTGCATAGGCCCTGTTTGCCGCTGCTTTTTGAGACTCTACGTGAATATATGGGCCCTGAATTAACCACCAAACTCCCTGACAGTGATCCTTGGTTGCGTCCAGGCCAGGCGGTAGTGGTGCATTTGCGTCGCCGGCCTGCTTCGGTGCAGTTAGGGGCGACGCCGGAAGGTGACGTTGAAGCTGGGGGTGGCGGCGACGTCGTTAAGGGCACCCAGATAGTGGCGCTGGAACTGCACTAAGAACTGTACCAAGGCGCGGGAGCCGTACTGATATCCGCCCAGGTGCTAGGCCACGGCTGGCAAGACTAGCGGTGCTAGGTGATGGTGGCCTGCGTGGCTGCCAAGCAGAGCTGGTAAGACTAGCGGCTGTTGGGGTGCGGCCACTAGGCCACGGCCACTAGGTCACGGCCGCCACCACGGTTGCCACCACGGTTGCCAGGATGAGATTGCCGGGATGCGACTGTCGGGGTGTGGTGGCCAGGTGCAGTTACTAGGGTGCGGTTACTTATAAAACCGTCCGTTACTGGGAAGTCGTCCGTTCCCTATAAAACCCCATGGAAAAATCATAGGGAAGGGATGATTTTGCCTGTGTTGTAGGTAGCAAAAAGGGGCGTACCAGTTAAAACTGATACGCCCCTTAAAGTTTGCCTGCCTCAGCAGGACTGGGCATTAAATGTGGTCATGGACGCTAACCGGGCAGCGCTGGCCGTCCTCGTCCGGCAGGCTGTCGTCCAGACCGGGGTTACCGGTCACGGTCAGCTGCCAGTACATGTTACGTACGCTGGAACGGTGCAAGTAAACCAGCTTACCGTTAGGCATACGGTAGGTGATCACGAAGACCGGCATGAAGATCAGACGGGTCAGGGTCTCAGACAGACCGGTCTGGTTCAGGGTCAGGGCCATGGCGAAGGGGCTGTCAGCAGTCAGCTTCCGGCCGTCAGCGGACTTGGTCCAGGTGCCGTGGTACTCACCAACCCAAGCGTTCCACTTGGTGTTTAGGGTGTTCTCAACGGTGCCGTTCAAGGTAGTCAGGTCAGTGAAGTTACCAGCGTCAACCTTCTTGAGCACCGAAGCGGTGTCGGGGCTGTTACGCAGAGCGGTCATGGCCTTCTGAGTCAGCGGAGTCCAGGAACCGTTGGTGGCCCAAGAGTCCCAGGGGTAGCCACCCTCGTTGCTGGAGGAAATGTTGGTGAAAGTCGGGGTGTTACCGTAAGCAGCCTTCGGCAGCAGGAACATAACCTTGGTGCTAACGATGCGGGAGGGGTCCAGCTCAGCGCCACCGGGGGCAACGGTGATGTCCAGACCGTTCTCGCCGGCGTCAGACTTGGCGCCGAAGTAGAACTTGACACCCTGCCTCTTCAGGTAGGCGGTACCAACGCGGGCAATGCTGGGGTCGTTAGTAGCCCAGCCACCACCCAGGGTGTTGTTCCAGTCGATGGCGCCGTTAACGACGTAAGGCCAACCACCGATTTCCTCACAGGTTAGGCCCTTACGGCCGGCAGCAACACCCGCAGCGTTGATGTTGGCGGGGGTGCCGCGCATCTTCATGTACATCTGGGCCACGGGGATGATGTCACTGGGGGAGGTAGCGGCCTGAGCGGCAGTCTCGGCGACTAGAACAGCCGGAGCGGCCCAGGCAGAGCCCTTAACAAGGGTACGACGCTTGATTTCAGTCATTATTAGAGAAATCCTTCAAATGGGTAGGGGAAGATATGTAGAGATTACATCCAGGGGACCGGAACAAAACTCTACATGTTCAACTAGTTAAAGGCTATGTGATCTAAGTCTTTTTGGATTGCAAGCCCTCTAAATCACCCTCTGAAAGGTCTCAGATTTGCAACAAAATGCATTAAGCACCTTTATAAACTCCACTTGTTGACCAGCTCGTCACATAGTCAAGTAAGTAGTGACTAATTGCCCAACATGTGGATTTGGGATAAATTCCCGTAGCAATGGTGCCCACCTGCTTAGACTCCGGTTTAAACTAGTGGTACCCCTCCCAACCGTCCCACGGAAGTCATATCTCCCCCCGCCCCAAAACCGGTGTGACGCCGTCGTCGGTCTCCCTTAAGCAGAACTATATCTATGTCAAAAATAGGAGACAGACATGCCTAGCGGTGTAGAACGTCGGCAGGTGCTGCGTGGAGCAGTATGGGCTGCCCCAGCAATTGCGGTGTGCGCTAGCGCCGCAGCCGTCAATACCTCTCAGCTAAACCCGGTCTATTCCGGTTATAGCTGGAATCAGGGCGCTCCAGCCAACATCCCTAATGGCTACGACCCTCGCCAGGAACGTGACGCGCGCATCAATGCTGATCAGACCTATTACTTCGGGTTCTATAACAATGGCTCCGATGGTAATGAAGAATTCGGTCCGGTTGGTTGGCCTAACGTTGACGGCTCCACTTACCCCTCTAAGGACACTGGTCTGGCTAGCCCCAATACTGGTACGCCGGCCAACCTAACTGGCCTGTACCAGGTATTCTGGATTAACACGGCGGAGTACTCCAATGTCGACTGGCAGCCGGTTACCGGCAATACCGATGGCATTAACTGGCCTACCACCTCGCTGAACTTTGCTTCCTGGTCTAAGCCGGAGGCTAAGACCCTGGCTGGGCTGCTGGCTGACTCGCGCTTTAACGAACATGCCAAGGCGGTTCAGGCCAAGCTGGGTGCGGATATCAGCAACTGGACGCCTTATGTGTCCACGTTCTCGGGCACCTGGCGCTATGAGAAGAGCGATCTGCGTGCCAAGACTAACGCCCACTTCGCTGCAGTGCTGCACGTACACTCCAACAACACTCCGCTAACCTCCTTCCCGATCGTTATGGGTGCAGTGGTTACCATGAGCGAAACCGGTAGTCAGAACGCCATCACTAACGCCAACAACTCGCCTGTCCTCAACCACATCCCGCTTTCTGGCGTGGTTAAGGCCGGCGGTCACTAAGGTTTATCGCTAAGGTCTTAGCTGCCTCACCTAAACGGCGGTTCCCAAGGGTCGCGCTCACTGAGTGCGGCCCTTGGAGTTTTTAAGGTGGCTTGATGGCTAAGTGGCTTGGCGGCGACGGCGCTTAGCTGGCCTGCTTGCTCGCGGCTGGTTTTGGGTGTGGTTGGCGCCGGTGCGTTTGCGTGGCCTGAGTGGGGGGAGATTTGTCTGCGTCAGTGCAAACTTCGCTCATAGTAGAGGCGGGCAAATGCTTTAGGTAGCTAAGGGGCAAAGTGCAACAATTGAACTATGAGTGGATTTGAGGTGCCTGACTATACGCAGGCAATCAGTCAGTTTGTTGTTGATTCTCCCACCAGCTACCACGCCGTCCAGGCTGTGGCCGCCCGCCTAGAAAAGCGCGGGTTTAAGGCTGTAGATGAGACTGTGGCTTGGGATAGTTCCATTCCGGCGCGCGGATATGTGATTCGCGACGGCGCCATTGCGGCCTGGTGCCTGCCTAGCGCCCCTAGCGAGCTCACTGGCTTCAGGATTGTGGGTGCCCACACTGACTCTCCGGCGCTCAAGCTCAAGCCCCAGGGTGCGATTGTGCGCGAAGGCTGGGAAATGATTAACGCCGAAATTTATGGTGGCGCCCTAGAAAACTCCTGGCTAGACCGTGAAGTTGGTTTGGCAGGACGTCTGACCACCTACGACGGCGCCGTCCACCTGGTGCGTACTGGCCCCATTGCCCGCACCGCGCAGGTGGCTCCCCACCTGGACCGTAGTGCGCATGAAAACCTGCACCTAGACCGTCAGGCCCACATGCTGCCGCTAACCGCCCTGGCTGGCGAGGCAGTAAGCTGCCACGACATCGAAAACTACCTGTGTGAACAGGCTGGTATCAGCCCTGATCAGCTAGCTTTCCACGATGTGTTCACCTATCTGGTGCAGCCTCCCAGTGTCTTTGGTTTGCGCCAGGAGTTTTTGGCCAGCTCGCGCCTAGACAACCTCTCTAGTGTTCACGCCGGCCTGGTTGCCCTGGAAAACCTGGCTGGTACAGAAACTGACGCTGCGGTGTTTGTGGCCTTTGACCATGAAGAGGTGGGTAGTGGCACCCGCTCGGGTGCGGGCGGTCCCTTCTTGCAGGATGTTTTGCATGGCCTGGCTGCGGTTATGGGCTTTGTGGGTGACGGTGAGCGGGCTTTGCTGGCTCGCTCTAGCTGCATTAGCGCCGACGCCGGACACAGCGTTCACCCCAACTATGGTCAGCTGCATGACCCCCAGGTGCGTCCGCTTATCAACCACGGACCGCTGCTGAAGATTAACGCCCGTCAGCGCTACGCCACTGATGCGGTAGGCGGGGCTATCTGGAAGCGTGCTTGCAGGGCGGCGGGTGTACCCACGCAGGATTTCGTTTCCAACAACTCCGTGCCTTGCGGTACCACCATTGGTCCGATTACTGCCTCGCGTCTAGGCATCACCACTGTTGACGTAGGTATTGCGCTATTGTCTATGCACTCTGCCCGTGAGATGTGCGGTGTTGAGGACGGCCCCTACCTGGCTCGCGCTCTACACGCCTACTGGGCCGAGAACTAAACCAAGTCGCGCACCAAAGTTGCGCCAGCCAAAACTGGCAGCGGCGCATTAAGCTGCGCCAAGTTTGCTGAGGGCGTGTCAACTTAGTTAAAACGACGCCCAATAAAACGTGGGGCCGCGTATGCCGTTTGGTATACGCGGCCCCAACGCTAGTCATGTTCACTAGTCAGACTAACTAGTCGTGTTCGTTTGTCATATGAACTAGGTAGACTCACTAGTCACACTAGCTAGGCAGACTCACTAGTCATAGTTTTGACTATATGACAGTATTAATGCTGCCCGTAGACATTCTGGTAGCGATCATTAAGCCGCTTGATCATGTCATCAGGTATCCGCTTAACTTCACCTAGCGTATGTGCTAGATAAGCAGTGCGGGCTACCTCTTCGCACATTACCGCAGCTTTTATGGCGCTACGTCCATCCTTACCTACGGTGAAGGGGCCATGATTGGCCATCAACACCGCCGGTGAATGACAGTTGCGTAAGGTTTCAACAATTCCGCGCCCGATCGAATCGTCGCCGATAATCGCTAGCGGGCCCAGTGGAATGTCACCACCAAACTCATCAGCCATCATGGTCAGGCAACAGGGGATAGGTTCGCCAATTGCCGCCCAAGCTGTGGCGTAGGAGGAATGGGTGTGCACCACCCCGCCAACTTCAGGCATGTGCCGGTAGACGTAGGCGTGAGCTGCCGTATCCGAGGAAGGAGCAAGCCCGCTATCGTCGTCGTCAAGCATCTGTCCTTGCAGGTCACACACCACCATGTGGGCAGACTCCATACCCTCATAGGGCACGCCGGAAGCCTTAATCACAAACAGGTCTGTGCCCGGCACACGTTCAGATACGTTACCGGCAGTCCAAACCACCAGCTCCCAGGCAGGTAGTAGCGCGTGTAGCTCGGCTACTACCTGCTTGGTGCGCTCTACCTGAGTGCGCTGGGACTGGCTTAAATCTGCAAGTTTCATTCCTGCGGCTTCTTAGCAGCCGCGCGCTTGCGTTCAACCGCGCGGCGACGAATGTCCTTGAGCCGGTGCATAACCTCGTTTTCGCCGCGACCGAAGTAGTCGTGCAGCTGACGGTACTCGTTGAAGAGCTCGTCGTAGCGGGCGGTGCGGTCATAGTTGGGCACGTAGGCGGCCGAAACCTTGCCACCCATGGCCAGTGAGGCCTCCTTAATGCTGGGGTAGAAGCCGGCAGCTACCGCACCGTGAGCAGCAGCGCCTAGCGCCCCACCCTGCTTGGTGGTGGCCACGCTCAGCGGCACACAGGTGATGTCAGCCAGGGTCTGCATGAAGAACGGGTCCTTGATCAGGCCACCGCTAGCTACAATCTCATCAATCTTGACGCCGGCGTTGGTGAAAGACTCGATAATAGTGCGGGCCCCGAAGCAGGTGGCCTCCACCAGAGCCCGGTAAATGTCCTCAGGCTTGGTGGTCATGGTGATACCCAAAATGGCGCCAGAAAGCTCAGAGTCAACCAGGATTGAGCGGTTACCGCTGAACCAGTCCAGAGCTACCAGGCCGTGCTCACCAATCTCCTGGGCGCGGGCCTTTTCGGCCAGCAACTCAAAGATGCTGATGCCGGCCTTTTCAGCGGCAACCACGTAGGAGTGGGGCAGGGCGTTGTCCAGGTACCAGGCAAACACGTCACCCATGCTGGACTGGCCGGCCTCAAAGCCCCACAGCCCATCCACCACGCCGCCGTCGACACATCCGAACATACCCGGAACCTCACGGAACTGCGGCCCAGAGACGATGTAGCAAGCAGAAGTACCCAAAATAGCGGTTAGCTGCCCCGGCTCCACAGCCTGCACAGCCGCAGCGGTTACGTGGGCGTCAATGTTACCGGTGGCCACGCTAATGCCAGGCTCCAAGCCCATCCAGGCGGCGGCGTGGGCGGTAAGCTTACCGGCCTCAGCACCTAGCGCCAGCACCTGCCCGGGCATCTTTTCGCTAAATACCTTGCCAAAACCAGGCGAGAGCAGCTCCAAGAACTCCTCGGAGGGGTAGGCGCCGTCCTGGAAGTTACGCTTGTAACCAGAGTCGCCAGCGGAGTAAACCAGGTTGCCGGTCATACGCCACACGATCCAGTCCAAAGCGTCCACAAACACGTCAGTGTCTGCATAAACCTCGGGGGCCTTCTCATAGGTTTCTAACACCTTGGGTAGCAGCATCTCTGCAGACAAGATGCCACCATAGCGGGCCAGCCAAGACTCACCACGCTCCTTAGCCAGGGACACAATACGGTCAGCCTGCTCCTGGGCGCCGTGGTGCTTCCACAGCTTGACGTAGGCGTGCGGGTTGTTGTTGAACTTAGCCAGGTCACACAGCGGGGTGCCGTCCTCTTTAGCGGCAATTACCGTGGCGGAGGTGAAGTCAATACCAATGCCCTTGATCTGGGCCGGGTCCACCATGGACTTGGCGATAGCCTCAGGTACGGCGTGCTTTAGCACCTCAATGTAGTCGCGCGGGTTTTGCAGGGCAAAGTCAGCCGGCAGCTTCTGGCCATCAGCCACGCTCAGCACGTCATCCATGACGGCGTTGGGGTACTCGTAGACAGCAGCGGCCTTTTCTAAACCGTCAGTCACGCGCACAATCGCCGCACGCCCAGATAGCGTGCCAAAGTCAATACCTAGAACGTAAGTCTCTTCCATGTTACTTCCTTGTGTTAGGGGCTTGCGTTTTCAGTTTTCAGCACCGCTGACGCGGTCGGTGGGTACCGGTGCGCTAGCCCAGTACCCACCAGGGGCAAAGAGTTCGTCTACGCACTCATCCAAAATGCCCAGCTCCCACAGCACATCCAAAATGGTGTAGCGGGTGCGGATCATCTGGGCGCGGGTGTAGGTTTCACGCATCTTTTCCAGACTGATACCAATCTGGGCTGGGTGGTAGATACCGCCTACAGTCTTGAGTACATCAGCGATTTCCTCAGCGCTAAGCAGCTGCTTGGCTGAGGTTTCCTTGATTTGTGGCCACAGCTTTTGCAGGGTGTGGATGCGCTCGCGCAGCTGCTGGGGGGTCAGATACTTGGCGTCGGTCTGCACCACGGCGGCTTCAAGCAGGCCGCTGGGGGCGCTTTGGTTCCACTGACGCACGTGGGCTTCCATACCTTCACGGGTGGGCCAGGCGGCAATGCGGGCTTCGACGTCGAGGTCGCTGATGTCTTTACGCAGGGCGACGTCGTACAGGGCGCAGATAGCTACCGTGCCCAGACCCACCTTGAAACCGTGGGTTAGCGGCGGCTCCCAGTCCAGGCCGTGACCTTCCATTTCCCACAGGTGCGAGAACTGGTGTCCGGCGCCCGAGGCGGGGCGGGAGGACTGGGCGGCCTGCATGGCTAGGCCACTCATTAGCAGCCCGGCGGCCAGACCGGCGGTGGCGTCGGCGTCGCCGGCACGCAGCTGGGCGGGCTGGCTGATAGCTTCACGCAGTGGCCCCTGCACTAGCGGCCACACCTGGTGGTTGATGGCTTCTACACCTAGCATGTCGGCAATGATCCAGTCCTCACCGGCGGGGATCTTCTCGATCAGGTCGCCCACGCCGGTGGCCACTAGGCGCTTGGGGGCGGCAGCCATAATGTCCAGGTCAGCTACGACGGCGGCTGGGGCGGGGCAGTTGCGGGTGATCTTGAAGCCATCCTTAGAGATGGAGGCGCCAAAGGAGGCGTAGCCGTCCATGGAGGCAGCGGTGCATACCACCATGTAGGGGCGCCCCAGCTCGCCACTGGCTAGCTTGGTTAGGTCGTTGAGCACACCCGAGCCCACTACAACGGCAATAGCGTCTAGGCCGCGTAGCTTTTCGCGGATAATTTCCACATTGTCGTAGCCGCCGTAGAGGGTGGGGGTGCCGGGGAAAATAATGTTTTCTTCCAGCTCCACGCCTGCTTGCTTTAGGGAGTCGACGACGGCAGGGCCAGCTGCTACCGGCTCGCCGGTGGTGGTGGTGGCACCTACTGCGTTGAAGGTGTTGTCATCGCCCACCACCACGGCGCGTTTGCCGGGGAAAGTGGAGGCGAATACTTCACCGGTGCGGTGCACGGCGCCGCGCCCGAAAGCTACGGCCTTGGTGTCGGTGGCGTCTTTGAGTGCCTCATCCAAGAGGGCCGCTAAATCAGTCATTGACTTTTCTCCTTCGAAAGTTAACTAGTTAAATGCGGTAAGTGTGCAGATTGTGTGGTTGCGCAGCGTGGCGTGCGCGTATCGCATGGTTGCGCTGTTCGCGGGGGCTCAGCGTGTGTGGGCTCAGCGTGTGGGTGCGCAGCTCGTGCAGTTTGGGACGGTTTGGGGCGGCTGTGCCGGTTGGGCAGTTGCCTGGTTTGTGGCGGTGGCCGCCAACTTTCTAAGTGGCGGCCACCAAAATTTTTGGTTAGACCCCCGCGCTCTTTAGTGGCGACCGCCAAAGAACTTGTCCCAGGGGATCTCTAGCGGGGCGTCGTCGACAATGATGGCGTGTAGCGCACGCAGCAGCGGGAAGTCATCTTCACTGATGACCCCACGCTCTGTCAGCGGCGCCAGAGCCCCACCAATCACCCGAATGGCGGCCACACCCTCCATGGTTACACCCTTCATGTGAGTGTCACGCACCTCAGAGAAGGGGATGCCCTGGCCCACGAACTTGCCCGCGCGCACATTGCGTCCACCCATAGAGGTGACGAACATGTCGCCGACGCCGCCTAGGCCCTTAGCGGTGGTTACGTCGCCGCCCAGCAACTCAATGAACTGGGTGAGCTCAGTTTGCCCCTGGGCGAAGATGGCGGCCCCGTAGTTGTACATGCGGTAGCGGTCGTTTTCCTTGCCAGCCTTGGCTAGCAGGCCGTCAGCGAAACCGGCGGCGAAAGCATAAATGTTCTTGGTGGCAGCGCCTACCTCGTGACCAATGAAGTCCGTGGAAGTCCAGATGTGGTAGTAGTCGGTGGCCCACATTTGCTGCAGTTCATCCAGGCTGGCCTGGTCCTCACCACAGAACACCACGCAGGTGTCGTGGCCTACCGCCAGCTCACCGGCGATCGAGGGGCCCACAATTGCCGACCAGGTAACTTGGCTGGCTAGGGGCTCACCTACGGCTGCGCGCAATACATCAGGGAACATGGTCAGCGTACCATCCTCAGCGGCCTGCATACCCTTGGTGATGGACAGAACCTTCATACCCGGCTTTAGTAGCGTGGCCAGGTGCGCCCCGGCCCAGTCAACTCCGAAAGAGTTAACGCCGCTCATGGCCACATCTGCGTCGGCAAAAGCGGCCTCAGCTTCTTCTAGCTGGAAGGCGGTTACATTCTCAGGCATTTTCAGCCCCAGCTCCGGGTGGATGCCGGTGCGCTGAATTGAGTCAATAATGTCTCGGTCTAGGTGGGTGCCTACCAGATTCACCTGGTGCCCATTGTCAGTCACTGGGAAGGTTAGCGCCGACGCCATAATGCCTGCCCCGAGAATTGCAACCGTGCTCATACAAACTCCAAACCCCATTGTGCAGTTAGTGATTTGTGGATCACAGTTCAGAATTTTGCTCGCTGGGCTGTAAAGACGGGGAAAAGACGGCAATGTGGGCACTTTGTAAATGCAACAGCGCACGAGCGTGCAACTGCCTGCGCGGGCGTGGACAGGCTGCTGTTATTTGCTAGCGCTTAGAAAATCCCTGCTCAGGGGCGGTTAGCGAAGTGCTCTAGTAGGTTAGCGTCGCCACCTACCACCAAAATATCCTCAGCGCCCACCATGGTTTGTGGGGTGGCGTACTCAAAATGCTCACCTGGGCTCATCAAACCAATGATGGTTACCCCATAGCGCGAGCGCACCTTGGACTGGCCGATAGTGAAGCCGTGTAATTCGTGCGGCGGACGCATTTTGATAATGGAAAAGCCGTTCTTTTCCATTTCGATGTAGTCCAACATGCGTCCGGACACTAGGTGGGCGGCGCGTTGGCCGGCGTCGTATTCGGGGTAGACCACGTGATTGGCGCCGATGCGGTGCAAAATGCGCCCGTGCGTAGCGCTGATGGCTTTGGCCCAGATTTGGCCGATGCCTAGCTCTACCAGGTTGGAGGTGATTAGCACGGAGGCTTCCAGGGAGGAGGCCACCCCCACTACGGCGGTGCCAAATTCGGTGGCGCCGAGCTGTTCTAGGGCTTCCATGTCGGTGGCGTCGGCTTCAATTAGGGGGATGCGTCCGGACCATTGGCGTACGGTGTTGGGGTTGTGCTCAACTGCCAACACTTCGCGCCCTAGACGGTCAAGGGTGGCGGCGACGGCGGTGCCGAAGCGGCCAAGGCCGATTACGAGTGTGGAGTCTTGATGGTTCACCTGGGGCATGGTTCTAGTTTAAGTCTTGCTGTGATTTTGTCTTGTTTGGTCTGGGCGGCGCTAGCGGCGACGGCGCGGGGCGGGTGGTGGCGACGGCGCGGGGCGGCCAGAGCGGCTGGGCGCTGCAGGGGAGCGGCGGCGTCGTCGTTTTGGGGCGCTAGCCGATCATGGGGCGCTCTTCAGGGAAGCGGATGACGCGGCGTCGATCACGCATGGCCAGGGCGCTGGCGGCGGTCATGGTGCCGGTACGTCCCACAAACATAAGCACCACCACTACATACTTGGCTTCAAGGGGCAGTAGCGGCGTGATGCCGGTAGACAGGCCCACGGTGGCGAAAGCGCTGATCACTTCAAATAAGACAGTGTCAAGGGAGAGGTTGGTTAACCACAGCAGCATTAGGGTAGCTACCACCACGATGGAGGCGCCCACGAAGGCCACGGCCACCGAGACGCGCACAGTGGAGGTGGGTAGACGCCTACCAAACACTTCAATGTCGCTGTCGCCGCGCGCTTCGGCCACGATCGCCAGCACCAGCACAGCCAGGGTGGTGACTTTAATGCCGCCGGCGGTGGAGGCTGAGCCACCCCCAATAAACATCAGGACGTCTTGCAGCAACCAGGTGGTTTCGCGCATCAGCGAGGTGGGAATGGTGGCTAGGCCGCTAGAGCGGGCGTTTACGGAGTTGACGATGGCGGAAAGAACCTTGCCGCTGGTGTCTAGCTGGCCGTAGGTGAAGGGGTTGGTCCACTCAAAAGCGGTGATAGAGATGGCGCTAATTACCGAAATAATTACGTAGGTGGAAATGGTTATTTTGGAGTGCAAAGACAGCTTGCGTGGCATACGCCAGTTACGATGCACATCCAAAATCACTGGGAAACCAATGGCCCCCACAAAAGTACCTATGGCGATAGGTAAACACATCCACCAGTCGCTAGCGTGGGGTGCTAGGCCATCGGGCATAATCACAAAGCCCGCATTATTGAAAATGGATAAGGCCATGAAGAAGGCATACCAAGCGCTTTTAATCAGCGGGTAGCCTAGCGTTAAAAAGCGCGGGAACAGCACTAGAGCTAGGGTGGCCTCAACCGCCAGGGAGGCGATAATTACCGCGCGCAGCAGCGAGCCGACGTCGCCCAAACGGGACTGGTGCTCATCGGCGGTAAGCATTCGCTGGAACAGGCCCACATGGCGCGAAACTGCCAGGGACAGCAGCGAGGCAATGGTCATAACCCCCAGTCCGCCCACGGCGGTAGCCAAAATAATGCAGGCCTGGCCGAAAGTAGACCAGTAGGTGGCGGTGTCCACAGTGGTTAGGCCGGTTACACAAACCGCGCTGGTGGCAGTGAATAGGGCGTCAACGAAGGGGGCACGCTCGCCGCTGGCGGTGGCAATAGGCAGCTCAAGTAGGCCTGTGATAATGACGATAATTGCGGCGAATAGGCATGTGGCTAGGCGGGCGCTGGAGTGACGTCCAACTCGCTCCAGCCAGGTACGTATATCGGTAAACGCCCGCACAGCACGCGAAAACAAAAGGTCACCTTACGTTTTGCAGGGAGCATGGGGGCTAGCAGCAGGGCGCTTGGTAGTTTGCCAGGTCTGCCGGTAGGTACCCACACGTATCTTTCTTTACTTACCTTAGCCCAGTTGGCATCTGGGTAGTTGGCCCTAATTTATGCGGAGGTTTCCAATTTGGCTGATAGGCGCCGTCACTGTAGTTAAAACGAGATTCAAAACGGCTGTATTTGCCAGCTTAAACCGGTATAGTTACATCGATCCCGCCAATGCGGGCCCAACCCAAGGACAGGAATCAGCGCGATGGCACAGCCTCAGACTCCCGCCTTCATGACTGTGGCGGAAGTAGCCTCCATGATGCGGGTGTCCAAGATGACCGTGTATCGCCTGGTGCACTCGGGTGAGCTCCCCGCAATGCGTGTGGGACGTTCTTACCGGGTGCCCGTGGCGGCTGTCCAGGAGTTCATGGCCAGTGGCTTAGGTGATTGGAGCCACGGCGACGCGGCTGCATTTGGCTCCTGAGACGCGTTAAACTCATTTGGTCACGTATGTGGCCGGTGTGCCCGGCCGCAACCGATCATGGTGCCGTTGGGCACGCTTAGCAAGACTGTGAGGTTCTCATATGGGATCTGTTATTAAGAAGCGCCGTAAGCGCATGTCCAAGAAGAAGCACCGTAAGCTGCTTCGTAAGACTCGCCACCAGCGTCGTAACAAGAAGTGACGCCTGGCACGTGAGTGCTTGGATGGCTGCTATCCCTAGGGTGGCAGCCATTTCGTTTATTTAAATAACTACCTTCACACCACGATTTACTTTATTATTGAACTACTTTGTTTTGCTGGCTGCTTGGGCCGCACAATCTAGTAAGAAATGAGAGCTTTAAACATGGCCTCCAGCTGCGGCACTGGTGCAATCTCGGGTGCAATGGGTATGGGCGACGACGTCGCCGCTTCCGCTAGCTCTAGTGTTGCAGGCGGCTGCGGGCAGGGAGCTGCACCTAAAAGGGCCGCTGCGGGCGCCGTCGTCGGCTGTGGGCAAGAAGCCACCAAGGCAGTGAGCGAGCCAGTTAGCGGCTGTGGGCAAGAAGCCACCAAGGTAGTAAGCGAGCCAGCTAGCGGTTGTGGGCAAGAAGTCGCATCTGCCGGGTGCGGGCAAGAAGCCAGCAATGCCAGCAGCTGCGGGCAGGGCGACAAGCGCCTACTAACCGAGTCGCAAATGCGGGCCTGGAGAGCCTTTTTAGGGGCCAGCACACTGGTGTCGGCGCGCCTAAACCACGAGCTAGACGAGGCCGCCGCCATCTCCATGTATGAGTATGAGATCCTGGTACGCCTATTTGAAAGCGAAGCCGGGCGCGTACGCATGAGCCAACTGGCTGACCAAGTCTCCTACTCGCGCTCACGCCTAACCCACACGGTAGGGCGGCTAGAACGTGCCGGCTACGTATTGCGCTCCTCATGCCCCAACGACCGACGCGGCGTCTACGCCCACCTAACCCAGGCTGGCTACGAGTTTTTGGCTCAAACTGCGCCTATCCACCTCGACGGGGTGCGTCGCCACCTAATCAACCGTTTCACCCCCAGTGAGCTGGCCACACTAACTGAGCTGCTGGAAAAGATCACTACCGATGCAGACTCAACACGCTAAAACGTGCTGAGGCTCTGACCCTGGCATAGAATTGCCGCTATGGTGCGCACAACAATTCACGTCATGCGTCATGGCGAGGTAGATAACCCCCAGGGCGTCCTTTATGGGCGCATGCCCGGCTACCACCTAACCCCTCGCGGCCATGCCATGGCCCAGATGGTGGCAGATTACCTAGTGGAAACCGGCAAAGACATCACCGTGGTAACCACTTCACCCCTAGAGCGGGCCGTGGAATCAGGAGCCCCCACCGCCGCCGCTTTTGGCATTAACGCCGGCACTGACGCGCGTCTACTTGAGGCCGAAAACCACTTTGAGGGCGTTGCCGTAAACCGTAACCGTTGGGTGCTAGCCCACCCCGAACACTGGGCTTACTACATCAACCCGCTACGCCCCTCCTGGGGCGAGCCCTACACCCAGCTGGTGGCGCGCATGAGCGCCGCCGTGCGTAGCGCCCTGGTGCAGGCGCGCGGCCATGAGGCCCTACTGGTTTCACACCAGCTACCGATCTGGTCGCTGAGCCTGTTCCTGCATGGGCGCCCCCTGGCCCACGATCCGCGCCGACGCCAATGCTCTTTAGCGTCCCTGACCTCTTTAACTTTTGAAGACAACACCCTGGTGGGCTTGGCCTACACTGAGCCGGCTAATACGCTGCTGCGTGAAGCTGAAGATATGGTGCCTGGAAGTGGCGTGGCCGGGCTGAAAATTGGCGACGGCGAGGGGCGTGCGTGAGCCAATCGGCGCCGCATCCGCAGCCGCAAGATCAGGGGGCTACGACGCCGTCGCAGCCAGCTGGGGCGAGCGAGCCCAGTGGCTCAGCCGCGCATAGTGAGGCAACTACGTACGGCAGCTCAGCCACGCACGGCGGCTCGACCGAGCCCAGACACGGCGCCTCGGCTTCCGGCGAGTTAGTGCCAGCTGCTAGCCGTACCCTACAGCCGCGCCCCCAACCCCAACGTCCCTGGACCGGCCAAGACTATGTTTGGTGGAATACTGCGCAGGTGCTCACCGCTGTGCGGGCAGGTTTTAAACCCAACCCGGTCTCTCCAGTAGTTGACCCGATTCGCCCCACTCACAGCGGCGAAGTGATTCTGGGTTCTTGCGACGGGGAAATCCTGGCTTTTAAACGCGGTGACAACAGCAACTATCAGCCTATGCGCGGCTTCTTTTTAGCTGGCGGGGCTGCCGGGTTGGCGCTGATGGCGGCCTTCTTTGGGGGACAGGCGGTAGTTAATTCTCGCCGCAAACGCCGCGCCAAGCGTGACGCGGTTGAAAAATGGCGCCACCTGGCCAACGCCCGCCTGAGCGTATCCACCCACGGCATCTACCTGGGCACGCCTGACGGCGTGATGTTCATTGGTTACCAGCAGATCCGCGAGTGCCAGGTAACTGGTGTGGGTGAAGTGATGCTGGCGGCCACCAATGAGCAGGGCAACGTGCGTTTGAAGGTGCGTGGGCAGTGGGCTGAGCTAGTTATGGTTATTTGGGCGGCTTTGTTTTTGCCTGAGCATCCCCAGTTGGTGGGTCGTAGCTGGCTGCCGGGGGATTGGTTGCTGCATGCGCGTGCCTATAACCGTGAGGTGGACACCAGTAACTGGCCCTAGTTTCAGTAATTGGCCTTAGTTTTCGGGGTGCTCATCTTCTTTTTCGCGGCTGCCTGGGGCGGCGCTGCCAGGTTTGGTGCAGGGCTGCGCAGAGTCTCCAGATTTGGGGCTGCTGCCTTGGGCGGCGCTGCCGGGATCCTTGGGCTTGCTAGGCTGGGGGCCGCTAGTGGGCTCTGTGGGGTTCTTAGCGGGTTGGCCGGCCTGTTCGTGGCCGACCTGCCCATGCCCTGCCTGGGGGCGTGGGGAGCGGTTTTGTTGGAGCTGTTCGCGTTGGCGACGGCGCTTTTCGGCTTGCACCTGCTCATCTAATTTACGCAGGAAGTCAGGGTCGTCGTCGGGAGCTGCCGGGGCGGAAGCGTGACGCGACAGATGCAGATCTACGCCTTTTTCCGCAGACCAAAGCCCGCCACTGAGTTGCCCGCCGCGTTTCTCAGCGGCGCTTACCCGGGAGGTAATGATCCAGGCCAGGGGGCCAAGCATGATGGTGGAGAACATTAAAATCAGCGTAATCCACAGGTGTTTAGGCATACGCGCAGGCATGTCCTCCTCGGGTGTGCGTACGCAGTCAATGAGGGCATACAGCGCCAAGGCGATCACGAATACCATTAGGAAAAGCCGCATAAGTGCAGCTTAACCATATTTTTGTGACTTGGTAGTCATACCATTGAAAGCGTGAGCCTTTTTCGCATCCAGCGCACCCAGAGTGCAGCGCAAATTGAAGAGTTCGCCCAGCTGTTAGCTAGGCGCATGTCTGCGGACGCTTCCGACGTCGTCGGTAGGGGCGGGCACTTACGTAAGCCGCAAACCTCCGCTCCAGGGCTGGTCAGCCGCAGTAGTTTGAGCGCTGCTGACGTGGCCCGCGCCCAGGCCCGTTCGCTGGCGAAACAGTATTTGCGCCCTAGCCGCGAAATTATTGTGCCTATCGCACCCCATGAGGACACGCGGGAGGTGGCCGCGAATTTGGCGCGGCGGATCCCGGCCCGGGCTAGTGGCCGCAGTGTGGGGGTGGATATGGTGCTGCGTACGTCTGGCTCAACTACCGGCACTGGCAAGCTGGTGGGGGTGTCGATGGATGCGCTGGTAGCGTCGGCACGGGCCACCCATAAACGCCTAGGTGGGCCGGGAATTTGGGTGCTGGCTTTGCCCGCCTATCATGCTGCTGGGGTGCAGGTTTTGGTGCGGGCGGCGGTGGCCGGCACGCACGTGTTTAACGCCTATAAGGAGGGTGGTTTTGACCCCCAGCATTTGGCGCAGGTTATCGACGCCGCCTGCGCAGCTGCTGCTGATTGCGACGCCGGTTCTTCCTTTGACGACGACGCCGTTAGTTCCTGCGCTGGTGGCGCTGGCGGGGAGGCTGAGGGGGCGCTCGCTGCTGACGACTCCGGCAGGGCTTGCCCGGTGTATACCTCGCTGGTGCCCACGCAGTTGCGCCGGGGACTGGATGATGAGCAGCTGCGCGGCGCCTTGGCGCGGCTAGATGCGGTGCTGATTGGGGGAGCGGCAGCTGATGCACAGCTGTTGGAGCAGGCTAAAGCTGCCGGGATTAGGGTGGTTACCACCTATGGCATGAGCGAAACTTGTGGCGGGTGTGTCTATGACGGCCAGCCACTGCCTGGGGTGAGTATGGATGTAGATCAGGCCACCGGGGCAATTTGGTTGTCTGGGCCGATGCTGGCCACCGGCTACCTGGGTGATGAGGAGCGAACTAAGCGCTGCTTTGTTAGCCGCCCCCAGGCCCAGGTTGCCGAGGGGACAAGCGACGCGGGTGGAACTGCGAGCGCGGCCGAAAGCGCTGAGGCTGGTGTGGGCGGGCCGGGTGCCGGCTCTGATGCGGGCGCCGGTGAGCCGGCCAGGCGCTGGTTTATTACCTCTGATCGTGGCCATATTGTAGATGGGCGTCTACAGGTGCTTGGGCGTCTAGATGACGTCATTATTAGCGGCGGCATTAAGGTGGAACCCGGCCCGATTGAGGCCTTACTGGCCTTAAACCCGCTGGTGAGTGAATGCGCGGTGGTGGGTTTACCCGATTTGCAGTGGGGGCAGGTGGTTACCGCAGTGGTGGTGCCCGCTTCAATGCCGGGCCTGGGCCGGGTAGATGAAGGTGCTATTTTGGCCCAAATCCGTGTCTATCTGGAGCAAAAGCTTAGTGGTGCCCAATGCCCTAAGCAGGTGCTGCTAGCTGATGCGCTGCCCTATAAGGGCATCGGTAAAGTTGACCGGCGTGCCCTAGCCCAAAGCTTGGCGCGTGCATAACTAGCTAGAAGCATAACTAAAGAAATAAACAGCTTGGGGGTGGAACACTGTTCCACCCCCAAGCCTTGGTTTAGCTGCTTAGCTGTTCAGCTCGCGTTCGGCGCGCACCTGGCGGGTAGCGGCCACCAGGTTTTCCAGCGAAGCCTTGGTTTCGGCGTAGCCACGAGTCTTTAGACCACAGTCGGGGTTAACCCACAGGCGAGAAACCGGTACGGCGTCGGCAGCTAGGCCGATCAGCTGCGCCAACTCTTCCTCGCCGGGCACGCGCGGGGCGTGAATGTCCCACACACCAGGGCCAATGCCGTGGTCGAAACCAGCCTCAGCCAGCTCGGGGACAACCTCCATCTTGGAGCGGGCCGCCTCAATGGAGGTCACATCCGCATCCAGGCCCTTGATAGCGTCAATGATCTGGCCAAACTCGGAGTAGCACAGGTGCGTGTGAATCTGGGTGTCTGGGCGCACGCAGGAGGTGGCCAGGCGGAAGGAACCCACCGACCAGCCCAGGTAGTCGGCGTGGCGCTCAGCGTCCAGGGGCAGCAGCTCACGCAGAGCCGGCTCATCCACCTGGATGGCGGCAATGCCGGCAGCTTCCAGGTCGCTAACCTCGTCGCGCAGCGCCAAACCAATCTGGTCAGCAATTTCGCCCAGAGGCAGGTCATTACGCGGGAAAGACCAGGCAATGATGGTCACTGGGCCGGTGAGCATACCCTTAACCGGCTTGTCGGTTAGCGACTGGGCGTAGCTGGTCCAGCCCACAGTCATGGCGGCCGGACGCGACACGTCACCCCACAGGATCGAGGGGCGGGTGCAACGCGAACCATAGGACTGCACCCAGCCGTTGCGGGTGGCGGCGAAGCCATCAAGCAGCTCAGCGAAGTACTGCACCATGTCGTTACGCTCAGCCTCACCGTGCACCAGCACATCCAGGCCCAGCTCTTCTTGCAGTTTGATTACCGCAGCGATTTCTTCACGCATACGCTCCTGGTAGTCGGCGTCAGAAAGCTCGCCGCGCGCGTTGGCGGCGCGAGCCTTACGGATCTCAGTGGTCTGCGGGAAAGAACCAATAGTGGTGGTGGGTAGCGGAGGCAGGTGCAGGCGCTGGGCCTGGGCAGCTTCACGCTCCAGGTAGGGCTCACGGGCGCGGTCGGCGTCGGTCAGGGCGGCAGTGCGGTTGCGGACCTCGGGACGTACCACGCCGGGGGCGGCTGCGCGCTGCTCTAGGACGCGGGTCGCCTCGGCTACCTCAGCGTCAATGGCCTCCCAACCCTCATCTAGGCCGCGTGCCAGGGTGACCACTTCCTGCACCTTCTGGTCGGCGAAAGCCAGCCAGGCGTGCAGGTTTTCGTTCAGCGTGGGGTCATCCCAGGTTTCCAGGGCGGTGTCGTGAGGCACGTGCTGGAGCGAGTTGGAGGTAGCCACAGTCACCTTGGCGGCGCCCAGGGCTTGGGCGGCGGTTAGGGTCTGGCGTAGAGCAGCCAGGTCGGCGCGCCAAATGTAGCGGCCGTCCACAGCCCCAACCACCAGGGTCACCCCAGACAGGTCGGCGTCCTTAGGTAGGCTGCCGCGCAGGGTGTCAACGTGGATAGCTTCCACCCCGGTCTTAGCTAGGGCGCCTACAGCCTGGGAGGCGTCCCCATAGGGGGTGGTCACCAGGATCTGGGGGCGGTTAGTGGCTTTAGCTAGACGCTCATACACACCCACAGCCAGTTTGGCCAGCTCAGCGCGGGGGTGCGAGAGGTTGTCGGAGGTTAGGGCCGGCTCGTCCAGCTGCACCCAGGGGGCGCCAGCCTCGTGCAGGGAGGCCAGGGCCTGCTCGTAAGCGGCCACAGCCTCATCAAGGCGGCTTAGCGGGTCAAAGTCGGGGGTGGCCGGGTCAGCCTTAGCTAGTGCCAGGTAGGTCAGCGGGCCCACCAGCACCGGGCGGGTCACGTAGCCCCACTGACGGGCCTGCACGAACTTACGGGTGACGGCGTCGTCGGCAAAACGCAGCGGAGTATCAGGACCAATCTCGGGGACCAAGTAGTGGTAGTTAGTGTCAAACCACTTAGTCATCTCCTCGGGGCCCACCTTTTCATCCCCACGGGCCAGGGCGAAGTAGAGGTCTAGACCCTCACGGCCGGCAAAACGCGGGGGGATAGCACCCAGTAAAACGGTGGCGTCTAGCACCTGGTCGTAAAAAGAAGGTGCGTCAGCCAGGGAGGCGTCAGAGGCGCCCAAACCCAGTTCAACTAGGCGCGCCAGGTTCTCCTGACGTAGCTTGCTGGCGGCTTCAAGCAGCTCAGTCTCGCTGCTGCGCCCGGCCCAGTAGGCCTCCAGGGCGCGCTTTAGCTGACGCTGACGGCCAATGCGCGGATAGGCCAAAATGGTGGCGGTGGGGAACTGCGTAGTTGCAGCAGACATGGGTGTTCTCCTTGATTTTCTTGGATTAGCGCGCACGAAAGTAGACGCACGCTAGTGGGTAGCTAATGGTTGATGGTTACGGATTGACGACGACGGCGCTGCTTTAGCGCGCAAGTAGCGGGGAGTGGTGCGCGCTAGGCTCCACACCCATTAGAGACAAAATGTCTAGTACCGGTTTGGCCTTGTTGAAGGTGTATAGGTGCACGCCAGGGGCGCCCGCATCCAAAACCGAGTGGATCAGTTTGGAGCCAAAAGCCGCGCCGAAAGCGTCACGCTGTTCTTGGTGCTGGTAGCCGGCCAAAGTGGACAACAGCTGTTCGGGCACCTCAATGCCGGTTAGGTCTTGGACGCGGCGCAGACGCGCCGGGTCGGTGGCCGGCAGGATACCGGGAACAATCGGGATATGTACACCGGCGCGGCGGGCGCGTTCCACGAAGGAGGCGTACACCTCTGCATTCCAAAACAGCTGGGTGATGGCGAAAGAAGCGCCGGCTGCCTGCTTAACTAGCAGCCGCTCCACCTCCTGGGTGGGGGTGGTACCAGCCGCCGGGTTGCCAGCCGGGAAGGCGGCCACCGCAATGGTTAGGGGCTTAAAAGCTGAGCGCAGCGCCTCACCGGGGTGGGCGTCGCAGCGGCGCTGTTCAACCGTGCGGATCAGGTGGATTAGCTCAGTGGCACTGGCGACGCCGTCAGGGCCGGGCTCCCAACTGGTTTCGCCTGCTGGGGGGTCACCACGCAGAGCCAGGAAGGTACGCACCCCAGAGTCCAGGTAGTCATAAACCGTGGAAACCACTTCAGCGGTGGAGTTACCCACGCAGGTCAGGTGGGCGATGGGCTGGATGGGGGTGTCTGCCACCAGGCGGTGCACGGTGGCGCGGGCGTTTGAGCGGTCCTTGCCACCAGCCCCGTAGGTGACAGACATGAAGTCGGGGCGCACTTGCAGCAGCTGATCCACTGTCTGCCAGAAGGGGGCCTCCAGAGAGGGTTTGCGTGGAGGCATAACCTCAAAGGAGAGCAAGGTGGGCTCATGGTCGTGGGTACAGGGGCAGGCGTAAATGTCGTTAGAGAAAGGCACTATAGAAACTTTCGTGTTTGTGACCGTGCCTTCGCATAAGTGCATTGCGCTGGTTGCGGCGCCTGGTAGCTGCACTCAGGTAGCTACAGATATACCTGTAGTTATGGTGAGACTAATGAATATGGTTTAGTGCGAAGGAATGGTCAGTGAATGGCGGACAACAGCGTCAGCTACACATTCGAGCACGAATCGATCCACATACGCACATGCGCTGGGGGAATTCGAATTTGGTCCAAACACTCATAGTGGTTTGATGCTAACACATCTGAGCGGCTGTGCAATCACCAGTTTGTCTGGTGGACAAAATTGAGACTGCGCTGAGGGGCGTGTTGAGGGATGTAGCGAAGGTGGCGCTGAAGGTTGTGAAGGGCACACCAAGGGGTGACAAAGCTCAAAAATGCCCTGATAGATTGCTAACTAAATACCTAGGTTTTATGGGGAAGGCTCCCCATCGCGCTAGGGTGAAGGCTAGACCTAGGGTGTTTGTTGCCCTGCTTGCGCCCTCAAAGCGCGCTGGCGGCAACATAAACCTACAAATCCCGGCCCTACCAGGCTGAACAGTGGCCGGCAGTGAGAGTCTCGCGAGCTCTGGCTGCCAGCTCCAAAATTTTCAGTGAGGTTAAAAATTGAAGCTGCCCAAGTTGGTGCGCTCCAAGCGCCAAGGCGCCGATAGCTCTGCCCATACACGTTTACGTGCAGGCATGGGAGCCCGAATTAAACTTCGCAACCTAATCGGTGCGGCCACCGCCGTAGCTACTGCCTCCGTGGCGGCCCTGGCAGTAGCCCACCCGGGCATTGTTTCCAAAGAAGTAAACCTCAACGACGGCGGCGTGTGGGTAACTAACCAGGACATGCGCCTGGTTGGGCACCTGTCTTACCAAGCCCAAGCCCTCGACGGGCGCGTACGCACCGACTCCACTAACTTTGATGTACGCCAAAACGGCGCCACAGTGTTTGTAGCTAACACTGATGGCGGCTCCTTTACCCGTGTGGATCCCGCCCGCGTAGCCTTAAAAGAATCCATTAAATTCGCTGGCGCTGACAAAATCCAGATGGGTGGCTCACGTATCGGCTATGCGGATGCTAAAACCGGCAAAGTGTGGCTAGCTGACGCCGCTCAGGCCGCCAGTTTCAACCCCGCCACCGCTTCCCCGGTGGTGACCGACATGCCTGGCGCGGTGTTAAGTATCGGTAGCGACGGCGTCGCCCACGTAGTAAGCCTAAAAGCCGGCAAAATTAAGACCCTCACCCCTGCCGGTGAGCAGCTAGACGTAAGCGAAACCAAACTGCCCAAACTCGCCAACAACGCCAAATTGCAGGTCAGCGCGGTAGGTAAGCAGGCGGTGGTGCTGGACACCAAAAACAACACGCTGGTACTGCCCAGCGGAGACGCCGTCCACCTAAAAGGCACCGACCTGCAGCTACAAGAAGCTGGCCCGGAAGCTAAAGACGTGCTGGTGGGCGCGCGCGGGGCGCTGCTGCGAGTAAACCTGGATGACAAAAAAGTCACCACCGTTAAAGCCAAAACCGCCCAGGGTTCCCCCTCGCGCCCGGTGCTGCACCGAGGCTGCGTCTACAGCGCCTGGAGCGGGCAAGGTAGCTTCCTGCGTGACTGCCCCGGCACCAAAAATGACCTGGCCCGTAAAGTTTCCACATTGAACCAGGCCAGCCAGGCAGTGTTTCGCACCAACCGCGACGTGATCGTACTCAACGACGTCAAAACCGGTGGGCTGTGGCTGCCTGATAAGGACATGGTTGAGGTAAAGGGCTGGGAAGAGGTCAAATCCAAGCTGGAAAACGAGGACGAGGAAGACGACTCCAACCAGCGCGACCAAAACGCCCCCAAAGAACACAAGGACGAAAACCACCCGCCCAAAGCCAATAACGACGAGTATGGCGTGCGCGCAGGCGGAACCGCCTACCTGCCGGTAATCAACAACGACACTGATGAAGACGCCGACGTGCTCACCGCCGCCCCGCTCAGCCAGCCCAGCTGGGGAAATGTGGCCCCGGTGCGTGACGGCGCCGCCCTGCAGGTGCGGGTAGATGCCGGCGCTACCGGCTCTAGCACCTTCAACTATGAGCTCAGTGACGGACGCGCCAACGCCCAAGCCAGCGTGCAGCTAACCGTGCACCCTGACTCGGTAAACGAAGCCCCCAAGCAAACCAACCGCTCTGTGCTAAGCCTGGCCACCGGCGCGCAGGGGCAAATCAACGTCTCCAACGACTGGCTAGACCCAGATGGGGACCAGATCTACATCAAGAGCGTGCAGGCGCCGTCCACCATGAACGTCAATTGGCGCGCTGACGGCACTATCACCATTAAAGACACCGGCACTTCCCCCGGGGATGTAAGCCTGAAAGTTATCTTCTCTGACGGGCGCGCTGACGGCGAAGGCAGCCTGAACGTGACCGTTAAGGCCCCGGGTAACCTGGACCCCATCACTAACGGTGACCACCTGGTCACCCCGGTGGGTGTATCCGCGCAGCTAACCCCCATGGATAACGACTCTGACCCTAACGGCGGCACCCTGCGTTTAACCCAGGTGGATGAAGCTCCCGCCGGCTTGTCGGTAACCAGTGACCTACCTACCGGGGTGCTTACCTTTACCCCCACCGCAGAAGGCACCTACTACCTGAACTATCAGGTTTCTAACGGCCCCAAGACCGCCTCGGGCTTTATTAGGGTTGATGCCATTAAGAGCGCAGAAAAATCTGTGCCAATTGTGCAAGATGACGTCACCTCTCTGCCTGAGGGTGGCTCGGCTTTGGTGGCCGCCTTGGATAACGACACTGACCCCACCGGGGGCGTGTTGTCAGTCCAGTCAGTTAAAACCCCTGACGGCTCCCCGCTGGTGGCGGCAGTTTTGGAGCACCGGGTCGTGAAAATCACGGCGCCCAGTGGCCTAAGTGAGCCGGCCACCTTGACTTACACCGCCGTCAACCAGTCTGGCGCCACCCAGGGCACTATCCGGGTTGTGCCCACCCCGGCAACTGACATGACTAAACCCCCGCAGCTAAACGACGACAACCTGGTGGTGCGCGTTGGTGACGTGGGTAGCATCTCGGTGCTAAACAATGACCGCTCCCCGGGCGGGCTTAAGCTCACCGTGCAGCCTGACCTGCAAAGCTCAGTGTCAGCCAACCTGGGTAAAGCTTTCGTCTCTGACAATGTGGTGCGTTTCCGTGCCGCTAACCAGCCTGGCTCCGGCAAGCTCATTTACACGGTGCGCGACGCCTCCGGGAACGTAGCTAGTGCCGCCGTGAACTTGACGGTGGTGGGCTCTGATCCTGAAAACGACACCGCCCCCCACCCGCAAGATGTGCAGGCACGCGCCGTGGCGGGGGAGAAGGTAACTATTCCTATCCCGCTGCAGGGCATTGACGCTGAAGGTGACTCGGTGAGCTTGACGGGCCTGGCAACCTCACCCACTTTGGGTAGCGCTGAAGTTAGCGGCACATACCTGACCTACACCGCCGCCAACGGCGCAGCCGGCACGGACGTGTTTAGCTACACCGTCACCGACCGCCTAGGGCGCAGCGCTAACGGCCAGGTCAAGGTGGGGGTAAGCGCCGTAGCTGGCACTAACCAGCAGCCGGTAGCTATCTCTGACTCAGTGCGGGTACGCCCCGGCGTGAAAGTCTCAGTACCGGTACTGTCTAACGACCTTGACCCCGATGGGGACCCGCTGTCACTAGTGGCAGACGATGTACGCAGCAGCGACGACTCAATTGAGGTCAGCGCTGAGCATTCACGGGTAGTGTTCAAGGCCCCCGAAAAGGCCGGCACCTATTCACTGCAATACGGGGTCAGCGACGGCCACTCTGAGCCGGTAATTGGCTTGGTCACCGTGGTGGTTTCGCCCGACGCCGCTCTGGTTGCGCCTATTGCGCGCGACGACGAGGTTAGCGTTGAGCAGGTTCGCGCCGCCCAGGGCAGCGTGAAAGTGTCTGTGCTTGATAACGATGAAGACCCCGACGGCGATATTGAATCTGACCGTGTCACCAGCTCTGACCCGGGCGTGAAAGTTTCGGGTAAAGACCTGCTAATTGAGCCGGCCACGCAGGGGCGCTACGTGCTCTACACGGTTAACGACAATGACTCCCTATCTGCTTCAGCTGTGGTGTGGGTGCCTGGTAACCAGGTAACTAACCCTGAGCTGAATGTGTCTAAGACTCCTATCCACGTTAAGGCCGGCACTAAAACTCCTATCGCGCTAAAGAATTATGTGCGCGTGCGTAGCGGCCGCAGCGCTAGTGTGCCGAAAGATGGGCAGGCTAGTGCCTCCGCCGGTTGGGATGGCTCAACACTAGTTAAAGACTCTGCCACCTTGGAGTTTGGGGCTAAAGCTGACTATTCCGGGCCCTCTTCAATCACGGTTACGGTAACTGACGGCAGTGACGATAAGGCTCTGTCCGCCACGCTTACGATCCCGCTGATTGTGGATCCGGGCGCCGCTAACCGTCCCCCGCAGGTGCGCCCCACCGCCATTGAGGTGGCTGTGGGTGGCCAAAGCGTCAGCGCGGATATGAGCAGCTGGGTTAGCGACCCCGACGGTGATGATCCTGCCTCCATGACCTACACGGTTTCGGGGGCCGCCAATGGCATCCAAGTCAGCGTCGATGGCCACACCCTCAAGGTGCAGGCTGGCACCGGGGCTAAGCGTGGCAACAGCGCTAACTTGGCGCTGACTGTGCGTGACGCCAAGGGGGCCAGCACTAAATCGGTAATTCCGGTTAGTGTCACCGGCGCTAAAGAGCCACTGGTGCAGCTAAGCCAAGCCCAGGTGAGTGTGGATGCAGGTAAATCCACCACGGTTGACGTGGCCAACTATGCCACCAACCCCTTTACTGACACCCCGATCCACCTAGTGGGCTCACCTAGCTCCAGCGACGGTATTAGCGTGAGTGCCTCGGGTACGTCCCTGACCATTAGCGCCCGAGAGGGACTGCACGGCACCTACAACATCTCCTACCGGGTGGGCGATAAAACTAACGACACCGACCGTGAAGTTTCGGGCACCATTGCGGTGAGCGTGCGCGGCTTGCCTGACGCCCCCAGTGGGGTTAGCGCCACCACTAATGGGGCCGGCTCGGTGACGGTTTCCTTCACCGCCGGGGCTTCTAACGGCGCCGACATCACTAACTTCACTGTCCACGACACAGTGCAGGGCGACCTGCTTGACTGTGGCGTGGTCACCAGCTGCATTATGGCCGGTCGCACCCCGGGAGTTACCCACTCCTTCTATGTGGTGGCCCATAACGCGGTGGGTCAGTCCCCGCGTTCTAATACCGCCAGTGTGCAAGTCAGTGTGGTGCCGACGGCGCCCGAAGCCCCCGTTGGTAAGGCTGGTGACGGCAGCGCTAGTTTCACGTGGAACAGGCCTAACTCGCCCGGTTCACGTATCACCGGTTACGTAATTACGCTCTCCCCAGGTAGGCTCTACCAGAACGTAACCGAACCTAAGGCTACCTTCACGGGCCTGACCAACGGCACGCCCTATACGGCCACTGTGCGCGCGGTTAATGCTCAAGGTGCCAGTCAGGAATCAGCTGCTAGCCAGCCGGTGACTCCCTATGGCAAGCCTGGCCCGCCCACCAATTTGACGGCAGTTAAACAGGGCCAGGGCTCAGGTGGTACCACCAGGGTACTGGTGTCGTGGAATCCGCCAGCCAACACTGGTGGACTGCCGATTTCCCACTACCTCCTTTCCTACTCCGATACCCCTACAGCCTCCAGTGCCATAGTGATTTATGGGTTAAGTAAGCCCTATGAAATTGATGCAAGCGTAGACAGGACTGTGAGGTTCGCAGTTAGGGCGGTAACTCGCGGCGGCACCTCTGAGGAAGTCTCATACACTATGAAGCTGGAGGGGAAAGTATCTGCTCCTTCAGTGTCAGCGGCCCCCAAGGCTACTGGCGCCGATAACGCGGTAAACTTCACGGTTACCAGCGGTGACAAAAATTCCCAAAACCTGGAATGGTCAACCGATCAGAACACCTGGCAGTCGGTAGCCAATAAAACAGGTAACGGCTTAACTAACGGTAAAGAATCCACTATTTATGTGCGCGCCTGTAACTCTTCAGGTAAGTGCTCTGAAGGGGTAGTGGCCGGTAAGGTGACGCCTTTTGGTGCCCCAATCTCACCCACTTTGGCCTGCACTCGCCCTGAGGCCACTAAGGTCAGCTGCCAAGTTGGCCCCGCTAACGGCAATGGGCGCAGTGCCACCAGCTCGGCTTATATCAGCGCCGATTCTGGCACCTACACCAATAAGCAGGAGCCACCGGCAGGTGGCGGCACTGTGGAATTCCAAAATGGGGTTGAAGCAGGTAAAGAAGTAAAAATCTGCACCAGTTCCAAGCAGGTAACCAGCGAGGCCGGCACCCGCGAATCTGAACCGCGCTGCCAAAGCCTAGCGGCGCCGTCGGCGGCAGAACCCAAGCCAGCCAACAACTACCAGGGCTTTGTGGACCGCTCCCAGGTAGTAAACGGCAGCTGCGGCAGCACCAGCCCCAACTGCTACCGCTACGGCGTCAAGCTGTGGGACTGGAAGGATGGCAGCACCGCTAAGTGCACCATTACCTGGGCGGGCAAAACCTACACGATGGCCCCCACTGCTGGTAAAGACGAAAAGCACTACACCACCTTTGACGGTGGAGTAAGCCTGTATGTCGCCACCAGCATTACCCCGGCGGAAGAAAAAGAAGATAACGCCGCCTTGCAATGCGAGTCAGGCACACACCAATAAACCAGCTTTGCAGTCATAAAGCTGCGTCGTCGTTATAAGCGTCAGCGAAAAGTTTTGAAAGGAATAACCCATGTCGCTCACCCAGGCTAATGCCGCCCAGTTTGCTGATCTATTTAACAAAATGGTGCTTAACGTAGGGCAGGCCTTGCTGGGCAAAGAGCAGGTAATTCGCCTGGCTGTCACCACCATGCTGGCTGAGGGGCACCTGCTGCTCGAAGACGCCCCGGGCACTGGCAAAACCGCCCTGGCCCGCGCCCTGGCGGCCACTATCCAAGGCACCCACTCGCGTATCCAGTTCACCCCTGACCTGCTACCCAGCGACATCACCGGGGTAACCATCTACGATCAGCGCAGCGGCCAGTGGGAATTCCACAAGGGCCCGGTATTTGCCTCTATCGTGCTGGCTGATGAGATCAACCGTGCCAGCCCCAAAACCCAGTCGGCGCTGCTGGAAGTCATGGAAGAGTCGCAAATTACTGTGGATGGCAAAACCCACTCCACCGGGCGCCCCTTCATGGTTATCGCCACCCAAAACCCCATTGAGCAGGCCGGCACCTACCCGCTGCCCGAAGCCCAGCTGGACCGTTTCTTGATGAAAACCTCCGTGGGCTACCCCGAGCGTGGGGCTATGGCCCAGGTGTTGGCTGACTCAGCTAACCCCGACCGCTCCGCTAAATTGTCGGCTGTGGTTTCCTCCGCTGTGGTCACCCAGCTGGCGGATGTAGCCGGAACTAACTATGTCGACGGCGCCGTGTTGGACTACATTGCGGCCCTAGCTGAAGCCACCCGCCTACACCAGCAGGTGCGCGTGGGGGTCTCTACCCGTGGCGCTATCGCCATGACCCGCGTGGTGCGCGTATGGGCTGCCGCTCAGGGGCGCAACTACGTAATTCCCGACGACGTCAGGGAGCTGGCCTCAGTGGTGTGGGCTCACCGCCTGGTGTTGGATGTGGACGCCCAGTTCTCCGGCGCCAGCGCCGAAGGCGTCATTGAGCAGATTCTGGCTTCTGTCCCCGCGCCCACCGCACACAGCTAAACCATGACCGCTAAAACTAGCTCTACGCCCCCACGCGGCGGCGTCGACTTAAACCCCGGCGCAAAGGGCCAAAAACCCACTAGCTGGCGACGCCTGCGCACCCGCGCCACCCAGGTGCTCACCCCCCTGTGGTGGGGCGTGGCCGCAGTGGCGCTAAGCGCGCTAGGCCTAGCCCTGCTAACGCATTGGGTGGAGCTGGCGGTGATCGGCCTGGTACTAGGCGTACTGGCCCTACTATCCCCGCTAAGCGCCCTGGGGTTGGGTAAACACAACATCAACCTGTATGTGCAAAACGAGCGAGTGGTGGTGGGCGATAACGCCTACGGCGAGCTACAAGCCACCAACGCCGGCACCCGGCGTACCCGCAAAGCCGTGATGGAACTACCGGTAGGTAAATCCACCGCCGACGTACTGGTGCCCTCCCTGCGCGCCGGCCAGATGATTAGCCAGCCTCTAGCTATCCCCACCGCCCGACGCGGCCTGGTGCCAATCGGCCCAGTGCGCAGTGTTAACGGCGACGGGCTGGGCCTAGTGCGCCGCGAGCGCCGCTGGAGTCAGCGCATTGAGCTGTATGTGCATCCGCGTACGGTGGCTTTGGAAAGTGAAGCCATTGGTTTCATTAAGGATATTGAGGGTGCTACGATCCGGGATTTGTCTAGCTCGGATGTGTCTTTTCATACTTTGCGTGAGTATGTGCCCGGCGATGATCGGCGCAATATTCACTGGAAGTCTACGGCTCACACCGGCAAGTTGATGGTGCGTCAGTTTGAGGAGACGCGCAGGGCTCACCTGTTGGTGGTGTTGGATACGCGGGCGGCATCTTGGGCTAGTGAGGCTGAGTTTGAGGTGGCTGTTTCGGCGGCGGCGTCGTTGATTGTGGCCACGATTAAGGCTAGCCGTGAGGTTACTTTGGTGACTCAGGCGGGGGTGCCGGCGCTGCCTAACCCTAAGCGGGCTTTGGATGCGTTGAGCCTGGTGGAGATGGATGGGCGCGCCGCTGACTTGCCGGAGTTGACTAAGGAGGCGGTGGCGGCTTGTCCGGGTGCCTCAGTGGCGGTGTTGATTACTGGTTCAGGGGCTGATTTGGAGCTAATTGAGCGTGCTTGGGTGCGTCTGCCGGTGTCGGCGCGTTCTTATGTGTTGCGGGTGAGCCCGGGGCGGGCGGGGCGTAACCGTTTGGGGGCAATGGATTTGCTGCACTTGGGGGCGCTTAGTGAGCTTCCGGCATTATTGCGAAAGGCGGCGCTATGAGTGTTGATGGGCTTGAGACGGTTGGTAAGCGCCGGGCTTTTAACTGGCTGGGGCTGGTTGCTTTTACGCTGCTGATGTTGGCTGCCAGTGTTAGCCATGGGGCGGTGTTTGGGGACTGGTCTGGCTATATTGCGGCTATGGGCGGCACTTTGCTGGCTGTGGTGGTTACTGGCGTCGCTTATGCGTTGGGGTTGCGGCGGCTGGAAACTATTTTGGCCCTGGTGATTGCCTACCTGTTGGGTGGGGCTTTGGCTTTACCGAATTTGGCTAGCGCTAAGGTGTTTCCGTCTTTGCAGATGGTGCAAACCCTGGTGTTGGGGGCGGTGACTAGTTGGCGTGACTTGCTGACTTTGGCGCCGCCGGCTAACGCCTATGCGGGTATTACGGTGGTGCCGTATTTGAGTGCCATGGTGTGTGCTGGCTTGGGTGCTTCGATTGTGTTGCGCCATCAGCGCGGCCAGTTGTGGGCGCTGCTTCCGGCTGGGCTGATGTTTGCCCTGGGGGCGCTATTTGGTGGTTTTGAGGCTCCTTATGGGCGCGATAGTGCGCTGGTGGGGGTGCTAGTGGCGCTGGCGTGGGCGGCTTGGGCGGTTAATAAGCGTCACGGCCGGGGTCAGCGCGGGCTGATCGCTTTGGGGGCGGGGCGGCTGCGCCGTCGAGCCCGCCTGGGCACGCTGCTGATGCTGGCTTGTGCCATGGCTGCGGGGGCGGTGCTGGGCCCGCAGGTGACGGGGGCTAATAACCGTGAGGTTTTGCGTAGCTATGTGACGCCGCCGCTGAATATTGCCGAGTATCAGGCTCCGCTTACGCGCCTGCACTACTGGGTGGATACTCAAAAAGACACTACTTTGTTTACGGTTTCGGGGTTGCAAAATGGTGAGCGTATCCGTGTCGCCACAATGGACGCCTATGACGGAAACGTTATGCGAGTTGGGACGTCAGACAACGGTGAGGGTTTTAAGCGGGTTGGGGCCCAGGTTGATACGCGCGTATTACCTAAAGGCGCTAAAACCCATAACCTGACTTTCACTATGGTTGATTACCAGGGTAACTGGCTGCCAGGTGGGGGACAGGTGCGTAGCTTCACCCCGCGTAAAGGCCAGGGTTTAACTCAGGATCTGTTCTATTCATCCAATCTGGGCGCCCTGCTTAGTACCCGTACCCTGGTTAAAGGCGATAGTTACAGCGTAAATGTGGTGAGTGTGCCTACCTATTCGGATGCTCAGCTATCTAAGCGTAGGTTTGGGAAGGTAGCAAATGGCACAGACACTAATGTGCCAGCTGTGGTGGCTACGCGTCTGCGTGAGTTTGTGGGTAACGCTAACAGCCCGCTGGCCCGTGTGCGTGCCATGGCCACTAAATACCATGATGAGGGCTACTACTCTGACGGCTCAGACTCGATGGCGCGCCCCGGTCACCGCACCGCCCGCATCGATGAGCTGCTAGAACCCAACTACTACATGGTGGGTGATGACGAGCAGTACGCCGTGGCTATGGCGCTTATGGCCCGCCAGGCTGGTTACCCGGCCCGCGTGGTGCTGGGTTTCTACCCTGAGCATTACTCCAAGGGCACGTTAGAGGTTAAGGGCACTATGGCGCACGCCTGGGTGGAGGTTAACTTCGACGGCGACTGGGTGGCTTTTGACCCCACCCCGCCGCGCGACAAGAAACTGGTTAACCCCAAGCCGCAGCCCAAGCCCAAGCCGCGTCCGCAGGTGTTGCAGGCACCGCCGCCTCCGCAGGAGCAAGCTGACCTAACCCCGGACGTGTCTGACGACCGCGACACTAAGAAAAAGCATGGTTTTGACTGGGCCCACTACCTGCTGCTGGTGGGGCAGGGGCTGGGTGTGGCCGCTTTGGTTAGCTCCCCGTTTGCGCTGATTTTGGCGCTTAAAGCGGTGCGTGGGCGCCGGCGTCGTAACCGTGACGAGCTTGGCAGTGCCCTGGGTGCCTGGGCGGAGCTGGAAGACTGGATGCGTGACTATGGCATCAAGCTGCCCGCTAACGCTACCCGCACCCAGATGGCACGCTACCTGGATATTGCGTTGGCTGATTATGACGCCGCCGCCGCCCAGGTGGCGCAGGCTAAACGCGCCAAGCAACAGGCTAAACGTAACGCCCAGGCACTGGGTGGGCAGGTTGATTTGGCGCCTAAACTGCGTGGCGCCGAGGCCATTGCGGCCGCTAACGCCGCTGGTGGCGACGGCGTCGCTAACGACGGCGCCCACGGCTTGGCAGGTGGCGCTCAGTTTGTAGGCGGTCAAGCCCCTGGCAGCGCAGGTAGCGGTGCTCTGGCGGCGCCCCTGTACGTGCCCGTAAAGGGACGCCAAAAGCGCCGTCGTCACCCCATTAAGGCCCTTAAAGCCAAGTGGGCCCGCGCTCGTGAACGCTCCCAGCGCCTAGCGCAGGCACGAACCGACGCGCTAGAGCCGGTCTTTGGCTCTAACTTCCCGCCAGGCTCGGTGCGTAACTTTGCGTTGTCAGTCAACGCGGTAGCTTTCGGCCAGTCGGAGCAGGTGAGCCTAACTACCGTTGATGGCGCCCAAAACCCCGCCAAACTGCCAGATCCCCAGGGAGTTGGGCACGAAAGTGGCTACGAAGCACCCCAAGTGGGTCGTAAGCAACGCAAGGGGCGCTTTGCAGATAAACAAAAGTCTAAAAAACGTTCAAATAACGCCAATCTGGAGCTAACTGAGCAGCAGCTTTCAGCTGATTCCCAGGAACCCTTATGGCTAGAGATGCAAAATCTTAAACAGCACCTTGGTGCCAGTAGGCGACGCACGCGTCGATGGCTAGCTGCGGTATCTCCAGTTTCATTAGGGATGCGTGTGCCGCAGTGGCTGCAGACCATGCGCGCTAACTTCAGGAGAAAGAAATGAGCCTAAATAGTCGCCCGGCCCCGGTCCCTGCGCATTTGCAGGGGACCCGGCTTGCTGCGCTTTGGCCCAGGGTATTTGCGCGTCTAATTGACTCGCTTATCTTTTCTCTAGTCATTGGCTGCGGCAGCGGGGCCGTAATGTTTTTTGGTACTGGCAACCAATCTAACCGCACCCCTTTTTGGATTAGCCTAGGTGTATCAATCGCGGTAACTGTGCTGCTATGTGTTGGTTACCTGGTGGCTTTGATGCGCAGTGGACAAACTCCGGGTTTGCGGATTCTGGGTTTAGCATGGGCCGGTTTTAAAAACAGTGGCCCGCCGCGTGGGGCAGCTTTCAACAAGCTAGCCTTGCAGCTAGGGGTGTCCCTAGTTACTGCCGGGATTGGCAACCTAGTTATTTACGCCCTTAGCCGCGATCACCTAAACCGGTTTTGGTTTGATCGCGCTAGCGGCGTGATTGTGCTTAATGTGCGCCAAGGCGTAAACCCGGTGCGTCTGCAAAGCAACCCACTGACTCTTCCTAATCAACCTTTCGCGCCCCAAACCGGGGCCGGGGCAGGGGATATGGATGAGTTCGGGCTACACCCGCAGCTGCCTGGAGTACAGGCGGCGGCGCACCTGGCCCAAAATTCTTTCACCATGCCCCCAGCCCCGGGGGTAAATGGCGCTTTCAACCCCGGCGCTGGCGCCGCCGGGTATGCCAATGGCGCCCCTGGCGCTAGCTCGCCCGGTGCTCCTGGCGCTGGTATCGGTGGAGTTCACGGTGCGGGCGGTGCCCCTGCGGGCGCCGTAGCTAATGGCGCGGTTAGCTCCGCCTCAGCCCCCGCCGCCTCTAGTGCCAACTTTGCCGGCGGCGTCGTCAATCAAAGCGGCGGCTTTGGCACCAACCAAGCCAATCAGCTGCCCCAGCCCCAGCTAACCAGCCCCGGCCCTGAAGGCGGCCAACGTGACAGCGACGGGGTAATCACCTCCCTGGACTGGAACCTGCAAGCTCCCGCCCAAACCGCTCCCGGTACCAGCGCGCCCAGCTCCACCCAGACGCTAGGCAACAGCTACGACGAAACCATTGTTCCCAGCGCCAACACTGAAGTTGGTATGGAGCCGGTGCTCTCTAGCAACTTCCAGGCTCCCGCCCAAACCGCTCCCGCTGCCAGCGCCCCCAGCTCTGGCCAGCTGCAAGTGCCAAATAAGCCTTTTAGCGGCCCCATCCCGGTGGTAGTTCCCGACGAATTAATGGGGGAGGCAACCGCTGCCCAAGAAACCGGCCAGGTGGATGTCAGCGGCACGGATTGGGATGAACACGTCACTATCGCTAAAACCAGCGTAGGTAAGTGTTTGCGCCTAGACACCGGCGACGTCATTAACGTGACCAGCGCCGTGGTGTTGGGGCGCAACCCGGTTCCCGCAGGTATGTGGGCGCAAGCTGACGTGGTGCCTGTGGCTGACCCCAACTTTTCTATCTCCAAAACTCACTTGGCGGTGCGCGTCGATGGACAGTACATGTTTGTCACCGATCTAGGCTCAACCAACGGCACCAGCGTGGTTGCCCCTGACGGAAGTCGCACACATGTGCTTGCTGGGGCTATGGTTCCAGTTACTAAGGGATATTCAATTGTTTTCGGCGACCGCCGCCTGGAGGTTGAGTGATGCGCACACGCATCGCGGTCAAATACGCCGCAGGGACTGATGTGGGATTAGTGCGTCAACACAACGAAGACGCCTACCTAGCTTCCGGCCCAGTATTTTTAGTGGCTGACGGTATGGGGGGACACAAGGCAGGCGACGTCGCTGCCGCCACCGCCCTGGCAGCCTTCTCCGAGCTAACCCAGGACCATCTGGTTGAGCCCTCCCAGCTGCAAAAAGCAGTTAAACGCGCGGCCCGTGCAGTCAATGGCCTGCCGGGAGTGCCCGCGCCTGGCTCTACCCTGACCGGCTTGGTGCTTAGTGAAAATGGGGCTATGCCGTGCGTGCGCGTACTCAATATTGGCGATTCGCGCACCTACTACCAAAGCAAGCACGGCTTTGAGCAAATCACTAAAGACCACTCACAGGTGCAAGAGCAGATTGATGCCGGGCTCATCTCTGCCGAACAAGCCCAGCACCTGCCTGGTCGTAATGTAATTACGCGCGCGTTAGGGGCCGGTTGCGGCCCGCGTGTACGCGCCGACTATTTTGTCTTGCCTGCACGTGTGGGAGACCGCTACATCATATGTTCAGATGGGCTTTCTTCCATGGTTACCGACACTCTCATTGAGGCTACCGCAGCTGTGGTTAGTGAGCCTGAGGGTGTGGTTGATGCGTTGGTGAAAGCCGCGAGGAACGCAGGCGGTCGGGATAATATCTCGGTGATCGTGGTGGATATTGCGGCCGCATATCCGCCTTGGGAGGATGACGATCTGACCCACCAGAACCTGCCTGGCACGCAGGGTTGGGACTATGATCCGGATGCTCCCACCCTGGATAGGTCGCTGCCGTGGCGTGGCGGCAATGAGGTTGCTAGTGAGCAATGGTCATGGATGTTCAAGGACAATGAATGAATACTCAAGTTAATTGGTACGCAGGTACCACTCTCAGTGCGGTCAGCGAGAGCGGATTCGTTGCCCTAGAGGGGCCCAACGATCTGTTGCTCGACCTGTGGCGCGAGCTTGAAGATGGTGCTAATTTGCAGCGTCTGCTGCAGGTGCTGGCGGGTTACTACAACAACAACGTCTTCCACCTGCCTGACTTTGTGGCTGGTGTCTTCTCCGACGGCGCCGTCCACCTGGCCCTGCGTGGTTCTATCACCGCTGAGGTCACTCAGGTTAATGGTTTCGTGCGCACCGTTTCGGCGCTTAACCCCATTGCTTGGGAGGAAGTACGTCTCGACGACGTCGCCGCCCTGGTAATTCAGGCTCACGGAGCTGGTACTGAGGCTCTACCTTTACGCAGCGGGGTTACCCGCGCCTCCATGCTGCACTGGCAGCTACGTGAGGTTAACCGCCTGGTGGGAGCCGTCAAAAGTCAAGCCTACAGCGGTTACAGTTCAAACTCGGCAGCCAGCGGAGTCAGCGCAGCCAGCGCGCCGGCGACGCGGTCGGCACAGTCTGTAGCTTCGGCTTACTCTGGCTACAGCGCCGGCAGTGCCGCCTCGGTTTACAGCCCCGCCTCGGTGGTGCCCAGCGCCGCTGAAGCTTCGGCGGCCCGTAGCCTGCTAGAGGACACTCCTATCAGCGAGGTCAGCTCCCAGCCGGTAGCCGGCCTGCTGCCTAGCGTGCCCTCCCCGGAGGCTGACGCCGCTGAGACTAGCGCCGCCGCTGCGGTTAGTGCGCTTAGCGAGCCTAGCCCGCAGTTGCCGTCTGCTCCCAGTCCGGCTGCGCCCAGCGTGGAACTACTGTCCGCACCCAGCCCGCAGCTACCGGCCGTGCCCGCACCCAACCCGGTGGCAGCTAGTGCCTCACTGGCAGCTGAGCTGGTGCCTGTCCAAAACCTGGATCTATCGATCGCCACCGCTAGCCCGGCTGCACCCAGCCCAGCTAGCTTTAGTCCCGCTGCCCCCAGCCCGGTAGCCCAAACCCCGGCTACTGAGCATTTTGAGGCAATCAGCTCGGCGCCGTCGCCGGCTCCTAGCGGTGCGCACGCCGCCCCGGTAGCTGCTGACCTGCCTAGCCCGGCCAGCTCTGCTACTTCAGCCGCTTCAGCTGCGGCCAACGCCCCCACTAGCTTGCTGGATGTGCCCGCTGACGCCGTCCCGGTGCCGGCCCCGGCTGCCCCCAGTGCGGAAATCAGCGAGGCTGCTCCTAGCCCAGAGCCTGTTAGCGCTCCGGCTCAACCCAAGGTTTCCCGGGCTGCTGCAGCTTTGGCCGCTATGCTGGGCGGCTCAAGCGCAGCCAAGAACCAGGCTCCGGCGCCGGCGGCTTACAGCGCCCCGGTAGCTCCAGCGGCCAACTACCGTATGGATGACGCCCCGGCTACGGTCCCCACTGAGATTGTGCCCGCCGCCCCGGCTGTGCCTAGCGCCCCGCTAGCTCCTGGCGCTAACTTCCAGGAGCCGGCGGCTTACAGCGCCCCGGCTGTGCCTAGCGCCCCGCTAGCAGCTCCTAGTGCTCCGGTGGTGGCGCCCAGTGCCCCTCTGGCTGCTCCTAGCGCTCCGGCTAGCTCTGGTGAACTGGTTATTGCTGACGCTCGCGCTGCCCGCGCTACGGCTGCCCCGGCCGCCCCGGCCGCACCTCAGAACCAGCAAAACCCCGAAGACCAGTACTTTGGTCACCTTTACGGCCAAACCATTGGGGTGGATGTAGAAAACGCTGCCGTGCGTGAACTGCGCGATGATGAGGCATCAGGTCTAGAGTTCAACTTTGAACAAGGCGAAGGCTTGGACTTCTCACGCCGAAAGGGGGAGAAAGCGGAACCCACCGGCCCGATCCAGGGTATCAACGAGGGTAACCCCTTTAGCTCTTCCCCTTTTGGTGGTGACCCCGCCACTGCGGGGTCGGATCCGGTTCCCAATCCCCGAACCCAATCCGCTGAGCTCCCGCTAGAGGCACAAGCCACCCAGATCAACCCGGTAGGTAATGCGGTGCCATTACCCGGTGTGCAGGCCCCCACCGGCGCACTGGATGTGGCACCCGGTACCCCCTGGACGCACGATGGTTACACCATCGCTGTCCCCACCGGCGGTGTGCAGGCCCCGCCGCCGCCCGTAGCTGACAGCGCCAACGCCGATAGCGATGGCCCTGAAGTACTGGCAATTAACTGCGTCAACGGTCACCCCAACCCGGTGCACGCCAGCTCCTGCCGCATTTGCGGTGGGTCACTAAACGGCAAGATTGTCCACGTAAAGCGCCCTAGCCTGGGCACTTTGGTGGCCTCCACCGGCGGGTCGGTAACCCTAGACGCCGACGTCATTGTGGGCCGCCTGCCCAAGGCTGCACCCGGCACTGCGGTGCACCTGATGGCGGTGGCTAGCCCCACCAAGTCCATTTCCAAGTCTCACTGCCGCATCAACATTGATGATTGGGAGCTGAACCTGGAGGATCTGAACTCCACTAACGGCACCTACCTGCTGCGTGAAGGCCAGTTGCCGCGTCGCCTGGGCGGTGGTCAGCGTGAGCTGCTGCGTTACGGCGACCGGATTGACCTGGGTGACGGTGTAGTTCTGTCTGTGGAGCCCTGATGGCTGCTCGGCTGCGTGAACCTGTAGGCCCGCACCTGGAGGGGGCGGAGTTTATCCGCTTCCTCGGTGCGGGTGGTTTCGCGGACGTTTTTCTGTACCGCCAAGACATGCCTCGGCGTGAAGTTGCGGTTAAAGTAATCCGTTCGGGGGCCAGCGCAGCCCAAAAACAAAAATTCCAGGCCGAATCTGACCTGATGGCCAAATTCGGGGCGCACCCGGCGGTGCTTTCACTGTACGCCGCCGGGCGTCTGCGCGATGGGCGTGCTTACCTCACCATGGAGTATTGCCCCCCGCCTCACCTGGGCAAACGATTTTCTACTACTTCACCAATGCGGGTGGAGCAGGCTTTGGAGATCACCATTAAGATTGCTGGCGCTGTGGAAACTATCCACCGTGCCGGCTATCTGCACCGCGACATTAAACCGGCCAATATTTTGCTCACCGCCTTTGGCCACCCGGTTTTGACTGACTTTGGTATTGCTATCAGTCAAGACACTCCCGCCGATCAGGTTGATTCGGCGTTTTCTCCCTACTGGGCGCCGCCTGAGCAGCAGCTTAACCGGCCTTTGACGCCCGCTTCTGACGTCTATTCACTAGCTGCCACCACCTACACCATGCTGGCGGGCAGGCCTCCACATGTGGATATGACCCCGGGTGCACACAATGACCCGGCCTCTATTCTTAAACGCCTGCACCACGGCTCTATCGCCCCCATTGGTCGCAATGACGTGCCCGCCGCGCTAGAGCGGGTGCTGTTTACCGCCATGTCTAAGCGCCCCTCCGATCGTTTTGCTTCGGCGATGGCGTTCGCGCGGGCTTTGCGTCAAATCCAGTCTTCTTTGGGCTTGCCGCTGACCAATATTGATGTGTGGGAGGACCAGCCTGTAATTGCTGCTGATGGCAGCGACGACGACGCCACCCGGCTGCGTCCGGTAGTGTCCATTTCTCCTGAAAACACTGGCCGCACCGCCGACACCAACGCCCGTATCAACACTGCCGGCGCCAATAGCTGGGGTGATTCGCTCGGCTCAGGCAGTCACTCGGGCACTTTCTACCCCAACGCCCACCAGTCTCCCGCTGACGCGCGCACTTTTACCGGTAACACTTCGGGGTTTAACCGCAACACAACCCTGGGCTCTGCGGCCAGTCCCGGCGCCAATACCGGTTCTGGCTATGGCACATACTCGGCCTCCTCGGGCCTAACTGGTCCAGGAACTGTCCCAGGCGGCCCCTTCAACCCCCAAAACGGCGCCCCAGCTGCGGCGGGAGCGGGCGCCGTCGGCCCCCAAAGCGGCGGCGTCGGCCAAAACGGCCCGGCGGGCAGCGCAAACCAGCCACCTCAGGGCTCACCAGAGGCGCCTGGCTCCACCCTGGCCGCTAGCGCAGCGCAAGACGGCTCCAGCGTATCCTTAAAAACCCTGCTGATCAGCGCCTTAGTAGTGGTATTAATAGGCGTAATAGCTTTCGCGGCCTACCGAGGCCTACAGCGCGGCGGGCTTAACCCCAAACCGGCGGTAACCACCGCAGGCACTGCTGCGCCCATGGATCCGGATGTGAATGGCTATCTTGAGCCTGTCACCAACCTGAAGCTGAGCTACGCTAACGGGCAGGTGGAGGCCACTTGGGACTATAAAGCCACAAACGCCACGTTCCTCTACAGCGTCACTAACTCTGGGGTTCCGCAAAAATCTCAGACCCCGCAAGGCTTGCAGGAAACCAGCGCCCACCGCGCTACGCTAAAGCCAACGCCGCCGCGTACCTGCGTGCAGATAGTCGCGCGCGACAAGGCGGGGCGTGAATCAGACCCAGTCATTGACTGCATCGACACCCCGGCTAGCCAGTAGCTCACTAAGCGCGCCCGGCCCACGCTACCCAATTGCATAAAAGACCTATTAAACGCGTAGACAGGAAGGTAAAACCATGAGCGTAGCGCCCACGCCCGACGACAACGAAACCGGCAAAGATGTCTTGGTAATCGATTTCGCTGGAGAAATTTATCGGGTCGAGCCCACTCAAAGCTTCACGGTGGGTCGTGAAGGCGACCTAGCTTTAAGTGACAACCCCTTCCTGCACCGCAAATTCTTGGTGTTTGAATTCCAAAACGGCCTATGGTGGGTGCACAACCAGGGTTCGCGCCTGGGGGCCACCGTGGCCGACATGGCTGGGGCTTCACGCGCCTGGGTTACCCCCGGGGTGCGCGTGCCTATGGTGTTTGGGCAGATGGCGGTAGTTTTCAGCGCCGGCTCCACCACCTATGAGATCCTGGCGGAAGTGCCCTGCCCCTCCTATGAAAACCGTGAGTCGGCACAAGCTGAGGCCGCTGAGGCAGATAGCGACACCGGCCAGGCCACTATGGGCATGGTGGTGCTCACTGAAAGCCAAAAGCTACTGATTTTGTCTTTGGCTGAGCCATGGTTGCGTAGGGCTGGTACCGGCACGGTTTCTCTGCCGCGTAACGTCGACGCCGCCGCGCGCCTAGGCTGGGGTATCACTCGTTTCAACCGCAAGCTAGACAATGTCTGCGACAAGCTTGACCGGGCTGGCGTTAAGGGGATGCGCGGTGGGGCTGGCTCTCACGCCTCCCACCGGCGCGTGCAGCTGGTGGAATACGCCCTGTCCTCACGCCTGGTAACCCCTGAAGACCTTCCCCTATTAGATGGTGCCCACGAATGAAACTACGTCTTAACCTACTGCGCGGCGACGGCTCGCATAACCTGCAAATCACCACGGACGCCACCGCGACGGTAGGGGACGTAGCTGCCGCACTGGCTAGTGCCGGACCAAGTGAAGCCGGCCAGGCCATAGATCCGGCCACGGTCTCCATCAACATTATTGACACCGCCGGGCGTGGGCGCGCTCGCGCCCTAACCAGCGACACCTTGCTGGAAGACTCCGGGCTGCACTCGGGCGCTAAAGTCTCCCTAATGCAAAACCCGGCAGACACCAATGTGGCCGGTGAGCACGTGGCCGTATTGTCAGTGGTTTCAGGGCCTGATAGGGGCCGGGTTTTCCCGCTCTATGAGGGCTCCAACCTGGTGGGGCGCGACGACAATGTAGACGTCAGCCTTAGCGACCCGATGGTTTCCAAGCAGCATATGCGGGTGGTAGTAGGCACCGAAGTAGAAGTACGTGACCTGAACTCCTCTAACGGCGTCGTCGTTAATGGCCAGCGGGTACAGCGCCTAAAGCTGGGGCCCCTAGACAGCGTCAAGATCGGTAAATCTGAGGTGAAGGTGGCCCTGGTGACCACCACCCTAAGCGCCACCGACGCCGCCGGAAGCGCCGGCATTAACTTCATCCGCACCCCGCGCGTAGTGCCGCGCACCCCAGCGGTAGAAATTAAACTGCCTGAGGCCCCCACCCAGCAAAACCCCAACCCGCTGCCCTTCATCGCCATGCTGGCGCCGGCCTTTATGGGTTTGATGATGTATTCGGTGACCCACAACCCCTACTCGCTCATGTTCGTATGCATGAGCCCCATGATGATGGGTGGTATGTGGGTTGACGGCAAGTGGCGGCGCAAACGCGCCCTTAAAGAGCAGCTAGAAGCCTTTGAGGTTTCAATTAAAGAAACCCAAAAACACATTGAGCAGGTATTTGCTAACGAACGCGAAGTGCGCAAACAGCAATACCCGCCCATTGAAGCCATTGTGCGCCACGCCGAAATGGGGGGGCCGCTGCTGTGGTCGCGCCGCCCTGAGCACCCCGAATTTATGCAGATCCGTATCGGCCTGGGCACAGACCTACCCGTGGCCCGGATGGAAAAAGACAAGGAAGCCAAAAACGGCCTACCCCAGTGCCTATCCACCATTGCGGCCCTGCGCGCCCAATACGCCATGATCGACGACGTGCCGATTGTGGTTAACCTGCGCCAAGACGGGGCTTTTGGTATTAGCGGGCTGCGCGCAGATATTGACCCGGTGGCGCGCGCGGTAATCACCCAGCTGGTGTGTATGCACTCGCCCGCTGAACTGGTGGTGGCCTGCCTAACCGACCCGGCTGGGCGCTCGCGCTGGGACTGGCTTGAATGGCTGCCCCACACCGCTTCGCCCTTCTCGCCGCTAGGGGAGCTGCATTTAGCGGCTGACGCAGCGGTGGGCGCCTCGCTGGTCTCGCACCTGGAAGAAATTATTTTCCAGCGTTTGCAGACCCGCCCGCGCCCGCGTGGCCCGCTCAACCCCACGGTTGAAGAAACAGACGCCCTGCATGTGCCCGACGTGGTGGTGATTGTTGATCAATCCCAGGTGGATCAGGCCCGACTTAACCGTATTGTGGAGAGCGGCCCGGATGTGGGCGTGCACGTGATTTGGGTGGCTGAATCTGCCAGCCAGGTGCCCGCTGCCTGCCGCTCCTACCTGATGGTGTCTGGTGAAGAGTCCACTGTGGGCTTTGTGCGTCGCAGCGTTAACGCCACCAATGTGCGCCCCGAAAACCTGGGGCTAAGCCAAGTGCGGGCGCTAGCTAAGCACATGTCGCCCATGGTGGATGCGGGTGTGCCCGTGGATGACGACTCTGACCTGCCGCGTTCGATTAGTTTTATCTCGCTTACCGGCGCTGAATTGGCCGACGACGCCTCCGCCCAGGTGGCCCGTTGGCAAGCCACTAACTCCATCATTGACCGCACCAAGACTGTGCCCATGGACCGGCCCGTCTCCCTCTCCGCCCTGGTGGGGCAGGGGGCCGACGCCCCCTTGGCGCTGGATCTGCGCGTGCACGGTCCCCACGCCCTGGTGGGTGGTACCACCGGTGCCGGTAAGAGTGAATTCCTCCAATCCTGGGTGCTGGGTATGGCCCAGGCGGTTTCACCTGACCGCCTTACCTTCCTGTTTGTGGACTATAAGGGTGGTTCGGCTTTCGCTGCCTGTACCCACCTGCCACACTGTGTGGGTTTGGTGACCGACCTTTCGCCCGCCATGGTGCGCCGTGCCCTGACCTCGCTGGGCGCCGAAATCCACTATCGTGAGCGCCTGCTTAACGAAAAGGGTAAAAAAGACCTGGCTGAGCTGGAAAAATCCGGTGACCCCGAGTGCCCGCCGTCGCTGATTATTGTGGTTGATGAGTTCGCGGCCCTGGCAGGTGAGGTGCCTGAGTTCGTTGACGGCGTCGTCGACGTCGCCCAACGTGGCCGTTCGCTGGGGCTGCACCTAATCATGGCCACCCAGCGCCCCGCCGGCGTCATTAAAGACAACCTGCGCGCTAACACTAACTTGCGTGTGGCGCTGCGTATGGCCGACGAGTCTGACTCCCAAGACGTGCTGGGGGAGAAGATTGCCGCCCACTTCCCGCCGGAAATTCCTGGACGCGGGGCGGCTAAGACCGGGCCGGGGCGTATTACGCCGTTCCAGTCGGCCTACCCGGGGGCGCGTACCAGTGCGCAGGCTACCGGTGCTTCGGTGAGCGTCGATGAGATGACTTTTGGGGCGCTTAACCCCTGGCAGGTGGCGAAGGTGCAAACCAGCGGGCGTAGTATCGATAAGGATATTGACCGCGTGGTGGCCACGGTGGGGCAGGCGGCGCGTATTGCGGGCCTGCCGGTGCCGCGTAAACCATGGCTTGATGAGCTGGCTACCGCCTATGACCTTAACCGTCTGCCGCAGCGGCGCGACACCAAACTGGTGTTGGGTGTGGTGGATGATCCGGTGCATCAAAGCCAGGTGCCCGCTTACTTCCTGCCTGAGAAAGACTCCAATATTTGTTTCTTTGGGGCTGCCGGTAGTGGTAAGTCGACGGCGCTGCGTAGTTTGGCTTTGGCGGCCTCGATTACGCCGCGCTCGGGTGCGGTGGATATTTACGGCATGGACTTTGCCGGAGCCTCTTTGAAAGTGCTGGAGAAGCTGCCCAGTGTGGGCACGATTGTTTCTGGCGATGACTCTGAAGGTGTGGAGCGTTTGCTGCGTAAGCTCAGCTCCATTATTGATGAGCGCACCGACCGGTTTACGGCGGCTAGTGCAGGGACGCTCAGCGACTATCAGCGCATTAGTGGTCACACCAATGACCACCGAATTTTGCTGCTGCTTGATGGTTTGGGGGCGATGCGTAGTGAATATGAGAAGACTGTTTACGGCGCCGCCAACCTGGATATTTTGCAGCGTATTTTGACTGATGGACGCAGTGTGGGCGTGCACGTGGCGGCCACCTGTGACTGGACTACGCCTTATCGCGGCAATGTTTTGTCTGCTTTCTTGATGAAGGTGGTGCTGCGTCAATCCAATATGGATGACTACATCAACTTTGGTGTGGCCAAGGATGTGCTCAGCCCCGCTAGCCCGCCTGGGCGCGCCATGATTATGGGTGACGGGCGTGAAATGCAGTTGGCGATTATGGGTGACTCTTCTAATGAGATGGCCCAGGCCCAGCTCATTGAGGCTTTCGGTAAGTACCTGAGCCGTCAAGGCCGCATCAAGCCCGAAGCTATCGCTAACCTGCCTACTGAGCTTAGCGAGGCTGATCTGCCTAAGGTTTACCAGGGCTGGCCGGTGTTGGGTATGGCTTCGCAGGATCTGGATCCGGCCACGTTTGTGCCTACTGGGGCCATGATGGTGGCGGGTCCGCCTCAGGCGGCGACGACGTCGGCGCTGCTTTGGTTGGCTGGCTCGCTAAAGCAGTGGGATCCCAAGGTACGCCGGGTGTTTATTTCTCCGCGCCGCTCCGCTTTGGCCGATATGGCTGGGCTGTGGGATTTGACCATGGTGGGCGACGAGCAGATCAAGGAAGGCCTGGAGAAAATCAAGGATTACGTTGCCATGCAGGCCCCCGACAACCACCCGCTGCTGGTGTTGGTAGTGGAGCACTACCCCGAAGTTGTGGGCACGCCGGTTGAAAAGGACCTGTTGGCTGCGGTTAAGCAGGCTAAGCGTAGCGGTCACTTGGTGATTGCTGAGGGTGAGACTTCCGGCTGGTCTGGTTACTCGCCGATGCTGGCAGAGATTAAGAATTCGCGTACTGGTTTGCTGATTCAGCCTGATACGGGCGACGGCGAAACCCTGCTGCGCACCCCCACTCCGCGCATCCAGCGTGGGGAAATGGTGCCTGGACGCGGGTACTGGATCAGTGCCGCCAAGGCTGTCAAGGTGCAAATTGTGGCTAGTTAAAGCCCAGATAGTGGCGGTTTTGCAAGCAAAAGCTAGTTAACCCGGGTGGCAGGGGGATTGGTCCCCATTGTTGGGTGTGGCGATAGGTTGCATTATTTTCTTGTCGAAAGGTTCCGGCTTGAAGCACGGAATTTAGCTACTACATGAAAGGAAATACCATGGCATTCCTAGGTATGGACATTGAGGGCGTACGGGCACTTGCGCAGCAGTTCGGTGAGAAGGCTCAGACCGTCGAGGACGTAATCTCCACCATCTCCGGCCAGGTCCAGTCCGTTGACTGGAAGGGTACTGACGCCGACCAGTTCAAGAGCGAGTGGGAAGGCACCCTGTCCTCTCAGCTGCGCAACGTTGCTGACGCCCTACGTCAGGCTCAGACCACCGCTAACAACAACGCTGACGAGCAGGAGCAGGCTTCTGGTCACTGATCGCAGCAGCCTTGATTGGCTTCTAGCGTGTTAAAAGTGGGGCCGAGGTGCTTTAAGCGCCTCGGCCCCAACTTTCGCTTAAGATTTTTTTAAAAGAGCTTTTCTAACACTACCGTTTGAGGGGTTTCTATGGCGCTTTATGGGGCAGACGTTGAGAGTCTGCGACAGCTGGCACAGACTTTTAACAACAAATCTCAGGTTCTGGATAACGACGTTAACTTGGCTTTAAAGGCCTTGGTTTCTGCTACGGATTGGCAAGGTAGCGACGGCGATAAGTTCAAGGATGACTGGGATAGTGTTTTGGCCCCGCAACTGCGCAATGCGGCGCAGGCCTTGGCGCAAGCTAGCTGGGATCTAAACCGTAACGCTGACGAGCAGGAGCAGGCTTCCGGTGGTGGCGGTGGCGCTGGTGGCGTCGTCGGGAGTAGCTATGGAGGCGGCGGTGTAACCGGTTCGAGCGGTAGTTTTGGTGGCGGCGGTGGCAGCGCCGGCATAACCGGCTCAACTGGCAGTTTTGAGGATGCCGGTATAAGTGGTTCGAGCGGTAGTTTTGGTGGTGCCGGCGTAACCGGCTCAAGTGGCAGTTTTGCAGTCAGCGGGATCGGCGCGAGCGGCAAGTTTGGGCAGCAGGGCGTGCATGTTTTTGGTGATGGCGCTAGCCCCATCAATTACCTGCCTGAACTGCCCCAGCTGAGCACCCAATATCCCACCGATTTTGTGGAGATTCCTGAGCGCTCGGTAGAAAGCTAAAGCCCTGCTTTTAGCGGATCTGAGTTGAGTCACTAATGGGGTTTTGCTCCCATAGACCCGCTTAAACAGGGTAATTTGGGTGCAGTTGTTATTGTGTTGCCTCAGTGGCGCGCAGTGAAAATTGTTTAGGAAGGCTTGCTCGTGGCTAGTGTTGGTGCTGATGTTGAGCAGTTACGTGCTTTAGCGCAGTTGTTTGGTGACAAAGCGACTTCACTTGAAGACGTTGTGAGCTCAATTAATGGGCAGCTACACAGCGCTGGCTGGGTGGGCGAAGACGCCGACACCTTTAAAGCTGATTGGGATTCAACCCTGACCGCTTTGGTGCGTAATGTGGTGGACTCTCTGCGTGAGCGCAACACTAACCTTAACCAGCAGGCTGATGAGCAGGAGAAAGCCTCCGCTGTTAATGGCTCTGCGAGTACAGCTGGGGCAGGTTCAGCTGCTAAAGCTGCAAATGGTTCTTCTGGTTCGGATCCTTACAACGGCAAACCGCGTGAAGGTGAAGAGGGACGCGACGCAGACTATGCGCGCCTGGCCCAGGCTGCCTATGAAGAGGGCGATCCGATCCCTGATGGTTGGCGCAAGGTTGATGCTGACGAGCTGAAGAAGCTAGGGATTGACCCCTCTGAGCTAGACACTGCAAACGGTATGCAGGCCACTATCTACCAGAATGCTGATGGTAAGTATGTGCTGGCTTTCCGTGGCACTGAGCCTAGCCGACAACCAGCTTTGGATATTGCCAATGATATTGCGGGTGGTGTCTCTACATCGCCTCAGGTGTTGGATGCAATAAATGTGTCCACCAAATTGGCTAAAGCGGTGGGCCGTGAAAACGTTGATTTTACTGGGCATTCGCTGGGCGGTGAACTGGCCTCAGCTGGAGCATTAGCTACCGGTGGAAAAGCGGTAACCTTCAATGCTGCGGGGCTCTCAGTTACCAGTGAAACTATCGCGCGAGCTAACTGCATAAACAACTTTGGTTTCAACGCGCAGTCCCCTATGGACGGCTCGAACGTTAAAGCCTATTGCTATGCCTACGACCCACTTAATGGAGGACAAGATTTCGCCCACCGTAAAACCATTACTGACTTTATTGCTCCGCGTGCATACGGTGAACGCCATATTATTCCTGCCAGTGAAGGCGCAGATCCTCGTGATTTTGGCTATAACCATGAGATGGCACGCCTGTATGGGGCTCTAGACGCTCAGTACGAAAACCCCAGCGCGAACCATATTGCCGCCTCCGGTAGGCCCACCACCACTGTAGCTATTGGAAATGTGGGTACGGGAATCGTTAACGGTATTGGTGAAGTAGGTAACGGTATCGCTAATGGTGTCAATGACGTAGGCTCTGGCTTTAATGATGCCGGACAGCACTTTAACTCTGGTCTTGACCGTGCCGGCCAGGCCTGGAACCGTGGCGACTATGTAGGTGCCGCCACGGAAACCGCTGCGGGCACAGCACAAGCTGTGGGTGACGTTGCGGTTGGTGCGGTTAAGGGCACCGGCGATGTACTAGTTGGTACGGTCAAGGGTACTGGGGAAGCTATACACGGACTCAAGAAAGCCATTTTTGGCGGCGAGTAGACTCAGAAAAGTTAACAACCCTACTTTCAAAGCACGCTTGGCCTGGGGGAGTAGTGGGGTTTTGTCCCCATAGGGCTACCTAACGCTAACAGGGTAATTTGAGGGCAGATGTAAGTGCACTGTGGCGACAGTGCATCGTGAATTTGTTTAGGAAGGGTTGCTTGTGGCTAGTGTTGGTGCTGATGTTGAGCAGTTACGTGCTTTAGCGCAGTTGTTTGGTGACAAGGCGACTTCACTTGAAGACGTTGTGAACACTATTAATGGGCAGCTACACAGCGCTGGCTGGGTAGGTGAAGACGCTGATGCGTTCAAGTCTGACTGGGATTCCAACTTAACTGTGTTGGTGCGTAATGTGGTGGACTCTCTGCGTGAGCGTAACACCAGTTTGAACCAGCAGGCTGATGAGCAGGAGAA
>ERZ773213.129-NODE-129-length-49258-cov-36.921773_pt1 | contig 49258 bp, 31 predicted proteins | sample MGYA00580996_ERZ773213 | MGnify/ENA primary metagenome ERZ773213 (study PRJEB29015, sample SAMEA2738152) | human oral metagenome | biome: human oral; feature: human-associated habitat; material: saliva | place: China | collected 2197 ...
GCGGCTACGTCGCTGCAGTCGGCGGCCACGCAGATTTCCAATAAATCCGGTGACTCGCAGGCCTCCATTACCGAGGCGAAAAACCTGATTGGCCAGGCCAAAACTGAGCTAAGCGGGCTCAAAACCACGGTTGACACCAATATCGCTCCCCAGGCTAACCAGCTGGCCGCAGATTTGGCGCAGGTTTCCGACGGTTTGGGGCAGGTGCGCGAGTCGGTTTCCACCTCACTGGGAGGCAGCGGGGCGGGCTCGCTACAGGCCAAGCTGACGCAAATGAAAACTAACCTCGACGGCGCCGCTAAAGATCTCAGCGCTGCCGGGGCTCAGATGAAGACACTGTCTGAAAAGCTGCGCGGGGCGATTGATAGTGGCGACTTGGCGCAAGTGCAAAAAATTATTGGCGACGACCCCCAACGCCTGGCCCAAGCCCTGACCACGCCGGCCGTGGTGGAGCGCCACCCGATTTACGCGGTGGAAAATTTCGGTTCCTCCATGGCGCCACTTTACGCAACCGTCGCGATGTGGATGGGCACCATGCTAATTGGTGTGGTGGTGCGCGCACAGCCGGTTTCTAATGTGTCTAAATTACGGCCTTCGCAAGTATTTTTTGGACGTTGGGGTATTTTTGCCACAATTGGTTTGGCGCAAGCGACTTTAGTGGCTGGCGGTTTATTGCTGTTTTTGGATGTGCAAGCGGTGCATCCATGGCTATTTATGATAACCGCATGGCTTACGGCAATAGTGTTTTCGCTGATTAATTATTCGTTTGTGGCCGCGTTTGGAAACGTTGGCAAAGCGATTAGTATTCTGTTTTTAGTGATGCAGGTTTCCGGTGCAGGTGGGTCTTTCCCGCTGGCTATTTTGCCAGGATTCCTATCTGAACTAAGCCCATATTTACCTGCAAAGCCGGTAATTGATGCGCTGCGCTGCGGAGTGGCTGGGTATAGCGGCAATGAATATTTGGGGCATATTGGTCATTTGCTGTTATTTATAATTCCGGCATTAATAATTGGTTTGGTGTTGCGGCCAATTCTGGCTCGACGTAACCAGGCTAACAGTGAGGCAGTGGAGTCCACCAAAGTCCTGGGCTGATATACAAATGCAGGTAAAATATGTCTGCAGGCAGAGATGTCTGCAGGCAGAAAATGCATACAAATACAGGCAGTACAAATACAGGCAAAATCATCCCTTCCCTATAAAAAATTCATGGGGTTTTATAGGGAACGGACGAAATGTCAGTATTTGCGTGGCACTTACGCTTGTGTGACACTTGCGCGGTGCACGCTAACATGCAAGATCATGGGATTCTACCCGTAGGCTTCGTGGTGCAAGCACCTGACTCCACTTATTGAACTACTTAGGGCTTAAGTCTTCTATTCAAGAATGACTGCTTCAATCCTTGCACCTTCAACCTGCTTAGCCGCCTTAAGCGCCACTTGTCGCCACCAGCGTGCATTAAATTTCGAGTCAGGGTAAAGCTGAGCGAACTCCCGATCATTACGACAGACAAAAACAACAGGCTCTTCTTCACCCTTCAACTTTTCAACCAGTTCTTCAACTGCTTGTTCTGTTTCAGCCTGAAGTTTTTCTAACTCAGAAGGTACGCGGTAAGGGATAGGGTCGCGGCCTTTCTGCCAAGAACTAATGGTCCGTGGGTTAACTTTTAGGATGCCAGCTAGAGCATTGTCGGTAAGCCCAAGGCTTTCACGAATACAAGTTAACTCGATTCCAACCATCCGTTCCTTGCGTTCGTGTTCTTCAGACTCCTCTTTTTTGATCCCCACTAGCCAGTCGGCTACCTCTTTCTCATCACGACAAACTGGCCCTAAAACATAATTCTTTGTTTTAGGGTCCATAGCCATCAAAGTAGCTGTTCTAGCTTCACCTTTAATGAAAGCTACCCTTCCACCTACGCCTACAGCTTTATAACTTACCTCGTTTTTTTGCCAGAAGTTAACAATCGGATAGTCTTGCTCAATGACGGCTGCGACTTTTTCAATATCAATCTTCATTTTTTAATCCTTTCCTTTTAGGTGATTGTGTGGGAGAGCTAGAACTCTAGACTGGCCATCTCATTAGTTATCTTTCCCTGGCTCTTCGCATTTGGGTGTAGGTGTGGTGGGCGACGTTTGCCGTATTGCGGCTTTGTAAGAGTCTAGGTCTTTCGGTGAGAAATTCCTGCACCGTTCATCTGAAAGACCCTGACATGGCTCATACTACCTTTGATAGCTCCGACCTGGGCGCCTTCACGCGCCTGGGATGCCTTGGACTGGAAGTGACGGGGCCAGCGCGTGGAGAAGAGGCAGACAGTGTCGGCTTGCCGTATCACTGGAGATGACCGATTGTGTCAATGATGCAGGTGCTGGGACGAGGCAGCCTCAGGGCACACAAGCATGCGTCATACAGGCGTGCGCTGCGTAAGTGTCACACAAATACTGAGATTTCGTCCGTTCCCTATAAAACCCCATGGAAAAATCATAGGGAAGGGATGATTTTGCCTGTATTTGTCTGCCTGCCTGTGCTTGTCATGAGAGACAAAATCAGTTTGGATATTAACTAACACTGAATGCAACACCAGTTTTAGGAGTCACTTGAGTATCGGTCTAGTCGCCCTTCTTGACGACATTGCCGCCCTGGCTAAAGCCGCCGCCGCCTCGGTTGATGACGTGGCGGGAGCCGCAACCAAAGCATCTAGCAAGGCAATCGGGGTGGTTATCGACGATACTGCCGTGACTCCCCAATACGTGCAGGGCATCAAGCCTGAACGCGAACTGCCAGTTATTAAACGCATCGCGCGCGGCTCACTGATCAACAAGCTGGGCATTATTTTGCCGGTGGCCTTATTGCTGACCTGGCTGGCACCCTGGTCGCTGCCTATTTTGCTGCTAGTGGGAGGCACTTACCTGTGTTTTGAGGGCGCAGAGAAAGTACTTAGCGCCTGGGGGATTATCAAGGAACATGAGAGCTCCCACGGCGCCAGCGACAAATCCACAGACCCGGCCGCCGTGGAAAAAGCCATTGTCAGCTCAGCGGTGCGCACAGACCTGATTCTTTCCACTGAGATCATGCTGGTGTCTTTGGCGGGCCTGCACACCAATGACAACCTGAGCAAAGTCGCCATCATGGTGGTGGTGGGCTTCATCATGACGTTCTTCGTCTACGGCCTGGTGGCGCTGCTGGTGAAAATGGATGACCTGGGCTTGGCCCTGGTGCGTCGCGGCCAGGAGAAACTGGGGCGTGCCATCGTCAAAACTATGCCGCGCGTTTTCCGTGTGATCGAGGTAGTTGGCACCGTGGCCATGCTCTGGGTGGGTGGTCACATTGTGATTGACGCCCTCAACAATCTGGGTGTGAGCGCCCTGCATCACCTGGTGGAGCACGCCGCCCACGCCGCCACCCACGCCGCCCAGGGTCTGGACGACTCGTTAAGCGGCGTGGTCAAGTGGTGCGTGGAGACGGCCTGCTCGGGCGTGTTCGGCCTGGCGTTTGGTGCGCTGGTTACTGGGCTGGTGCTTGGGCTGCAGCGGCTGCTGCGGCAGCGCGTGGGGCAGCACTAGCGATCTTTTCCAGCTCGGCCTCGCCGTGAGCTGCGGATAGGAACCACACTTCAAAGATCGACGGCGGCAATGCCACCCCCGCCTCCAGGAAGGTGTGGAAGAAGGGCGCGTAACGCCAGGTTTCCTGCTGGCGCGCCTGGTCGTAGTTGTAGACGCCGTCGCGGGCTGCCTGTGGGCCAAACATGATGGACATCAGCGAGCCGGTACGCTGCACGCGGTGCGCCACCCCGGCCTGGGTGAGTGCCTGGCCCACAATCTCACCCACAGCCTGGGCGTTAGCGTTGACGGCGTTGTAAACGTCGACGTCGGCCAGCTGCAGCGTGGCTAGGCCGGCGGCGGTGGCTAGCGGGTTACCTGAGAGCGTGCCCGCCTGGTACACCGGCCCCAGCGGCGCCAGTAGGTCCATGATGTCGGCGCGCCCGGCCACGGCGGCTAGTGGCATCCCTCCGCCCACGACCTTGCCGAAGGTCACCAGGTCAGGCACCCATTTGGGGGTGGCGACGGCGCTGGGCTCAGCTGCGGCGACGGCGTCGGGCACAGCCGCTTTAGTGGCTTCTGAGCCGGCGGTTCCGCCTGCGCCGATAGTCCCGGCTGCGCCTAGCTGCGCCAGGGCAGCAGGGGTGGTTAGCTCAGCACTTAGCGCGGTGGCGGGGGTGGCGCCGTCGTGCTCTTGCCAGCCGGCCACAGCCTCCAAACCCCACCAGCCGGCAGAGCTGACCCTAAAACCTGTGAGTACCTCATCCAAAATCATTACCGCACCGTAGCGGGTGCATAGGGAACGGATGCGCTCATTCCAGCCGGATCGTGGGGGCACGCTACCCATATTGGCGGGGGCGCCTTCGAAAATAACGCCCGCGATTTCCTGACCGCGTTCGGCGAAGCAGGCTTCTAGCGCCTCAAAGTCGTTGTAGGGCAACACGATGGTGCGGGCGGTAATCGCTGCGGGCACGCCCGCACTGCCGGGTAGGCCGCCCGTGGCCACGCCAGAGCCGGCCGCAGCCAGTAGACCGTCGCTGTGACCGTGGTAGTTGCCGGCAAATTTAATGATCAGCTCGCGCCCGGTGGCACCGCGCGCTAGGCGGATCGCGGTCATGGTGGCTTCAGTGCCGGTGGAAACAAAACGTACCCGCTCCACAAACGGCACGCGTTCGCGCACCTTTTGGGCCAGCAGGGTTTCGCTCTGGGTGGGGGCGCCAAAGGATAGCCCGCGCGCGGCGGCCTCCTGTACGGCGGCCACCACTTGCGGGTGGGCGTGGCCTAGCAGGGCCGGGCCCCAGGAGCCCACCAGGTCCACATAGTCGCGCCCGTCGGCGTCGGTAACGTAGGCCCCTTTAGCGGCGCTGATGAAACGCGGGGTGCCGCCCACGCCCCCAAAGGCGCGTACGGGAGAGTCAACACCACCCGGAATAATCCCCTTGGCCTGGGTAAATAAGTGTTCATTTAGATTCATAATTAAGTCCTATCGCAGCGTTTGGTCTGTTTTTCCTGCGGCGTTGCGGCAGCCGTGCTGTCACACCTGCGGTGAACTTGGGCTGCGCCCTGGCTGTCACACCTGCGGTGTGCTTGGGGTGCCGCAGGGTTGGTGTGCTTGGGGTGCCGCGGCCTCTGGGATCGTGGCTTAGCGCAGCATCTGGGCGATTTCGCGAGCCCAGTAGGTAAGTACCGTATCGGCGCCGGCGCGGAAAATGCCCAGCACGCTTTCAAGGATCACGCGCTCGCGGTCAATCCAGCCGTTGGCTGCGGCCGCCTCAACCATGGCGAATTCCCCGGAGACCTGGTAGGCCGCCACCGGAATGTCGCTGGCTGCGGCCACATCACTAAGCACATCCAGGTAGGGGCCGGCGGGCTTAACCATCACCATGTCAGCCCCCTCGGCGGCGTCGAGCAGTGCCTCATACAGGCCTTCGCGACGGTTGGCGGGGTCTTGCTGGTAGGTGCGACGGTCACCCTTGAGGGTGGAGCCCACGGCTTCACGGAAAGGCCCAAAGTAGGCGGAGGCGTATTTGGCCGAGTAGGCCAGGATTGCCACATCGGCGTGACCGGAGGCGTCTAGGGCTTGGCGAATGGCGGCCACCTGCCCATCCATCATGCCTGAGGGGGAGACCATGTGGGCGCCGGCTTCGGCCTGGCTGACGGCCATAGCCTGGTAGAGCGGCAAGGTTGCGTCATTGTCGACGCCGCCGTGCTCGTCTAGCAGTCCGCAGTGGCCGTGGCTGGTGAACTCGTCAAGGCAGGTATCGGCGCAAACCACCACGGCGTCGCCTACCTCTTCACGCACGGCGGTGATGCCCTGATTCAAAATGCCTTCGCTGGCCCAGGCCTGGCTACCCACCTCGTCACGCAGTGCGGGCACGCCGAATAGGTCAATTGAGCCCACACCGGCTTCGGCGCAGGCCACCGCCTCGCGTCGCAGCGAATCTAGGGTGTGCTGGTAGACGCCGGGCATGGCGCTAATGGCTTGCGGCTCGCTAATATCCTCGCGCACGAACACCGGCAGGATCAGTTTGGCCGGGTCGATGCGGTGCTGGCTAACCAGGGCGCGCATGGCCGGGGTGGAGCGTAGGCGGCGCGGGCGCAGCGTGGGAATGGGAGCCGGCGCGACGCTGTGGCTGGCTAGCAGGTCCAGGGCGCTTTGGGGGATGGTGGTCATGAAAAATCCTTTGCTTTAAATAGGTTAATTATGGCTTGGGTGATGTGTTCGGCTCGCGGCGTGGCGGCGGTGGCGTCTACGCGCAGGCCCAGTTCGCGGCAGCGCGCGGTGGTGGACTGGCCGATGCTGACCACTGCGGTTTTCTCAGGTGGGGGTCCCAGCAGTTGCAGTAGGGCTTGGGCGCTAGAGCCTGCAGTAACGACGACGGCGTCCCACGCCCCGGCTTGCCACTGGGTTTTGAGGTGGGCTGGTAGTTGGGGGAGGGGGACGGTGGTGTAGGTGGCAACGGCGTCCACCTGCCAGCCAAGCTGGCTAAGTCCTTGGGCTAGCGTAGGAGCGGCTAGCTGCGACTGAGGCAGGCAGATGGTGGGTGACATCAATGCGGCGGTTGCGCTGGTGGGTGTAGCTACCGTGGGGGTGGCGGGCGGCGTCGGGAAAACTTCTAGTAGCTTGGCGGCGCTACCCGCACCCACCAGGGTGGGCTTAAGTGCGCAGTGGCTGTTTACCCACTCGGCAGTGGACTGGCCAACTACTGCCAAGTGCGTGGGGGCTGAGGTTGGTGAGTGTGGCGTGGGGGCTGAGGTGGGTGCTAGCGCAAGCGTATTTAGCTGCGCCAGCACGGCCTGTGCTGCTCGCCAGGAAGACAGCACCACCCATGCGTAATAGCCAGATGCAAGCCTTTGGCGCATCTGTTCTAACTGCTCAGATTCAATGGGAATGGTTTGGGTTAGCGCGAAAGTATCCACCTGGGCACCGGCAGTTTTAAGGGCTGCCGCAATGGCGTCGTCGGACTTTAGGCGCGGTAAAGCCACCCGCAAACCGGCGAGTGTTTCACGTGAAACAACCATAACCATCTACCTCTAAATCCGATCGTAAAACCTTAGTTGTCACCTTGCTGCGCGCTTAGTTGTTGCCCTGGCGCGCCCTTAACCACGCTCCTTAACAGCCTGCAAATCCGCCACCTGCCCGGCGCCTTGCGCCAACAAATCCTGGGCGGCGCGCTGACCCAACTCCGCCGCTTTTTGCAGGTGGCAAGCCTTGGTTAGGTCCACGCCCCCAAGCGTCACGGCCTGGCGACTACGCACGCTAGCGGCGCCGTCGAGAGCAAACACCCCGGCCTCTAAGTGCAGCTCATAATCAAAGCCGGCGTGCACCAGGTAGGCGTAAGTGCCCACGGGGGCTGCGCAACCAGCCTGCAAAGTAGACATCACCGCGCGCTCAGCCACCGCAGCCAGGTGTGAAGCCGGATCGTTCACCTGGGCGATCACCGCCTCCAACTGGGGGTCAAGCTCCTGGGCGGTCTCAATAGCCAGCACTCCCTGCGACGGCGCCGGCAGCATCTGCTCGGGGTTGAAAGCCTCGCTTATGTGCTCAGCCAAACCCAGCCGCTCCAATCCAGCGCAAGCCAGCACCACGGCGTCCAAATCCGCGCCGGTGCCAAGAGCCTGGGGGGATGTGCCAGCGTCGGCGGTAACCTGAACCCCACGCACGCGCCCCAGTCGCGTGGGCACGTTACCTCGCAAATCCACGGTCTTAATGTCGGGGCGCAGAGCCTTTAGCTGGGCTACACGCCGAGGTGAGCCGGTACCTACACTCGCCCCACTAGGCAGCTGCGCCAGGCTCATACCGTTCGAGGCCACCAGCGCGTCACGTGGATCGGCGCGGCGCGGGGTGGCAGCAATGCGCAGCCCTGCAACCGGGGCGGTGGGTAGATCCTTAAACGAGTGCACCGCCAAATCAACCTGCCCCTCAAGCAGGTGAGTGCGCAGCTGAGCAGCAAACACTCCAATGCCTCCAAGCTGGCTTAGTGCCGCGCGCGAAGTATCGCCCTGGGTTTGCACAGTAACCAGCTCCACGCGCCAACCCAGCCCCTGAGAAGCGGCGGCATTTTCCAACATGCGCGCCACCATACCCGACTGAGCTAAAGCCAAAGCCGACCCGCGCGTCCCCAGACGCACAACTTTTTCACTCATAAGAAGTTCCTATATATTTGTAGTGCTATGCGGACTGTGCGTTATGAGCGCTGTAGGCGCCTGGCATTCGTTCGTGCGTGAGCGACCACCGCATTTACGCCCGTGCCACCAACCCAGGCGCCAGTAACCGCCAAACCCTCAATGTTTTCAACCTGGCTCATAAAAGCCGCAATGCGCGCGCGGTAGCTGGGCGGCAGGGGCGGCAAAGTGCCATTCCAACGCACCAGCTTGTGCTCGCTTACCTGCTCGGGGTGGATAGTTACGCCCGTCAAAACCCGCACGTCAGCTAGGGCTTGCTCCAGGCTTACCTGCGGCTCACTTTGCCCCAAACGCCCATACGACAGGCGCAATAAATGCTGGTGCGGCGCCAAAGCGTGGGCGATCCAGGGCCATTTAACGTTTAAATGCGACAGGGCCTTGGCTCCCACGGGGCTCTCGACGGCGCCGGGCTGGGTTGGGCTTCCCTGGTCGCTGGGCTCGACGGCGCCGGGCTGAGTGTTGCCGCATGGTTCTGAGGCGGCCTGGGTGTCGGGGGTGGACAGGTCCGGCTCGGCCTGGGTGTCGGCGCAGCTTGCGGGCGACGCCGGAGCCACAAGCAGGCCCTGACCCACCGGGGCGGCGTCCAGCTCAGGGCTATCAACCAGCAGCGAGTAGCGCGCAATGGGCGCGCCCACCGGGATAGTGATGTCAGTGTCTAAGGCCGCCAAGTTTGCGCTGGCCAGCAACCGCAAGGCTGGGCGCGCAGAACAAGCCACCACCAGGCGCTTAGTGCGCAAAGTACGCGGCGTGCCGGCAGGGACCGGCTCGCTCGAAGGAGTTGGGCCCGGCTTGGTGGGGGCCAGCACCACCTGCCAGTAGCCGGAGCTGTCAGGAGTGGTGGAGCTGTCAGGAGTGGTGGAGCTGTCGCTGGTGTCGTGGGAAGCCGCGTTGCTGGCGCCACTAGCGCCGCAGGTAGTGGCGCCGCCTGCAGTGTCAACGTTGCCTGCGGCGTCGGGAGCAATGAGCTGCTGGGCCCCAACGCGAGTGAGCACAGTGCCTCCCGCCGTCGTGATGGCCTGACTCAAAGCCGCAGTCAGCTGGAACATGCCACCACGAACGCACTTATCAACACTGCGCCCACCAGTAGCTTTACGCGAACGCGCCAACAGGAAAGCCACCGCATCAGCCAGGCAGCCATGCTCACGAGTAGCCTGACGCAGCCCCGGCGTAACCGTGTCAGTGGCCAGATCGGCCGGATCACACGTGTAAATGCCGGCAACTATCGGGCGCACCAGACGATCAACCACCGCCTGCCCCATGCGCGCGGCCACAAACCCTGCCAAAGTCTCGCCCTCAGCGCCCTGGCCCACCTCACTGCCTAGGTGGCGGTCTTGGGCAGCACGTTGCGCAGCCTTAGCGCCCAAAACGGCGACGACGTCGTCCGCGCTCGGATCAGCAGGAATACCCAGGTAGGCGTCACGCAAGAACCGCCACAGACGCCAGCGACTCTCACCATTGGCGCGGTTGGGGGGTAAAAACAGGCGTGCACCGTCGCCGCTAGGGGCCAGTGCCTCCAGCCCCAAAGCGGCCACCATCTGGGCGGTTTCCACCCCGCGCGGAACGAAAGTCTCAGCGCCCAAATCCACCTGGACCGGGCCAATATAACCGGGGGCAATCAGTCCGCCCAGATAGCCGCGCGCCTCCACCAGCAGTGGCTTGAGCCCATCCTGGGTTAGCTGCCAGGCGGCAGACAGGCCGGCGATCCCGCCGCCAATCACTAGGGCATCTACCTCGTCGGGCAGGTCACTAAGCGGGTTTGGGCGAGAAACGACCGGAGTGGCTGGGGCGGCAGCGCTCTTGCGCTCAGAAGAGGGCTTGTGACCAGCAGGGACAGAATTGTTTTTAGCATCCAGATTCATAAGCTTTCCTTATGAACAAATTCGACGATTCGCGTTAACACAGCTGGGTCAGTAGTTGGCGGCACCCCGTGCCCCAGGTTGAACACATGCCCTGGCGCTTGGCGCCCCGCGCGCAAACACTCCACGATGGCCTGCTCAATCACCGGCCACGGCGCCGTCAGTAAAGCCGGGTTCAAGTTGCCCTGCACCGGGCAGCTGCCCTCAAGCTGGCCAATCGCCCAATCCAACTCGGTGCGGTCATCAACCCCCACGGCCTGCGCCCCAGCCGCCAGCATCTGTGGCAATAGGCGCGCACTGCCGGTAGCAAAGTGAATCAGCGGCGCTGCTTTGCCAGTAGTTGGGCTGATCGCCTCACGCGCCCGCGCAATAGCCAGCGCCGAGTATGGGGCCACGCGCTCGCGGTAGTCGGTGGGGCTGAGCGAACCGGCCCAAGAGTCAAACAGCTGCGCCGCCGAGGCGCCACAGCTAATTTGTAGCGCCATGAAATCGCCCGTGACCTGCGCGCACCAGCGCATCAGCAGGTCCCAAGTGGGCGGGTCGGCGTGCATTAAGGAGCGCGCGGCCAGGTGGTCGCGGCTGGGTTTACCCTCAACCAGGTAAGCGGCCAGAGTGAAAGGCGCGCCCCCAAAGCCAATCAGCGGGGTCCAGTCCGCTGGTTGCGCTGCGGGCATGGTTGCCGACGCCTGGGGCATGGTTGCCGACGCCGCCGCTGTCGGTTGTGCTACGGGGGCCGGTTGCGTCTGGGCTGGGTCTGCTGGTTGTGTCGGACTCACCGCTTGTGCCTGAGCTGGGTCTGCTGGTTGCGCTGGGCTCATCGGTTGTGCCTGAGCTAGCGGCTGTGGCGCCCCTTGTTGCAGCGCCCCTGGTTGCGGCGCCTGCGCGGGCGTGCCCAGCTCGGTCAAAATTAGGGCAATAGCCTCACGCAGGGCGGCCACACCCTCAGCGCCCTGGTGAGCGACGCCGTCGTGACTAGTCCAAGCACCCTGACCAAAACCGCACCCAAGTAGGCGCTCAACGTCGTCGCGCGTGCGGATTGGAGCTGACAAAACCGGCCCTACCTGCGGTTTAATCTCCACATCCACCCCGGCCAGGCGCAGCGGCACCATGATGTCTGAGAAGAAAATCGCCGCATCCACCCCGTGGCGGCGCACCGGCTGGAGTGTTGCCTGTGCAACCACCTGCGGATTTAGGCAAGCCTCAAGCATGGGCAGATTCACCTGGGTGCGCAGCTGACGATACTCGGGCAGAGAGCGCCCGGCCTGGCGCATAAACCACACCGGGGTGCGGGCGGGGCGTTGCCCATTAAGTGCGGCCAAGAGGGCGGGCTGGGGCGAGTGGGGTGGCGGCAAAGCATTCATCGTTTATTAATTCTAGCCATAGATAATTTAAATAATATTCACGTTTTCAAATACCGCATTAGTGGCAGTTATGCTTACCTAACCGCTTTTATGACGCCGCGTCTTTATTTATTTAAAATGACACTTCGACACTTAAAAAACCTTGCGGTTGCAGGGAAAACTGGAGCTCTAGAGTTAACTGTCGTGGTGGCATAAAAATAGTTTTGCGCAAATCGCTAGATAACTGTGTGTGGCGGGCCGATAGGTGCTTGAATAGCACTCGCTGTGACTATTCATCTACTCTCCGCCGATCATCGTTATCAAAGCCTGGATGAGGTTGCCCGACTCAGTCGGGTAGACAACCTGGGCCCCAAACTCATGCGCGCGCTGCCCTACCTGCGCGGCGCCGTGGTGGTGCGTACCTGCAACCGCCTGGCAATCCTGGTTGACGCCCCAAGCAGGCTGGCTAGCTCTGGTCAGTCTGGCTCCGACGCCGCCCGCGCTGGCTCAGCTTGCCCCGGTTCCGCCCGCGCTGGCTCTGGCGTCGCCCCTGCTGTTGCCGACGACGTGCGCGCGGTGCTGGCTCACTGTACTGAACTACCCCTTGAACAGGTGCATTTGCGCCACCTGGCCGGACACAAAGCCCACCTAGACCTATTTGCCACCGCCGCCGGGCTGGAATCCATGGTGGTGGGGGAGCGCGAAATTGCTGGCCAGCTGCGCCGTGCTTTCCATGCGGCTTGGGAGGAAGACACTCTTAGCTGCGATTTGGGGCGCGCCCTTGAGCACGCCTCACGCACCAGTCGGTTGGTGGCCACGCACACCGGCTTGGCTTCTTCGGGCCGCTCAGTGGTGGCGGTGGGCCTGGATTTGGCTACCCAAGCTTTACAGGACGCCAAACTGCGCCCGCTTAAAGAGGCCCAGGTTGTGCTGGTGGGCACCGGCGCCTATGCGGGTGCCACGGTCACTGCCCTGCGCGAGCTGGGGGCCACTAATGTGCGGGTGTATTCACGCTCCGAGCGCGCCCAAATTTTTGCGCAGGGACGTGGAATCGGCTGGGTTGATGAGGCGCGGCTAGCGCAGGCGCTTGACGCGGCAGACCTGGTGGTTACTTGTCGCGGCTTGGGTAGCCCGGTGCTCACCCGCGAGATTGTGCAGCGGGTTAAAACTCCACTGGTGATCTTGGATTTGGCGTTGCAACGTGACGTGGAGGCGGCGGTAGCTGACCTAGCTGGTATCAGCTACATTGACCTGCTTAGCGTGCAGCGCGCAGTGCCCCAGGCGCACGGTGAACAGGTGCGTGCGGCCCGCGAGATTGTGGCCCGCGAAGTGGAGGTATTTGAGCGCAGCTTGGGGGCGCGCTCTATGGATCCGGTGGTGCGGCGCCTGCGTGACCATGTGGATGAGGTGGTGGGGGAGGAGATCTCCCGGCTGCGCCCTGTGGATGGGTGCATTAGCGCCGACGACGCCACCCGCGCACTGCGTCATTTGGCGGCACGTTTGATCCATAATCCCACCGTTATGGCCCGCAAAGCGGGCGAAAGTGGACAACAGGACGCATACTTGGAGGCTTTGCAGCTAGTGTTAGGCATGGATGCTAGCCCAAGCGACACTTTGACAGTGTCTAATAAGGAGAGAAATGTCTTCACTTGCGCCCTATGACGCGATCATGCTGCTGTCCTACGGCGGACCTAATGGGCCCGAGGACGTACTGCCGTTTATGCGTAACGCTACGCGCGGGCGCGGCGTGCCTGATGAACGCCTGCTGCAGGTAAGTGAGCACTATAAGCTTTTTGGCGGGGTTTCACCCATTAATGAATGCAACCGTCGCCTGCTGGGCCACCTGCGGCGTGAGCTGGATCAGCGCGGCTGTGACATTGCCTTGGGTTGGGGTAACCGTAACTGGCATCCTTTCGTTAGTGAGGGCCTACGGGAATTGGCCGACGCCGGCGCGCGCCGCATCTTGGCCCTGCCCACCTCTGCTTATGCTTCCTACTCGGGGTGCCGCCAGTACCGTGAGGATATTGCAGCCGCCCTGGTGGAGTTAGAGGACACTTACGCCCCCGGGGTTTTGACCGTGGATAAGGTGCGTCCCTACTACAACACTGACGGCATGTTTAACGCCCAGGTACGTTCCATCCAGGTGGCTTACGCCAAGCTAGCTGAGCAGGGCTTTAAGCCGCAGCAAATCAAGCTTCTGTATGTAACCCACTCGATCCCGCTGGCTATGGAGGCCGGTAGTGCCCCTAGCGCTGAGGAGCTGGAGCGTTTCCCCCGCCTGGCTAACGAGATTAGTTATGTGGCCCAGCACCAGGCTTTGATTGAGGCTTTACAGCCGGCTTTGGAGTGGGCGCTGGGAGTTAAGCAGGTGAACGCGGATCTGGCTTACTGCTCGCGTTCTGGCCCGCCGCACGCCAAGTGGCTTGAAAGCGACATTAATGACGTGCTGGCCCAGCTTGACCGAGACCAGATTCAGGCAGTGGTGGTGGCTCCCATTGGTTTCATCACTGACCATATGGAAGTGGTCTACGATCTAGATACGGAAGCCGCCCAAACTGCCGCCGAACTGGGCTTGGGCTATGAGCGCGCAGACACTGTCAGCGAAGACCCAGAGTTTGTGTCCTCCCTGGTGGACATTATGGAGGAGCGCGCCGCGCACGCCCGTGGCGAAAGCTACGAAATTGTTAACACCACCGGCACTGGCCCGTTCCATACTGTATGTCCACCTCAATGCTGTCGTAGCGGGGCCACCCCGGCCCGCCCTGGCCCAGACCGTTTCGCCCCGGCGTCCGCATTTAACAGTTTTAGGAGTTGAACATGGGGAAAGCTAAGGAGCTTAGCGCCGAGCAGGAGCTTGAGCGCAGCCAGAAAAAAGCTAAGAAAGCTGCCAAAAAAGCCGCTAAGAAAGAGCGTAAAGCGCAAATCAGTGCCAACGCTAAGGATTGGGATGGCCGCCCGCTAACCAAGAAGCAGGCCCACAAGCTGGTTAAGGAAGGGCAGGTGCTGCCCTTACCGCAGGGACACCCCAAGGTTGGCAAGAAATACCTGGCCAAACTGGCTGCAGAGACGCAAAACCGTAAGCAGGCGCCCGCTTGCCCAGCTGAGGCGAGCCACGGCGTCGAGACTAAAACCTGCCACCCAGGCCAGGCGCAGGACCCTAAAGACCCTAAGGTAACCACACAGCCAAAGGAGAAAGCTATGGCTAAAACTCACCCGCATGGGCATCCAGACACTGTCAGCCGCCACGATCCGCGCGACGTCGCCACCGTGGACTTTGACGAGGTAAACAACAAGCAGCACTACGCCCTGTACACGGTTTGGAAGCTGGCCGCCCCGCTACCTGCCGACGACGCCGCCCGTGAGGCCCTGGTGTACGAGTCGGTGCAGTATGTGGCCGGCTCAGGCGCCTCCACGCGCGGCTGGTATGACCTGGCCGGTTTTAGGGCTGGGGCTGACCTGCTGATTTGGTGGCTTAACGACGACCCCAAGGCGCTACAGGATGCCTACCAGCGTCTGCGCGCCAGTGCGCTGGGGCGTTACCTGGAGCCGGTGTGGAGCTGCATGGGTCTGCACACTCCGGCCGAGTTCAATCGCCGCCACATTCCCGCCTGCTTTGGGGGCGTGGTGCCGCGCGAGTGGATCATGGTGTACCCCTTCGTGCGCTCCTATGACTGGTATCTGCTCGATGCGGCTGAGCGTTCACGCATTATGGCTGATCACGGCCGTAATGGTTTTGCTCAGTACCCCGATGTTAAGGGCTCGACTTTGAGTGCTTTCGGTATGAGCGACTATGAGTGGGTGCTGGCTTTTGAGGCTGACGGCCTTGATCGCCTTGAGGGGGTTATGCACGCCCAGCGTTACACCGAGGCGCGTTTGCACGTGCGCGTAGATACCCCCTTCTACACCGGTCACCGCGTAGAGCCGGTGGTGTGGGCGCAGCGTCAGCCCCGCGTGTAAGTTGCGTTGTAGCGGCTAGTTTTGCCTACGACGACGGCGCAGCTTGGCTGGTCTAGGTTTGGCTGCTTCGTGGGCGCTGCGCAGCGGTGCACGTTTGTGCAGTAGTTGGCGAGGCTAGTTGGTGATTTTGTTTGGTGGTGTGCCCCAAGGCTTGGCCTTGGGGCACACGCCGTTTAAATGTTGACTAAATTTCTATGGCGCCTGTCACTTGGTTGGGTGTTTAATGAATGTGTGCGCGGCTACATAGTGGTTGTGCATGCACCCATCCCTACTGCCTTGGCTGCGCCAGTGTTCTGTAGCCGCAGACAAAGCAGGCGTCTAGAGGTGAACATGATGGAACGGTTATTTACAAGGATGCGCACGAGCGGGCCGCTGGTTTTGAGCCTGTTCCTGTTTTTCGCTGCCCGGGAGGTGTGGAACACCCGGCCACAACTGATGATCATTTGGCTGGTTGGCACCGTGTGTTGGTTGGTCGGAGAGATCTATGCGCGCTGGCAACACAAGCGTTTGGACTGGCCCGAGTGGATCTTGGCCTTTAAGCGCGGCTATCAGGGCAACACCAATTAAACCTTGTTAACCAAGGCTGGGCCCCGGCAAGGGAGCAGCTAAGCTGCCCCCTTGCCGGTTCTGCTGTGCCAGTGTTCGAGGGTATAGGCTGGGTAAATTTTGGTGGCCAGATGTTTGTAAATTTTCCAAACTAAAAATGCTGGCCATATAGGGGCATTGGGGTTAACATAGTGATTGAAGGGGCTGATACCTCAAGGCCCTAACAACAAGCAGCTGAGTCAATGTCGATAGCGCTGCAACCGACTAAAACTTTTAAGGGCAGCGATTAACGCTGTGCCTGTATTGGCGCTGCCCTAATGGTGGAAACATTGATTTATTTAGGTTTCCTGCTCGCTAATTAGTTGAGTAGGTGGAGTTTGTGCGCCCTAATTGGCTTTTGGGTGCATTGAATTTGAGAGGAGAACAAAATGGAACAGTATCCGACTAAGGATCTAACGATTGATCCGCAGGTAGCCGAGGATGCTATTAAGCGTTTAGCGCCTGAGGCTGTGGATGAAATTGGTGTGGACCGGTTGCGCACGGTACGCCAGATCCTACGTGAATACTCTAGCTGTAAGGTTGATGATGAAGAGCTGTACTTGTTGTTAGATTTCTTTAATTGGGAAATGACTGGAACTCGTTTGCATGTTTATGACTACAGGCGGCCTTGGCAAGACCAGATTGACTGGGATCTTGTAAAGGCGATGTTAGAGGAGCAGGTTCCTGAAGCTTTAGAAAAGCTTGGTTTCGACAGGCTTCGCACGGTTACCCGCATGATCAAAGAATATGGTGAAGGTAACCTGACTCTCGATGAACTAACTAGGTTAGTAATTAACTATAAATTTGGTCTGACTGATATACCTACAACGCTTGTGGGGGATATTGCTCCCGGTCCGGCTGAAGGGGAAGTTAGTGAGGAACTGAGTTGGGCTTTTTCTGAGAAGCAGTTATCTTATGATGACTATGAACACATTTATTGGGCTCGAAGGGCTAAATAAGCTCTGATTCTATTTATGTATAAAGAAGTATTTGATCAGAAGGGAAAAGATTGAAATGGAACAGTATCCGACTAAGGATTTAACGATTGATCCGCAGGTAGCCGAGGAAGCGATTAAGCGTTTAGCACCTGAGGCTGTGGGTAAGGTTGGTGTGGACCGGTTGCGCACGGTACGCCAGATCTTACGTGAATATTCTGACTGTAAAGTTGATGATGAAGAACTAGAGTTGTTGTTAGATTTCTTTAATTGGGAATTGACTGGAACTCGTATGCATGTTTATGACTACAGGCGTCCCTGGCAAGACCAGATTGACTGGGATCTTGTAAAGGCAATGCTAGAAGAGCAGGTTCCTGAAGCTTTAGAAAAGCTTGGTTTCGAGCGTCTATGCACGGTTACCCGCATGATTAAAGAATATAGTGAAGGTAACCTGACCCTAGATGAACTAACTAGGTTAGCGGTCAACTATAGGTTTGGTCTGACTGATATACCTACAACGCTTGTAGGGGATATTGCTCCCGGCCCAGCTGAAGGAGAGGTTAGTGAGGAGATAGGTAGGGGTGTTTCTCGTAAGCAGTTAACTTATGAGGAATATGATCATATTTTGTTAGCGAGAAGGGCACGAATCTCGTAAATATGTCAACCGTAAAGGTATTACGGCGGGGAAATGGTGGTGGGGGACTTTCTAAAGAGAGTCCCCCACCATGTTTAGGTGCAATCCTGCTGATGATCGTTTGTGCTAAGCGGGCTGGTATTAGTTTACCCAGGGCACCATACCGGCATTTTCTATGGAAGAAATGCGGTTAATTTTGCTCTTTCCATCTGCTGGAACTTTAATCTTCCAGTCACCTTTGTCCCAAGTTAAAGTCCAGGTGTCACCATATAGATGTGCTGAATCGATCGAAACGTTGAAAGCTACATTAACAATCACGTTATTTTCGTCTATAACATCAATGTTGTAGCCGACAATTTTTAAGTCAGTTGGCGTGACTTCCGGCTTTCTCTTGACTTGACCTAAAAGAATTTCCTGCCCCGCATCCTCATATGTTAGAGCTTTTGCCATCTCTAAGCGCTTTTTGCCGGAGCTTGCGATTAGCTGGAAGTTAGCGGCAGCCAGAATTGCACCCTCACTGCTATGGGCGTAGCAGGTGGGCACATCACCATCAGCACGCTTACCTGGGCCGGTCAGGTTGTTGTAGTAGTAATAAGTGCTATCAACAAACAGGCTGCTGCGCATGGCTGGCATGTTTACCTGACTCGTAGGCTTAAGTTCAGAGCCGGCCAGGCCACAGGTTGAACCCCAGGTGTTTACTTTCCTGTTGTTGCCTGAGGCCTGACTGCCTGCAGTTGAAGAAGTACTTCCAGGACTAGCATCGCTGCGCCCCGACTGGTTAGATCCTGCTTGGTTAGACCCTGTCTGGTTAGGTCCTGCCTGGCTGGAACCACTAGTGCTGGGAGTTGCAGCCCCAGAAGCAGCCTTAACGGCGTCGTCGTCAGTTAAAGCCCAAACTAAAGCTCCAACCAATACCAAAATAACTACCAGCGCACCAACCAGGGCCAAGCGCAGTTTTTTTGTTCTTCCATGCCTTATCACCAGTTAAAAAGCGCTTCAAAAGTAGCTACAGCAACTTAAAGACAAACGCTGTCAATGAACGGCGCAGCGTTCACCAGCTACCAAGCGCTTTTCCGTGTCGAGGATGTAGGCGCGCAAACACCACCCGTGAGCTGCGTACTCAGGGGTGGTGGCAGTGTTGCGCACCACTTACGGAAAGCAACTTAATGCCAAACATAAGTCATGCGCAAGGCCTCATTACATTTACATGCAGGCAAGGCGCTGCCGGGGTCATTGCGCCAGGTTGACCTGGGGGCCTGGCGCTATAGCCAAGCCCCCAGCGGGGTGGGAAGCTGCGTGAATGGCCCTAGTCAGAGTCCTCACTGTCCGTGTTGGTCAGCTTCTTGCGCCTGGCGATCCACTCTTCCATGAAGGTGGGGTTAGGCTTGGTGGAAGTGTAAGCCTCGTCGTCCTGTAAACCTGCCTTCTTGTTGATCTCCTGCAGCTGCTCGGTTAGGGCGCGAACATTGTTCATCTGCTTGGGGACAACAAAGTTAAACGGCTGCACCAGCTGCTTGTGTGAGCGGCTCAAAACCTGGTCAAACGCGTGCACCACCGGGTGGCCGTTAATGACCCCGGCGCGCACCTGCTCATTGTGGTCAACCTTCAAAGTGAAAGGTTGGGTCTGGCCATAGTGGGTGGCCAGCGTCGCCGCAGCGCTCAAGTTAGGTAGCCGGCTCAAAGAACCGCCCGGCCACACCCCCAAACGCTCATCAACCTCCGGGGCGTCACGAACCGAGGTCCTAAACGCAATTACTGAAGAGGCGTTGCCGCGCAAAGCCTCAAGCAAGCTCATAGACAGCTGCCCCATGTGCTGGTGCAGCAGCGTCAAAGCAATCCCAAACTTGCGTCCCTCCGCCAGCATCTGGCTAAGCAGGGATTCTTGAAAAAGGTGGGCTTCATCAACCACCACATGGAAAGGCAGGTAATCGTCCTGGCGGTTAGGTACTGCCAAGGCCAGCTTAGCCAGCCACAACATGCCCAGCATTTGTGCGGCGAAGCGACCAATCTTGGGTGAGGCCAAGTTCACCAACACAATCTTGTTGGAAGCCATAGCCTCGTTTAAATCCAGCGCGTCGGCGCCAGTTTCCAGAGCGGCGCGCAAAGCCTGCGAGTTTAGCATGCGCTCAAACTTAGAGCTCGCCCAGGCGATAAGCTCCGCGTAGTCGGAGGAGCGGTTAGTGACAATCTCAGTCATAACGCTGCGCGTCAGCTCGGGGCTCATGTTTGAGACGGCCCTGGCCAGATTCTCCAGAGCCTTCTTATCTAGCAGCAGCTCGGGGATTAGGGTAAGCGGCAAGTCAGGGCCATAGATGTGGTTTAGAAGCTCGGCTAGCTGGTGGATAATCCGCTCAAAACGCGGTCCCACAATACCCTGCCTGGTTGGGTCAAAAGTGAGATACATTATCTCAATGACTTTGCTACATGCCATATCAAAGTCGCCGCAGTGAAACAGGTTGATAGGTACCGGGTGGCTCAGATCCGCGTAGTCAATAAACAGACAGCGTTCCAAAGCCTCGGCGGGCAGTTCATCCGCGATACGCTGCACTAGCTGCCCGTGCGGGTCTAGCACAATGCCCCCGCGCCCCTGGGTCACTAGTGAATGCACCATGGCAGCAGCCAGAGTGGACTTGCCGGCACCCGAGGCGCCCACAACCTGCACGTGCTGCAAGGCGCCTTCTGAGTTCAGGTAGACGTCAGCGGCGTCCCCGGTAGTGGTGGTGGCCGTGCCCAGGCGCATCCCGCCTGCTTCCTCACGTACCTGTGTGTGGTCAGATAGGGGTACGACGGCGGGGTCCTGCTCCACTGCAGGCAGACCAATGATCTTGGCTTGCGTATCTGCTACAGGTAGGCGCGCAAATACTTTAACTAGCCCCTCCGGTTGGGCTGCTCCCACAAGTGCTTCCTGGCTGCACCATAGTTTTTCAGCTTCGGCGCGGTTGGTGATTTGTTCGTAGCGGATGCCTACTGCCCAGCTGCATAGTGCGATCCATAGCCGGGAGGGGAATCCTTGGGAGCCGTTTGCGCCCATAAAAACCCTTAGGCGCATGGGGGTGCCCAGGTAATTGCCGACGTCGCTGCCCGCCATTAGCTTTTCGGTGCTGGTGAAGGCCTCTTCAGCCATCTCGCATTCAATTTCCTCGGCCTTACCTAGCCGCACACGTAGGTGGCCACCCACTTCATTGAGGGTTTCCATAAGCATTTGCGAGTTTGAGCTGCGAGGCAAGGGCCAGGTGGGCTTACGCCGCCCGGGCAGCATAACCTCAGGCTTGGTGGGGCTGAGGATGTCTTCAACGTTTTCTAGGTGACCAGGTAGTGCGCCGAAAACCTCATACACCTGATCTGGGCAGGCAGGTTGATAGACCTCGATAGGTTCCCACACTTGGGCGCCGCGACAGGCCCACTCTAGGTCGCGGTCGAAACTGTCGTTAACCCCCACTGCTTCCAATATGACATTGACGCTTCCGTCGCTCTTACCGCTCCAATCGATGCAGATGCTAGCGTCTTGGGGCTGGGTCTTTAGTAGCTCCAGTAGGCGATTGGTACTTACTAGTGACGCCTCTTCTGAATTTAGCTTGCGCCACAGCTGGCGTAGTCGCCACGCCTTTTTTACCTTATGATGGCGCGACTCGCTAACAGGCTGATTTCCTGAACTTAGAGATTCTGCTCCCTTATTCATGTTCGCTCCAGACGGTAGAGACACTTGCGGTACTTGTTTACAGCTACATCTATGCCAAGTAGGGTTTGGGGGGCTGAAAATATGGGGGTAAAGAGGTAATATCTACTGGATTTCCCGAACGAAATCAGGATTTATTTAAGATATCCCTACCCATATTCCAGGCACAGCTAATAAGTGCGTGCCTTATAGCAGTCTTGGCGCTCTAAATAATTAGTCAACCAAAGGTGGTAGCCGCTTGTTCCGAGCCTGCAATCGCACCAGATGCTCCAAGGTGGAGCCATAAATTTTGTGCGGCTTCTACGAAAGTCATGCGCCTTGTCGAATAGGATACAAAACCGCCTGGACGCATATAGGTCTGATCACTGTGAGCGTAATGGTAAATTAGTGTGCATAGTTATACCTAATACGGGAGTGTTTTCTGTAAATAATGAGGATCAAGTAAACCGCAGCTAAAGCAGTTAACCACAGGGATAAATAAGCTTTGAAAAACGTGGAAAATTATGCGCGCGCAGACTTATGTTTACCTAAGTAAATGTCGTATGTGATATGACCACATGGGGTGTGAACTAAAAACGAAATACCAGGTAAATGGCGGTGCGCAAGCAAGCCTGCGGCCCCAAGGCATTAGCCTTGGGGCCGCGTTGGTTAGCGTTTACTAATTTCTATGGTGCGCGCCGCTTTGGGAGTCGGCGCCGGCTTAGCCAGGGGCACGTAAAGCGCGCAGGCCTACGCGCCGCTTTTGAGGCGCGCCGCGTGCGCTATTCGCCCAGGAAGGTGCGGCGCTGTGGGTCGGCCAGGTAGCGCTGAGCTAGCTCTAGACGCTGTCTGGCGCTAGGGGCTAGTGGTGAAGGTAGATCATCAACCTCAAACCAACCCATATCCACTGATTCATCATCATTGATATGGGCTCCGGCTGCTGCCTCGGCACTGACTGCATGGGCAATGAAGCACAGATTCATGTAGCTGGCCTGATCCCCGTTGGGGTAGGTGACCAGGTCAGAAGCATCAATCAAAAACACTTCATCAACTTCGATCTCCAGAGCAGCCTCCTCCAGCGCCTCGCGCTTAAGCGCGGCCACCGGCTGCTCACCCGGGTCAGGGATGCCACGGATCTCAGCCCACAAACCATTGTCTGCACGCTGGCCCAGCAGCACCCTGCCGGCGTCGTCGAAAATAACCGCGCACACGCCCGGCAGCCACAGGGGACGGTGGCCCACGCTGGAACGTAACTCAGTAATGAAATTGGGAACTGGCATTTGTAAACCTCTACCGGGGACGGCTCATAGCTACCTTGGCGGCAGCTATAGCTAGTGAATCATCCAACTCGGCCGGGTGCCAGGTCTGACCTGCGTGTTCAACCGCGCGGGCCAGCAGCCAATCAGCTAGGCGAGGGTTCTTAGGCAGCACACTGCCGTGCAGATAGGTGCCGATCACGTTATGGGCGCGCGCGCCCTCGGTGCCGTCAGCGCCGTTATTACCCCACTCGTCACTTACGCGCCCTAGCGGACGCGCCTGGCTACCCAAAGTGGTCAGGCCCGAATGGTTTTCGTAGCCCACCACCTTGCCGAAGTCATCAGTTTCAACAGTAAGATTGCCGATCAGGCGCTTAGGCCCACCCACGGTATGTGCATCAAGCACGTCAATGCCCGGGATAACCTCCCCGCCCACAGTGCGGAACTCATGCCCAAACAGCTGATACAAGCCGCAGATCACCAGCATGGGCACGCCGTCACTGGCCCAGGCGCGCAGCTGCGGGGCAACCTTTTGCAGGTCGTCCTGGATACGCTCTTGCGCTGAATCCTGGCCGCCGCCGCCAACCAAAATGTCTACCTGCTCAGGTAGCTGATCTCCGGGGTTGTGTGAAAGTAGCTCCACCTCATAACCGTGCCAGCCCAAACGCTTGGTTAGGGTCAGGGTGTTGCCGCGATCGCCATAAATACTCATATCGCGCGGGTAGAGCTGCAAAACTTTAATGGCGCTCATAGAACCTCCTCCACGTCGGTGTAACTTGCCAGCAGGGAACGCAGTTCCAACATGGCGGTATAGGTGCTCAAAATGCGGATAGGTCGGTGCTGCTCGCGTGAAAGCTTGACCAGCTGGGCTAGCGCCTGGCTGAGGTCTGCTTCAACCTTGCCGACGGCGACGTCGTCGTAGCTCAGTCGCAGGGCCATGTCCGTGGCCCGCACGCCGGTAACGATACTCACGCCCGCCTGCTTGAGGGGGGTGAAGTCCACGTCCCACAGCCAGGACATGTCGCGGCCGTCAGCGTACTGGTCGTTGATGGCGATCATGATCAGCGGGGGTTGCTGGGAGCGTACGGCGGCGGCGCTAAGTAGGCTCATGCGGAAGCCGGCCGGGTTTTTGACCAGGCCCAGCTCAACTTCTTGGCCGTCAATGCTCAGTAGCTCGCCACGCCCGAAAGCGGCGGTGACCTTAGCGGCGCTGGCAGCCAGGGCCTGCTCATCGGTGCGCTCGCCCAGTAGCTCCTTTACTAGGCCCATAGCGGCGGTGGCGTTGAGGATGTTGTGGGCGCCAGGAATGGCAAAGTCCACTTCATGACGGTGTCCGGCCAGGTCGATAACCGCGTGACGGCCCATCATTTCTTCCAGTGTGGCCACGATTTCTAGGGGCTGGGCAAGCTTTTCGGCTGGCTTGGCGGGGCTGTCGGCGGTGTCAGGCTCGCCTTGACCCGGCTCCTTGACGCTGTCTAGGGGCGCCTCAGTGGTCGGCTCGGCCTTAGTGTCCGCTTTGGCCTCGGCATCCTTTTTGGGCTGGCCTAGAGTGCAGCCGTCGAGAGAGTCGTGCAGCTCGTCGTCGGAAAGAAAAACGCTACGCAGCTGGGGGCTGACCGCAAAGCCTCGCACATCAGCGCGCAGGTCGGCACGGAAACTGGGGGCGGCCAGGCGCGGGTCGTCAGCATTCAGCACTACCGTGCCAGTGGTGGCGCGGGCAACCTTGTGTAGCAGGGAGGCGGTGTAGTCAATCTCCCCAAAGCGGTCTAGCTGGTCGCGCATGACGTTTAGTAGCAGGGTGGCGCGCGGCTTGACGGTGCGCACGAAATGGGTGGCGTGGGCTTCGTCCAGCTCCAGTACGGCGACGTCGGCGTCAAGGCGGCCATTTAACGGCATGGCCCCCAGTAGGGCGGCCACTACGCCACGAGTGAAGTTTGAGCCGGTGGGGTTGGTGAATACCTTCAGGCCCTGGCCGCGCAGTAACTCAACCACCATGCGTGTAGTGGTGGTTTTGCCATTAGTGCCGCTAACCAGCACCACCCCATAGGGCAGGGGAGCCAAGGCGCGAGCCATAAAATGCGGGTCTGCCTTCTCCATAACTAGGCCGGGGAAGGCGCTACCACCGCTGCCACGCAGGCGGGAGGCCGCCCGGGCACCATGCCCGAGCGCGAGGGTCAAAGTATTGCGAGACGCAAAAGTCATAGCCCAAATATAAAACGTCAGGGGAGCTGCCTGCTGGCAACTCCCCTGCGATAAGCGCGACTTTAGATCACTTGAGGTTCTTGAGTGCGTCGGCAGCCTTGTCGGTTAGGCCCTCAGCGGTCTCGATGGCAGAGTCGAACTTGCCACCGGCGGTGCCCTTAGCCTTGTCGGCTAGGTCGTGGGCGGTCTCAGCAACCTGGTCGGCGTCTACGTTCTTGGCGGCCTCCTTAGCCTTGTCGGCTAGTTCTTCGGCCTGCTTGGCGAAATCTGCGATACCCATGCGTTTCTCCTTACGTATAGGGAACTATCAGCAGCGAGTCTAGCCCTTAGTCCCAAATAGCCACACATCGAAGATAAGTGATTGGCGTCACCCAAGAAAAATAAACTTGAGTGGAATAGACTCAAGTCTGTGGAAGTTGTACTCACCGGAACGTGACGCCGTCGGTTCCACCAGCTCATACAGCTAAAAGTGAGACTGACCGCGTTGCTATAACTACTTAAATTCAAGGAGAACCGTGGACACCAACTACACAACCAAATCCCAAGAAGCCATATCGGGGGCTGTGCAGGCCGCCGCAGCTGCTGGCAACCCCCAGGTGGAGGCGCTCCACCTGCTTGGTGAGCTACTAAGCCAAGAGGGCGGCGTCGCCGTCGGGCTACTAAACGCACTAAGCCCGCAAACCCTAAAGAACGTAGGGGCCGCCACCCGCACTGGGCTAACCTCCCTGCCCTCCTCGGCAGGCAGCTCTGTAGTAGAGCCCAACCCCTCGCGCGGCTTCCTAGCCGCCCTGGAAAAGGCCGACAAACTCGCCAAAGAACTAACTGACGAGTACATCTCTACCGAGCACATACTGATCGCCATCGCTGAAGGCGACGACGCCGCTGCCCGCGCCCTGCGTGACGCCGGCGCCACCGCCCAGGCCCTACGCGAAATCCTGCCCACCGTGCGTGGCGGACAGCGCGTAACTAGCGCCAACCCTGAAGGCACCTTTGAAGCCCTGAAGAAATATGGCACTGACCTGACCGAGGCTGCCCGCGCCGGCAAACTAGACCCGGTAATCGGCCGCGATAGCGAAATCCGCCGCGTGGTGCAGGTGCTATCACGACGCACCAAGAACAACCCGGTGCTAATCGGTGAACCCGGCGTAGGTAAAACCGCCGTGGTAGAAGGCCTAGCCCAGCGTATTGTGGCCGGTGACGTGCCCGAATCTCTGCGCAACAAGCGCCTAATCGCCCTGGACCTATCCTCCATGGTGGCCGGGGCCAAGTACCGTGGCGAGTTCGAAGAGCGCCTCAAGGCCGTGCTCAACGAGATCAAGAACTCTGACGGCGAGGTAGTCACCTTCATCGACGAGCTACACACCATGGTGGGCGCAGGCGGTGGCTCCGAAGGGGCCATGGACGCCGGCAACATGCTCAAGCCCATGCTGGCGCGCGGTGAACTACGCATGGTGGGTGCCACCACGCTGGACGAATACCGCGAAAACATTGAGAAAGACCCGGCTCTAGAGCGCCGCTTCCAGCAGGTTTATGTGGGTGAGCCCTCCGTGGCTGACACCGTGGCCATCTTGCGTGGTATCGCCCCCAAGTACGAGGCACACCACCACGTGACCATCTCCGACGGCGCCCTGGTGGCTGCCGCCAGCCTGTCAGACCGCTACATCACCGGCCGCCAACTGCCCGACAAGGCCATTGACCTGGTTGATGAGGCTGCTTCCCGCCTGCGCATGGAGCTGGACTCCTCCCCGGTGGAAATTGACGAGCTGCGCCGTCGCGTAGACCGCCTAAAGATGGAAGAAGCCTACCTGGCTGATTCCAGCGCCAAGGAAGATGAGGCCGACGCCGGCGCGGCAGAGCGCCTGGCTGCCTTGCGTGCCCGCCTGGCTGACCTAAACGAAGAACTCAGCGCCCTAAACGCCCGCTGGGAAGCCCAGAAGGCTGGTCACAACCGCATCGGTGAGCTGCGCGCCCAGCTAGATGAACTGCGTACCCGCGCCGAACTGGCTGAACGTGAAGGTGACTTTGAGGCCGCCGGACGTATCCGCTACGGCGAAATGCCCAGCTTGCAGCGTCAAATCGCTGAGGCTGAAGCCAGTGAACAGAACCAGCCTGACGCTGGCGAGCCGATGATCGCTGAGAAGGTTGGCCCTGAGGAGATCGCTGAGGTTATCTCTTCTTGGACCGGCATTCCGGTAGGCAAGCTAATGCAGGGCGAAAGCGAAAAGCTGCTGCACATGGAAGAGCAGGTAGGCTCGCGCCTAATCGGCCAGAAGGACGCGGTTGCGGCTGTGGCCGACGCTGTGCGCCGCTCGCGCGCCGGGGTTTCTGACCCTGACCGCCCCACCGGTTCCTTCATGTTCCTAGGCCCCACCGGTGTAGGTAAGACCGAGCTGGCCAAGGCCCTGGCTGAGTTCCTCTTCGATGACGAGCACGCCATTGTGCGTATCGACATGAGCGAATACTCCGAGAAGCACTCGGTTTCGCGCCTAGTGGGTGCCCCTCCCGGGTACGTAGGCTACGAGGAGGGCGGTCAGCTGACCGAGGCGGTGCGTCGTCGCCCCTACTCTGTGGTGCTGCTAGATGAGGTGGAAAAGGCCCACCCTGAGGTCTTTGACATCTTGCTGCAGGTGCTCGACGACGGTCGCCTAACTGACGGCCAGGGACGCACGGTGGACTTCCGTAACGTCATCTTGATCCTGACCTCCAACCTGGGTAGCCAGTTCCTGGTAGACCCGGCGCTGAGCCAGGAGGAAAAGCGCGAGAGCGTTATGGCTACGGTGCGTGCCGCCTTCAAGCCTGAGTTCCTCAACCGTCTTGACGATGTGCTGATCTTTAATGCGCTGAGCAAGGATGAGTTGGGCCAGATTGTGGGCTTGCAGCTAAGCAAGATGAGCAAGCGCCTGTCTGACCGCCGCATCAGCCTGGATGTTACCGATGCCGCCCGCACTTGGCTGGCTGACGAGGGCTACGACCCGGCTTACGGGGCTCGCCCGCTGCGTCGCCTGGTGCAGCGTGAGATTGGTGACCGCTTGGCCCGCCTGATCTTGGCCGGCCAGGTTGCTGACGGCCAGCAGGTTACGGTTGACGTTGCCGACGACGGTCTGACGCTAATTCCCGGTGCGGCTGTGGCCGGTTCGGCTGCTAGCGCCGCCAGTGCGGAGTGACCTGCGCTTTTAACTAATTCGACGGTGCTGGGTGGGTTTAGACCCGCTCAGCACCGTTTTTAGTTAATTAGCCCACATATAAAGTGATTTGCGACTACGTGTAACTTGCTGGCCTGCAGAAACACTTTTGGCCTAAAAGAAAGTGCAAAAAATGAGGTTTAGGTACTGGAATTACTAGTAAAAACCAAGGTAATCTATCGCCGCACCGCCGCTACTGCGAGTGTTCCGTTATAGCTAGCTCATCACCCTGGCTATAGTGCGTGTTGCTCACTGGCGGCGGTGTTCCCATGTACAGGCGGCAATGAAGCTGTGGTACATGGACTACCCCAAGCTTTTCGGTTTGTGTGCAAAACAGTCTTTACGATAAACGAACAAATGCGCGCAGTAGGCGCTAGTTAAATTATTAGCTCAAACCAGATTTGTAACTGTTTGGTTGCAACTTATGCTGTTCGGTTCTGCTTAGACTTGACGCTTTTTGTTGCAAAAGGACAAAATTGGGTCAACCACGTCTAGGCAAAGGAGCCCTACACGATGAAGGTAAGACACCTCCACCGACGGTCCCTAGCATTGCTAGGGGTTGTCGCCCTATCCCTTCCAGGGGCAGCTGCTGGCGCAGTGACCCCGGAAACTTCTGGTGTCATTAGTGCTCCGGAGACCATTAGCGCCGGTAACTTGACCGCGACCGTATCCAACGCCTTCCCCCAGGTACTTGGCTACACCTTCGCGGGCAATAAAGTTGGCGGCCGCACCCAGGTCCTCGATTCAGTACTGATTGACAATCAGGCTTACACCGTCAAGTCGGTGCAGGCAGTTAAAGAATCCAACACCAAGGTGGCCTACACGGTTGACTTCAATGACACTGACGTCACCATGAAGGCCGAAATTGAAGTAAAGGAGATTACTTCAAAGGCCCAGGGCACAACTGGTGCCAAGCGTCCCACCCTAACCTTCCGTATCACTGAGCTCACCGGCGGCGCCCACACCGTCGAGATTCCCGGCCATGGCCTGGTATCGGTTAGCGCTAAAGACGGAGGCGCCTACGCTGCCGGTATCACCCTGGTTTCGCGTGGCGCTAGCGCTAAGAACAAATATGCTGGCGTGGCTGACACTATTGAGAGCCTAAGCGAGTCCACCCCGGTCAGCGACGCTGACGCCCCCAGTACCTACCTGATGGTTAACACCTCTAAGGTGGCCGTGGGTATGGAAACCAACGCCACCTATGACCGCCCCACCGGCTGGGAAGCTGACGACGGTTCGCGCTGGAAGCGCCGGGTAGTTGACCAAGATGGTTCCAAGACCCTGCTGGCCTCCAACGGCCAGTGGACCTACCGCTCAGCTGCGGCAACCGACGCCGTCGGCGATGAAGAGCGTCCCTACACCACTTTGGTGTTCACCGGTGACGCCAACTCCTCGGGCACGGTGAACTGGCAGGATGCCGCCGTCGCCTATGCGGACATCACCCCCTGGGTGGCCGGCGCAGCTGACAACCACAAGTGGGTAGTAACCCATATTCCCTTTGACTTCGGCTCGGCCGCCACGCACCCCTTCTTGCAGGTGGCCGACGACGTAAAGCGCGTCAACCTGGCTACCGACGGCCTAGGTCAGCGCGTGATGCTCAAAGGTTACGCCTCTGAAGGCCACGACTCTGGACACATGGACTACGCGGGCAACATCAACACCCGCGCCGGTGGTGACAAGGACTTTGCCACCCTGTTTAACACCACCGCCAACTCCAACGCGATTTACGGCGTCCACGTCAACACCACTGAGGCCTACCCCGAAGCCAACTCTTTCGGTTCCCTACCCTTCACTGGCGGGCGCGGCTGGAACTGGCTAAACCAGTCCTACTACGTTGATCAGCGTGCTGATCTAGGTAGCGGCGCGGTAATTAAGCGTTTCCAAGACCTGCGTAACCAGTTCCCGCTAGCCACCTACCCCAACTTCCGCTGGATCTACATTGACGTTTACTACGGTTCGGGCTGGCAAGCTGAGCGCCTGGGCCGCGAGCTAAACAAGATGGGTTGGGAAATGGGTTCAGAGTGGGCTGACCGCTTTGAGCGCTACTCCACCTGGTCACACTGGTCCAATGACGAAAACTACGGCGGCGCCACCAACAAGGGTTTGAACTCTGACGTGATCCGCTTTGTGGACAACTCCAACAAGGACAACTGGAACCCCAACGTAGTTTTGGGCTACCCCCAGATTGTTGAGTTTGAGGGCTGGACTGGCCACCAAGACCAGGGCGCCTTCTACCGCAACATTTGGGCTAACAACCTGCCGGTTAAGTTCCTACAGAACTCGCGCATTATGCGTCAGGAAAGCGCTAAGGGTGAAAACGGCAAGACCGTCTACACCTACACCTTCGCTAACGGCACTGTAGCCTCAGGTGCTACGGCGGTCACCAACCAGACTCCGGCCACCCAGGTTGCCGGGGCTATCAAGGCTGACATGTCCGCTAGCCGCCAGTTTGTTTACGACGGCGCCACCGTGCTTAAGGGCGACAGCTACCTGCTGCCCTGGATCGACAATGGCGCTAAGGGCGGCGCACCGCGTCTGTACTACTACAACCCCGCTGGTACCGCCACCACCTGGACCCTAACCAAGTCCTACCAGAACGTGGGCTCTTTGAGCGTCTACCGCCTCACCGACAAGGGTCGTGTAAAGGTAACTGACGTAAAGGTAGAGGGCGGCAAGGTAACCATCCCTGAGTCCGTATACGAGACCGTGCCGGCCGCTGAACGCGACCACACCGCCTTTGTGCTGGCTCCCGCCAAGGCCCCCGCAGCCGCCGCCACCCCCAAGTGGGGCGCTGGAACTGTGTTTGTGGACCCCGGCTTCAACTCCGGTAGCTTCAAGGGCTACCAGACCACCGGCCAGGTAACCGCCCCCCACGACGCTCACGGCGACCCGATCGCCCAGCTGGGTAAGGGCAACTCCTCCATTAGCCAGGAAATGACCCTCAATGCCGGCACCTACCAGGGCAGCGCTTGGGTACAGGTCAAGGACGGCAAGACTCGCCAGGTTAGCGTGTCTGCTTCAGGTGAAGGCGTCACCAGCGCCGCCAGCCAGCAGCGCAACGATGATCTGGGCGCCACCCGCGACAAGCCGGTCACCATCGCCTTTGAGGACTTTGAAAATGTCCCCGAAGGTTGGGGCCCCTTCGTTAAGGGCGACGCCGGCGAAATCACCGACCCGCGTACGGTACTGGCCTCCCTCAACGGCCCCTACACCCAAAAGGGCGGCACCCTACCGGACGGTTCCAAGAAGGCCACCGACGACGCCGTCGCCGGACACTGGTCCCTAAAGAGCCACGAAGAAAATGGGGGACTGGTCTACCGCACCGTGCCCCAGACCGTAAACTTCAAGGCCGGACACCGCTACCGCATTTCGTATGACTACGAAAACGCGCTCAGCGGCTCCTACTACTGGGTTACCGCCTATGACGCCCAGGGCGCCAACGGACTAAACGCTAACTACCTGTACTCCACGGTGATGCCGGTGGCCACCAGCCCCACTCACTATGTACAGGAACTTAACGTGGGTGGCTGTGGCTCCTACTGGGTGGGTCTGTACAACACCCAGGGCGGCCAGGACGGCAACGACTTTACGCTCGACAACTTCCGCGTAGAGGACCTGGGCGCCACCACGGATATGCCCGCGTGTGCCGCTGCCTCAATCGACACCAACGAGACGGCCATTGAAGGCTCCACCTTCCACATGACCAGCTCCCTGGTGAACAACGAACCCAGCGAAATCACCGATGTGACCAGCAAGCTGACCCTGCCTAGCGGCTGGAGCGCCACTGCTGACACCCCGGCCACCACCGCCAAGCTAGCCAAGGGCGCCACTTTCACCACCACCTGGACCGTCAAGGTTCCCCAGGGTGCGGGCGGCTCCACCGCTAACGTGGTACACACGGCCACCTACAAGATCGCTGGTAGCGCCCGCAGCGCTAGCGGTGACACTAACGTGGCGGTTTTGGGCTCGGTGAAACCTGACGCTGTCAACTACCTCTCTGACCTGCCTTTCAGCCCTAAGTACAACTCCAACGGTTGGGGGCCGGTTGAGCGTGACAGTGAGGTTGGTGAAAACCAAAAGGGTGACGGCGGCCCAATCGTGATGGGCGGCAAGCAGTACACCAAGGGTCTAGGTACCCACTCTCCTGCCGATGTGGGCTTCGAGCTCAGCGGTAAGTGCAAGGCTTTCAAGGCCACCGTGGGTGTGCAAGATGGCCAGAGCGGCTCGGTTACCTTCCGTGTGGTAGGCACCACCGACGGCACTAACTGGGTTGATGTGGTACCGCAGACCGGCGTGATCACCGGTAGCAACACTCCTCAGGAGGTTTCCGGCGACGTCACCGGCATGAAGCTGATTCGCTTGATTGTGGGCGACGGCGGCAACGGTAACGGCAATGACCACGCTAACTGGGCTGACGCTCGCGTTCTGTGTGGTAACGCCACCGACGGCGATACTCCCGCCCCGGCACCTGGCAACCCGGTTAAGGACTACAGCGGCGACCAGCAGCTGGTGTCCGCCCCGGCTGCTTACGCCAGCAACCCGGCCTCCAACATGTTTGATGGCAACGCTTCCACCTTCTACGACAAGGACTGGCAGCACCCGGTAGCTCACCCCAGCGACATTGACCTGGCCCTGTACCAGGGCGATGACCCCACCGCCGCCTCTGCGGTAAGCGTGGCTGGTCTGAAGATCAATAGCCGCGTTGACCAGGCCAACGGGCGTCCCGAACGCTACGAGGTCTATGTGGGTCAGGATGCTGCCAACATCAACCAGAAGGTAGCTGAAGGCACTTTGCAAAACACCGGCCAGGTGCAGCAGATTGTCTTTAACAGCCCGGTTAAGGCCAAGCTGATTCGTCTGCGCGTGCTGTCTAACTACAAGACCAAGGCTAACCAGCCCGATTACCTGCTCTCTATCGCTGAACTAGGGGTCCTGGTTCCCGATGGTGACGCAAGCGGTAATGCGGCCGACCAAAGCCAGGCTGGCACCCAGAGCCAGGGTACCGGTAAGGCTGCGGCTGAGGGTAAGGCCAGCTCCACCGACAAGGCTGCCGCTGGGGCCGCTAAGTCTGAGCCGGAGATTACCGTAAACACCAACGCTGAAGGCCTGGTGGGCCAGAACTACCTGGATGTTAAGACTGTCAATGACACCAACCCAGTTAAGAACCCCTCCACGGTTATTAACCACACTTGGGCTCTGAACTGGATGGCTGCTGACCAGAAGCACACTACTAACGCTTCTGCCAGCTATTTCCAGCGCGTTCCGGTCACCTTCAATGTGGCTAAGGATGGCACCAAGGTTAAGTTCACGGTTGCTGCCGGCGACGGCGACGCCCTGGTGCAGGTAGACAACCTACGCATGGTCAAGATCGTGCGCCCCACCAGCAATGACCTGATCGGTGTGGACTGCCTGGCCACTCCCACCCCCGAGGTGTGCACCACCAAGCGAGCTAACGACCGCATTGGGGTAACCACGGCAGTAAGCGCTGAGACTGTGACGCCCACTCCGACGCCGCAGCCCACCGCTCCGGTTTCGCCTACTGTGGCTCCCACTCAGGAACCTACCGCCAGCCCTGAGCCGACTGTGGCTCCCACTGGCTCCCCGGCTCCTACGGCTCAGCCCAGCCCGGCACCTACCGGTAGCGCTGTCCCCACGGTAGCTCCCACCGGCGCCCCGGCTCCGACCGGCAGTGCGGCCCCCACGGCTCAGCCCAGCCGTTCGGCCAGCTCCGCCCCGCTTCCGGGGCGCCCCGGTCAGCCCGGTAAGCCCAGCCACGGCGCAGCCCCGGCTAAGCCGGAAAAGCCCGGCGGTTTGGCCCGTACCGGTGTGGCCAGCGGAATGTTGGCTCTAAGTGCCCTGGCATTGGGCGGTGGTGGCATGTTGCTGCGCCGCAAGCGTCAGGACTGACGGGATCTATAACTGAATATCGACACAATTGAATACACAACTCAATAGGGGTGCCTGATTTCCCTCTCAAAACTAGGCACCCCACCCCGCCGGGGGCCGCTTAACAAATGCGTTAGCGGTCCCCGGCGGTTTCGGTAGTGGTTCTTGGGGTTGCGCTAGTGGTCCTCGCGCTTTGCTGTGGAGCTGCGCGTTTGTGAGGACTAAAAAGAATCGCTACACTTAGCGGGTAATGATAATCAATATCAACTAGAAAGACTGCCATGTTTGCGTGGTTGCAGGCCGCCGGGCCTTCTTCAGTTCCCACCCAGGGCGCTACCAACTCTTCCCCCTCTGTTATGCGTGTAGCTGCTGGTCGCGGGCGTTTTTCTGACTCCACCCCGCAGCGTCTTAATGACCCCTGGCTGCGGCGTATGGCCGCGCTGACCACTGTGGCGCTGTGCGGTTTTATGACGCCGCTAGCGGGCGCTTCTGTCACTAGCTCGGCAAGCGGTCCTGCTGGCGCTGCCCATGCTGCCCAGATTTCTGGCGCCGCTGCTAGCTTGGCCAGTAATGATGGCCAGTCCAAGCCGGTAAACCTTGAGGGTGGGGACTTAAGCATTTTCGACGCCGTCGCCACTGCCAATGGGGAAGTGGACTTGCAGCTGAAGGATGGCGCCACCGGAACTAGCCACAACCCGGCCCAAACCACTTTGAAGATCCCGGCCTCCACCTGGCAAAACATTTCTGACGACTATCCGGGCAGTCCGGGTGGCTATTTCGTCAGCCAAGGCGTCCAGGCTAACTCGCCACTGCAGCCGGCCAGCGCCGCCCCCAAGGGACGGTTGGGTTGGGACACCAGCCAGCTGGCCCAGGCAGGATTTAGCGCCGCCCACTTTGAAGTCAGCTACAGCGGCCCTGAGGGCGCTAGCGTGTCCCTGTTTGGCTTGGATGACAACGGTCAACTGGCCTCCTCACTGCTGGTTGATGGCAACTATGAGCTAAACCCGCTTGGCTCAGAAATTGCCCCGCAACAGTTAGCCGCCGCCTACCCCAACTGGGTGTTTTCTGCTGCCGGCGTCTACCAGCTGCAGGTGCGGGTGCTGGCTCAGCGCAGTGATGGCACGGTAATTGCTAGCCCGGTGCGTAGCTATCGTGTTGAGGTAGGCGACGTCGCCACTCAAGCCACCCCCACCCCGGCACCTACCCCGCAAAACCCTGATACCCAAAACCCGGGTGCCCAGCCCACAGCGGCCCCCAGTGCAGTGCCCTCGGCCGCTCCCAGCGTGGCCCCGCAGCCGGTGGCCAGCCCCTCGGCCCAGCCCAGTACTGCCCCCAGCGCTCAGCCTGGTGTTAGCGCCGCCCCCAGTGCTCCGGCTACCCCGGTGGCTAGCCCCAAGCCGAGCACCGGCAAGCCGGCCACCAGCCCCTCGCCGCGCTCAGCCATTGGCGGCGAGGTAAAGGCTAAGCCAAGCGCAGCTAACCCCGCCGGTAAGCAGCTTTTGGCCAGCTCGCGCAGCGCTAAGTCAGCTCAGGCCCCGCGCGCCGCAGCTCAGGGCCGCTCTGCCAGCCAGGTGCGCGCCGCCGTCGGGCAAAGCCGATCTGCCGTAACCACCCGGGCCGGCGCCCAAAGCTTTGTATCCCAGGCTCGCCCCGCCCAGAGTTTTGTGGCCCAGGCTCGCTCTGTCAGCCAGGGGGCAGCCGCCCAAACCAGCGCTCAAAAGGCTAAGGCTCAAAGCGCCGCTGCGGTGAAGGAAAACCCGGCTTCTTCGGCGGTTAGCGCCACCGCCACGCTGACTTTCGTGGTGGGCCCTGACGCCAACGGCAACGCCAATGAAGGGCACTTTGACTTAGGTCCGCGCATTGTGGACGGCAAGCTCAAGCTGCAGATGAAAGATGACCGCTCTCAGCCGGCCAGCTGGGTTGACCCGGCAACTTTGACCTTCTCGCTGGGAGACAAGGCCACTCTTAAAGCCCCCGACGCGCTTAACTTTGTGGCCACCCCGGGCCAGGATGTGTGGATGATTTCCTCCAGCCAAAGCGCGGGTGTGCCCTGGCTGGGTATGAACTCGCAGGCTGAAGAGATTGTCAGCAAAACCAGCGGCGAGGTTACCTTCACCCTGGTGAGTGTGGAGGGGCCCGGTAAGGTCTCAGTATTTACCTCCGGCGGCCTGGGTGGGGGTGTGGGTGAGCACCTGCTGCAAGAAGAGGGCAGCTCCTACACCCTGCCGGCTAACACTCACGCCCACCAGAACTGGGTGTTTACCGCCCCGGGCACCTACAAGCTGACCATTTCCGCCCAGGTCACCCCCAAGCAGGGTGAGCAGATCAGCGGTGAAGATGGCGGCTCTGGAGACGGCGCAGCGGCCAGTTCCGGTGCCGGCTCCAGTGAAGGTGGCAGCGCCAGTGGAGCTGCTGGTTCTGCGGCCTCAGGCTCTGCCAAGGCTGGCCAGGCGGCCGGCGCTAGCGGCGGTAAGTCTTTGGCTAAAACCGGTGCGGTTAGCGGCGCCTTGAATGTTGCTGGTGGTCTGATGTTGCTGGCGGTTGCGGTGCTGGTGGCACGCAGGCGGATGGCATGGGCCTAGTTAAGTCTGTAATTCAGGCTGCACTAGTTTTAACGTTAGTGGCGGGCTGCGCCGGTGTCGGCGTAGATCCCGCCCGCGACGGCCAGTTGCGGGTGGTCACCACCACCGGCATTCTGGCCGATCTAGTGCGTAATGTGGCGGGAGGCCGGGCTACGGTCTCCCAGCTAGTTCCCGACGGCGCCGATCCGCACTCCTATGAGCCCTCACTGCGGGCTATTCGGGATGTGGCCTATGCGGATTTGGCTTTTAGTAACTACCTGTTGCTGGAACAGCATTCGATTATTCGCGCCTTGGACGCGAACCTGCCCGCTAGTGCCCAGTCAGTGTCTATCGCCGAGGAGGCCGCCAAGCAGGGGGCCACGATTTTGCCGCTGGTTGAGGATAGGGCTTTGGATACCCTGTGGCTGGGGATGCGCGTGTCTGGTGACGGTAAACGTTATGGTGCTAACCGGGCCAGTGAGGTTGATTTGCAGGTGGTTTCGGTGCAGGGCCCGGGCCAAGCCAGCTCCTACCTGACCACCACTTTCGGCACCCCGGAGCTGGGGTTTTCCAGCCATGACGGGTTTGACGCGGCCAGCGACTATAAACATGACACTGTCAGCTTGCCAGCTGACGCTCACCAGCATATGAGTTGGGCTTTCACTAAGCCGGGAGTGTATCGGGTGCAGTTTAAGGCCCGCCTGCGCCCGGTTAAGGGTAAAAACGTGGAGTTTAAAACCGCCACGTTTACTTTCGCGGTGGGGGTCGACGCCGCCGCTGTAGCTAAGCGTGAAGGTCGGGTGGTTTTGGGTCCGGGCCACGGCGATGTGAGCGTGGATCTAGAAGCTGGTCGCATCACGCTGGTGGCCGACAAGCAGGCTAGCGGCCAGGCTTGGCCGTCAGCCGCTAAAACCGCGAGCGCCAACTCACCTAGCGCCGCGCCCAGCCCTGGTGGCTCTGCCAGCCCGACCCCCAGCGACGGCGCCAGTGCACCCAGCCAGAGCGACGTCGTCGTAGCTGGGGCGGCCCACGTACCAGGCCATGTAGCCCTAGACCCGCAGCGGGTAGTGGTGGATGTGCCCACGCGTACCCTAGCCCAAGTGCCTCAAGGCTACGGTTTTGTGGGCCGTGCGGGCACGCAAGCCTACATCCTGCCCCAGGCGGTGCTGGGCAAACACGTGCATGGGGAAATCGACCCGCACCTGTGGCATGACGTACACAACGCGGCCGCCTATGTGAAGGTAATCTGCGCCAAACTCAAGCAGGTTGACCCGGCCGGGGCGAGTGTCTATGAGGCTAACGCCGCCCGCTACCTAAACCAGCTGGCCCAGCTAGACACCCAGGTTAAAAGCACTCTGGACACTATTAGTGAAGCTAACCGCCAACTGGTAACCACCAATGACGCCTACGCTTACCTGGCTAATGCCTATGGGCTTAAAGTGGCTGGTTTCGTGGCTCCCAACCCGGCTAGTGAGCCCTCCTTGGCTGATCGGCGTAAACTCGCCGCCACCATTAAGGACCTACATATTAAAGCGGTGTTTTTAGAGCCAAATCTGGCCCGCACCCGCTCCACCTTGAAAGTGGTGGCCAGTGAAGCCGGGGTGAAAGTATGCCCGCTTTACGGCGATACCCTGGATAACCAGGCCCCCACCTATCAGGCGATGATGCGTTTTAATGCCAACTCCCTGGCACGCTGCCTAGGTGGCAGACCTATCGCAAACCAAGCGGCGTCGTCGGCAAAAACCCCGGGCACCTCAGCCACTCCCAGTGCGGCCGGCGCTACCACGGCCCCCACCAGCGGCGCCCCTGGCCGCGCAGCCACCCCCAGTGCTGACCCGGCCCTAGAGCAAAACGTGGCCGCAAACGAGCCCACCTCACAAACCCCAGCGGTAATCGAAGCTGGACACGTAGACCTAGGCCCGCGCCTAATCGGCGGCAAACTAACCGTGTCCCTACGAGATGATTCAGCAGCCTCACCCGTATGGCGCGACCCCAACAAAACCGTGCTGCGTGTACGCGATGGCGCCCTAATCCAAGTGCCGCAAGGCGAAGACTACAAATTCCTAGCCGACTCCAAGCGCGTCTATGTGCTACCTCAAACCCAAAAAACTCAGCTGGTTTGGCTGGGGTGGAACACCCAAGACCCAGCCGTAACCAAGCTGATCCAAGGCGGGGTAAACATGCGCATCGAGCAGGTTAAGGGCCCCGGCCGCAGCTGGCTGATTTTGCAAGAAGGCACCTTCGGTAAACCCAAAGTGCTGGCCGACTCTGCCGCCAGTGCCCAAGACATCTGGGTGGACACCAACACCCACGTGCACGCCAACTGGATTTTCTCCAAACCTGGCATTTACCTGGTCAAAGTCTCCTTCAAAGCTACCGGTGTGGACGGTAAAACCTACCAGGCCACCACCACCTTGCGCTTTGCGGTAGGCGACGCCACCAGCACCACCAACGCGCTAAAAGCACAGCCATCAGGAAAGTGACCATGCTAGAAGTAAACCAACTCAGCGTGCAGCTGGGCGGCCGCAGCGTGCTACAAGAGGTCAACTTGAAGCTAGACCAAGGTCAGTTCATGGGGCTGATCGGCCCCAATGGGGCCGGCAAAACCACGCTGCTGCGGGCCATCCTAGGGCTCGTGCCCAGCACCGGCACTATCACCTGGCAAGGCCAGCGCATTGACCGGCGCGCCATTGGGTATGTGCCTCAGCGTCACGCTTTCGCCTGGGATTTTCCCATTAATGTGCGTCAGGTGGTGTTAAGCGGGCTCACCGGCAGGCTCGGCTGGCTGCGTCGGCCCCGCCTAGAGCACCTAGAGGCTGCCGACTGTGCCCTAGAGCAGGTAAGCATGAGTGATTTGCGCTCGCGGCCGGTGGAGCAGCTTTCGGGTGGGCAGCGTCAGCGGGTGCTGGTGGCTCGGGCGTTGGCGTTAAAGCCGCAGTTGTTGCTGTTGGATGAGCCTTTTACGGGCTTGGATATGCCCACCCAGGAGCTGTTGACGGATCTGTTTAAAGAGCTGAGTCAGGCGGGTGTGGCCGTGCTTATGTCCACCCATGATCTGGTGGCGGCTCAGGCGCAGTGCGAGTATTTGTGTCTGCTTAACCGCACCGATTTGGCTTGCGCCCCGCCTAGCCAGCTTAAAGACAAAGACCTGTGGATGCGTACTTTCCAAGTGCGCGCCGATAACCCGCTGCTGCAAGCCCTAGGGATGAGTTAAGTTGTTAACCCCAATTGATTTTCTAAATGACCTACTAAACCCGCAGCTGGCCTTCCTGCCCAGGGCGTTGCTGATTGCTATCACTAGTGCCCTGGTTTGCGGAGTGGTGGGGGCCCACGTGGTGTTGCGTGGGATGGCTTTTATTGGCGACGCCGTCGCTCACTCTGTGTTTCCCGGCCTGGCGGTGGCCTTCGTTAGCGGCACTAACCTGGTGCTTGGGGGTGCGGTAGCCGGGATTCTGACGGCGGTAACCGTGGCGCTACTAGCCCAAAACCGCAGGCTTAAAGAAGACTCCATCATTGGGGTGCTGTTTGTGGGGGCATTTGCTTTAGGGGTGGTAATTATTTCGCGCGCCCCAGGCTATAGTGGCTCGCTGCAACAGTTCCTATTCGGCTCTATTACCGGCGTGCCGGCGCGTGAAGTGCCGGTGGCGCTGATCGGGGCGGCAGTGGTGATTGGGCTGATCGCGGCCCTAAATAAAGAGATTGTGGCGGTAAGCCTGGACCGTGAAACTGCCCGCGCGGCAGGGCTGCCGGTGTTGGCTTTAGATATTGCCCTGTATGTGTGCGTGAGCTTGGCGGTGGTGATTTCCGTGCAGACTATCGGCAATATTTTGGTGTTGGCGCTGCTGGTAATCCCGGCGGCCACAGCCCGCTTACTGACTGACCGCTTACTGACCATGATGATTATGGGCCCTCTGCTAGGGGCGTTAGGGAGCCTGCTGGGAGTGTATTTGAGCTGGTCAGCTGATTTGCCTACGGGCGCCACGATTGTGTTGGTGCTGGGCGTAATGTTTGCCCTGGCCTGGCTGTTAGCCCCCGGTCACGGCCTGCTCTACAAAACTGCCGCAGCCAGGCGGCGCGCGGCAGCCTGAGGCCTAGCCGCGCTCGCGGGGGCTTTGCGCCTCTACAAAACTGCCGCAGCCAGGCGGCAGGCGTTATCCACCCAGCGGCGGTGACGCGGCTCGCGCGCCCATTCCTGGCTGGTTAGCTCGTGGCTCAGGGAGCGATATTTGGCGTCATTAGCGCGCAGCTTGTCGTCAAGATCGCCCCCGAAACACAGCAGCATCAGCTCATAGTTGAGCATGAATGAGCGCGAATCCATATTGGAGGAGCCAATCACTCCCACTTCGTTATCCACGGTCATGTATTTGGAGTGCAAAACCGTGGGGGAGGGGTAGAGAAAGATACGCACCCCGGCAGTCAGTAGCGCCTCATAGTAAGAGCGTTGGGCGTGGCGCACCAGGAAATTGTCGCCACTGGCCCCCACAAACAGCTGCACATCCACACCCCGGTAAGCTGCGCTAGTCATGGCGGCCAGCAGCGACTCGTCGGGCACAAAATATGGGCTGGTGATGGTTACCCGCCGGCGTGCATTGTGGATCAGGGAAGTGAACATGCGCAGGTTTGGTTCAGTGGAGTAGCCCGGCCCTGAAGGGACGATCTGCATGGCGTTTACGACGCCGTCGGCCAAGTCTTTTTCCCACGCCGCCGAGGTGTTAACCAGCTCTGCAGCAAGTGCGCTCAGACCAGCGGTTTCTACCTGGGAGATATCCTCATCGCTTACGGCTTGGGAGCGGGCACCAACGAAAATTTTGCCGGTTTCGGCGTACCAGTCCATAGCGAATACACCCCCAAGCTCAGCCACGATAGCCCCGCCTAGCTGCACGGATAGGTCTTTCCACTCGCGTCCAGGGCCGCGCAGGTTGGTTTCGTAGAAGGGGTCAATGAGGTTGTGGGAGCCAACAAAGCCGACGCCGTCGTCGATTACCGCTAGCTTGCGGTGGTTACGCAGGTCTGGGCGCCCGCGCTGATCAGGCTTAAAACCTAGGGGCATCATCAGGTGCCAGTGGTAGCCGGCGGAGTTTAGCCGCTTCAGCAGCTTTTTCCAGGCTTTGTAGCGGCGTGAACCCAGGTGATCTAGCAGCAGTGCCACCCGCACCCCGCGTTTATGGGCGCGCTCTAGGGCCGTAAAAAGCGGCTCGGTGATGGGATCATCATGAACGATGTAGAACTCAATATTTACGCTGTGCTGGGCTGCATCAATGGCCTGCACCAGGGCCGCAATGAAGCTGCGGGTGTCGTCATAGATACCCTGGACTGTGCCCGGCATACAGGGCATTCCGGTTAGGTGGCGGTTCATGCGCACAATCCCCAACAGGCGCTCATCAGCTTTTATACCTGGAGGTACGTCTGGGAGGGCGGTGCTTAGGGCGGAGACAATGCTGGTTAGCTCGCTTTGGCGGCGGTAGCGTTTTCCCTGAATACGGGCACTTCCCAGCAGTAGATACATGGGTAGGCCCACCAGGGGCAGGAACAGGATGAGCAGCAGCCAGGCCGATGACGAGGCAGGGCGCCGATTTTCAGGCACCACCCCCATAGCCCCAATCTTAATGATGTACTCAATCACCACCCAGATTTCGGCGGCCATCTGCATATAACTCATTTAACAATTGTACTTGAGCCTGCTAAAGCAGCCTGTGGTCCAAGACTGGGCGCCAGCTGCGCAAGTTGTACGGAAGGATAAGCCGTGAGGTGCTGTAGACACTGTCAGCTGACGTAAGTAAACGTGTCAGGCGCGGGCGGCGTCGTCAGCAAAGCGGCAGAACGGCAGAGCGGCAGCTAACGCAATAGCGGGCGGCAGCTAGTGGGGGGAGCCGAACCAGACCTTCCAAAAACCGTAGAAGTTCAAGTTACCCCAGCTGGAGCAGTCATCCCCATCATTCTTAGCGGCCTCATTGGGCTGGTAGGGAGTGTAGTTATAGAGCGCGGCGGTGGCGGTGTTAGCTGGGGTGATGATGGAAGAACCGCAGCTAGCCTGGGGATTGTAGGCGATACGCACGGGTTTGCGGGCCTGCACCCGGTAGCTGGCGGGGTTAAGGCGGTATTTTTGCAGCTGGGCGGCGGCCTGATAGAGCTGGCTGACAAAGCCACGGTAGCGACTGTCGCAAGTCTGACCATCAGGGCAGCCATAGCCGGCAGCCCATTCATAGCGTGACGCAGTCAGTTTCTCGCCTGAAGCGGTCAGCAGCCCCTGCTCTTTTTGCAGCAGCACCAACAAAACCCGGGGGTTAATGTTGCAAGCCACCGAAACGCGGTAAATAACCTCACCAGCAGTTAGATTCTTGGCGGGATTCATCCCCAACGGGCAGGCCGTTGTGGGGTCAAAGCCTTTAGTGTCAAAGCGGGCCTTGCTGATGCAAGTAGTGCCGTCGGCGCTATTAACGCAGCCAGCATTGACTTTGTTAATGAAGTTATCGATGTCTTCGGCGTTCATATTGGGAGCGCCATAAAGCTTATTGTCAGAGATGATATTTGCGGCGTTAAAACCACTGTAATCAGGGGTTACCTTAACCGGGCCGGCTGGGGTGGGGCCATCATCAATCTGTGCGGGGGCGGTGAACTTAGGCAGGATCAGTGCCCCAGCTAGGGCAGATAGGGTCAGTAACGCAAAAATTGAGACCAGCCGGTAGCGCGAAATAAACCGCTCGGCACTGGCACTAGAGATGGCACGCTTGCCCTTGCCTCTAGTTGCGCTGCCGGCGGAGGTTACCGTTTTGGCTTTAGAATTAGATTTAGGTTCTGACACTAAGGGTTATTTTTCCACGAAATGGACAGTTAATGCATCTTGATCAGGTTTATGCTTTAGGCCGCGACCTGATGGACGCCAACGGCTTGCAAGGCTGGAGCCTGGGGTGGGATCGTGCCCGGCGTCGAGCTGGACAGTGCAACCACACAAACCGCTGTATCACTCTCTCACGTTACTTAATGCAACTCTATGACTTGCCTCGCGTGCGTGACACGATTTTGCATGAAGTAGCCCATGCCCTGGTTGGTCCAAGCCACGGTCACGATGAAGTTTGGCGTCGCAAAGCCCGAGAACTGGGCTGCTCAGCGCAGCGGCTGGTAGATAAGCGCGCCCCTAAAGTCCCCGGCGACTGGGTGGGCACCTGCCCGGCTGGTCACCGGGTTGAACGTATGCGCCGCCCTAGCCGCGTGCTGGCCTGTGGGGTGTGTGCAAACAGTTTCTCCCTGGCCAACCTGCTGCACTGGACCTACAAGGATACGCCTATGGAGCCAAGCCAGATTGGTGGCCCCTACTTGCGCTCTTACAACCAAGCCACGCTTTATCTTTCATAGATGATTCATAGGCTACGCTAACCACCACCATAAAAGCCCCTTTTAAAGTTTTAACCAGCAAGGCTGATGCAGATCAGCAAAGCAACTGGCCCACTAAGCCGCCGGCAGGTAGCCCCGGGGTAAGCCTCGGCAGCGCTCGCTGGCTAAGCCTCGGTGACGCCCACCGGCTAAGCCTCGGTGACGCCCACCGGCTAAGCCGCCGGCAGGGTGGGCCACGGAAAACTTTTAAGGGAGGAAACCATGAAGCTCATGAAAAAGGGCATCGCATTCGCAGCGGCGATAGCGATGGCGTCCATGCCGTTAGCAGGCGCCTTCGTGGGAGCCTCAACTGCTATGGCTGCGGAGGTGAATAAGGGCGCCTGACTGGTGTGAACACTCGATAATCTCTCTCCTTGTGAATAACTGACCCCCGGATTGGCTTTTTTGGGTTTCGCCAATACGGGGGCCAGTTGCATTTACAGACAAATACAGCAGGCAGGCAAAAATGCATACATGCATTTACAGGCAATTTCATCCCTTCCCTATAAAAAATTCATGGGGTTTTATAGGGAAGGGATGAAATGTCAGTATTTGTGTGCGCCGGCGTGGGCAAGGGACCGCCGGCGCCCAAAAAGGCGACGACGGCGCCCAGAAATCCTGGCCAGCCAAGCCTAGGGTGCAAGCCGGCATAACTGGCGGGTAGTGGCATCCAACCAGCGCGCCAGCCCATCTGGATGCTGGCCCTGGTCAGCCAGGCCTAGGCGGCAGTCCTGGCCGAAGGCACAGACTGCAAGCCCCGCCCAAAGGCGTAATCCTTGGTCCGGATAGACCGCCGGCGCGGAAGTGGACAGTCGTCTAGAGCGCCGGGGCGGAGGCCAGCAGCCGGCTGATGCGCTTGGCTGAAACCTTGTGCGCTGTCCCCAACTGCTGGGCAAACAGGCTCACGCGCAGCTCCCACACCATATTTTGGGCCTGGCGCAGCACCGCCGCGCGGGCGGGATTAGCCGGCAGCCCCTTAGCGTGCTCGACGGCGTCGCTCACCTGCCCCTCAATCTCGCGTACCTGGTAGGCCAGAGCTGCATCCTGGCTGGGCGAGGCTGCCGCCTTCTCCAAGCGATAAGCCAAAGACTTAAGGTAGCGCCCATAGTGGGCCAGCTGTGCCGGATCGGCGTCGGCGATAAAGCGCGGCGCAATCAGGGCAGCAGCCTGCTCGCGAATTTCCTGCAAAGTGTCGAGCAAAGCCAGCGAAGTATTACGCCCCACTGCCTTATCCAACTGGCCCTTAGCCTCCAAAGCAGCCTCTACCTGGGCGGCAATAGTTTCCACCTGGTCTTCCAGGCGGTCGCGCAGCCAAGCTACAAAAACCTCAAAATCTTTGCGGTCACGCAGCTGGGCCAGGTCATGGCCGGTTTCGCGGCTCCACTGCTGGGCTAGCAGGCGCCCGGCAGCCAAGCACAAATCAGACACCAGGGTGTCAGTGGATTTGTAGGGCGCAGACACCATGAATAGAGAGCGCTTAGCGTTCCAACGGCTGGTCACCCGCGCAGTTTCGAGCGGGGTGCGCGCCAAAGCTAACGCCAAAACTCCCTCAGCGTGCTGAGCTAGCTGAGAATTAACATCCGCTAATATCTTTAAATCAGCTTTAAATGCTTTAGATGTTGGTTGTGCAACTAAAGTGGGGTAACCGCGAACTAATAGCCCCGCCCGCCCGGCGGATTCTATTTGTTGCGGAATTACGCCTTGGGGAACTTCAGGCCAATCAACTAAATTAGTTTGCTCCTTTAATGGGCTAGTTAATGACTGTGAAGTAATAGTTGCAAAACTATTTGCGGCAGATTTATTGGCGCGGGCGCCGTTATGGGCGCCTGTGCTCCCGTTTGCGCCGGCGGCCCCATGGACCCCGTTATGGCTCTCGTGGGCTCCGTTTGCACGCTTAGATTTCGCCGATTTCTTGGACCGGGCCTCATCCATAGCCGCCGCCAGGGCGCCACGTACCGCCGAGCGCACCGCCGCCTCGCTTTGTTTGGCCAGCTGCCGCTGCAAAACGATCAGGTTGCGCCCGCGCCCTAGCTTGTTGCCGCGCGCGTCCAGCACGCTAAAGCCCATGCGCAGGTGTTCCGGCAGGTTTTCTTGCGCCTGGTCCCAGTCCTCGTCGGTAATTTCTACCTGGCGTAGCTGCTGTGCGGCCTGGGTGAAGGCCTGCTGGAAACTCACCGGGATCGGTTCGACGCCGCCGGGGGTGCCGACTGCGGGGGTGCCGACCGCGCCGCCGGGGTTACTGCCGCCGGGGGTATCGACCGCAGCGCCGGAGTTACTGCCGACGCCGCCGGGCTGGCTTGCTGTCGCGACGCCGTCGCTAGCCTCTCCCGCAGCCTGCGGGTAAAGCTGGCAGATCAGCTCCCAAATGCGCGTGCCGGTGTCGGGAGCCGGAACCAGCTGGCGACGCACCCGCTTAGGCAAGGCGCGGATAGTGGCCACACACAGCTGCGGGCGCATCCCGGGCACAAGCCAATCAAATCCCTCTGGGCGCAGGCGAGTGAGCACCTCAATGGGCACCTGTACGCTGACGCCGTCGTCGAGCCTGCCCGGCTCAAAAACGTACGTAAGCGCCAAGGTAAGGTCACCCTGATGCCAAGTGTCGGGGTAGCCGTCAAGGTTGTCACCTTCGGGAAGCAGCAGCTCACGGGTGAAATCCAGCAGCTTGGGGGTATCTTGACGCTGATGCTTCCACCAGTTGTCGAAAGCCGCCGCGCTGGTGATTTTCTCCGGCAGGCGCTCATCGTAGAAGTCAAAAAGAGCCTGGTCATCAGCCAAAATACCGTGAGTGCGTTGACGACGCTCCACCTCGGCAGTGTCTTCAAGCAGCTCACGGTTGCGCTCAACAAAAGCGTGGCGGGCGTGCCAGCCCCCTTCCACCAGCCCGGAGCGAATGAACATTTCCCGCGCAGCCTGCCGGGCGGCGTCGGTACCCACACTGGCTAGCGTGACCGGGCGGTCAGCCACCAAAGTTAGCCCGTAAAGTAGCACTCGCTGATGTACCATGGCCGCGCCCTTCTTGGTGGACCAGTAAGGCTCACCGTAAGTGACCTTGACCAGGTGTTTAGCGGCCTGCTCCACCCATTGAGGCTGGATGCGGGCCACGGTGCGGGCAAATAAGCGACTGGTTTCCACCAGCTCAGCGGCCATAACCCAGTCGTACTGCTTGCGACGCAGCCCACTACCAGGCCAAATAGTGAAGTGGGTGGCGCGCGCCCCGGCATATTCGCGCCGGCGCTCATCATAGTTACCCAGGTTGGAAAGCAGCCCCACCAGCAGGGATTGGTGGATCGCGTCGGCGTCAGGGGTGTCTGCGCTTTGCCCCAGGGCCACGACGGCGTCGGCTACGTCCGCATTAGCCATGCCGGCCGCGTGGGAGCCGGGAACTAGACGGTCACTAGCGGCGCGAATGGAGGCGCGGGTGGGCAGCTCAATGTTTTGGGCGTTAATGCCTAGCGGCCGCGCCAACTGGGCCAGCTGATTGTAGACGTCGCGCCATTCACGAATACGCAGGTAGTGCAGGTATTCGTGGCGGCACATGCGCCTAAACGCAGAGCCGGACAGATCGCGTGACTGGGTGCGCAGGTAACGCCAGAAGTTGAGGTAGGTAAGAAAATCGCTGGTGGGATCCGCTAAACGCCGATGCATGGCGTCTGCGGCTTCCTGCGCGTCAAGCGGGCGTTCACGCACGTCTTGGATTGAAAGCGCGGAGACAATCACCATCACTTCGCTGGCGCAGCCGCGTTTATTGGCTTCTAGCAACATGCGTCCCAGGCGCGGATCGATGGGTAGACGCGCCAGTTGGTGGCCGATCGCGGTCAGGCGCGGCTCATGCATGGATTTAGAGTTTGCGCTGATGGCGCCGATTTCGGTTAGTAGCGCCACGCCGTCGGCAATAGCGCGCCGGTCTGGCGGGTCAATGAAGGGAAAATCTGCCACATTGCCTAGGCGCAGCGCTGCCATCTGCAAAATTACGCTGGCCAGGGAGGTGCGCAGAATTTCGGGTTCCGTGTATGGTTCGCGCCCCTCATAGTCGGTTTGCGAGTACAGGCGGATTGCCACGCCGTCGGCCACGCGCCCGCAGCGGCCGCTACGCTGGTTGGCGCTGGCTTGGCTGATGGGCTCAATGGGTAGGCGCTGCACCTTGGTTTTGTTGGAATAACGCGAAATACGCGCCACGCCCGGGTCGATCACGTACCTGATGGAGGGCACGGTTAGTGAAGTTTCAGCCACGTTGGTGGCTAGCACGATGCGTCGCAGACGGTGTTTTTCAAATACGCGGTGCTGGGCGGCGGCGCTTAGGCGCGAATATAGGGGGATGATTTCAACGCTGCCGGGCAGGCGGGCGCTGGACTCGTTGGCGGCGTAGCGTGGGCCTAGGTGGTCGATAAGTGCGGCTTCGGTATCGCGAATGTCGCGTTCTCCCGCCAGGAACACCAAAATGTCGCCGGGGCCTAGGGCCATTAGTTCGTCGACGGCGTCGAGGATGCCCGTGACCTGGTCGCGCGGCTCGTCGGTGCTTGCGCTGGCAGCTGCTGAGTTTGTTTGGCTGCTAGCTGGCTCTGGCTCGACGCCGTCGAGGGGGCGGTAGCGGATTTCTACCGGATAGGTGCGCCCGGATACCTCAATAATTGGGGCGGGGCGGCCTTCAACCCCAAAGTGGGCGGCGAAACGTTCAGAGTCGATGGTGGCCGAGGTGATGATGACTTTTAAATCTGGGCGCTGGGGTAGTAGCCGCGCTAAATAACCCAAAATAAAGTCAATATTTAGGCTGCGCTCGTGTGCCTCGTCAATAATTAGAGTGTCATAGCGGCGCAATAGCGGGTCGTTTTGAATTTCGGCCAGCAAAATACCGTCGGTCATTAATTTGATAAGCGTATGTTCGCTAACTTCGTCAGTGAAACGAACCTGATAACCGACTATTGATTCTTTAGAAACTTTAGTGCCCAGCTCTTGGGCGATGCGTTCAGCTACTGAGCGCGCTGCGATACGCCGGGGCTGGGTGTGCCCAATCATGGCGTTGACGCCGCGACCTAAATCTAAACAGATTTTAGGGATCTGGGTGGTTTTACCGGAGCCGGTTTCACCTGCGACGATAACCACCTGGTTAGCCAAAATGGCGGCCGCGATCTCCTCCTGGCGGGCTGAGACTGGAAGCTGCGCCGGGTAGGTGATGGTGGGCACGGAAGTTGCGCGCTGGCTTAGCTGCTCGGGGGTGAAGGGGCGCGGCGCCGCCTGGTTTTTGTGTTGGCGCCGTCCGTGGTTGCGCTGGTGGCGGGCAGGACGACGGCGGGGCGCTGCGGCTGCGTTAGTTGCGTCTGGTTGGCTGGGCTGACTGGAGTGCTCGTTCATTACCCCTGCATTGTCTCGCACTTTGACCCAGCTGTGGAACCAGCTCGCTGCGTAAGATAAGCACAGCCTAGTGAACTAATTAATTGTACCTATAAATGTAAATTGTCGATTAAATATTGCAAAACTAGTTGTGGGCTTTAGATAGTAGAGGTATTCTGTAGTCACTCCAATGACGAGTGATGCAGTGCTGATCCACTGCTTGTTCCCAGACCTAGCCTTGCCAGGCCTATCCGCTCATTAACGTGAGCAATGCCCTTAACTGGGTTCCCT
>ERZ773213.144-NODE-144-length-45158-cov-41.064586_pt1 | contig 45158 bp, 61 predicted proteins | sample MGYA00580996_ERZ773213 | MGnify/ENA primary metagenome ERZ773213 (study PRJEB29015, sample SAMEA2738152) | human oral metagenome | biome: human oral; feature: human-associated habitat; material: saliva | place: China | collected 2197 ...
ACCCCCTACGCCGTGGTCACCAACTTCGTGCCCATGATTAAGCGCGAACTGCCGCTGAACCTGCTGCGTAAGTCTGCCTCGCACATCCTGGATGACTTCACCGTCTCCAAAAACTACATGTACGCCATCAAAATTTACGGCGAGTTCGAGTGGGTCCGCACCCGCACCGTGAAGAAGCAGGAAAAGCCCTACCCGAAGATGGTTGCCGCCACCGAGAACGAAGACATCGTCCAGTTCGATAACGTGACCGGCACGATCGTTGGCTTCCGCACCCCCATCTATGAGCAGGGCATTTCGGTGCCCGGCTGCCACGCCCACTTCATCGATGACGAGCGCACCCGCGGCGGCCACGTGGTCGACTTCAAGTTGCGCTCCGCAAAGGTCGAGATTTGCCCCGGTACCGGTCTGCAGCTGCACCTGCCGCTGACCCCCGAGTTCTCCTCCGCTAACCTCTCCCCCGAGGACCTGGCTGAGCAAATCTCCAAGGCTGAAAAGCACTAAACTTCTCGCCCGTTTGGGTATAACGACGAAGGAGCCGCCCTCTACGAATCTGTAGAGGGCGGCTCCTTCGTGTTAAGTAGCTACACACTATGCTGCGGGAAGCGCTTATGCCTCGGGCACGAACTCGCCGTGGCCGCGCTCGCGCAGGGCGGCACGCACCTTCTCAGCGGCCGCGTCCAGCTCTTCGGCGGTCGCGTCCTTCTTCGCGTTAGCGGGATCGTAATCAGCCATGCCGTCAGCCGGGAACAGGTGGATGTGGGTGTGCGGAACGTCGAAGCCCGCAATCATCAGAGCCACACGGTCCTTATCAAAGGCCTGGTCCAGGGCACCAGAAATCTTATGCGCCACAGCGAACAGGTGCGCTGCCAGCTCCTCGGGAAGGTCGGGCCAACGGTCGACCTCAGCGCGGGGAACGAGCAGCAGGTGACCTTCTGACAGGGGCATGATGTCCAGGAAGGCGACGCAGTGCTCGTCCTTCCAGACGAAGCGGCCGGGAATCTCACCCTCAATAATCTTGGTAAAAATCGTGCTCACAATATTCTCCTTCATGCGCCGTCATCGGCGCGGTTGAAGCTCAACGGTCAGGCTTATGCCTCAACCTCAATGCTCTCACCGGGGTTCAAGTGCTTCAGCTCCGTGCCGTACTTCGCGCCGAAGTTCGTCACCAGGCCCTCAATAATGCCGGTGCCGTTCTGGTTAATCATGCCGTTGTGAATCGGAATCACACGCTGAGCGCCGGTCGCAATCACAAAATCGATGACTTCCTGAACCTTCGACCAGGGGGCGTGAATCGGCACCAGAACGGTATTCGCACGCACGCGGTGAGGAACCACCAGCGAATCGCCCGGATGGTACACTGCACCGTTAATCAGGTAACCAACATTGGCGATGGTCTGGATCAGCGGGTGAATCAGAGCGTGCTGACCACCGTAGGTCTTCACCTCAAAACCGGGGATGCTGAACTCAGAATCAGAGGAAACAACGGTGACCTCGGCAGCGGGCACAGCCTCCTTAATGACCTGGGCAACAGCCTCGGGAGCCCAAATCTTCAACGGGGTCTGCGACTCGGCACGCTGAGCAATCAGCGGCAGCACCGACGGGCCATCAAAATGGTCCGGATGCGCGTGGGTCACGAACAGGTAATCGGCGCCTTCCAGCGCGGTGGCGTGTTCGCCTTCTGCGGCAAAGTTGCCGGGGTCAAGAACGAGGGTGCGCCCCTCATTCTCAAGGCGGATACATGAGTGGGTGTACTTCGTCATTTTCATAGTTTTAGTCTACCGTTAACCCTCATTCGTGCCTGTTGGTGACTTCAATTTTTGAGATAAAGCGCAAATCAACCACCTTTTGAACGCCTCTAGTGTAAAGTCGTAAGACAAGATCGACCACACAATGGGGCGGATTTCCGCCCCGAAAGGTTCAGCAATGGACACTCATATTCCCGTACGGAGAATTACGAAGCCCGCCGAAGCCCGAAATACCCGCCAGCGTCGCATCATCAAGGCGACCATGGAAGAGCTCGGCGATTTCATCTCAGCACAGGATCTGCACCTGATCCTCGCGAACCGCAAGGAACAGGTCTCTCTCGCAACCACCTACCGCGTGCTGCAGTCGCTGGCTAACGCCGGTGAGCTGGACTCGGTCAAGGGTATTGAGGGTGAGACTCTGTACCGCCATTGCCGGGTGAAAGATCACCACCACCACCTGCTCTGCCGCCGATGCGGCACCGCCATTGAGCTGGAAGCACCCGCCCTTGAGGATTGGGCACTGGCGATGGGCAAGCAGCACGGCTTCTCGGAGCTGGAGCACGTGGTTGAAGTGACCGGTTACTGCCCGGACTGCACTTTGGCACGTCGCGAGGAAGAATCGCAGGGCGGCACTGCACGCTAACATTGCAGGCTAAGCCGCAACCTCTAAGCCCCTCAATCTGAGGAGCTCTCCCCCACCGGGGAATCCCTTCTGCTCGAAGGATACGGCGCTTTCAAAGATTGGTGCTTTCAAAGATTTTTGACGCCGCAACAGCACGACACACAGGGCATCTAGACTGGACATATGGACAGGGCAACACAACCCCACACAGACTAAGCCCACGCCGCACCGGGACATCCCCCTTCACCGCGGCACCTATGCACGACAACGAAAGAGCCCCACCTCATTCCCGAGGTAGGGCTCTTTCTTATAGTTCCTACGCCTTCTCAGTCAGCTGGCGGCCCGACGCGCTATGGCGACGCTTCACGCCACCAATCACACGGCACACCACATAAATCAGGAAGGAAATGCTGGTCACGTAGGGGCTAATCGGCAACGAACCGGCAAGAGCCAGCAGAATACCGCCCACAATGGACGCCTCCGCGAACAGCACCGACAGGATCAGGGTGCGTACCGGAGAAGCCGTCACCTGCATCGCCGCAGCCGCCGGAGTAATCAGCAACGCCAGCACCAGCAGCGAACCGACCACCTGCACCGACAGCGCCACAGCAATACCCAGAATCACCATGAACACCAGGGATAGGAAGCGCATCGGCACGCCCTTAGCGCGCGCGACCTCCGGGTCCAGGGAGGCGAAACTCAATGGACGCCACACCATCACCAGCAGGGAGATAATAACCACCGCACCAATAATCATGGTGTGTAGCTGGTCGGCGTCCACAGACACAATCTGACCGGTCAGCAGACCGAACTTATTCGCGCTACGGCCCTGGTACAGGGAGAGGAAGAGAATACCCAAGCCCAAGCCGAACGGCATGAGTGCACCAATGACCGAGTTCGAGTTACTCGCCTTAGAGCCCAGAAAGGCAATCAGCAGAGCCGAGGCAATCGAACCGACCATGGAGCCGGTCACCACGTCATAGCCGAGCAAAAGGGCAAGGGCGGCACCCGCGAAAGACATTTCAGAGACGCCGTGCACCGCAAAGGCATGGTCGCGCATCATCACAAAAATACCGACGAAACCGCCGATAAGGCCCAGAACAGCGCCAGCAAAAATGGAGTTCTGCAGCATCTGCAGCAGCTCACCGTAGCGGTCAAAGACGAAGATGCGGGAGAGCAAATCATTCTGCGCGGCGGCAACCGGAGCCAGGGCGGGGAGGGAAGCAAGAATGGTCATCGAGTGGTTCCTCCCGGAAGGTGTAGGGTGCGCTGCGGTTCAGAAAGACCAGATTTCAGGTGGGAGCCGTGAATGTTCTGGTCGGTGCCTTCAATATGGCAGTGGTCGCTGGCGTGAGTCTCACCCACCACCACGTAACGGCCATTAGCCTTGAGCACGCTCACCGGGGTTCCGTACAGGGAGGTGAGAGTCTCACTGGTCATGACCTCTTCCACCGAGCCGACCGTGAAACGGCCATTCGCCAGGTAGAGAACGCGATCCACATGCTCAATGATGGGGTTGATTTCGTGGGTCACGAACACCACCGCCACGCCGCGTTCACGGTTAAACCGGTGAATCAGCTCAGCCACCGCGTACTGGTGGTTGAGATCCAGGGAGAGCAGCGCCTCGTCAGCCAGCAGAATCTTCGGGTCGTTCGCGAGCGCCTGAGCGATACGCAGACGCTGCTGCTCACCGCCGGAGAGCAGACCCACCGGCACGTTCGCGTACTCGGTCGCGCCGACGGCTTCGAGGAGCTCATCCACCTTGGCGCGGTATTTGCGGCCGTGCAGGCGGATGCCCCAGCGGTGCCCGTCCACGCCAAGTCCCACCAGGTCGCGGGCGCGCATCGGGGTGGAGGTGGGGATGGACTTCTGCTGCGGTACGTAGCCGACGCCGGCGTTGCCCAGGCGTGCGGGTTTGCCGAGCACGGAGATTTCGCCGGCGTTGAGTCCGGTCAGGCCGAGAACGACTTTGAGGAAGGTGGACTTGCCGGAGCCGTTGGGTCCGAGCACGGCGAAGTATTCGCCTGCGCCGATGTCGAGGGTTAGATCTTTCCAGAGGGTGCGGGCCCCGAAAGCGAGGCTACCCCCGCGAATGGAAATCGCGGGGGCGGCACCGTTATTGTTGTCAGTCACTTAGGAGAGCGCCTTTTCGAGGTTGCTGACGTTGGTCTTCATCCATGCCAGGTAGTTGGTGTTCTCCGGCAGGGTTTCGGTGAAGGATACGTAGTTCACCGAGGCGTCCTTAGCGGCCTGCAGCACCTCGTTGGTCTGGGAGGTGGAGGTCTGCTCGTTGTAGGCAAGCAGCTGGACCTTCTTCTCGGTGACCATGTCCTTGGTTTCCTTCAGGACGAGTGCGGGAACGTCGTTGCCGGCTTCGGCGGCCTCAGCGAATTCGCTGGGGGTTGCGTTCTCTGCGCCGGTGGAGGAAATCAGGTAGTCCGGCACGGGCTCGGTGGACAGGTACTTCTTGCCCTCACCGGGGATTGCCTTAGCCGCTGCGTTCAGTGCGTCCAGTTCCTTGGAGAAGGTGGATGCGTTGGTGCGGAACGCCTCAGCGTGTGCGGCGTTGATGCCTGCGAGCTCTTCAGCGATCTTCTGGGCGACCTTCTTCATGGTTTCGAAGTCGTACCAGAGGTGCTCATTGAACTCGTGTGCGTGGGCATGGTCGCCGCCGTCTTCGTGGTGTTCGCCGCCGCGGTGGTCCTCGACCAGGTGGGTGTATTCGGCGTCGGTGAGCTTGCCGCTGACCTTGACCGCGTTCACAATCTTCTGGGAGGTGTTGTCCTTGCCGGCGAGGTCTTCGAGGAACAGGTCGTAGCCTGCGCCGTTGATGACGATCAGGGATGCGTCCTTCGCCTTGAGGCGGTCGGCACTGGTGGCTTCGTAGGAGTGGGGGTCGGTGCTGGTGGAGGCGATGAGCGCGGTGACCTCAATGTAGTCGCCGCCGACCTGCTTGGCGATGTCTGCATAGACGTCGGTGGAGGCGACGACCTTCACCTTGCCGTTGTTGGAGCCAGCCGAGGAGGACGAACCGGAGCTGTTCTCGGTTGCGCAGCCTGCCAGCAGCAGGGAGGACGCGGCGAGTGAGCCCATTGCGGTGAGGAAGTGCTTGCGGGTAATCTTCGGGTGCGACATGAGGGCTCTCTTTCGGTTCGTTCTAGTCTGTAGGTTCCTTAACTACATCATGCGCACACCCGTATAAACAACTCTTTATAATCCAGCACCCAAAAATAAGACTGACATAAACAGGTATCTAACCGGCTAAATCACGGAAAAACACGAAGTCAAGCAAAAACCCACCCCAGACATATACCAGTAAGAAGCGCCGCCCATATCGGAGAAAACGGGTACTCAAAATAGGGAGTAAATAGTGACCTCACGCCACCAACCCCTCCAACGCCTCAGCAAACGCCGCAGAACTCGACCGCGCCACATACGCCGCCCGAGTCATAGCCTCCGACGCATGACCCAACTGCAACGAAGCCTCCGACAAACCCAACACCTGATCCAGATGCGTCGCCGTCGTCTTACGGAGCACATGCCACGTCACCCACTCCAACCCAGACCCAGCCAAAGCCTTCTTCAACTGAGCACGACTCGAGTTGTACTTCAGCGGCGCACCCCTGAACTCAAACACGAACACGGCACCCGCCGCGGCCTGCGTTCGCCGCCTCTGCAGCACCTTCAACACAAACACCGGCACCTGCAGGGTCCTTGATTGATGGGTCTTCGTGTCCGCCTGCCACCCGGCGCCATGAATCAGCGTGCCATTCACAGTCACAGTGCCAGCATCCAGATCAACGTCCTCCCAGCGCAGACCCGCTCCCTCGCCCCAGCGGCACCCTGTGCCCAGCAGAACATCCACCAGATCAGCCAAATCACCAGAGACCAGCGACCGGAGCTGCTGAACCTGCTCCAGGCTCAACGCCTGCACCGTCTTCTTCGTCCCCTTCACCGACCTCGTCGACAGCACAGGGTTATACGGCACCGCGCCTAGACGCACCGCCTCATCAAAAATCATGCGCAGCACCAGACGCCGATTATGACGCGCAGACGGGGCAGAAACAGACCCCAAATACGAATCCAACCCACCAGCCGTCGCCTCACGCAACTGCAACGACCCCAAATCACGACTCACCGCCGCCGCCAACAACCGATAGTTCCTCACCGTATTAGTCGACAGCGAAGCATCCAGACCGCCTAGCCAACGCTCCGCAGCCTCACTAATCGTCATGCTCGCGTTCACCGACTGACCAGCCGCCGGCAGACTCGACAGCTTCAGCTTCAGCTTAGTCTCAGCCGCCGCACGAGTCGCCGCCTGCGCCGTCACATCACGACGCACCCCACGCTCATCACGAAAATACGTGCGCGCACGCCACGTCTTCGCCCTCAACCGACGCACAGTAATCACACCATGCGACCCAATAGGCAACGGATCCCTCACCATCTTTCTCCTTTCCTCCCCTCCAACCACGCAGAGAGAATCCTCGGGGTAACATCCAAATCAGCCGCCGCAGCGTTCAAAGAATCAGGCGACACAGCCAACGCCGTCCGCACCGCAACAGGATCAAGCAACCAGCCAGCGGCGGTCAGGTCTGCCCTGCGCTCGCGTTTGCGCGCGGCAATATCGTCGATGGGGGCGTGAGTGTCGCCGTTGACGGCGTGTGCCAGCTCGTGCGCGATGACGCATCGGCGCTGGCGGTGTAGTAGCCCTGGGCTTGCGAGAATCGTCTTTGTTGCCTCGTCCCAGAGCGCTAGTGTGCCTGCAGGTAGGCAGGCGTCAATGATGCGGATGCCCAGCTCAGCGGCATGGGCATCTGGGTCATATGTATTTACAGAAGTCATGAGTGAATCGGTTTTTGGGGATAGAAGTTATACCAGGGCTAACTAAAGCCCCATCTTCTTCTTGTGGGCAGTAGATGCCTTCAAACAGACATCCGCGGGGTCTACTCTAAGCGCTTCGCAGATTTGGTCAAACTCATTGGTGTTGAGAGGCGACGCGTCTTGGTTAATAGTGATGCTCAAGCGAGCTTTGCTAATTCCCGTTAAATCTTCCAGCATGCGCAGAGTCATACGTTGTCGCATGATTTCGGCGCGCAACTCCGCGTTAATGAGTTGGCTAAAAAGATTCGCAGGGCCAGTGCTTCTACGGTTTCCTCGTTTTTCCTCTATCTGGGGCATAGCGGCTAGGGGGTTGGCTTGATTACGTCGAGTATGTCTACATCGAGTGCATTGCAGATGATGCTTAGGTCTCGCATTGTTAAAGACCCCTCAGACCGATAAACAGTTCTGCTGAGTTTGCTTTTTGAGATACCTGTCTTCTCTGCAAGGGTGAGAAGGTTTTCTCCTCGGATGTCCATCCAGCCCCTGATAGTTCGGTTAATTGCTTCACTAAATAGTGCTGACTCAGCCATATTTGGGGAGCCCATCACGCACTCCATCCCGAATCCTCGGTAACAATATCGTCTGCAGGATGTGCGGCTAGAGCATAGCCTGCCTGCCTTGCAGCTTCGGCACGCGCCAAAATCTGCGCAGCCAGTTCCTTATCAGACGCTGAAGAGGTTTCTGCCGCCAGTTCTTTCTGCAATGCCGCTTCTGCGCGGAAACATACCTCAGCAGGACTCAGATCAAGCGCCCTACAGATGAGTTCAAACTCGTTCGTATTGAGCGGGGACGAATCGAGGTTCAAAGTCAGGGAAAGGCGATTGCGGCTAACCCCTGACAATTCCTCTAGCGCCCGCAGAGTCAGCCGGCGGCGTGATTGCGCGGCGCGCAGTTCCTCGTTCAGCAGTTGGCTAAAGCGGTTTGCGGGGCCAGTACTACGGCGGCCTGCGGTGGTCTTACGTTCTTGCTTTTTCTTGACTGTTTCATTGAGCAGCCCTGTTTCAGGCTGAGAGGTGGAGCCCATTACGCATTCCATCCCGAATCCTCAGTCACGACATCGTCTGCAGGGTGCGCAGCGAGGCGGTAGCCGGCCTTGGTTGCTGCTTCAGCGCGGGCAAGAATCTGAGCCGCCAGCTGAGCGTCCGTGAGCGATGCAAGCTCTGCTTCTGCTGCTTCTTTCTTGCGGGCGGCTTCCGCACGAGTACATATTTCTGCGGGGCTCACTTCAAGAGCTTGGCAGATTAGCTCAAATTCGTTGGTGTTAAGAGGCGACATGTCCTGGTTGAGGGTATGACTTAGACGAGTGCGACTGACCCCAGTCATCTCTTCCAACATGCGCAAGCTTAGGCGTTGCCTCGCTACGATTGCTCGCAGCTCTTCATTAAGAAGCTGGCTGAAACGGCTGGCTGGGCCAGTACCTCGCCGATTTCCTGATTTTTTCTGAGTCTGTTTCATACAGACAGCATAGGGCAAAAACTTAAAAAAATCTAAAATTTCTAAAAAATTTTTGTTTTTGGCTTGACTTGTCACAAAATACAGACATATGATTGTTGCATCACCAAGAAAGGAGGGTGGCCATGAGCACCCGACAGATTGGCGAAATCCTAGCGGAAAATCTCTCGCTCGCACTCGCCAAGACCAAACTCACCCGAACAGAGGTGGCATCTAAAGCAGGTATTAGCCGCGCTCGCCTCTCCTCACTCGAAAATCACAACACTCCCATCCGAGCTACCGAGCTCTGGGAGATTGCCGCAATACTGGGCGTTGAGCCAGCCTGGTTCTACTCCGAGCACCTTTCAGAGCTAGCGGTCAATTAATTTTTTTACCCCCATGTCTGTAAATGCAGATATATGATCAGTTAGGTGACACAAAATGCTAACCATTCCACACGAGGGGCTGACCATCTGGTCCCCCGATGAACTCGCCGAGGCTCTCGGAGTTTCCGCCACGACCCTCGCCGATTGGCGAACGGCACGCACCGGCCCTGAGTTCATTCGAACCACCACGGGACAGCGCGGAGGCCGAGTCTACTACACCTCAACCACAGTCACCGCCTGGCTGAGCAAGCTACCCGTCACTCACACCAACAACTAAGGAACCGGCAATGACCATGAAAACCGCCAATGACATGGAACACGACCTAGCTACCAAATATGCACAGTGCATCTGGTGGGCCCGAATCCCCATCCTCAGCCGCCGCGACCCCCGCCTCAAGACACACCAAACCGCACCGGCGGCATGGTGCGAAGCCTGCGAGGAAGTCTACGCCGAGCTCCCCAACAACAAGAGCCCCTACATCGCCGCAGCCGAAGCCGCGCCCGCCCACATCAAAGACGCACACCCCGCGTACTGGGACGCGTTCACCGACCAGGCATACCTCGCAATCCGAGCCGCCCGCCTCTGGTGGGGGCGCAGGCGAAACCTCCCCGCAAGCGACGCGCTCCAGCTAGTCGAGAACCCTCTGGATAAGCACTGGATGAACATCCACATGCCCTGCCCCACCGGATGCGGCACCACACTCCACGAGCACTTCGCCACCGACCAGACCAAGGACGAAACCACGCTCACCTTCTCACAGGACGTCACCGACGCCTGCATCCTCCGCATGGCTGAACACCTCATGCGGCACAGCAGCGACAAGCTCAAGGCACTCTAACCACCCGGAAGGAAAAACACTAATGGAACCCGACCAGTTCAAACTCGTCTTCAACGCCGTCTGCTTCGGCGCCAGCGTGACCGCAGCTTTCACCTCCGGAATCTTCTGCTTCTTGGTGACTAAAGATTCCTGGGAAGAGAAGAAGGAAGAAAAGGAAAAAGAGCGCGAGCTATCGGCGAATCGGGACGGTGACTACCTCATCAACCCCACTGATTCGGAGCTCTAGGTTCGGCGGCAAAGGCATACCAGAAACACCAAACATGAAGACATGCAGAGACTCATCAGGGCGGAACACTCGCTGAATTTGGTCACAACGGAAGAATTCATGCAGATTCGCCACTTCAAGAACCTCAATGGATTCACCAGTGACGTTGTGCAACAGATAGGTGTCACCACTGTCCCAAGTCAGCTCAAATGCGGGCCTCCACAGGTGAGACTCAATCTTGGCCTGAGACTTGGACTGCTTCTGCTCTTCAGCAACGATTTGCTCCATCTGCCGGGCACGTTCCTCCGCAGCCTCAGCAGCACGAACCGCGGCATCACGCATCTCTAACGCCGCCTGATGCGCCTCCTCAGCCTTCTTCTTCGCCTTCTTCGAGCCAAGGGCCTGGTACCAGGAAACAGCCGCGAAAAAGGCAGAGATGAAAGCCGCAAGCAGTGAACCGCCAGAAAAAAGAGTTGAGAAATCCATACCAACAATCCTAACCACCCACCCCACACCAACTAGGAAGGACACACCATGACCAACCCCAAGACCAAGCGCGACCGCGCAGCAGGCCGCCACCACCGCCACACCGCAATCCAAACCATCGTCACCAACCACGAAACCCTCACCACCGACCTTGCAGAACTCGAAGGCACCGTCACTCAGCGACTGAAGGACATGCGAGACAACATCGGCTACAGCATGGGATGCATCGTCGAAACCGAACGCAAGGTAGCAGAGATTGAACCCGCGCTCGCACTCCTCCAAGAGTTCAGCCGGCAACAGTCAAGCATTAACGTCACCGCCGCCCGCGCTAATGAGCTGTCCTGCAAGACCCAGAAAGCACAGCAGGACGCAATCGCTCAGCTCAACCGCTACACCACGAAGCTTCACGTCAAGCAGACGAATCTGAAGCACGACCTCGCCATCACCCGCATAGACATTGCATACATGGAAAAGAAGTTCATCACCCTCGCCTGGATCAACCTCGGAATCTGGGTTGCCGCAGCACTCACCCTCTTCTTCTTCCTCCTCATCGTCTCGTAAGGAAACACCAGTGGAACGCACTATTCGAAACACCAAGCTCGTCATCTGGGTACTTGTCCTCGCAACCGCAACCATCGCCGGTATCGCGAGCGCTCAGGAAGATCTCGGGATCCGCGGCGTCTTGCTTGTCGCCTCGTTGATCCCTGCAGCACCGGCAATTCTGCTGGGTTCTTGGGTGAACGACATGAAGGAAAGGAATCGCGATGAGTACCTGTACTAGCTGCGGAGCACCTATCGAGGAGCGTACCCGTGGATGCAGGATTTGCTCCAACCGCCACAATGCGTGGCGGCGAGCCGGCGATAAGCGGGCGTTGCGTCCGCCGGATCCGGAAACCTGCCGTATGTGTGGCGGCCCGTGGCTGACGAGGAATCAGCGGTGCCGCAGTTGCGCTCACCGGCACGACTACTGGATCAGGATGGGGGACCCTCGAGGAATCCCCGGCCCGCGGAAAATCTGCAGCGGATGCGGAGGCGACATCAACACGTACACCGACGGGTGCAAGATATGCGCTCGAAGGAAACGTAAACGAGAGCTCCGAGCCGCCGAGGCACAGGAAACCCCCACCGCCAAACAGCCGGCTGCAGAGCTCATCTACCGCCCAGCACCCACCATCGACCCAGTCCCCGAAGAAACCCTCGACAGCCCCCGAGACATCTAGAACCTCCACAACCTCCAAGCCTGGCTGAGCGCCCGCCGCGCTCGCCTCACCAAGAAGCACTAACCACCCTTTAGGAGTCACCATGCGGCACATCATGCACACCGTCGAGCATGCCGCCCTCATCCAAGCCGCCGCCTACGGCAAACACCGCGCCGGCACCCTCTGCGGCAAGACCGTCGACATTGACCTGTCCGGATACTTCATCACCTACGACCGCACCCCGCAACGCACGCCGGCGAAACTGCCCGGCGTATGCGCCCCCTGCGACCTCTGCCGAATGGAGCTTGAACATGCTTGACGCAGATATCCTCGGCACCCTCGCAGAAGCCACCTGGCTCGACAAGGACACGAACTGCCGCATGAGCGAAACCCACCGCCGAGCCCTCTACTGGATCACCCTCCATTCAGACACCAACGGGCACAGCGACCTTTCCCCCGCCAGCCTCGCCCAACACCTGGGCATCTCCCAGCCCACCGCCAACAAACTCTGCAAAGAGCTGCGGGGCGCCGGGTTGGTCACCTTCCTCAAAATCGTCCCCTCCGCATCCGCGTGGCGGTGCGAACTCAACATCGAACGAATTGGAGCGCTGACATGAGCTACGGGCACCTCATCGCCGCGTGGAACGTCACCGGACTCACCCCGCGTGAAAAGGTGGTGCTGCTGGCGCTCGCCGATTGCATGAACGCTACGACGGGTATGTGCTTTCCGTCAGCGCAACGAATCAGCGAAATGACGGGGCTTCATCACCGGAGCGTATGGACGGTGCTAGGGCTCCTTGAGGAGAAGGGAGTAATCACACGGATTAACCGGGAACTCGAGGGTGGAGGGCAGGGTTCAAATCGGTACCTTCTCCACTTGTCTGAGCCTGTCCCGCCGCCGACTTCGCTCCCCATGACGGAGCCTGCACCCTCTATGAAGAAATCTTCACAGCCCTATGAAGAAATCTTCATACCCCCTATGAAGAAATCTTCACAGCCCCCATGTAGAAATCTTCATACCCCCTATGAAGAAATCTTCACACTAACAATAGAAGAGAACCAAGGAAGAGAACCAAGGGAAGAGAACACTCATGCTCAGCTCTTCGAGCTGACCGAGACAGACCCCGCCCCCAAGCCTGCCAAAGCCAAAAAGCCGGCACTTGGCGAATACACCGAAGCCTTCGAAGACTTCTGGAAAATCTACCCCTCCAACAGGGGAAAAGCCGCAGCGTTCAAAGCCTGGGGAAAAGCGAAGAAACGCGGAGCCACGGAAGAGCAACTCAAGACAGCCGCCGCCGGCTACCGCGGATACGTCACCCGCCTTGGCCGCGCAGAGGAGCACATCAAGCACGCCTCCTCATGGCTCAACCAAGACGACTGGCTCGACGAACCCGACTCCTACCGCACCAAACCCGCCGCAGGCAGCTTCGCCCGCCGCGCCGCCGGCACCGTCAACGCCCTCAACCCAAACACCCCGCCGGCTACCCAGATACCCACCGCCAACTACTACGCCCTCACCTAGGAGCACCCCATGACACTCGACGAGTTCCGACAATTCTGGCTACTACTCATCGCAACAGACACCCGCGTCGAGTCCCTCGACCCCATGCAGGAAGCCGCCGCAGGCATCTTCGTCGGAGAAATCCCCGCAGAACGCAGCACCGACCTCATCAAAGAGCTCTACGCCGTCACTCTCTACGGGTCTCCACAAATCCCCGACATTGCCAAAGCTTGGGAGCGCCTCAAGGAAAAGGACGCCGCGCTCGCCCACAAGAAGCGCACCCTGACTCGCCTCATGGCACTCATCAACGAAGAGAAAGAGGACGTCTACAGCGAGGCTGACTGGGTCAACATCACCGCCCTCATCAACCGCTACAACCGAGTCCTCGCAGGAATCGACCCGCACCACCGAGGAACCGCGCAACCCCTGCCCCCATACCCCCGCCCGCAGCTGAAGGCACTCACCAACGCCAACGCCGCAAACGTCCACGCAATCGCAAACACCATCGGAAAGGACCTCACCCATGTCTAACGAACTGACCATCGTCGGCAACGTCGGCGAAACCATCGAACTGCACAACCTGCCCGGCGGCGGCACCGTCTGCAACTTCTCCGTCGCAGACAACCGCGTCCGCCAACTTGAAGACGGCTCCTACAAGACCATCAACACCACCTGGCGCCGCGTCGCCGCCTACAAGAACGCCGAAGCTGTAGCCGAAAAACTCACCAAGGGAGCACGAGTCATCATCCGAGGAATCGAAGAAATGCGAACCTACACCCGCACCGACGGCACCGAAGGCAACCAGCTCCGCTTCATCGCCACCGTCGTCGGCATCGTACCCACCAACCCCAAACCCATCGGCTCCCCCGCCGCCCGCCCGGCACCGCGCCCCGCAGTACCCACCCAGTACCCGCCCCACGGATACCAGGCACAGCCCACTAACGGATACCAGCAGCACCCCGCCCCGCAGGCACAGACTGCACAGCCGCCGGCACCGCGCTCGCCGCAGGGATACCAGCAGGCACCGGCATACCCCGCCCCGTACACCACCGACCAGCCCCCGTTCTAAACACCCAACACTTTAGGAGTCACCATGACCAGCGGATTCCACCTCGCAGCCACACAAATCTGCAACGCCTTGCGCATATCCCACATCAATTTCGAGAACCTCTCCCAGCCAACGGAGATGTTTTGCAACGACTGCCAGAAAAACTACATGCGCATCACAGCGAAACCACTCCAGGAGATGTCCGCGTCGCCACGCTCGAACACTACCAGCGGGAGCACCTCACAATGTGGCGCACCCTCGTAGATGCAGGCGACGCTTGCCTCGAAGCCGCAAATGCCGCGTGGAACGCCGGCGAGAACTTCCTTGGCGTAGAAATACTTTTCGACGGCTCCGACAACCTCCGGAACCTCTTCATCGTCTGCCCCGTCGACGGATGCGGCAAGAGTTTCAACCACAAAATCCCACCGCACTCACAGCTCGACACTGGTCCACTCGACATCAGTCACGAACTGCAGCACTACTTCATCAGCATGCTTGCCAAACACTACATGGCAACCCACAGCATCACCGACCTACCCATCCCCAACACTCACTAAGGAGAAACACCATGACCACCGCCGACCAGCCCACCAGCTACGCCGACATCAAGCGCCTCGCAGGAGAAGCCCTCGCCCAGGCCGTCACCGAAGTCAAAAACAGCCCCACCCTGTCAGCACGCCTCACCACCCTCGAAACTGCGTACGACACTTCAACCGAAGCCACCGCCGCCCGCCTCAAGGAACACACCGAACAGCTCAATGACCACGCCGAGGCTCTCAAGGAAACCAACCGTCGCGCCAACTGGCAAGACCAACGCATCGCCGACCTCAGCGACAAGCTCCGCAGCACCCAGATCTGGCTCACCCTCTCATTCGCCCTAACCATCATCAGCAGCTTCTTCCGCTAAGGACAAACCAATGACCGAACACTCAGAGCCACTAACCTTCTTCGTCAGAGGAACCCCAATCCCCCAAGGCTCCAAAACAGCAATCAGACACGGCACCCGCGCCAGGCTCATCGAAGCCAACAAAAAACTCAAACCCTGGCGCAACACCCTGCAAACCGCGCTCGCCGCCCAAGCTGCAGGCCGCCGCATCGAAGGCCCATTCACCATCTACCTCGATTTCAGGTTCTCCCCGCCCCAACGCCCCCGATACCGAGACGCCAACGGCAAAGGTATCCACGCCGTCAAACCCGACGCCGACAAACTCACACGAGCCGTACTCGACTCCCTCACCGCCGCCGACATCATCGACGACGACGCACGATGCACCACCATCATCGCCACCAAGAACTACACCGACAAGCTCCACCCCAACCCTGGCGTCCGAATCATCATCACCCCCCTCAACGACTAAGGAGAAACACCATGAACACCACCACCTACCTCCCCGGCACCACCACCCACAACGGCTACACCATCCGCTTCGCCGTCCAGCACGACGCGCTCCACAACCCCACCCGCGTCTGGTGGTGCATCCTCGACATCGCCCGCGCCGCAGGCTACCGAGGCAACTCCCTCCAATCCCAAATCCCCGACAACAACCGAATCGAATACGCCTCCAACGGCAAAAACAAACTCCTCTACGCCCCCACCAACGCGCTCGCCCGACGCATAAAGTACGCACGCCTCAAGCACAACAAAACCGAACGCCTCGCCACCGCCGCCTGGATCAAGCAACACGAACACGAACTCCTCGCCGGCCCCGTCCCCACCACCTACCAGCCCCGCCCCGCAGGCACAGCCGGCGGTCCTGCGCTCGCCGCAGCGCCCGCGCTCGCCGCTTCTGCAAACACCGTCCCCGGCATCGACGACCTCCTCACCCCCACCCGAAAGGACATCAACACCAACCTCGCCGACCAAGCCCGCTACGTCACCTCACACGTACACACCCTCTGCGAAGGCATCATCGCAAACCCCGCAGCCGACGAAAACACCGTCAAACACGCACTCGACCTCGAACGCCTCGCACGATACCTCGAATGGAAAACCGAAACCCTCACCAAGGAAGGAACCGAACAATGCTAGAACGCCTCGCCATCTACACCAACAACGCACCCGACCACCCCATCATGTGCGCCACCATCGACTACGACCCCAACACCCCAGGAGACCGCCGCCACGAAATCGAACGCCTCTTCCACTCCCTCCTCCCCACCAACTGGGCACACTACAACCTCCAATACAAAGCCAGCCAGCTAACCACCCCCAACCCCACCCTCCCCAACTACACCTACAAAACCATCAAAAACTAACACCCAACACACCACGGCGCGGCGGCCACACCAGCCGCCGCGCCACCCAACAAACGCACAGGAGCAACCCATGCACCCCACCCCAACACTCGAAAGCATGATCACCGCCCTCTGCGCCGGCACCCCCCGCATCCGCAAACTCGACGACGGCACCCCCACCGTCATCCAAGAAATGCCACTCCTAGACCAACTCCGCATCGCCATCACCGACAGAAACGGAACAGGCCGCAGCGGCAAAAACAAAAACACCGGCGCAATCTGCAACCTCGACGCAATCGAACTTGAACACGACATCCGCAACCGCACCACACCACACACCACCACCCCCAACCCAACCCTCAAACAAGCCGTCCGAGAATGGGCAACCAACGAAAACCGAACCGTCGCCACCATCTACGCCACAGAATGGACACGACGCATCCGAACCCTCAACCACACCACCGTCCACCTCCACAACACCCCCTGCCCCCGATGCAAGAAAGCAACCCACACTCGACAACTCGACGACGGCACCACCAAAGTAGACGACGCGCTCGCTATCATCGTCCGCCCAGAGGAACAGCCCTCAACCCGAGTCATGACATGCTGCGGCGCCTGCGGCTGGACTGAGACAGGGTATGAAGCAATCAAGCGCCTCGCCCACTTGCAAGCTACGGAAATTTTCGTAAAATAAAAGTTATCGGGCACAGCTGTGCCCAAAGCCCCCGGTAACCGTCAGGTGCCGGGGGCTTTGCTGTCCCTGGCATTACCCCACTCGCACAGGAGATGACACATGGCTACGAACCTACGCAGTGGCAGAGACTACTGGCGACTCCGTCAGCGATTCTTTGAGCAGTGCGCCGCCGCCAGCACTCCGTGCTGGCTTTGTGGCCAGAGCATCGACTACTCACTGCCGTGGCGAGACGATGACGGGACCGTCAACGACGAGGCTTTCGAGCTTGACCATCTGCACCCCGTGTCTACCCACCCCGAGCTCGTCAAAGACCCCGCCAATTTCAGGGCATCCCACAGAGAGTGCAACCGAAACAGGGGTAACAAGAAAGCCATCAACAAGATTGGTATCCCGTCCCGCCGCTGGCACGTCTAGCCGTACAGGGTAGGGGCGGTCAGAAAATAAACCTCCCCTGCTGCGGAACATTCCTGGGGGCTCTCTTCCTCTCCCCCCGCCAAGATAACCGGGGGACGCGCGCGCGATTATAGCCCGTGTAAAAAGAAATGCGTTTATGTGTAAAGAAATGAGAGAAATTACATGCTCGATTTGGATGATGTAACCTCCCGCGTCTACCTTGCGCCGCTTGTCAAAGAAGCTATCGAAGAAGCAGAAGCTGCCGGCGTCATCAAGGACATGGACGTAGCCACAAGCGCCCTCGCAATCGAATACGCCCGCACGCTCGATGAGACTTGGGACGACTGCATCGAAAACGGAACCTGGGATGTCTGGCTCAAGTGCCTCAACATCGCCGGCCCCAACCTCAACCGCACCCTCACCGCACTCGGCCTAACCCCCGTCTCCCGCGGTGAAATGGCAACTAAGGACGAAAAGGTGGATGTCGTCGATGCAATCCTCAGCAAGAGAAAGCGCCCCGCTTAAAGGTTCCACCGTCCCTCGTCTCTGGACTCGCCCGTTGCGCAAGCTTACCCCCGAGACCAGTCTCGGTTTCGAAGCTATCGAATTTGCCGAGCGCGCGCTAGGACGCACTCTCCACCCGTGGCAGAAGTGGTTCCTCGTCCATTCAATGGAACTCTCGCCCGGTAGCTTCGTTTCCGATGATGTCCCGCAGTTCCGATTTGAGACCGTGCTCCTGCTCGTCGCCCGACAGAACGGCAAGAGCTACATCATGAGCACAAGGCTCTTATGGAGGATGGTCACCTGGGACGGTCCAGAAGAAGAACCGACTCTGGTTCTCGGCACAGCCCACAAGCTGTCTCTGGCAGAAGAAATTCTCGACCTCTCGCACACCGCGATGAAGAACTCGCCTATCCGTGCTCGCCTTGCAAAGAAGAGCGATACAAACGGAAATAAATTCATCAAGCTCACCAATGGCGCACGGTACCGATGCGAGGCCGCCAGCGATGACGGCGGCCGTGGACTCACCGTCACCGACCTCGCCTTCGACGAGCTCCGCCAGCAACGCGAATGGTCAGCATGGTCAGCAATGACCAACACGACCAACGCGGTCGTTTCCGCACAGACAATCGCCGTCTCTAACGCCGGCGAGGCAAAATCGGAAGTGCTGCGGGGCCTCCGCGCAAAGGGCATCGAAGAAATACAGGCATGGGAGGCCGCGCAAGCGAAGGGCACGGACTATAGCCCGGCTGACCCGTCTCTCGCACTGTTCGAATACAGCGCTCCAGACGACTGTGACATCTTCGACCGAAAAGCTTGGGCAATGGCGAACCCTTCGCTCGGCTACCCGCACGGACCCAGCGAAGAAACCCTTGCCGCCCGTGCAGCCCTTGTCGGCAAGCCCGGCGAAGGCATGCCCGAGCACAAGTTCCGCACGGAGAACTTGTGCCAATGGGTGAACGTTGCAGAAGACTCCCTGTTCAAGGAAGAAGACCTTCTCGAGTGTCTTGATCCTGACAGTGAACCGGCACAGGATTCGCCTATTTATATTTCTGTCGATGTGGCAGAAGGCCGTAGGATGTCCACCATCTCTCTCGCCTCTTGGCGTGATGATGGGCTCCCTCATGTCGAGGTGATGGCTCAGCGCCCCAATACTGAGTGGATCCCCGCGTTCCTCGCTGAAAAGCTCACCTTCGAACCTGCAGCAGTCATCGTTCAGGGGCGGGGCGCTCCTGCGTCGTCGCTGATTGACTATATCGAGGCCGCAGGCACCCCCGTACTTAAATGTGAGGGAACCGCTCTCACTAATGCCTACGCGCAGTTCTATGACAGGGTGATTAACCATTCGGTTCGGTGGCGAGACCAGCCAGCGCTCACTCTCGCTCTGGCTGAAATCCAGGTCAAGAGCATGGGTGACACATTCGTGTTCAATCGTGTGAAATCCCCTGTGGATATCGCCCCGGCATGTGCCGCAGCTTTCGCGCTCTGGGGGCTGACATCTCAGAAAGCAACCGAAAAGAAGACCAGCGCATACGCCGGCGACTACGAAGACTGGTATACAGCAGATCAAATTGAGGACGGAGGTAAATGGTGGTAGCACAGAGTATCGGCCAGATTATCACTGAGGCCATCATCAACCGCCTCCCCAGGACTGCAGGCACGTTCCAAGGCCGCCACGTAGACATCTTCGTCAACAATGCTGAAGGGACCGACGGGTCAAACCCCGCCAACGCAACGCTGGCCGCTCTCTACCGCTACCAGCCCTACGTGAGGGCCGCGGTCGATTGGTACGCCCGCCACGTCGCCCAAATGGCTATCCACACCTTCGTTCGCGATGGGGAACATCGAGAGAGGAACACCGACAACCTCGCGCATGAGCTCCTGTCCGGACAGCCTAACCCGTGGATGACCGGGTTCGAGCTCATCTACGACCTCGTGGCGAATCTGACTCTGTACAACCGTGCTCACTGGTTCTTCCTGCCCGGCAGTGGCGGAACCCCAGAGATTCATCCCTTCCCCACTGCATGGGTAACCCCTGTATGGGACACCTGGGAGTCCATCTCTCACTACAAGGTTCAGCCGCCGGGCAAGAGCTCAGCAGTAGAGATACCCGCTGACAAATGCGTCACCTTCACCGGCTGGTCACCGACCCCCGGCAACTCATGGAGCGTCATCGACACCCTCCGCATGGTGCTCGAGGAAAACTACCACAGCCACCGGTACAGGATTCAGCTCTGGCGCCGCAGCGGACGAGCCGGCACGTACATCAGCCGCCCGACCTCTGCCCCAGAATGGGATAACAATGCGCGCAGGCGATTCTACGCAATGTTCGAGGACTTCACCGGAGATCACGGCGCTCGCGCAGGCTCAACTCCTCTGCTCGAAGACGGCATGGAAATCAAATCCACGACCTTCAAATCGGCAGACGAACAGTGGGCAGAATCAATCACCCTCAGCCTGCACACCGTGGCTCAGGTGTTCCAGATCCCCGCAGGGCTCCTCGGCGCAACCGACGGACTCAGCTACGCCAACATGCGAGAAATGAACCGAGCAATCTTCAGCGGCACGCTCGGTCCGCTCGTCCGCTCGATTGAAGACCGCCTAAACACCTTCGTCCTGCCGCAGCTCGGCATCGACCGGAAGAAGTACTTCGTCGAATTCAACGTCCAGGAAATGCTCCGCGGCTCCATCGAAGACCAGGCAAACATCTTCTCCACCTCAACCGGCGGCCCCTGGATGACCCGAAACGAAGCGCGACGGATCAACAACCTACCCCCCGTACCCGGCGGAGACGAACTCATCACCCCCCTCAACGTCATCGTTGGTGGACAAACCTCGCCGCAAGATGGAGGCTCCGCATACCAAGGCGGAGGAAAAGCCGCAGAGCTTATCCGAGACAATCTCGAACGCGCCGAGCGAATCCACCAGGCACGAGGTCAGACCCCCATCAGCCGCCTCGAGAAGGAGCTCGCTGACGACCTCAAAAAGCACTCAGCAGCACCAGACCCCGCCGGTACCGCCCGCAATATCTACCAACAGGTAGAGACCCGCGGCGCTCCTCCGTACACAGACATTCAGGAAGAGACCAATGACAATCCACTATAAGGACGCCGCCCCAGGCGCTGTCTCCATCATCGAGGAATCAGAAGAGCGCAAGGGTATCTTCACCGGCTACGCCGCGGTCTTCGGCAACATCGACTCCGTTGGAGACCGAGTCATGCCGGGTGCCTTCGCAGAAACCCTCGCCAACGACTACCGAGATGGCGGCGCAGGTATCCCCTGCTACTGGGGGCACCGCCTAGACGACCCAGAAATGGTCATCGGCGAAACCCTCGCCGCCGTCGAAGACGAACGAGGCCTCAAGGTCACCGTCCAGCTTGACCTCGAGAACCCCAAGGCTGCAAAAGCCTACGAGCTCATCCGCAGGAAGCTCGTCAACCAGATGTCATTCGCATACGTCATCGAAGACTGCACCGAAAACGCAGACGACAAATGCACCGACCTGACCAAGCTCCGACTCTTCGAGGTCTCCCTCGTCCAGATCGGAGCAAACACCGAAACCGAACTTACTGATGTCAAGGCGTTCAAAGCCGGCCGCAAGATTTCCTCCTCAAACCTGGAAACCCTCAAGCGCGCCCTAGAACTCATCGAATCAGTGATTGACGACGCCGAACCCGACGTCGAGAGTAGCGGCAAGGACCACCCAAAGCCCAATCCCGAGGAGCCGGAAACGGCCAAGGGAAAGGAGGCCCCGGCTGACACACCGCGCACGCTCACGGCAGAAGAGCTGGCAGAGTACAAAGCATATTTCGCATAGAAAGGAGCCAACATGGCATCCATCAACGATCAGCTCGCATCCGTCAAGGCAGAAGCAGAAGAACTGCTCGCCGCCGCCGCAAAGGGTGGAGCTGTAAACCGCGCCCGTCTCGAGGAACTCCGCCACGATATGGAGAACCTGAAGGCTGACCAGGACGCAGTCGCAGAAACTAACAAGCTGCTGAAGGCACTCGGCACCCCGCAGCCCGAGCCCGAACCCCAGCCCGCACCCACCGCAGAAAAGGGCGCCATCAGCTTCGGCCGAGAGGTCGCCACCGCACTCGCAAAGACCGGCGCTCTGAGCATGTTCAGCGCATCCCGCAAGGCAACCGCCGAGTTCATCAGCTCCAAGGCCGCCGGCGACGCAACCACTACCACCACTGCCGCCAACGGCACCGGCCTGCAGACCCTGCTGACCGACGTCGACAAGAATATTATCCCCGCATATGTAGAGGGCCCGACCATTGGCAAGTGGCTCTCCTCTGGCACCATCGACGGCAACTCGATTACGTTCTTCACCGCGAACGAATGGACTGCTGCGGCTGGCCGCCCCGCTGGCGCGGCAGAGAACACCAAGCGTGCAGGCGTTACCCCGCCGCCGCTGAACTCGGTCAACGTTTCTCTGAAGAACATTGCTGGCTGGCACATGATTACCCAGGAAATGGCAGAGGACCTGTCCTTCCTCGCAACCGAAATCAACACCAACCTGCTCCAGCAGCTGGTCCGTGTAGAAGAGGAACAGTTCCTTAGCGGTACCGGTACCGGCAATGACCTCACCGGCATCTTGACCACCGCTGGCATCCAGAGCGAGACCGCGGCGACTGCCGCCGACAACTTCGACGCAATCCTGCGTGCACAGACCAAGATGCTCAAGGCAACCGGTCTACGTGCAGACGGTCTGGTCATCCACCCCGACGACTACACCAAGCTTCGCCTGGTGAAGGACGGCAACGGCCAGTACCTGGGCGGCGGCGCTTTCACCGGCGCCTACGGCGTTGGCGGTGTGCTCGTGGACCCGCCGATCTGGGGTATCCCCGTCATCCAGACCAATGCAATCCCCGCGGGCACTGCCCTCATCGGTCACAGTTCCGCAGCAACTGCATACCGCAAGGGCGGCTTGCGCGTTGCGGCGTCCAACGACGTCAACGACGATTTCCTCCACCGTCGCTTCCGCGTGCTGGCTGAGGAACGTGTCGCCCTAGCTGTCAAGGCGCCGAAGGCATTCGTCAAGATCAGCTTGAAGTAAACCTCGTAGGAAGGGGAAGAAACATGCCACAGTACCCGTCTATCAGTACCCAGCCGGTATCTCCCCGAGAAGCCGCTGAGTCAGCAGTCCGCGCATATTGCGGCTGGCATGTCTCCCCCATCATCGAGGAGCCGCTAACGCTCGACGGAAACGGCACTAACCGCATTGCCCTCCCCTCAAATATGGTGCATGCCGTCAACGAGCTTCTCGTTGACGGCATGCCCGTTGAGGGTTTCACCTTCTCTCGAGACGGATGGATCCAGCTCCCCGCGGGGTGCCTAACCCCTCGCCGCCCTGGATGCATCACCGCCGTCATCACCCACGGCTGGGATTCTGTCCCAGACGTCCAGAAAGTCATCCAGGACTTCACCGCACGCGCAGCAATGGGTGCCCCCGGCTCTATCGCCTCCCAGCGTGCCGGCACGCAGTATGTCGCATATGCCACGCACAACGGCGAAGTCACAGGCGGCGGCCTGCTCTCTACAGAGAGGGCGCTGCTAGAGAAATACAAGCTGAGGCAGGTCCCCTGATGTTCGGCCTAGCATCATACTCAACCACTGCAACGCTTACCCGCCGAACAGGAACAGAATACGACTCCCGCGGTTTCAAAAAGCCAACAGAGAAACAAGAACAAATTACGGTCTTCCTCGACGCCCCCTCCACCGTAGAACCAACCAGTGTGGGCGCCTCCGAGACCGACATCTACACGCAGACTCTTTACGCGGCACCTGGAACATCAATCAATGCCAAGGACAAAATCACAATCAGCGGCACCACATACCAGGTGGTAGGAGTCTCCCCGCCAATAACCAACATCTTCACCGGCACAACGTTTTACACCGAGATCAAAATCCGGAGGATAACCACATGAGTGTAAAGAACAAGCTGACCATCAACAAAGAAGCAATCAAAGCTCTGCGTAAATCCCCTGCAGTAGTCGCAGACCTCGAACGGCGCGCCAAGAAAATTGCCTCTGCAGCCGGCGGCGAAGTAATCGGCTACAAGGTTACCCACCTCGCACTCGAAGACCCCCGCGGCGCAGTCTCCGTCATGGCCACCGGCCACGCCGCCCGCCACAACCGAAAACATAACTCTCTCGTGAGGAACCTCGATGCCGGCCGCTAATAACACCATCTGGGACTTCGAAGGACTCGTCACCACCACGTACATGTACCTCGTCTTGAGATATAACGACCTCCCCATCTACCGGGACGAACCCCCCGCAGACTGGGACGGACTTACCGGCTGCGTCATCATCAAGGACGGCGGTGGGAACCAGCTCACCACCGATCAGCTCCTCACCGGCCGCGTCACCCTCGATATCAGACACCCAGACCCCGCAATCGCAGAAACATCTGCCCGCGCAGTCTCAAATCTTATCCGTGAGTGGGACTACCTTCCCGACCCCGTCTGGGTTAAATCCGCAGGTTTCCCCACCTACGACCCAGTCGACGACCCCGCCACCCCGGCGTGGACCTTCACCGCAGAACTGACGGTGAAATCAACAACCACCCGCGCAACCAGCGCCAACTCATAAGGAGTAACCAATGGCAGAACCCGCATACTTGACCGAAACGTTTGTCCCGAAGCCCGAAAAGATTACCGGCGGCATTCTCTACGCGCCCGCCGGCACCGTAGTCCCCACCAACGCCAAGGACAAGCTCAACGTAGCATTCACCGAACTCGGCTACGTCTCCGCAGAAGGCGTGAAGATCGGCAAGGACTCATCTGACGACGGCGTAGACGCATGGGGCGGCGTCGAAATCCGAAAGATTCGCACCAAGTTCAGCGAATCTCTCTCCTTCAAGCTGTACTCAACCGTCTCCCCCGACGTGCTCAAGGCTGTCCTCGGCGCCGACAACGTCATCGTCAATGGCACCGACATCACCGTCAAGCACAACGCAGACATCGCACCCCTGCAGACATTCGTCATCAACACGATCGACCCTGCAACGAAGGTCCGTAAGCGCTACGTCATCCCTGAAGGCCAGATTCTCGTCACCGGCGATACCACCATCAACCACTCCGAGATGACCGCTCTCGAGGTCGAAGTCGGCGCAAAGGCAGATGCCACCGGCACCGGCATCTACGAGCTCATCGACGTTTCTGGCCTGAGCGCCCGCCCCGCCGCGGCAGCAGTAGTCCCTGGCGGCTAAACCTCTCACCATCTAAAGCACCTGCGCGCCGTGACCGTGACTCCCACGGCGCGCAGGCAAACCAAGGAGTCACACACAGTAAGTCATAAAAGGAGTCACACATGGCCACCAAGAAGAAGCATACCCGCAAGAGCGCAAAGCTATACCGCGCCGTCACCTTCGAAAGCTCCATCTACGACGGAGAATTCACCCTCCCCGACGTGAAGCAGGCCCCCAACAGCGTCATCGCCGCAATGGAACGCATGGATCTCGACGCCCTCGCCGAATGGTGCATCAGCGCAGGCGCATCCAAGGAAGACACCGAAATCTTCTGGGAAATGGACCTCGAAGAAACCCGAACCTTCATCGAAGAATGGTCCCACGGCACCGTGGGAAAATTCTAGCCGCCCTCGACCTTTACCGCCGTCACGAATCAGCGGTACGCGCTCGCCTGCTGGAGCTCAACCTCAACTGGGATTCCAGCAGGCGAGGCAAGAGCAACTGGGCGAACATTATCGCCGCGCTAGAGACTGCGCCGTGGGATTCTGCCATCCGCCAGGCCGAAATCCCTGACTCATGGCAATGGGGAAACCCGCTATACGAGCCTGTGCTCACGAGCATGGAGGCGCTCATAGCCGCCAACATCCAGCGAAGCGGCGATAAGACTGCGGCAAGACAGTTCAAACGAGTTCCCCGTCCTGGCGACCCCGCAGAGCAAAAGCTGGCGACCGCAGTAACCACCATCGACGAGCTCAACGCGCTTTTCGACAACTAAATAGGAGGGCATATGGCAGCCATCGAACTCGCTACCGGCTATATCACTCTGGCTGCTGAAACCCGTACCCTGACTCAGCAGATCGCTACTGCGTTCAAGGGCGCTGGAGACCACGGTGCCCGCGCGGGACGCGAAATCGGCTCGTCTATGGCGAAGGCTTTCAAAGAAGCAAACCCCATCGACATGGATTCAATCCGTGCGAAGGTAGAAACCGCTGAGAAAGCTATGGCGCAGTCTGCGGCACAGGCCGCTAGTAAGCGTGCCGCCGCCGCCGCAAGCATTGAACAGGCTCAGGCAAAGCTGCTCGCCGCGCAGAGCCGAGTGGAAGCGCAGACCCTCAAAGTCCAGCGCGCCGAAGACGCTTTGGCATCTGCACGAAAGGGTGGAAACTCTGATGCAGTGCTGGCGGCTGAATCCCGTCTCGCATCAGCCCGCTCCCAGCTGCACAGCGCCAGCGCATCGCTCACTGGCGCAGAACAGGGTGTAGCTGGCGCGCGTGCTCGATACACCGACATCTCCAGGAAGGCAGTCGCCCAGACGACTGCTTATGCGCAAGCTCTCAAGAGCGCAAAGGGTGACCTGCACCAGGCAGAATCTGCCACGGCATCGCTTGGCAACGAGACTGAGCGCGCCGCAGGAAAATTTGGGCGGCTGAAGACAGGTTTCAAGGCCGCTATGGCAGACTTCAAAGCTGACGCGACGAAGAACCTGCGTGGTGCTTTCAACGGTATCGAGGCTGAAGCTGAATCCGCTGGACGAGCGTCCAGTAGCAAATTCAAGAGTGCATTTACTGGCGCGCTGACTGCCGCCGGCGGTCTCTTTGCCGGCGTACAGCTCTTCGACTTCGGGCGTGACGCAATCTTCAAAGCCGGCGACATCGAGCAGTCAATCGGCGCAGTCGATGCTGTCTTCAAGGGCTCCGCCGCCCGCATGCACGAGTATGCCGCCACTGCGAGCTCAACGGTAGGCATTTCAACCAACGCCTACAACGAGCTAGCGGCAAAGCTTGGCGCTTCTTTGAAAAATGGAGGCACCAGCATTGACGAACTCGGAGAGAAAACTAACGGCTTGATCCAGCTGGGCGCTGACCTGTCCAGTCTCTACGGCGGCACGACTGCTGAAGCCATCGACGCAATCTCTGCAGCTCTCCGCGGCGAGATGGACCCAATTGAGCGCTACGGCATCAGCCTAAACGACGCCGCGCTCACGGCGAAGGGCCTGGAACTTGGCATCAAGAAGGTCGGCGGTTCATTCTCCACCCAGGAGAAGCAACTCATAACCCAAGCGCTCCTCTTCGAGCAGTCAACCGACGCGCAGGGAAATTTCTCGCGCGAATCTGACACCTTCGCGCACAAGATGCAGGTCGCTTCCGCCCGCATGGAAGACATGAAAACCAAGATCGGCTCCGCGCTACTCCCCACAGTCGTGAACCTCATGGACGCCTTCGGGGAGAAACTCAACCCCGTGCTCACCGAGGTTGGTGGTGGCTTCAAGGCATTCGGAGCCGCATGGGAGAAATTTGACGGTGACGTGACCTCCGCCGGGTTCCCCGGCTTCATGGAGGTTGCCGCCTTCGCGATCAGGGGTTTCTACGAATCCGTCAAGCAATGGGTGGTCGACAATATCATCCCTGTCTTCCGAGACGTACTAATCCCCACCCTGCAGAACGCCGGTGCAGGAATCGCAGAGTTCTTCAGGGGCCTGTTCGCCGTCCCTGACGGTGAACCAGGCGCTGTCTCCATCATGCGGTCGATTGGTGATGCTGTCCGTAACACCTTCACCTTTATCAAGGACACCGCCTCATGGTGGGCACCATTCGCCGCAGGCATCGGAATCGTCGTCACAGCGTACAACGGGTGGCAGAAGGCAACCATGCTGGTGGCCGCCGCCCATACCTTCCTTGAGAAAGCATCTAGCGCAGCCACCAAGAGCAATATCATTCTCACCGTTATTGGGCTCATCGTCGGTGGGCTAATCCTCGCCTACGAAAAGGTCGGCTGGTTCCGGGACTTCGTGGACGGAGCACTCCAAGCTGTAGGCTCCGCCTTCACCTGGCTGTACGAGAATGCAATCCGTCCTGTCTTCGAGTGGATTAGCCAGGCTGTTGGAGGGTTCATCACGTGGTGGACCGAGAACTTCGTCCCCGCAGTCAATGATGGAGTCCAAGAGGCCGGCAACGTGTTCACCTGGCTGTACGAGAACGCCATTCGCCCTGTCTGGGGCGGCATTAGCCAGGCTGTTGGAGGGTTCATCACGTGGTGGACCGAGAACTTCGTCCCCGCGCTCAATGGCGGTCTGCAAGCTGTAGGGTCTGCTTTCCAATGGTTCCTCACAAATATTGTTGAGCCTGTCTGGACGGTCATCAAGACGGTCATCGTCGCAGCAATCGCGATTATTCTGACGGTCTTTGACGGTCTCAAGTGGGCTTTCGATAACACGCTCGGCCCGGTCTTCCAATGGTTCTATGAATCAATTGTGAAGCCCGTCTGGGACGGCGTAACCCAAGTAATCAACGGCTTTCTGAACTGGTGGAATACGACATTCGCACCGGCCATGTCTACCGCTGTCACCAACTTTGGTAACGTGTTCCGCTGGCTGTACGAGAATATTGTGAAGCCCGTCTGGGACTGGATTACTCAGGTAATCAATGGCTTCCTGAACTGGTGGAATGGCACCTTCATCCCCCTGTTCAATGCTGCGACCCAGGTACTAGGAAATATCTTCCGCTGGCTGTACGAGAATATTGTGAAGCCCGTCTGGGACTGGATTACTCAGGTAATCAATGGCTTCCTGAACTGGTGGAATGGCACCTTCATCCCCCTGTTCAATGCTGCGACCCAGGTACTAGGAAATATCTTCCGCTGGCTGTACGAGAATATTGTGAAGCCCGTCTGGGACGGCATCCAGACCACTATCCGTATTTTCTCGGACTGGTTCCGAGACGTTCTAGCCCCCATCATCAAGAACGTTGTCGATGGAATCAGTAGCGTCTTCCGATGGCTGCATGAGAACGTCATCCGCCCTGTCTGGGACGGAATCGGCTCAGTCATTCGCCGCGTCTGGGAAGGCACTATCAAGCCAGTCTTCGACGCACTGAGCGACTGGATTACCAATAGGGTTCCAGCAGCGTTCAACCAGGGCGTCAACGCAATCAAGCAGTTCTGGGACAACCTCGTTAATGTGGTCAAACAGCCCGTGCGATGGGTGCTCGACGTCGTCGTGAACCAGGGCTTCATCAGGCACTTCAACAACCTCGCAGGTACCTTCGGTATCAACAAGCTCCCCGAGGTCAGTCTCGCCGGATGGGCGACGGGCGGTTACACCGGCCGCGGCCGTAAATACGATGTCGCTGGCGTCGTCCATCGTGACGAGTTTGTGATCCGAAAGGAATCCCGACAGAGGTTCGAACGTGAGAATCCTGGCGTCCTCGACTATCTGAACAAGACAGGCACCCTGCCGACTGCGCCGGTTGCCGGTCCTAGCGCAGGTGCCGCCGCAGCATACACTCAGCCTTTGACTGTCTCTGCTGCCGGGTTCCCTGGATATGATCTAGGCGGCATGGTCAGCGCCTTCGTAGGCGGAGCGCAGAAGGCTGTCTCTGACACCATCAACACTGTGTCCGCTGCGATTAGTGCCGGTGCCAGCTTCGTCATCGACAAAGCAATCAGCCCTGCAAGGGGCATCCTCGATGGCATCGGCGGGCTATTCCCCGGCTGGGCTGGTGACCTCATGCGAGGCGCAGGCAACCATCTACTCGATGGTGCCCGTGACTGGATCGTTGACAAGCTCAAGGGCAAAAACCAAGACGGCACCGACGTCGGCTCAGCAACACCCGTTGCGGCCTCCAACGGCGGCGTGATGCGCTGGCGAGACACCGTCATCCAGGCGCTCGGCATCGCCGGGCTCCCCCAAGACGGTGCCTACATCAACGCATGGCTCAGCCAGATCCAATCAGAGTCAAATGGCGACCCCAACGTAACCCAAAACGGCTATGTTGACGTGAACACTTTGAGCGGCGATTTGGCAATGGGCCTCGTGCAGGTTATCGGCGCCACCTTCGCAGCCTTCCGAGACCCCTCACTCCCCAACAACAGGCTGGACCCACTCAGCAACCTCGTCGCCGGCATGCGGTACGCCAAGGCGCGCTATGGGTACAGCGGCATGCTGGGAGTTATCGGTCACGGACATGGCTACGCGGACGGTGGTCGAGTAGCGGGCAACCCGGCTTGGGCTAAGGCATTTGCCTCCCCGCCGAAGCTCTACGATGCAGGCGGCCTGCTGACGCAGGGCGTCCAGCTCATCGACCACCGCAGGAGCACCCCCGACTATGTGCTGACCGACAACCAGTGGCGCGCGATGTACAACATTGCAAACCACACGGCAACGTCAACCACTACCGGAGGAATCCACATCGGCTCCGTCAACGGCCTCTCAGCCGAGGATGTCGCATACGAAATCTCAAAGCTGCAGAGGCGAAAGGAGGCGCTCGGCATTGCCTAACCAGGCTAAACCTGCCCCCCGCATGAGGCTCCACCCAGCGGGGGGCGGGGCGGCGCTGGAGCTATCCAGCCGCTCCACCACCGACTTCACCGTGCTCAACGGGTGGGAAGGGTTCGGCATCCCACCCGTAGATCACAAGACATCGGACCGTGTCGACGGACCCGGCTCAACAGTGCGAACCACGAGGCTCAAAGAGCGAGAAATTCACCTTCCTCTCATGATCTTCGGAAACTCACAGGCCGAGTGCCTCAGAAAATGGGACGCACTTGTAGCCACAGTCTCACCTCTCTCGACGACAGCAGGCACGACTCACGCCAAGCTGGAAGTCACTCGCCCCGGCAAACCCACCCGATACATTGATGTGCTCTACAAGAGCGGTCTCGAAGGGACCTTTGGAAGTAACTTCAATGGGTGGTGGATGAAGGTTGGACTCACTCTCCTTGCCCCCAACCCGTTCTTCTGGGAGCATGACACCTCAATCAGCTGGAATGTGAGAGGCGCGTACAAGCCCTTCATCAGCGGAGGCGAACAGACGAAGACACACAAGTTCTTCCCCATCATGCTCGCCCCCTCTGTCGTGCAGGGAGAACGCGAAATCACCATCACAGGCGATTACGAGGCAGCCCCCGTCTGGAGAATCACTGGACCAGTCACTGACGTCAAAGTCATGCACGCCGAAACAGGCGCATACTTCGTCGTGACCGGAACCCTCAACCCAGGCGAAACAATCACCGTGGACACCCGCCTCTACGACATCTATTCCGATAACGCCCGCAACGGTGAGCTATGGGACCGACTCGCCGACACGTCGCAGCTTTTCCGTCTACCCCCAGGTAGATCAAAGCTCCTCGTGACCGGCACAGGAATGGACGACAGAAGCGAGATCGCTCTAATCTACCGGCCCCAATACCTCACCGGAATCTAAATACGCAGGAGGCCACGATGCTAACCATCGGCATGCGCGATGACAAATACCGGTACCGTGGCCTCCTCAAAGCCTCAAAGGTCGAGCTCATCACCCGACTTAATGAACCGGACACCTTTATCGTGGATGTCGCCCCCGAGCTCGCGCAGCAGGCCACCCGCCTCCGAGAAGGCTGGGGACTCGTCCTCCACGACGGCGGTCTCCGAGTCTCCGGAGTCATCACAGCATTCCATCGCACAGCAAAAGACAACGCGCTCGAAGTGGAGGTCACCTGCACATCCGAGCTCGTTTTCCTTAAAGACCGACTCACCTACCCTGACCCCTTCCATTCTGAAGACCAGCAAACTACCGCACGGTACCGAGACCGCGGCCCCGCAGAAACCATTATCAAGCGCATCATCTCCCGCAACCTCGGATCTGAAGCAATCCCGTCCCGCCGCACTGAAGGGTTCCACATCACCGATGACGGCGGCCGCGGCAGCACCGCTTCCATCGACACCCGCCTTAAAAACCTCCTCGAAACCCTCACCCCAATCGCTACCGCAGCGGGCTTACGCATGACCGCCATCTACCAAGACGGCAAAATCAACTTCGACACCACCCCCTTCAAAAACCGAGCCAGAGCAGTTCGCCTCTCATACCTCTCAGGCGAAGTTGTCGGCTGGGAAATGACAGACAGAGTCGGAACCGCCACCGCAGTCGTCGTTGGCGGCCAAGGCGAAGGCGAAGACCGAAAGCTCACCAGCCAAACCCGCGCCGACTCCTGGAACCGGCGCATCGAAATCTTCAAAGACCGCCGAGACAGCGACAACCCAGAAACACTCACGGCCGCCGCCAATGAAGAGCTCGAAAAAGCAAAGAGTGAACGCTCGATGAAAATCACGCTCTACGAGACGGAAACTCGCCGCCTCGGAGAAGCATTCAACATCGGGGACACAGTAACCATCGACGCCGCAGCACACGTCACCCCCTACAGCGCGCAAATCGTCGAAGCAAAAATCTCATGGGAGAACAACACGCGCACCGTTGAACTCACCATCGGCGCACTCGACACCACCCTCCGCCAGACAGAAATCGAGCGACTCCGTAACGAAGTCGCTGCGCTGGCGACCGTCTAAAAGAAAGGTTTTCACGCTATGAGTACAGTCGCTGAAACTTCGTTCCCTGTGGTCAATCAGCCGCTGACAGCTGAGCAGTGGTCGAGTGTCACGTACGGATTCGGCAACGGCTCTTACGATGAGGGGACCGGCGACTACCGGATTGGTACTGATAACGCGTCTAATAGTGTTTGGGTTGAGCCTCCGTCAGGAACGGGGTTTGCCCATGCCACTGTGGCCGGCTTTTATCATCGCCTCTATAAGCGGATCAATTTCCCGTGCCCGCCGGTGACTGCCAAGACTACCTATTATTTGACGCTCTGTTATGACCCTGCTCGTCAGAGTTCGATGCCGCTGAAGTTGGAGCTGGTGACCCGGCTGGATTTCAGTGGAGGCAAGCAGCATCTCGTGATGTGTGAGTGGGACCGTGAGCCGAACCAGTTGGTGTCTCAGATGCCGATTCGCCTCAAGAAGCCTAGGGTCGCTCCCAGTCTGGACGTTCAGAACATCGATAATCTGCCGCCGGCAGAGTCTCAGATCTTCGCCACGCTGGTTTATGTGAACTCTGAGAGAAGCTTTTATCGTTGTTCGATTCTGGATGGGAGAAAGGCGTGGGCGCGCGTCGCTGGCTCCCGACAGTCAGGTATTCAGATGATGCCTGGATGGGCGTACAGCGAGTCGTCCCCTAACACGTCTGGGATCTTTACGACTCCAGTCACGGATGGCTTTAAATGCGACTTCTCGGGTACATTCGGCCGTGCTGCCTATACCTACGTTGTTGGTGAGTCATGGCACAACATGGGCACGTTTATACCTGAACCGCTCCGTACGAAACGATACAAGGAGACGATTTTCCCAGTGCTGTACAACACCAAAGCGGATGGAGTGAAGCAACTTCTGTGCCGTGTCCAATTCAGCTCAGGGAACATTGACATTCGGAGCGTATCCGGGCAGGTCGTTATTGAACAACATGGTGAACTCCATATTCCAGCGATCAGCTGGGTTTCGGACAAATCCAATGTTCTCGATTGGTAAGGAATACCGGTGCATACTATCACAGCAAAAATGCTCGACCCCTCAGGAAACCCTCTCCAAGGCTCCGCTACCTTCACAATGGCACAGACCCACACCACCGGAGACAACGGCGAGGTCTACAGCGGAAGCGTCACCGCCCCAGTCGACCGAGACGGTACCGTCCGCGTTCACCTTCTCGACGGAGACTATACCGTCACATTCAAGATCTGGGAGCCGGCCTCTGGGAAGATGCTCAATATCCCCAACGCACAGATTAAGGTGACCCGTGACGCAACACTGGCAGAGCTAATGCACCCTGTCGCCGGCACCGCGGCTAGAGGCGTTACCCCGCCGCCACGACCTGGCGAGCTTGTAGTCTCCGAGGACACCCTCAACTTACTCACAGGAGCTAACCACTAATGGCGAAGAAGATCTCAATCGTCATCCTCAATGACGACGGCGAACTCGACGGACAGGCAAAAGCCCACGTCCAGCGGATGATCGCTGACGCTATCGCAGGGGCAAAAGCTGAGCTACTAGCTGACCTCACCCCACAAATCACCAGTAAGCTCGACGCGGCAGTATTCGCTGAATACACCGCAACAGGCCACAGCTAGGAGCCACCATGACTGCCTATATTAAGGTCTCCGCCGACTTCAAAACCATGCTGGAATCTGAATCAGCTGTCGCCGGCACCGTTGAATTCACCCCCACCACCGTGGTCACTGACGCAGGAGCAATCTTCGTCCCCGCCAAAATCACTGGGCATCTAGTGGGCGGCGGAATCCTCGCCGACAGCCCCTACGCCAAAACTGACAGCACTGGAGTGAAGATCGTCGCTCTTCCCAACGGCGTAAGGTACACTGCAACCGCATACCTCCGCGCAGCAGACGGCACCGGCATCCCAGCCATCACCTGGGGTCTCACCGCCATCACCGGCCAGGACATCAACCTGGCAAACACCCCGGTAATCGGAGACAAGACGCAAACCACCGTACAGCCGGCAACCCCCAGCGCTCGCCGCACAGCATTCCGCGTCGTCGACGCCGGCAACGGACTCGGCCGACTTGTAGAGGTAGAGGAGAACTAACAATGTCTGAAAAAACCCTAATCGACCGAATCGTACTAGCAGACGAACAGGGACACCTGCAGGGCAAGCCCCTAGAGGGTGTTACCGCCGCGATTGCGGCGGCAGTTGCCGAGGAACTGGCAAAGCGACCGGAGCCCAGCCAGCCGGTCGAGACCCGCCCGGTAGAGGTTGTCACCGGCGGCTCCATCCCCGCGCTCGCTGAGAGCGAGCAGGAGCGTGCGTTCATGGTTACCGCGCAGGCGGCTGCGCCTGATGGTGTGACGTGGCTCGGCGGTGCCCCTGGCGCGGCGTTCCGTGGGCTCGTGGTCCTGCGTCGAGTCTCTGACGGCACTGTCCTGGGCGTCTCTCGCTCGACAGAGCACAGCAACACCCCTGTGGTTCCGCCTGCTCCTAACCCGCAGCCTATCCCCGCCGCACTGGCTCGTCCGACGGTGACCACCACTGCGGCGGCAGGCTCTGTGACCGCGAGCTGGGAGCCGCTCTCCGGTGCTGAGTCCTATGAGGTTCAGGTTGACACCGGTGAGCCCGCCACGGCATCCTCCCCGCACACGTTTACCCCTACCGCGGCGAACGGTACCGTCAAGGTCCGTGCTGTCCGTGGGTCTGAGCATGGCCCCTGGGGCATCGCCGTCTATGCGGCGGCAGTGGCTCAGACCGAATCCGTAGTGACTGGCTACGCTACGACCTGGGCTCATAATGGCTGGATTGAGGTCAATAAGAGCTTGTCCCAGTATTTCAAGGCAGAGGGTGCGACCGTTACTGGTTGGGAATACCCGCGCAACTCGCAGACGTGGGAGCCGGTTCCGGCCTCTGACACGGCCCGATACAAGCCGCAGCCCGCGGATAAAATCTTGGTCGCCTCGGGGGTCAAGATTGAAAATGAGGGTGACAATGTCATCATCACTACCGCCAAGCCGATGGGTCCGGGCGACGCAATTGGATTGGACAAGAGCGAAAACTACGGCACCCTGCGCTTTAAGGTCATCGACCGAGGCGGCACACCCACCTACATTTGCGACCAGCACCCCCCTATTCCAGAGGCAAACGGCCAGTTTCCCAGCGGCCGCTGGGACTCCGCACCTGTACAGGCAGGCGACAAACTCGAAATTATGCACGGCCCCGACAATTACATGATTGGCACCGTCATCCGAGCCACCGGCGACCGCGTGAAGATCTACGGCTTCAAGGTCGACGACTGGACCAAGACCCGCCTCATCTGGCACGGCTGGCACTGGGAATCTGGCTCCGCAACCCTCTCTAAGAAGGCGGCGTAGTGTCCAGCCTATTCACTATTCTCGCGATGGGAAGTGGCGGCGAGCCAGCACCGCACCCAGTAGCGCCCGCCCCTGCGCTAGCGGCCCCGTACACGCTCGGCCCAGATACCCACATCATCATCGACGCAAACAGCTACTACGCCGCCTGGACCTACCCAGGAATCCAGGAAATCGGCGAGCTCAAGCAGCTCATCACGAGTGCTGGGGCAACTGTCAGTAACACTGCTATCCCTGGGCAAACGTGGACCAATATGCGCGTCAATAACGAGGACGTCCTCGCCGCGTTCAAGCCTGGCAAACGGAACATCCTCATCTGCGGCGAAACCCGTAACTGGGTCGCAACACACGGAGGGTGCACTGTGAATGATGTCGCAATGGAAGCCGCCCTCTACATTGCGACCGTCCGCGCCGCCGTCCAGGCGCGGTACGGGCAGGATTTTGACCGAGTCATTCTCTGCGGCACAATCCCCAACAGCACATTCCTGGACGAGCCGTGGAAGAACGACATCCCCGGCCTGAACCAAGTGCTGGCCGGCTTTGATGACCTGGCGCGTGCAGACCCCAGTGCCCTCGGAGCTGACGTGTTCGCCGACTTCCGCAGCAAGAACGAGTGGTTCTCGGGCGATGGAACTACCCGCGCGCCTTTCGCTCAAACCCAGGAAACTGTCAAGGAACCCATCAGCGGCACCGACTGGGTCCACCCAACAGGCGCGGCCCGCGCAGCCTTCGCAGAGGCAATCGCTGACGCACTTAAAAATCTGAAAAGCTAAGGACGCAGCCATAACGAAAAGGGACCCGAATACTAATGCAGCCTCCTGATATTCTTCACATGCCGTCAGTCGACGCAGTCGTAACTCTCATCATTGCAATCCTCGGCTACATCACCGTTCGCATCAATATCCTCACTGCCCGCAAAAAGCAGGAACAGAAGGCGAACGAAGAACGGGACAAAGCCTACTGGAAGAGCAGAACCGAAGACAAAGCTGAGCTGGCTGGCATCCGAGAAATCGTCGAGTCTGTCTTCAAGGAACAAGCCGCAGTCAAAGCCCAAGTCCAAAACTCCCACGGGACAGGGCTAAGGGACGACCTCGACAAGGTTCGAGATATCGCACTCGCCGCGCAACAGTCAGCCCAGGCAACTGAATATGGAATCCAGAGGCTGGAGAAGAAAATCGACGGCTTCGGGGAAGAACTCGTGTCCTCACGCAGAGAGCACGAGACGTTCCGTCATGGAGATGAAGAGAACCGCGCCGAGCTGCGCGTCGTTCGAGCTCAGGCTGATTCGATGAATAACCGTTTGACTGCTTTAGAAATAAAAAACGCGCAGTCGTCTAAAGATGCGCGTAACTAAGAATGAAGACCCGTACCTTTCACAAAAGGTGCGGGTCTTCGTCATGGAAGGAAACTGATGTCTCAGCTTCACCGGACCGTAAGCGTCGTTGATGCAGGCGCAGACCCTACTGGGGGCACCGACTCAACGGCAATCATCAACGCGGCAATCCACGCCACGCATACCGCTGGCGGCGGCACCGTCTACCTGCCCGCAGGACATTACAAGGTCTCAGAGCCATTCATTGAGCTACTCGGAGGCGTGCACCTGCAGGGCGCTGGGCGTGAATCCACCGTAATTTTTGCGGATACTGGCGCCGGGTCAGCCGGCAAGACCGCAATCATCCACGCCGGCGGCTGGCATGCCCCTCGTATCGGCAGGGATAACCTACTCATGGGAGTCTCCGACCTCTGGATCAAGAGCTCGCATCCGCGGGCGTCTCACGTATCCTCTGCGACTCCGCGCCCTGGCCAGGACGGCATGAACCCGAATATCGGCGGCATCCTCCTGAATACTGAGCTGGGAGACAATCCCCCTGAACCCGACGGCTCCCACCGCATTGAGAACGTCCTCATCTGGGACGTCGCTTTCGGCGTAGCAGTCCTCGGCCTGGATGACCAGGGATGCCAGCTACGCAATATTCGCGTTCGCCGCACGCTTGGCCCCGGCGTGGTGATTGGCAAGTCCCCGGACCATCTGGCATCGGTGACTGCTGGCCGCCGTGAAATCGGCGCAGCAGACAATATCCTCGACGCTGTCGACGTATCGGGCTCCAATATCGCTGGCGGCACGTCAGCGGGCTTCGAAATCTACGCTACCAACACCACCCTGACCTCGTGTAAGTCCTGGTACAACCGCCGCAGCATCCACGGCATCGACGGCAAGCCGGCAGGCATCTGGGATACCGCCAGCAACCATAAATTCACCGCCGCCGGCGCAGGCTTCTTCATCCGCGGCGGACGCAACATGCTCGCCTCATGCACCGCCCAGGAAAACGGAGGACACGGCGTGGTCATCGTCGGCCATTCCTCGCAGATCACCGGATGTCGCAGCGCCTCCAGCTCCTGGCACGACTGCGTGAGCGGTGAGGCGAAGCCGTCCGAGGCGGCTGACTTCTTTATCGCGAACTGGGCTCACCACCTCATCCTGAGTTCGAACATTGCTCAGGCAGAGTACAAGGGCCGCGCCGCTCGCACCGGCTTCGCAATCGAGAAGTGGAGCCACGACGTACAGGGCAGGTCGAACCTGGCTATCGACCTCCCTACCCCTCACATTGCCAAGAGCCTCGGCGCGTTCAACCGTGTCGAGATCAACCACGAAACCCTCAACTAAGGAGAAAGAATATGCTCCTCCTCGAGCCCGACAGCAAGCTCGTTACTGAGCTCGCTCCCAGTCCCAACCACTACGACGGATACTACGAGCGCAAGAGCTCCTGGGTAGTCCTCCACACGATGGAAACCCCCGAGAACTCTAACGTTGCCCGCAACATCGCCACCGGCTGGTTCTCCCGCACTGAGGCTCAGGCCTCCGCACACTATGTTGTTGGCGACACTGAAATCTTCCAGTGCGTGAACGAAGGCGATTACTCTTGGGCAGCCATGCCGACAGGCAACGCTCATGGAATCCATATCGAGATGGCAGGCCGCGCCTCACAGAGCCGTAGCGAGTGGTTTGACGATTACTCCCGCCCCATGCTGGAGCTGGTTGCCGCCCTCACCGCAGACATCTGTGCACGACATGGCATCCCTGTCCGAATCCTCACCGATGCACAGCTTGCCGCTGGCGAGAAGGGTATCACCTCTCATGCCGCGATCAGTCGCGTCTTCCGAGAATCTGACCACACGGACCCCGGCTACGGCTTCCCCTGGGATTATTTCCTTGAGCGAGTCCAGGCGCACCGCAATGGCAACGCCAACATCTCCGCTGGAGCCCCGCCGGCACCGGCCCCGCAGCAGAGCACCCCTGCACAGCCGGCAGGCCCCACCCCGCTCCCTGACGGCCTCTGGTACAACGCCCGCGGTTGGTTCACTGCTGACCGACGGCTGGAGGTCTCCGCCGACACCGAGGTAGATTCCCCGCCGCTCGGCTACTACACCGCCGGCAACGGCTTCAACTACGACGGCTACATCGCTAACAACGGCTACGTGTGGCTCAGTTACATCTCGTGGGCTGGTCCGCGCCGATACGTCGCCGTAGGCCCCAACGACGGCCGCACAGACACCACCTGGGGCACCGGGTTCTAAAACCAAAAAGGAGAAAAAATTATGACCGCACAGAAGCTCGCATCCCTCCGCAACGCAATCTACAGCTTCGCTGTCACCATCGGCGCAATCTTCGTCGCCAACGGCATCATCACCGGCGAACAGCTGGAGAAGTACCTTCCCGTCATTCCGGCACTCTTCGCGCTAGGCGTCGCAATCCTTAACGTCCGACCGCATGCAGAACCCATCAATATTGATGAGCTCGCCAGCGCGGTAGTCGCTCGAGCGGTGAACATCATGCCTGCGCCTGCTGCACCGGCTAACCCGAACGGCGACCACTACGACCCGACGGCTAGCGAGCAGCTCAGCAAGTATCTGCTCGACAAGCCCTCTGCTGCACCCGCCCCCTCGGAGAAGTAGCGATCGCCAATAAGCCCCTTCAGTACCTGAGAATCAGGTGCTGAAGGGGCTTATTTTTTGTGCCCAAAGTAGTGAGTAAATAGTGACCTAGCCACCTATAACACCACCTACCCCTTGAAATTACAGGGGAAGAAAGCACAATAGTGAACATCTCTTTATTGCTCTCTTTTAAGTGGTGTTAGGCTACCCTTTTCCCTGTCAATAGCTTATGGTGCATGGATGTTTAGCTATACCTACTCCGCTCCCCTGCCGCCGCTTCATGCCGCCGCCTGAGCCTGCCGTCTGAGCCTGTCCCTTACGTGCGCCCATCAACCGTTTTTGATAGTAAAACAGCCCGCCCCGCGCTCTCTTTCACGAGAGTGCGGGGCGGGCTGTGTTCAAGATTCCCCCGTTTTGCTCGGGTGTTTTACTCGGGTGTTTTACTCGGGTATTTTATTCGGGGTATCTCACGATGCGGTTACTGGGCTTCATGCGGTTACTGGGCTTCACGCGACTGCTGTCGGCGTACACGCTCACGCACCGCGTCCTGGGTGGTGTCGTTGATTTCGCCGACAAGCTCCTCCAGCACATCTTCGAGGAAGACCACGCCGAGGGTTACGCCCTGTTCATCCATAACCTGCGCGATATGGGTTCGGCTGCGCTGCATGGAGGCAAGCGCATCATCAATATCGGTGGTCGGGGTGAGCGTGTCCAGGGAACGCAGCTTGTACCAGGGGAAGGGCTCCTCGAACCGCTCAGGGGCGATGGCGAGGGCGTCCTTCACGTGCAGGTAGCCCATGTAGGTTCCGTCGCTGTCGGTAATGACGAAGCGGGAGTAGCCGCTGCGTGCCACGGCGCGTTCCAGTTCGGCGGGGGTGCTACCGAAGGGCAGGGTGACGAGCTTATCGCCGGGCACCATGATTTCGTAGACGTCCTTCTCGGTGAATTCGAGGGCGCTTTCAATCACGCCAGCGTCGTCTTCCACGGTGCCTTCCGCGGTTGAGGTTGCCACAATGGTCTGCAGCTCGCCCAGGGTGAAGGTGGAGGCGACTTCGTCCTTCGCTTCGACCTTCATGAGCGCCAGCAGCTTATTGGACAGGTTGTTCAGCAGGGCGACCACGGGGGCGAAGATCTTGGAGAAGGTCACCAGGGTCGGCACAATCCAGAGAGCCACGCCGCGGGCGGCGAGGGTCACGGCGGCGTTCTTGGGAACCATCTCGCCGAAGATCACGTGCAGGTAGGTGACCAGGATCAGGGTGACGCCGAAGGCGATGACGTCCACGATTGCGTGGGGCAGGCCGACCAGGTGCAGGGGCACCTCCAGCATGTGGTGCAGTGCCGGTTCTGAGACGTTCAGGATCAGCAGGGAACAGATGGTGATGCCCAGCTGGCAGGTGGCGAGCATGAGCGAGACGTTCTCTAGCGCGTAGATGACGGTCTGCGCTCGCTTATTGCCTTCTTCGGCGAGCGGGTCGATCTGTGCTCGTCGGGTGGACATGATGGCGAATTCACCGGCGACGAAGAAGGCGTTTCCGGCGAGCAGGATGACGAGCAGTGCGATGGCTACCCAGTCGTTCATGCCTTGCCTCCCTTCTCGGTCTGTTCCTGTGCGCTAGGTGCGGGGGTGAATCGGATGCGGTCCACGCGGCGTCCTTCGAGGGTGTCCACGCGCAGGGTGCCGCCGGGTACGGGGACGCTGTCGCCTACTTCGGGGATGCGGCCGAGCCGTTCCATCATGAAGCCGCCGACGGTTTCGTATTCGGGGCTTTCCTCAACCTCGAGCCCGGGGATAAGGGCGTTGATTTCGTCGGGGCGGCGCAGGCCGGAGAACACCCAGTCGCCGTTGCTGTAGCGTAGGGGGCGTTCGGTGCGGCCGCGGTCGTGTTCGTCGGAGACTTCGCCGACGATTTCTTCGACGAGGTCTTCAAGCGTTGCAATGCCGGCGGTTCCACCGTATTCATCGAGGACCACGGCGAGCTGCAGGGCACCTTGGCGCAGCTGGGTGAGCAGCGCGTCCAGGTGCAGGGTTTCGGGCACCTGCAGCACGTCTTCTGCGAGGGCACCAGCTTCGAGGGTTTCGCGGACCTCCGGGGGCACGCCGACCGCTTTCTTCACGTGCACGACGCCCACGATGTTGTCGTGGTCGCCCTTGTAGAGGGGGAATCGGGAGTGGCCGGTGGAGCGTGCCAGCTTGATGACCTCGGCAACGGGGGCGGTGTCTTCGAGCATGGCGACCTGGCCGCGCGGGGTCATCACTTCGGAGGCGGTCAGCTCGGAGAAGCGCAGGGTGCGGTCCACGAAGCGTGCTGCGTCGGAGTCGAGGGTGCCTTCTTCTGCGGAGCGGCGCACCATGGAGGAGAGCTCTTCGGGGGTGCGTGCGGCGGAGAGTTCTTCTTTGGCTTCCATGCCGAAGCGTCCAAGGATCCAGTTGGCGGAGCCGTTCATGAGGCGCACGAGCGGGGACATGATGCGGGTGAATGCCAGCTGTGCGGGGGCAACTCGGCGTGCCACAGTGTAGGGTTCGGCGATGGCGAGGCCCTTGGGCAGTAGTTCACCAACAACCATGGACAGCAGGGTTGCGATGAGCATTGCCAGCAGCAGGGTGAGCACATCGGTCACGCTGCTGGGCAGCCCCATGCTGTTGATTACACCGGTGGTGAGCGCCTTAATGGCGGCGTCGAGGGTGTAGCCGGTCAGCAGCGTGGTGATGGTGATACCGATCTGGCAGCTGGACAGCTGAGTGGAGAGGGTTTTGAGGCAGCGCAGGACGGCGTCGGCGGCTTTATCGCCGGAGTCTTTTGCCTGCTGCACGGTCGCGGTTTCAAGCGCCACGAGGGAGAACTCTACGGCGACGAAGAATCCAGTACCCAGGATGAGGAGTAGGCCGATGAACAGAAGTATCAGATCCATGCGGTCACCGCCTCCGCGGGGTGGTTTGCGCTGTGCTGGTTCTGGTGTAGAGATTCAACGGGCAGACTGTCCAGATGCTGAGCACCCGAGGAGGGGTTGTTTTCGGGTATGCTGATGCCATAGGGCGCAGCGTGTGCTGGCAGTATTCTGCGTTGGCTAGTAGTCAGAGTCTTACTCAAAGGGTCATCCATACCCAATATTTTAGCGAAGGTTTCGCCTCTTCCAGGTGCCTTAGAGTGCCTACTCACACGTGCAAGACTGCGCTTGGTGCGCACGCGGCTCATCGCGAATCGGCAAGAGTGAAAAATTGCATTGCGGATATGACGCGATGAGCTGGAAAGTTCACCGTGCTTCTCTTTACACTTATACATAGGAGCATGAGTGTGCCGCCAGGTAAGCGGATGAACCCCGACGTTCACGGCACGCTAGGCAGGTTGGTACGGTGCACACCCCGCACACAACAGCCATCCAAGGCGATGCGCACATGCTCAGCGTGATGATTCGCCCCTCGAAGACGCGGGTCGTCTATGCCGGGTGAGTCCCGGACGCGACGGATAAATTCACACTAATTGGAAGAGGCGTTTAACGTGCCAAATCTGCCAGAACATCTGGTGCCTGAGGAATTTGCCGGTAACGAATGGTTCGTTGAAGAACAGTACGAGCGTTACCAGAAGGACAAGAACCTCGTGGACCCTTCATGGTGGCCCATTTTTGAGACCATCGATAAGGCGCTGGGAGGCGCCGGTACCGCTAGTGCAGCTCCGGCTGCGGCACCCGCCGCACCTGCCGCTGCCCCCGCGGCTCCCGCTGCAGCTCCCGCCCCCGCGGCACCGAAGCCTGCGGCTGCGCCTGCTGCCCCCACCCCTCCCGCTGCTACCAAGAAGGCTGAAACTGTGGAACCTGCTGAAGACAAGATTGTCCCCCTCCGCGGCCCTGCTAAGGCAGTCGTCACGACCATGGAAGAGTCGCTGACTGTCCCCACCGCAACCACCGTTCGTGCGGTCCCCGCAAAGCTGCTCATTGAGAACCGTGCGGCCATCAACAAGTACCTGGCAAGCACCCGTGGCGGCAAGGTCTCCTTCACCCACATCATCGGTTACGCAGTAATTCGCGCAGTGGCTGCTATGCCTTCGATGAACGTCACCTACGGTGTGGATGAGAAGGGCAAGCCCGTTGCAATCCACAACGCGCACGTGAACTTTGGTCTGGCTATTGACCTGCCCCGCCCCGATGGTTCCCGTAACCTGGTCGTTCCGAACCTCAAGGGTGCTGAGAAGCTGAGCTTCCGCGAGTTCTGGGATGCGTACAACGACATCGTTAAGCGTGGCCGTAACGGCGCGCTGACCATTGAGGACTTCCGAGGCACCACTGTTTCGCTGACCAACCCCGGTGGTATCGGTACCGTCCACTCGGTGCCCCGCCTCTCCAAGGGCCAGGCAGCCATCATCGGTGTGGGTGCACTGGAGTACCCGGCCGAGTTCCGCGGCCTGTCCGAGAAGCTCATCACCCAGCAGGGTCTGTCCAAGATCATCACCCTGACCAGCACCTACGACCACCGCGTCATTCAGGGTGCAGGTTCCGGTGAGTTCCTGAAGCTGGTTGAGCACTACCTGCTCGGCGGCGACGACTTCTACGACGCAATCTTCCGCGACCTGAAGGTTCCTTTCGAGCCGGTTCGTTGGGCACGCGACAACCACGTCGATGACGCTCACGAGATTTCCAAGGTTGCACGTATCCAGCAGCTGATTCACGCTTACCGCGTGCACGGCCACCTGACCGCAGCAACCAACCCCGTTGGTTACAAGATGCGTTCGCACCCGGACCTGAAGCTGGAGAACTACGGTCTGACCCTGTGGGATCTGGACCGTGTCTACCCGACCGGTGGCTTCGGCGGTTCCGAGCGTCTGCCGCTGCGCACCATCCTGGAGCGCCTGCACGAGGCATACTCCGGTTCTCTGTCCGTTGAGTACATGTACTCTGAGGACCCCGAGGTTCGCGCATGGTTCCAGGAGCGTCTGGAGCGCGGCGTTGCTAAGCCCACCCGCGAGGAGCAGCTGCGTGTTCTCTCCAAGCTGGTTGAGGCTGAGGCATTCGAGAACTTCCTGCAGACCAAGTACCTGGGTCAGAAGCGCTTCTCCCTGGAGGGCGGCGAGTCCCTGATTCCGCTGCTGGACGCTGTTCTGGACGAGGCCGCTAACAACGACCTGAAGGGCGTTGCCATTGGTATGGCACACCGCGGTCGCCTGAACGTGCTGACCAACATTGCTGGTAAGTCCT
>ERZ773213.147-NODE-147-length-44447-cov-10.337448_pt1 | contig 44447 bp, 35 predicted proteins | sample MGYA00580996_ERZ773213 | MGnify/ENA primary metagenome ERZ773213 (study PRJEB29015, sample SAMEA2738152) | human oral metagenome | biome: human oral; feature: human-associated habitat; material: saliva | place: China | collected 2197 ...
CGGCATCGAGCGTACAGCTTACGATATCATCGCCAACGAAATGAAAATGCTCGGCAGCCGCAATGACAACAGCGGCGGCGCACCATACGATGACGGCTACAACCAAGGCGGTCATTCAAGCCAAAGCAGCTACCAACAAGCGCCACAGCAGCAATACCAATCTGCCCCAGCTCAAGAACCCCCAGCCGCTCCAACCCGTCGTCCTGCTCCGGCACAACCAACCGCTCCGGTTGATGATATCGACGACGATATTCCGTTCTGAATTCTATATACTTGAATTTTGTAAAAAATAAATCATTAAAACCCAGAGAAACCTTATATAGCAAGGTTTCTCTTTTTTTACACATATTTTGACTTTTGTTATCTTCTTGTTAGTATTTATATATATTAACTCTGTAAATTTAGTAGATATGTATAGACTAGAAACAATCCTGTTTTCAAATGGAGAACGCTTTTCCCTGTTAGTTAATGAGAAAACTGGTATACCTGATTTTTATTCAACCCTATGGGTAACAGTAGAACTACGTAATCAATCCGCAGTAAATACCATTAGAAATAAACTAGGAACCATACAATGGCTAATGAACTGGGAAAAAGAGAATAATCTTGCTATTAGTGATCTAATTCATAAAGAGATACTCTTAACAGGAAATCAATTAGAATCTCTTATTCAACATATGAGACTAAATGTAAAAAAGCAAAAAAATGTAATTAGTACAAAAAAAATTGTGTCAATGAAAGGTCGAACTCAATTTATTGATATTTACTCGTCTGTATCCCTTAGTCACCAATATAATAGACTAACAACGCTTTCAGAATACATATTATTTCTATCTAAAGTAATTAATGTATCTAACGAATATATCGAAAAATTGACGAAACTAATTAAGTTAATTAAAGAGTCAAGACCTAAAAATCATAAACCATTATCCATAGAAAGTGAGCTACCTGATGGAGTGTTAGATGAGTTTATGTCTATTGCGAACTTTTCTAATCCTAATAATCCATTTCAAGATATTGGAATCAGAAAAAGAAACCATTTAATGTTTATCTTATTAAAGGAATTAGGGATTAGAAGAGGAGAACTATTATCAATTCAAATCCCTTTTATTGATATAGGAACAGTTAAATCCTCAATCACAATTAGACGAACGCATGATGATAAATTTGACACAAGAAAGAAACAAGCTGTAAGTAAAACGAAAGAGAGACGTCTTCCTATTTCGCAGAAAATAGCTCAACTTATTGATGATTACATTATGAATTATCGTTCTAAAATTCCACAGGCAAATACACATCCATATTTATTTGTTACTCATCGAAAAGGAAAAACTCAAGGATGTCCAATTAGTACAAGTTCTTTTGATAATGTTATTGTACCAGCAATGAAAAAAGTAGATCCTAAGTTCTCTATCATTCACCCACATATTTTCCGTCATGAATGGAACTTAGATTTTTCACGAAAGGTGGATGAAAATAATCAAAATGTAAATCATGATTCTTCTCATAAAGATTTTATTTCTCCCGAAAAAGAAGCAAAGATGAGACAACATCTTATGGGACATACATCAGAAAAATCCGGGAATGTTTATAATCAACGTTATATTAGAGAAAAAGCAAACAAAATATTATTAGATCTTCAAATTGAGTTCCAAAAAAAAGTTGATAATTATGAGTCAGAATAAACGTTTTAGACAGTCAAGAGATGGGTATGTATTTGATGAAAATGAAAACTTTTGGCGTATAGGCAAAGACAAAACAATTAACTTTTCTCAACCCATATTAAATATAAATAAAAAAACATTAGACGGGTTTAGAAAAACATTAGCAATATATGCCGAAAAATACTCGAGTTATCACGTATCTCACATGTATCAACAGTTTCAACGATTAGTAATTTCAACTAATTTAGAAATAATTAATGTGTCAATAATCTTGGATTGGAAAAATAAACTAGGAAAAGAGCATGAATGGTATTTAGGAGCATTAAAGGGTTTTTTACTGTCATGGCATGAGTATGGTTATTATGGAGTTGATAAAGCTGTTGCAGCTCTACTAGAAAGCTTTACATTGAGTGGAAATGAGAAAGGTAAATCGGTATTAATGAGGTGCCCTTATACAGGAGCATTTACTGAAAATGAAATTTTGGCTTTAATGGCTGAACTAGCTAGACTTTGGAGAGAAGAACTTATTTCATTTGAAACATATGCATATATTCACTTACTTCAAACTACAGCTAGAAGACCTATTCAAATACGCCATTTAAAATTTGAAGACCTAAGAAAGGAAATTTCTCAAGGAACATGGAATTATTTTTTAAATATCCCTAGTGCCAAAAAGAGAGGAATATTATTTAGAGAAACGTTTAAAAAGCTTGCTATCACAGAGGACTTATATTTAATTCTCCTAAATTTTATGGAATATCAATATAAGAAATTGCTTAGTCTGGTTGATGAAACCTTTATTTCTGGTTATAAAATGAAATTACCAGTATTTATTGATTGGAGCTGTTTGAAGAAGAATATCAAAAATAGGAATTTTGATCTTTCATTATTAAACAAAGATATTTTTCATTATTCAGCTTCTTCATTGGAGCAAAATGCATTACGAAAATTCTGTATACATCAAAAAGCTGTTTCAGAGCGAACAGGTGAAATCATTCATGTTAATGCAAGACGTTTTCGTCATACAAGGGGAACGAATCTAGGAAGAAAAGGAGTTGGAGCAACGATTATAGCAGAACTCCTAGATCACACAGATACACAGAACGTCAAAGTCTATACTGAAAATACAGCTGATACAGTGCAATACATTGATCGTGTTATAGGTGCTGAAATAGGAAAACTCGCTCAAGCCTTTACAGGTAAAATTATTTCTAACTTAAATGAAAGTGAGAGAGGGTACGATCCAACATCTTTAATAACCAATAACGGAATAGATACGATAGGTGCTTGTGGAACAAATGATTTTTGTATAACTGGCTATGAAACTTGTTATTTATGTCCTAAGTTTAGGCCACTCATTGATGGCCCTCATCAACAAATCTTAAATAAGTTGTATGAAGAAAAGGAAGAACGTTTAAAACAAACTAAAAGTATAGATTATGCATCATCCAAAGATCGTATTATTTTAGCTGTTGAATATGTTGTTCAAGCTTGCAATGATATGAAAAGAACTATGGGAAGCCACTAATTATGAACAATCTAATTTTCACTCCAAAAGATAATAATCCTAAATCTAATTTAGAGCAATTTATTAATTTCAGTAAAAATCAGCTTACTATCTTTGGAAATGATTGCTGGGAAAACAACCAATGGAGAACAACATTCGGCATTTATCCAGTTCAGGTTCGTTTTTCCACAGAAAGAATTAAATCTACAGCTTATAAATATGAGCCATTAGCTGCACCATTCATTGAATTTGCCAAAGCCTATATTCGTTATACTTATTCTCTAAATCCCATTCGTAATTTAGCCAGACATATTGAATCTTTACGTATAGTTGAAATGGCTCTCTATAATATTAAAGGAAAGGCTGACATACTTCAGCTTGATTGTTTAGTTATTCATGAAGTAGAAAATATCGTATCAAAAAAATATAAAAAAGGTACGAAATCAGTCAATAAATTAGGTTATCAAATTCAAAAATTATTTGATTTTTGTAGAGAAAATCAAGTTACATCTCGACTACCTTTATGGGAAAATCCTTATAAACGCCCTAGAGATTTGACTATATTACTGGATGAAAAAGGAAAAGAATACCGTTCAAGTAAAATGCCAACTGATGAAGAAATGATGCTGGTTGCTAAACTCTTTCATGATGCCCCCAATTTAAACAAAGAAACTGAATATTATACAGCTGTTATGGCTCTACTTATGGTCGCTCCATCTCGTTGTTCTGAGTTGATGTCTTTATCTGTTAATTGCTTAGAATGGGAAGAAGATAGCTTAGGAAATAAGCAATTAGGTATTCGATGGATACCAGCAAAAAATGGTAAAGAGGGATTAAAATGGGTTCCTAGCTGTATGCAAGATATTGTTGTTGAAGCGGTTAAACGTTTAACAAATATAAGCTCTTTGGCTAGAGAGGTTGCTAAATTTGCAGAAGAAAATCCTAATATATTGATGTTATCCAATAAAGAGCTTGCACCATCCCATTCTTTATACCAAAAGCATTTGACTAAAAGTGAAATTGCTGAAGTGTTAGATATTGATTCCCAAAATAGCTGTAATACTAAATGGTTTAAAAATTTAATAAGTGAAAACGATGGAATTATAACTTATGAGATACTAGGGAAATTTTTGTATAAGAAATACACATCAAAATTTAATAATTGGCCTTATGTTGATAAACATAAAAGCGTGAAGGTTTCTGAGGCTTTGTTATTATTCAGAGAAAATGAATTTCATGATGATTTTTCCCCTAAAAGTTTTTCTTTTGTGTTACCAACGGTGAATCAAATTAATGATAGATTTTGCTATTCTGAAACTCGCCCTAAAACATCATTATGGGAAAAGCATTGTATAGGCACATCCAAAGGAGAATTTATAAGATTGCCATCACACAATGCAAGACATTGGTTAAGTACAAAAGCTGAACGAGGTGGAATGGATGAGTTAACATTAGCTAACTGGGCAGGAAGAGCTAGAGTTGCAGATAACAAAGCTTATGATCACAGAACAGAAGAAGAAAAAAGCGAATCGGCTCGAGATTTACTCATTTCGGAGGATATTTCAATATTAGATAAAATTCATTTAAATCTTCCTGTTACCTATGAAGACTTAGGAAAAGATAGAATCGGAATAGCAAGCGTAACAGAAATAGGCATTTGCGAACACGATTATGCGATGTCTCCATGTTCTCGTCACGGTGATTGTGAAACATGTAAAGAGCTTGTTTGTATTAAGGGTTTAGAGTCTTCTTTAGGAATTTTAAAACAGCGCGAGATTCAACTAACAGAGCAATTAAGTAAAGCGAAAGAACACCATAGAATAGGTGTTTTTGGAGCAGATCGTTGGATAAGTAACCTATGGTGGAGATTAACACATATAAAAACTAAAATTAAATTCTTAGAAAATAGTGAAATTCCAAATGGATCGTTATTACGAATGCCTGATGAGTATGACCCTTCTCCAGTTAAATTAGCTTTACAAGAAAAAGGAATGGATATAGATATTCAAAAACCAGAAACAGCTAAATTAGACGATGAGTTATATAGACTAATGGAGTTATAGTATGCCAAAAATTCTTGTTACAGAAGAAAATTTAGAAGATATCATCATGATGATTAAGACTTGGGAAGATAAACTAACATGGGATTTACTTTGTTCTAAAGTTTCAGAATTATTGAATATTAAAAGTATTGAAAGACAATCGCTAGCTAATTACTCAGATATACAGGAAGCATTTAGCAAGCAAAAACAGAAGCTTAAAGAAAAGGCAAAAGCTAATCCGGAACCGAATGTAACAATGGATTACCTACAAAAACAAGTAAATAATTTAAAGGCTCAGGTACAACGATTGGAAGAAATCAATGAGCGATATAAGCAACAATTTATTGTATGGCAATATAATGCATATATGCATGGAATGACGGAAGATAAGCTAAATAAGCCACTTATTGCAGTTAATAGACAACATCGGTAAACCGGATTGATTAAACATTTCATATATCATTTCCGCATCGCCCAAGATGAAATTTACAAAGTTTGATTATTGAGGCGTTTACCACCTAAAAACTGCTGATTACAGGTCAGGCATTTATACTACTGTTTCCCTGATTTCTAACCATTCTCTCTAATGTATTTTTTACCACAAAAAGGGCAGTTTTTTGATTCATCACTTTCAATCCACGCAAATGCATATAGTATATAGTTTTAAGGGATATTCCAGCCTAAATTTTGTCCATTACATCTATAAACATAATCTTGTGAGTTTTTGTTAATCTATTATGCTTATTTAATTTGGGGCTGACGTAGATTAGCCCTAAATTCCACATAATCCCGCAGGATTTTTAGTTGCCGGGATGGTGTGCCGAAGTTAAACCGAAATTCGCATTCTTTCAAGAACAGCGGGAAGGATTTGCGATCGATTCCGTTGTATTTGCGCAAGACGCATTTTGCCTGATGCCAAAAATTTTCAATGCCGTTAATGTGGTTCTGGCAGTCTACAAATTCCTTGGAATGGTTTATGCGGTGATAGATGAAACCGCTCATGTCCAACTTGTCGTAGCTGCTCAGACTATCGGTATAAACAATACTGTCCGGCATAATTTTCTGTTTGATAACAGGCATCAGAGTATCGGACTTAGCATTATCTACGATAACGGTATAGACTCGTCCGTTGCGTTTCAGGATGCCAAAGACAACTACTTTTCCTGCTGCACCGCGACCACGTCTGCCTTTACGCCGTCCGCCGAAATAGCTTTCGTCCAGCTCAACAGGGCCCTCAAAAACCTCATCGGCAACCAAGGCCAGATAATGGCTGATAACCATACGAATTTTGCGGTAAAACAGAATAGCGGAGTTGGACTGAATGCCCAAAATATCGGCAGCGGAACGGGTGGTAACTTGGAGTACAAAAAATTCAAGTAGTTTCTTTTGAACTCTCTTGCTTAATTTACAATTGGTTATCTGCATTTTCGTAGCCTAGCATAACCGCTAATCTACGTCAGCCCCTTTAATTTTGTTTGAGATCTTTAAATTGTAACTCCCCCCTAAAATCGCCCCGTACTACAAAACGCAATCATTCCACACAAAACGCCTCAAAATAGCCAATTTTAGAGGGGAGTTACAAAAGCGTTTTAAAGATAGGGTGTATTTAGACATAAAAAATCTGCTCCTTAATTAGTTGGATTAGAGTCCAACTTTTGGGGAGTTGATCATTTAAACTACATTTTCCCGAAACAGAGAACGGATATAGGTTCGATTCCCGATTGCATACTCGGGGGTGTTAAACAAACCTTAGTCTTCATCACTAACTCCTGTGATAACAATGGTGTTTGCTCCGGAGTCTCCCGTTAGGTACATCCGTAATGCGTATAGCAAGTCAGGTGTCTTGCGGAATATTTCTGGTTTATCAATTTGTAGGCTGATTCTGGATTTTAATTCAATATTCTTAGAGATCACTATCTCCGAAATGTTCTCTATCAAGGTTATGTACTTTTTAGTCAAATTATTACTCACGGCAAAAATTATTTTGCAGTTTTCATCATCCATTCCTCGGGTTCTCAGCAATGCAAGAAGAAGCTCCAAATGCTTACAGAGAGTCGCTATCTGATATCCTTTCCCACCATTCACAACCTTCTGAAAGTCGAACTCAAGGCAGCCATATAAGTTTTTGGATAAAGCCCCGAGCTCCTCTTTAGTCAATTTGTTGATCAGTGTTTTGGAACGCCAAAGAGCTATCGACAAAACCTCCATGGTAATGGATCTGGTCAGGCCCTCATTATCAATGGGGTCGATGACATTCTCCAACAGCTCTTGTTGGTATGGCAATTCGGCATTACCGATGGCGAAAGCAATATTCTTGTGGTACCTCCGCAAAAGCTTTTTATCCTTCACAGCACCAAGGAGACGTGAACGAACAATCTCGGGGGCATCCTTATGTAGACAGCATAGAAAAAAGAAAAGCTCCTCTTTAAGGGTGTCCGGCATATTTTCTGACTCAATTATTGATATGATTTTTTGAGTACTTTCAAATATCGCGTTTCTAAAATGGTCAGGCACATCTGACTCTGAAAGAGAGTGGCCATGATTCCAGATGGTTAATGCTGGAAATCGGAGGCTCTTAGATAAGAAGCAATCTCTAGGTTGTTCCACTCCTATTGTTACGTCTTCTGCTGAAAATTTTCCCTTGCTATCTTCCACCTTGTAAAATGAAAGCACTTCGCCTTGTTGAGGCAATTCTTGATCCTTTCTTAGCCGCAACGAGGATTTGTGAACAAACACATTATCAATAAAACAGAAAACATTATCATTTCCTTTGTCGATCCATTTAGGGATTACTCCAGAAATACGACCATGTCGTGAGATATCATTAATGCTTTCGAGATCTCGTTCTACCCAGTCCAGAAGATCAGAAAAGCCATTACCATCTTCTTTAGGAAAATTCTGAAAATCCAACCAGCTTTTACGTGCTGGGAAATCTGGAATCGGCAAGTTCTCAATATCAGCCGCTTCCCCCTCTGATGCTGAGCGCCATTCAACACGAATAGATTTAAAACCTGCTTCAGCTGAATCCAACGGAATGAATTTGAGTTCGTATGGATCATCCGCTCCATAAGTATAAGTCATCTTAAGCTTGCATACTGTGGCCTTTTTTAAGGGGAATGCTGGTGATTTCAGGTATGCAACAAAATGCAGCTCTTTATTACCTTCTCCCTGCTGTAAGGGGAAACTGTAATGCATTTGTCCGGCAGGAAGAGTAAATGACTCTTCTACTGGTATATTCACAGTTCTGCCACGTTGCGGTGTTACTGTTGCATCTTTTACCAAATAGAAATTTTCAAAGTGACCATCACGAACAATTTTGATCGACAGCTCTGGCAGATGATCACGCCAAAGGGCAATGCCATCAACTTCTTCCTGCCATCTGTTTAAAGTTTGACAGCCTTTTATTGGTGACCATGCAGACCCCAGCCACATGTAATCCATTCGCCCATCAGACTTCTTGATTGTATCCTCAAGAGGTAGGATAAAGACTCCAACTTCTCGACAATCTTTATTTCTAGAGTTCAGGCAGTCACTGATGGCGTAGTTTGATAATATGTTGAGATCTAAATCCTGAGTCAGAGCCTCCCGAATAGAACACGGCAAGTGATACCAGTGATTATCTTTCACAAAGGACACTTTTCCAGAATCACTGGCTAAACCATCGAAACCGAACAAATGAAGAAGTTCTTCGGATGTCTGGCAGCCATTACGGTCAAGATTGCGGACCATGGCTGTATGAATACTGCTATTTGGCACAATAACCGTAGGGTGTCGTTCCCAACTCACACCTTGTGTTTCAGGCAATATTTCAGCCAGCTTTTGTTGATATATTGCCTGAACAGGAGTTATTGAAATGCCGCCGGCAAATGAATCAACCACCAGCACAAAATCATTCTCTCGGACTCTGTCCTGTACAAATTTCTTCGATGATTGCCATGCAAAGATAGTTGCTATGCTTTTGGGAAGCGGGGTCGACTCATCAAAATAAAAATTGACACTTTTTCTTATTCCTTCTAGATCAAAGTCATTACCCCAATCAGGAACAAGATAAGTGAGTTTGTCTGTCTGAATATAGTCATTCAACTTTTTAGTAAAAAACATCGATGCACTGCTTTTGGTGGCATCGGGCAGTGTTGATCTATGTGAAAAGAGGCTCCTCATGCTCACCGTTTCAACTTTTCCACTTAAAGTGATAGCTTTTGCTTCTCCGCAATCGACAACATGCTTGTTTCCATCTTGTAACGTCCAAATTTGCTGAAGCAACCTGAACGGCAGAAGCGCCTGGGAGCCTGTATTGTTCGTGAACCTTGGACGAATAGAACACAGGTCAATAACAGTGCTATCCATCTGTATTGGACCACTTTGATTAGTAGCCGTTGCAGAGTGTTCAAACGGGGCATCCGTGACGAATGACAGTATCGCCTTTGGTATCTCTTTGAGAGTTTCTGACTCTATTTTTAATTTCTTTTTCCCGCTTGGAGCTTGCTCAATAACAAGATTACCGGAAATGATCTGTAATAAATACTTATCCTCACCGACTTGTATCTTCCATTTATCACCTGTCAAATTGAAATCGATAGGGATGATTCCTGCTGGAAGGTTTATGTCGTCAGCACATTCACCCTGTCGGTTGCTACCGATAACAAAAGAAACTTCATCTCCAGTAGATAATGAATCGAGCTTGAGCTTGCTTGACAGATTGTTTTGATGAAAAAATAAATCAACACCACTTTCTTGAGTTACAAAGCCAAACTTCTTTTCATAATTTATAGTTTTGATCTTTCCTTTAATCTTTGAGTTAACCGCAGGAAATAAATATCCCCGGACTGGTAATTCTGGGGAGATAGAAAAATTATCATAATCGAGACCGACCGGTTGCTGAATGATTCGAAAACGATCGCTATGGTTAAGCAAGCAGAGAGTATTCCAATAAATAGCACGGAGAATATCGCTATTGAGTCTTTTACTATCTCCCGCGATCTGTTCATCAATAGCTTGAAGCCAGAGCCAACCATCCCAGACTTTTCGATAACGCTTATCCTGAAGAAGCGTGTTGTTGGGCGGAAGATTGCCCCAATTGCCAATTTCAGCGGCATCTTCAGTCCTAAGCCAGCGCTGGAGGGAAACAAGCAATTCCTCACAGGTCTCTTCTGTCGCTGCAGATAAAGCATACTGTCTTTCAATCAGAATCTGCTCCAGCCGGAATAGAAAAGCTCTTAATAGTCGGTTTTCTGCCGTATCAACACTGGGTCTCCGCCTGACAGCCTTCATATAAGGTTTACCGGAAAGCTTCTCGCGGAGTGTTCTTCCCGGCTGACGGCTGAGCCATTGAACACTGTTGCTGTCAACCTCTCTTGCCGCATGTATTGGCAGCATGGTATGCTCTCGTAATATCTTATCCCGAGTATGCTCCATGATTGCCAGAACAGCTTCCTTCGTGTGCGACACAATTCGATAGATACGGTCTTTTATCTCACCCTCAGGTGACGCGTCCTGCAACGATTTCGCCACAGCATTCAAAAAATCGACAATGCCGGTATGTAGGGCATGCCCGGAAACAGGGTCGAAGCTCAATGCTTCCGTCAGCCAGCTGCGCAGCATCAGCATCAAAAGAGCCTTGGCCTTTATCTCATCCTGACCGTTTAACGCCCTGTAAACAGACTCGACAGAATCAATGGCACCGATGGACGGTTCAACAGTCTGTGCAGTTGCATGTTGACGCTGATGATAATCGGACAGCATGAGCTTCTGTCTGGCTGTTAGCTTATATTTCTGCGGTTCCGCCATCTATCAGTTCTCCGCATTTTCCTGACCATTCACAGCCTCATCATCTTTTAAGTAATTGGCGCTGTTCCAGATGAACTGCCCGTAACCAAACTCACAAGCCAGATCGAAGTCTTCGATTATCGTATAGTCAGCATTCACCAGTTGAGTTCGAATTTTATCAAGGCAGTCCGATTTGGATTTTCCTCTAGTTTCAATTCCTCGTAATTTAGGCATAACCTTCTGAACTAATTGATCTTCAAAGGCGATTTTCATTGCTTTTCTTAAGCCTTCATCATCGTTGTTTCTCTGAGCTTCCAGCACATCGGGATAGTTGGACATGTAGTATTCGATGGATTGCCATACTCTGTGCCCCAAAGCCCGGCCAACCTTGGACAACGAGGTATTTATCTCTTCAATAAACCTCTTGAATGGCAAAATCTGATTATCGTTGAATTTACTTTCTTTGCACCACCAGCTCTCCCACAGTTTGCGAGATAATAATGGGGCTTGATTGCCCAACGGCTTCAGTTGAAGTCGCCTTTCCAGAGTTGTTGGGCGAGGAAAGTTGATTACAATGCCTCGATCGAGGACCTTGTCTGAGAGGGATTTGGTTGTCTCGTCCTGATTCATTGTTCCAGCCCAGAGCACATTTCTTCCCAAGGGCAGATCATAGTGCTGGATACCTGCACCAAGCTTAACTTCAAGGCTGGGTACCTCATTACCTTTGAGACCGCGCCGCAGCTCAAGCTTGCTCAAGAATTCTGCAAAATAAAGCTCAACATGGGCAAGATTCATTTCATCCATCAATATGAGACTCATGACATCTTTAAGACCGAAAGGGTAGTCTTCAGACCGAGACTTTTGACTTTGCGCCAATAAACGCAGAACAGGCTGTGCATCAAACTTGTTATCGATAGAGTTGAAGAAACCAAGCATGGACTCCTGACTGTCCCAGTTCGGTTGCACGGACAGACTCAAAAAATTTATGCCGCCGAAATGTGAATATAGCCGTGGCAGCTCGGACTTTCCGGTCCCGCTCACGCCTGCCAGAACAACCATGGGAGACCACTCTGAAGTCTTTAGAGCGGTGTGGAATGCGTGTAAAATTCGCCGTGGGAATCTCAGCCCATAATCGATACAGGATTTACTGATCCCGTCCAGCCACTGAAGTTCATATTTGGCTTGCTCTTCATTTATGGGAAGCTTCGCACGAGGTAGTTCTTTTGAAATATAAGGAGCTTCAATATCACGCACTCTTGCATCCCGATCCTCTTCACGTTCGTAGGCAGACTGTAATCGCTTGATATCAGCCTGTAACATATTGTTGTGAGCCTCAATATTATCACGCTGGTCTGAAAGTGTCTTATTTGCTCTTTCCAAAGAATCAATTCTCGCTTCTAGCTCATCCTGAGCTTGTTGAGCAGCAAATAGCTTTTGATAGTCGTCTTTATACTTGTCTTTTTCTCGATCAATTTGTTCCTTTTCAGAATTCAAGCGATCAAAGGCTTCCTGCATCTCCTGTGTTGGGCGTGTAGCGAGATCCTCCCGTAGCTTTTTGATTTCCTCTTCATAGGTTTTCAATTTCAGCAAAACAGCAGCCGGATCTTCATCTCCAAGTTTATGCTTCAGTTCTTCAAAGTTTGAAATGAGGGCACTGCTCGTTTTGATGGATTCTCTCAAACGGGCAATTTCCTCATTAAGCGCAGACTTCTCATTTTCGAAAGATTGCTTCCATTCAATAACCTTGGCATCCACCTCAACGTTCAAATTAGCTTCTCGTTCCTCAAGGCGATCTTTGCTGGATTGAAGGCGCTGTTTTTGGTACTCAAGTTCATCCTTGAGCTCATCAAGCTCAGCCTGTTCCTTCAGGAACGCATTTCTTTCTTGCTTGAGCTTATCCTTTTCCTGTTGAATCGCCGCCTCATGAACTTTCAGTCTATCAGCTATCTCTTTCTCCAAGCTTGCTATTCTGGATGCCCTCTCCTCCGAAAGTTCTTTTTCAATGGCAGTCAGAGCGTTTACCCGTTTTGACTCCAGCTCCTTTTCCTGTTTTTTGCGTAGATTGAATAGCTCGTCATCAAGCTTTGCTCTGTCATCTGCATATCCTGTGTCTCTTTGTATTTCAGCCTTTTGCATTTCCAGTTCTCGCTGTCGCAATTCTTCACTTTTGCTTTGAATATGCTTCCATCTTTCAGTTGCGTTCTCTTCTCTTTCCTTTAATTGCTCTATCACCTCTGAAAACTTCTCTTTAAAAAGTTCAGGGAAACCATTTTTTGCCTGAAGCTCCATCTCTTCAAGCTGAATACGTTTGTCATTCAGCTCAGCTTCCTTTTTAGCTATTGTGTCTTTAGCGTTCTTTAGTGCTTGTTCCTTTTGAGCGATATAGGTCTCTTTTTGGCTCAGAGAATCTTCTAATTCTTTCAGTTCTTGTTGCTTATTCAGGAGGCTAGCCTCTGTTATGTTCATAGAATTATCAGCCTGTTCTGCCTGTTCATTACCTACAGAAGGCTGAGCGTTCTGCTTGTTCTTGTTGTCCATTAGAAGACCTCCGCTATTATATTGATTGCTTTGAATACATGTTTTTTCAACGACTCCAAGTCGTCTTGTGAAAAGTCAGATTGTTGTTTGTTGCCGTGTCCACGCAGCCGGATCAAATCCGCGACAAAATCAATGAATGCTGGATCTGATTTCTGAAGCTGAATCAGTTCCCTTTCTGATCCCAAAAGGAAAACGGCAAGAAGATGGGCTCCCAGTGTTGTGCTTGAGCCCTGAACGGTACGATAAAGTCGTTTGGTATTTACCGTACTAATTTGTTCGGGAATGACATCAGGTGTAGGATAAAACTCGGATTGAACAATTTTTTCAATCGCTTCGTCCCTTAGGTTTGTTCGGTTTTTGACTGATGATCTCCGGTCCTTGGTAACTTCAAATAACGACAACTGCATAATGGATGCTAGCAAATTTATGTAGAGCTGAAGCTGCTCATCATCCAGAGTCTCCCTCTGGCTTAAGATCGTTACTTTGACCAACTCTTCGCGTAACGACGGGGAAACAGCTTGAACAAATCCAAGCCCCAATGACTTGTCCAGTTCGATCCTTGCCTTCAATCTGACCTGATCAATGTCTCTTTTCTGCTTTGTTTTGGCAGTGTAGGTATCGTCAGTTATATCCGGTATTAGCGAATGGATGAGTCGAGTGGTTCTATCGCGATAGCCCTCAAGGGTTTCCAATGAAAGTTCGACATCTGTAGAGTTTCCATGGGATACTGGGTCCCTGACTTCTTTCAGTATATTGATAAAAGAAAGACATCTTGAGTCTTCAATGGCCAGATTATTAAGCGGATGTTTGGGATCATTTATCGCCCCGGCTATTGCCAGAGCCAGTAGCGGCTGCATCTCGGAAACACCACGGTCAATAGCTCTAATTTTACCGGGTTGAACTTGAAGTAGGGCTTTCACACTGTCCGAAACATCAAATCCAATCTTGGTGGCAAACGAGCACAGTATCTTGTCATTTTCACGGTAGGACTGTGACGAGAACAAGCGTTCCCAGTGAGTCACCGGGTTATCAGATACAACAAATCGCAACGCCCACTCTATGGCTTCATACAAGGCAACTACCGCCAAGCCGGTTAAACGGACAAATTCCTGCTCATTATTAGATGAGTCGATCTTGATTTTTTCAGCAGCAGACAGATACCCTTGTGCGTGTCGAAGTGGGCGAGCTATCAGTGGATATTTCTTCGACCCGCCCGCCACTGAAGATTTATTTTCAGCCTCTTCATTGCTTGCATCTGGATTCAGCCAGTCGATAATGCCTTTTTTCTTCAAGTCTATGACCCACTGCCAGTCCTGAGAAGTAAGGTAATTAGCAAAGCTTTCAGAGAAGCCAAAGCCACATCCATCCGTCACCAGAAGGTCTGAGTTGCCTATCTGGATAAGGACATTGCAATGCAAGTAAACCAGTTCCGGATTCTCACGTAAGGATATGGCTTCGGCCATTGGAACCGGAGGCGGGTACTGATCAATAGCTTGGTTCAACAGAGCATACCGTCGATATTTCTTCTTAAACTCTCTTATAGCTCTGATGACATCGTTGGAGTCAGGAACCATTTTCCAGAAAGAGTCTTTTGCAGGGCGTATCTGTCTTGCACTTACCCTCGACTTCTCATTGGTTGGATTGATTAGAAAATCAATAAATCCGCTGTCACCAATCCTTGAGATTTTTTTATAGCTCAACTGATCCGTGCTGACATAGGGAAGAAGTTTCCCGGACAGCAGATCGATAAACACTGTACCTACGGTGTATTCCAGATTACCGTCTGATTTATTTTGCCACTCGTTCAGAAGTTCCTGTCCGATCTCAGATAACTCATACCGGTCATTCAAAAGGCCTAGATGGTTGAGACGATTCTGAATAAAGGCCACCAGTTCCTTTTCCAGACAAGTGAGCAGCGCAATCTTTTCTGTATCGCCAGATTCAATCTCTGTTATCTTTAAAACAGTTTCCTCAAATATATTGAGTCTACTTTGTTTCTTTTTCGGAATAGAAATACTGAAAGCATGGCATGGCCAAAGAATATCTTGTTTCGCTGCTATATTTAGCCCATCTAATGTTTGATGGAAACTAATTATTTTAGGGCGATGATCTTTTAGTTTTGAACTCATAGGATTACTCCCTGTTCATAGCACAAATCATAGAAGTTTTTCAGAGCTGGAACAGCATCCATAGCTATCTGGGTGTTCGCAAGAGTGCTGTCTCCCACAATGGCTAAAACCTTCTTCTGACGGCTCATGCTGACGCAGAGGCGGTTTTCCGACATGAGATGGCCGAATAGCTTTTGCTGCTTCTTTTTGTAATCCTCCTCGTTGAGTATATGAGGCGGCAAGGCGTTCATATCCTGAGACCTCACCATGGAAAGAAACACAATATCGAATTCCATACCCTGGAAAGCATCGACAGTGCCGATACGGAGCCGCTCTTCACCACTTTCAAGAAAGCGATATTCCTGACATATCTGCCATGTATCATCCTGTACACGTTCCGTGATACCGAATTTTTTCAGGGCTTCATAAACAGCAAATACTTGGGCCTTATAAAAACTGATGACGCCAAAGCTCAGCCCAGAACCTTTTTCAGAGCCAATCCACTTATTCACATACTCTGCTATAACCTTGGCTTCAGATATTCTCTGCCTGCTTCGGCTAGGCAAAACATCTTCCTTTCCTTGACTATTAGGGACATTAATCCAAATAGCCGCTTTGTTTTCTATGCCCGGAAGGCGTTGCTCAAAGTGGCTCGCAGATAATGGAGACCGGTAACCCTCATTATATTTCCGATAGAAATTATTGCTGACAAAATCCCCCAACAGCGGGTGTGTTCGGTACTGAGCATCCAACGTTACTGTTCGTTTGACACGATCTTTCTCTTCCAGTTTTTTCAGGCGATTGAACAGATACTCAAACATGCTTTTCTTGACAAAATCGACATCAACTGGAGGACCGGATGAATCGTCACCTTCCAAAGCTCTCGCGACCTCCTCATCAATCAAATGAGGCAACTGTCTGTGGTCCCCGACTAGGATTATTCTTTTTTCAGCCTGAGACATCGGGATAAGCAGGTCTCGCGGGCTAGTTCTCGCGGCCTCGTCTATGATCACTGTATCGTACTTGACCATTTCCGTTCGCTGATCATATCGGACGTTTTTATTCTTTGAGCGGATGATGTCTTTCCCGACCGCCTGTTGAGTAGTTGCAGCATACACAAAGTTGTAGTCCTCTATGGCCTCACGAACGCCATCAGGATTGTCTTCAAGCTCATGTAAAAACTCAGCCAGAATTGCATCCCGTTTATTGGTTGAACTGAGTTTTTTCTCCAGAAGTTGAGATACCGTTGCCACCAATCTCAAAACATCCTCTCTTGGTTTTTCTGTCCTGAAGTCGGGCGAAGGCAGATATCTATAGAGTAGCGATTCTTTCAGCCCTCTCAGCTCTGAAAGAAAACTCAGCGACTTACCGCTGCGCCAACGGGCCGCTTTTTTAAGAACGCTTAAATCTAAATTGACTGATTCGTCTTCGATCTTATTCAGCAAATCGACCGCTCTTGCGGCTCCATCGTCTTCAAAGGCTGCTTCACTGACACGCAGAGCTCGAACGAGCCGCAAGGTAGAAGGATCATTCGACTTCAGTTCCGTTTTCAGGGAATTGATGATTTCCTCAGCCTCACTGGTGATATCCTCAGAAATCACGTCTCTGGGTAAACCGAGAATACGCTTCATTAAACTGACGGTGTTGCTCTTCGAGGGACACAATGAGTATGCGATAAACAGCTCTGCCAGTCTTACCTGCTCCTCAGTCTGAGCTATTTGAGGATTCTTGTTTCGAATACTCTCAGCGATACTGGAGCACCATTGGTTAATTTTTTCCGTGATAGCATCTACCGTAAACTCTGAATCACCGGACCTTTTGCCAAACTTAACTGCCGGAAGGGCATTAACGCTTAGCCTTGCAACTATATTCTCCACTGCATCATGTTGAAAACCTGAGACAAGTATCTGACCTCTTATCGATTTGGTTTTGTCATATTCCTCATTGAGCCTTTCAAGAATTGCTGTAACTACCGTTGTTTTTCCTGTACCCGGTGGCCCCTGAATAAGAGCGATGTCCGGGGTGTTTAATGCGACGTCGATGGCCTCTATCTGTTTAGGAGTTGGATCATGCTTGAAAATTTTCTCTCTCACAAAGGACGTTAAAGGCTTCAGTTTGGTGACACGCTGTATGTCCGGGAGTGTTCCTCCTTCTTCAATCAGCAGGCCAAGAAGCGGGTTAGCACAGCGTCCTTCCAGAATGGCTGAACGTGCCCGCATTCGTCTTTCAATCTGAATCTTGTCGCCATTGATGGACAGAATCAAAAACATCTGACCAGACGGAATTGACGGCAGATCCAATTCAATGCTGGTTTTTGAAATCTTAAGGATCGGGGCATAAACAGAAGCTGGCATTTCAGCATCGTTCTTTTTCTGATCCTTTTTGGTTGCGAATTCTTCTTCCAGAGCCTTGCTGTAGGCTTCCCATGTAAGATCAGGATTCTTGAGGTATAAAGGCTGCTCGGAGGTGATCTCTATCTCATCCCCTTCGGTAAGTTGATCCGGAATAGACGACACAAAGAACTTAACGCCTTTTGTTGTCTGCTCTGTGCCATGAAAATCTATTCGACCTACGGCTTTCGCCCTTGCCAGAAGCATTTCACCTTCAATTGCGCCGTACTCGTCCCACTGTTTCAAGTAACTCCCGGTCTCCTTGGTAAGTTGACTCATCGCTCCAGCGGCTAAAGCCCGAATGCGACCTGTCTTGGTGTAGTCAGAAAACAGTACCGCACCCCTTGCCAGACGTAATGATCCTTCACTCTTCTGGTTATCCTTAAAGACCGCTTTAGTCGCAAAATAGATGTCCTTTGACTTATCGACATTGCGCCTTTCAACCGGGATACGAACTCTCTCTCCATAGATAGAGAATTCCCGGTACTTCTCCTGCACAACGGCTTGGGAGTCGGGCGAGTCTTCATCCTCAGGAATATCCGCTTCAAAGTCAGCCTTGGCGGATGGGCCGCTCATGAGTAGAAAGAAATCTTCGCCGCCAACGCTGATTTTGCATTTATCGTTTAATACGCTCCCCAGCTCTTCAGCTCCATTGAAGCGAATGCCATTTTTTTTAGCCGTTGATTCTATGCGCTCATCAATGCCGATCTCCACGTCGCCAATTTCAACGATTTCACCATTGAAAAAGATGATTTTAACAAGCACACTTCCGTCCTTGGCAATCTGCATTACCTCGGCAAGATGCGCACAACCTCTTTTCAGATGAAAATTCAGATCCTTTCCGACCGAGGGATCACGAAGCTGCACGCTCCACTGCTGGCCATCGATTCTCAATCTGTATGCCTGTCCGGTACTGTTGGATGCGATATATCCAATACCAATGGTTGGAGTCTCTACGGACAGTTCCGGTTTCAACCATAATTCAAAGGTAATTTCAGCATTTATGTCTTTCAGTTTCATTTGCCACCTCCGCTGATCATGCATTTAACCAGCCGAGGACTATTCAAATGTGCGAACATCCAGAACTGAACATCCGGCGTTACCCGGTCTATTTTCATCTGTGAATAGAGTTTCTGAAAACCTCTTTGCGGGTGACTGTCAGCAGCAACGGACAAATCGGCTTTTCCGTGGTCTGCCTTTTTAATCAGAATGTCATTATCGCTTGAAGAAATAAGTACCTCTGCTGTATCCGAATCAAGCATTGCAAATTCATCAAAGACTCGCCTCGGTACAGTCAGTTCTGCCCCCTGCGAGGTCTCACGTACATAGCGCCAGCATGGTGAGTTTAGGGGCTTGTCAGGTCCATTCCATCGATATGACTCAAGGATAAACACCTGCGGCCTCTGCGTTTTACAGTAAGGACAATTGTGACCCTCTGTTTCCGGGTGAATGAAATCATAGTAATAGTTCATCAAGCAGCCTGGGCATGTGACGGTCATATCCGCTGCCTGAGCGAGAGCTTCAGGCCAGTGATAGATTGTCGGCCGCAACAAAGGGGATGTCCTTCCCTGTCCGAATGTGCCCTCAAACAAAGCGGTCAGCTTCTCTGTAAGAAGAAGGGATCTGGGTAGGCCGCTGTCGGAAGAGTTGGAATCATCATCTTGGTCATCAACCCAAGGGAACAATCCGGCATAAGCTTTATCTTCAATATCCTCGTCATCATTTTCTTCATCAGCCCAGTCGCCTTCATCCGTTCCATCCACTTTTTTCCCAACAAAAGGATGAATCAGCGAGAGCAGGTAGAAAGCCACCACCGCAAACGCATGGCAATCGCTTGATGGTCTTCCACCATCTTTGCCCTGAACCAGCTCCGGGGCTCCGTATTTTGGTGTGTAAACAACACTTCCTCCTGCGGTGATTTCAAATCGAATATTGTCGGCATCAATCAGCCAGACTGATGAGTCATCAATTCCTTCTGAAATAAAGATATTGTTGGGGGATATGTCGCCATAGACCATGCCGTTACCATGGAGGCGTGCCAATAATGACGCGCACTTGTAGAGCGCATGAAGTCTGCGCCTTAGCCCTCCAGTTTTATAGTAATGGACAATCTTTTTAGCTTCATTCTCTGGGATTGCCGAAAGCCATATCGGAATATCGCCTGGCCCAATTTTTTCTGCGGACTTACCATCTATCCAGAAATGGCTGAACGGAACCATCTCACTCAAAAGCTGCATCACATAACCGGCATTGTTCTGAAGCAGCGCTGCCGGTACGGATATATTCAGACTTTCCGGCAGAGGCAGAAGCCGGACGCGCTTAAAGCGCTTTGAATACCGTTCCACTGACTCTTCATTGGTGACAGGATTCCCGCTTTCATCTGTAACAAGCTTAATCGCCAGATCAGGATCCTTGGTACGGAAAACAACGCCTTGGCCACCTTGACCGAGAACCTTGTCCTGAATGTGTACATTTTGATATTCATCTACGTACTCGTTGAATCTTTGGCTCATTGGGAACCTCCTTTCTTAAACAGACAGGCAATCGTCTTGTCATCGGTGTGTCCTAGTACAGGCCATTCATTGAGCCACCGTTTGAGGTCTCTTTTTCTTTTTTCCGACTCCATGTCTGCATAAGTTGAGTAGAGTTCCTGTGCAAAGATCATCTGTTTTTCGGGTAACAGATCATCGGATATGCCATCTGTGCATAGCACAACTGCATTGCATACGGTGCTTTTAATCGTCGCTGTTTCCCACTGATCGGGTTTAAACTCCTGCTGAAGGCTATTTGTATAGTTCGAGAAGGAATCCTGTTTGTTATCACTGAGAATAAGGTGATTTTCTTCAGTTTCTCCAAGGGCGGCAATCATTCCGTCACCGAGGCGACCAAGAGTGATAATTTCTTCAATCTGGATGGCGAAAAGGCATGTGGCCGAACAATCTGAGGAAGAGTACGGAGCTATTTTCACCAGCCAGTTGGCATGAATGAGCCTTAAAATATCAACAATATTGGCATCAGGTGTATTCTGGTAGCTTTTGGCTGCCTCAAAAACTGCAAGACAAGCAGCTTTTGAACCATGATCGGAATATGCCTTACTGCCTAAGCCATCCGATACAACAACGACATTTCCCCATTTATACCGATGTGCCATCCATGAATCCTGATTAGGAATCCCAGTTTTAACATGTAAGGGACCGATTACTGTGGCCCCCCAGCTTTTCCAAAGTTGATCAAGCATCCCAATCTTCCTCTGGATCTTCTGTTCCAGCCAGTTTGGATTGCAGAATCCGGGCTGTGGGTACTGGCGCAATTAACGGCTCATCAAAACCAAAGATTGTGCTGTCAATTGCGGAGGAAATGTTCTCTGAAAGATGAACACTCTTGTTTGTGGATATTTTCTTTAACTTCAGCAAGTCGGCGTCAGCACCGACTGCAACAGTCCGGATGATTAGCTCAGGAAATTTGCTTAATTGGTTCTGAAAGCTTACGATGTCTGAATTGGAAAAATTACCGTCAGATAGAATGAGAATCCTCGCACTTCCGCTATCATTCAGATGCTGGGATAGGAAATCATAGAGGTCACACAGGTTCGAGGAGCCCTCAGCGTTTAAACCAGGAATATCCCCGTCGGTTTGAATGGTGATTTTTAAAATATCCTGTGCCCATTGATAAAAACGGATGTCTAAATCTGCATATTTTTGCTGATCAATGCCCCGCAGTTGAGCAGCGTAACGACACAAATTCCGCTGTAGATGGATTTTCCCCATCTCATTCATACTGCCGGAAACATCAACGATGATATAGAGGGCTTCTTTCATCGATGATACCCTCTGGGTTGAATCATTTCTTCCAGCCGCCTGAAGAGGTTGTTACCTGATACGGACAGGAGGTTTTTTGAGTCGTCGATCTTTTTTCTTACGATTTTGTTTTTCGGGTAAAAACATGAAGCTAAAATAGCTCTGCCTTCAATTCCGCCAAAATAACGGACGATATTCTGGAGCTTCATGACGTGCTCGCTGTTCACATTGCCAGCTTTGCACTCAATGACATAGAGACGTCGTCCATCCGTGAAGGTAATATCAAGCTCCTGATAAGTATCCCCAAACAGGTTGCTCAGCTGTGCGCTAAAGCTCGATGAACTCTTGTCGGCATCATCCTCTTTGAATGAGACTTCAAGGCCGATGCGCATATCCTTGATCAAACCGGCATCAACAAGTGGCTGAAGTTTCATGAAGGTGAATTCTTCAAACCATCCGCCAGAGAGGTATTTGGCAAAATCAGGCCACTCCTTGAACTCAAAGTGTTTAGGACCGATACTTATCTTCGCACTTTTATCCTTGGAGAGCTTTGCGTAGATATCCCCATTGTGCAGTTCAAACGGCTGAAAGCTGTCGTTGTAACGGGAAAGCTCTCTGTAGAGCCGTGAGATTTTAGAACGCGCCTGCCAGAGCTCATTGGTCAGACTTTTCCGGTCAGAAGATTCAATGCCGGGGATATCAGCCCAATGGCCAGCTTTCGAGATAAACAGATTATTACTGTTGAGCTGGATAAAGGTTTCTACCGATGGAATCAGCTTTGTTTCAACGGTTTTAAAGTCATTGAGATAAACCATCTGATTGTTACGGCTATTGAAATAGAATGGCGTTGCATTCACCTTGCGACAGGCAGCAAGAGCCCCTGCATACATCAACTTTGTTCCGCCCGTTAGGTTGAAGCCGACCTTTGCATCGGCAGGCATTTTCGCGATCAGATCCAGAATTGTGGAACGGACATTTTCAGGATCATACGGATCCACCGCAATTTCACCGTATTCAGCTTCTCCAAGAAACTGTTTCATGATATCGGCAGGGAACTGTGCGGAATTCACAAAGATATGTTTTTTGCTAGAAAACTGGATCACGCCAAGCAGATTAGGCACCCGCTGTTCGCCGAACAAGTGAAAAATGGCATCATACTGCTCAGAATCAGCATCCGTTGTTCGAACCTGTCTTCCATGCCATTCCAGCCATTCGCTCGGTAGGACGATTCTTTCCGGAGGTCTTTCGGGCTGAGAAGATGCGATAAGGCGTTTCTTCAGAGTCGGGTACCTCAGGGCCGCAAAAGCCCATACGAAAGCCATCACCGGAGTTCCAGGACTCAGGTAGAGTGTAACCAGCTTTTCACCTTCCAATGCCGCAACCGCATTCAGAGACTGAGTCGCTGCATCGTATATACCTTCGGTATCATTGAGGTGCTTCAGGCCCACAGGGTGAAAACTCACATCAACCTTTTTACCGGCATCCCGAAGCTGCTTTTCCAGCCATTGAGTAAAGTGATTGTGCGCCTCCATTGTATTTGAAAACAAATCAAGAAACTGCTTCGTAATTGCAGGATCAGAGCCTTCGATCTCTGCTGTTTTTTGCTGAAATTCAACAGCTCTGTTTTCGGTTTTATCCGGGTGCGTAAAACCAAGGATGATCACGTCGGTGTAATCTTCCGCAAGCAAAGCTCCCAGAACGGGGCCGGTTGTCTGTTCAAGTCCGAGCGAAGCCCTGAAATCAGTCATTCCGTACCATGTCATTAAATATTTATTCATAAACTTTCCCTATTTATATATGGACGGAACCAACTAACCTGATTTTTCAAGCGATTGACAAAGACAGCGCGATTGTCTGTTTCAAGTCCTTTAAATTTTCCTATTGCCCCACTGACGAACGAGCCAGCATCATCTTCATTCATGCAGAATCCGACGCGCATCTCAAAGAATCCCAGCAGGTCCTTGCACGATGAATTACAGCGTTTCCAGTTATCCGCAAAGGCAATAACGAATGTCCCTTGTGGCGGACCGTCTTCGAGAATTTTCTTCAGACTCTCTTGTGGTGAAGGTGGCTCATCTTTCTTCACTGGTCTAAAACTCGCCGGTCCGTAGTGAAATTCTTTGGTTGAATCCAGCCCGTCAATAATCACGATTCTTTTTGATTGTTTTAATTCCTCGGAAATCTCGGTAAGATTCAGTGCGGGAACACTCTCGTGTTTGGAAACGGTTTTTTCCCCAGAACCATCGAGATATTTTGATGCCCCCACCGGTATGATGGAGCGCCCATTAAAGTAGATGATCTCATCAATGCCATCCTGAGAATCCAAGCTTTGAAGGATGGAGGCGAGCAGTCCGTCATGGATTACGTCGTTATAGCCGGATATCAGCAAATTTGATAACGGCCGGTTAACAAGAGCCAGCGAGAGCGGTTCGGCTTCAAAACTCAATCTATCACCAAGGTGCAGCTGTATCGTCTCGTGTTTTTTTGAGTTGAACCAATCAACTGTGGGCATTTCAGGCAGTCGGGAGCCGTTAAATACTTTTGTAGAACCACAGTAACCACGCTGGTTGGCTACCTGAGTAATCTTGGCAATATGATCTTTGCACAATTCTCGATCGGCAAACGGTATCAAAAACCGTTGATTTGCCGATTTGTTCCCGTTGAAATTGTTGATGATTCCCTCCGGTGGACTACTTAGCTTGGAAGCCTCCCAGTTGCTGTTGCTAAGGATCATAGCGGAATCTTCCTCGCTGCAGGCGAGAGCAATCCGACAACCGATCTGGCTTATTAGCTGGCCCATGGAAAGAGACTGAATTCCTTTCAGTGTCTGGGTAGCCAGCAGCACATGTATGCCGTAGGCCCGTCCTTGTCTCAGTAGCTGGTTCAACATTTTCTCTGCGGGTTCAGCCACTTGGCGTCCCTCAGAAAACAGAATCTGAAACTCATCAATAATTAGTAGGATACGCGGGAGTTTGGCCGTTGAAAATTCCCTGTATTCATAAAAGTCGCGGACAGACCGATGTTTGAATTCCCGAGCCCGTTTTTCAAGTTCCTCGGTCAAATGTGCCAGAACAGTTACGCCATATTCGGGATCACTCTCTGTGGCCACGAGTTTTGCCTGAGGAAGCGGAGGTGAAGCATAAACACTGAATTCCGTGCCCTGTTTGTAATCCAGTAGGTAGATATTCAACTCCGATGCTGAATATGTATGGCAGAGGCTATGAATCAGAACATGGAGCAGGTTTGATTTTCCGGAGCCTGAACGCCCCGCCAGAAGAACATGGTGCTGTGTATTCACCCCGCCGATAGAGAAAGGAACGATCTCGCCTTTTGAAGTCCAGCCGATCGGCACCTGTATGCCCTGAACAGCGTCGTGACCCCAGTAGTCCGAATTGCACCAGAGATCCGTTAGACTCTTACTGAATTTTGAGCTCTGTTCATATCGGTCCGATATGGATGCCAGAAAGTCGGTCAGCTCAGAACGTCCGGGCCAGAACTCCTGTTCCTCCACAACACTGATTTCAGAGACATGCTTGGTCAGTATCTCTGCCGGAACAATGGAATCCATTCTCTTGGAATATTTGTCTATCGCGGTGCGCAACCCCGTAAACTTGCGGTCCTCCAACCGACTTTCATCAATGGTCAACACCGGAAGCACGCCGCAGGCAGGTCCATGTTCCAGAAGGCGGCTAAGGTACCAGAAGCTTTTGTCCGTCAACTGTTCCGGCACTCCAAAAATGAGCAACAGTTTATATGGTATGGGATTGCTACTGTTTGCCTCGTTGTAAGCAGACCAGCTCTTGATCTCTCCCTTGAATTTATTCTGAAGCAGATCCTCAACATAGTCCGTTAACTGGGCCAGGGTATTTTCCAGTTCGTCCGACCGTGTCAGCAATCGCTGCTTGGGAAAGAGCCGTTTTACTTTCAACAGAGAAAGGAACGGATCCAGAGACGTGCCCAGTCTCAGCGGATCTGCAGCGGTAATTTCAACATTGCCGACCGGCATGCAGTGCATCAGCCGAAGCATCAGCTGGTGAATTAACCGGTGTCCTGCAGTCTGGTCAGGCAGCCAGAGCGATTTCTTAAAAGGGAAAGGGATCAGCCGTGGGATATAACCTTTCCAGTTCTGATAGGTAAGATACATACGCCCGAATGCCAGGGCGTCAGGGAAACGCGTGCCCGTGTTGATATTTTTGACTGTTAACTCATTCAGATGAGGCTGGCGCTGGCGGACCTTTTTGCATAGTTCATCAAGATGTTTCAGGGCCGAAACCCATTCCTTCCCAAACTCCTGATTGACAGTGGCAAGCCGCTGTTTTCTGGTGTTGTAAGCTTCCGTTTTGAGTTTTTCGCCCGGGTAGTCTTTCTCAATGCGGTCAACCTTTTGAGCCCTTTGAGCAACGGCATGATTCAATGCACCAACTGCATCGAACAGACGTTTAAGCATGGACTCCCTGTTATTCGGACTCTTACTCATGAGCCATGCTTCCTATCAATTGCAGTTCACCTGTTAACTGATCAATCTCGGCGGCTCGAGTCTGAAACAATTCTCCCATTTGCTGAAGGCCGGAGATGTCCTGCAAAATGGGCTCGAAAACGTCTGAGACAATAGACTGGCCAAACTCGTCTCTGACGGTGTCGGAAAATTTGCCCATCTGCTGTAAAGTCACATTAAATAGATCATCAAACATCGGCATCCTCCTCTTCAAACGGTAGCTGGAGGACAACACCATCAGCCTTTAATGCCTGCTCAATAACCACTGAAACATCCGCAAATGCTTCAGCCACACCGGCTGTAATAATCTTCTCGAGTTGTGGTTTGGCCATGATGTAGTCAGACTTGAAATCGTTATCAGAGTTTCTGACCTTTTCAATCAGCCGGTGCCAGTATTCTTCCGGTAAGGACAGGGAATACTCGCTATCTGTTAGCGAGACCAGTTCTTCCGTGAGTTGGTCAACAGCACTCATTTCACCTGCCTCCATAGCGTTCTGAAGCTTGGAGGAAAGATCCTGAGCTTTGTTGGTGTGTTCACTTGGTATAAGAGCGATTTTAATTTTCATGAGCTCCTCCGTTATTTGCATTAGAACCGGTCACCATGTCCCAGCAGGCTTTGTCGATCTCGTCTTTTGTCGGGAGCATTCCTATTAATGGCGATCCGGCACTCCGAAGGGCTTCACGCAGCTCTTCTTTCTGTTCTGGAGTTAAATCCTTGATGTCACGTGAACATATCGTCATCGACGCATTGGCTTCCTGATGTCCACCGGACTGGAATACCATGTGGTCTTTCTGAGAATAGAGATACGAAGCTCGGCCGCATTTCACTTCAATGGCGATAGAGCCTCCAGCCGGAGCACTCATGCCTTCACCATGACCGAGAATAACCGGCACTTTCAGATCTTCGATGATCAGGTCGGTTTTTGTGAATCTGCCGTCCTCAAATGTGGTTCGGGCCTGCGTGTCCGCTTTATGTCCGAGCGGACTCAGCGCCTGTTCCACAATTTTCTCGCCACAGTAGCCGCTCAGGTTTCGACGTATCTTAAGCTGCACGGCGTGCCTTTCAGCAGGACCGTTGGCGGCTTCGAGCTGGCTTCTGTAGTCGGCAATCTTGACCCTGAACGCAGGATCACGATCGGCGAGGTATTCAAAATAATAGCGCTGCTGTTCAACTGAGAGATTCAGGCGCGAGTGCAGCTCTTTCGGAGTAACCGGCTTGCCGGGGGCCGGAGACCATTTCAGCCATGAATAAAACTCCGCTGCAGGCGGGCGCGTATCAAGATAGGCATTCAGGGCCGCTTTTGCGCTTTCCAGCCGGACTCTGCCTGTCTCAAGGTGAGCCGCCGCATTGGTAAGCCGGGTCGCACACTCCGTCTGAACGGTTTCCGCCAGCTGCGTTGCCATATCAAGACACTGCCGAGCCATTTCATTTCGCTGCTCCATCTGCATGCGATGGTCTTTCGCAGCTTCCAAAGCTTCCTCAGCAGCCGCAACAGCGGATTCCGCTTCTGCAACGGCTGATTCTGCGGCGGCTACATCTCCCTCTTCAGATGAACAGTTGGGCGGTTCATAGCTGCCGTCCTCATCATAGCTGCCACTCGCTTCGCAGCCGGATAGAGATGAACAAGCGGAACTTAACTGCTCATGGGCTGAAGCAAGCTGCTCATTAGCCTGTTCCAGCTGCTGCCCGGCCTCCATTTCGGCTTCCATCGCAGCATCCAGCAGTTGAGCGCTGTTGTCGGCCTCCTGCTGTGCTTCGGCCAACTTGGTTTCAGCCGCAGCAATTTGGGCCTGACAGGCACTCTCCATGGAGCCATAGGTCGACTGAAGTCTGGCTATTGCTTCCTCGAGGTTCTCAACTTGTCCAACTGATACGTACGCCATTCCCCACCTTAACTCTGTATATATTCTCTTAAACGTGAAGCCAGCGCGTGAAGATATGGGACCTGTTCCGATGCGTTCGCTTCAAAATGAGAAAGTTGCTGCACCAGCGCGTTATAGTCCTCTTCAAAACTCGCTCGCTTTTCGTCCTGCCAGGTATCCCCGAGGGCACCAAAGCTATGATTCAAACCGTTAACCGCTTCATTCAACGTGTCGATGAACTGCGTCAGAGACTGTGCGAAACGATCAAGTTCATCAGGATCGCCAATTGCCTGTGGCATGATTTACCTCCAAATTTTTGTTTACCAGTAACCTTCATCGTCGGATGAAGCAGCCGCATTTCCAGCTGTAGCCGACTTAACGCTGCCACCGTCCAGCTTGATCTCTGACGGAGCCGGTACCACGTTCGGGTTCTTGGACTGGGTACGCATGGTCACCGACATGGTCACACGCTGGAAAAACTCATGGAGCTGCCCTGCGTTTTCTGCATAGAAAAGATCATGGGCCGTGCCCTCGATAAAACGCTTCAGAACCGTCTCATCCGCATCATGCCCGATAGCCATTGCCATGCGATCGCACTTGGAAGAGCGACCTTCGGAGATGAAGTCAGCCATAGCTTGCTTCCAAATGTTGCCGTCAGTTGGCTGCCCATCTGAAACAAGTACGATAGTTGGGCGGTAGGCACGGGAAGGCGTAGTCTCTTTGTCCTCGATCATGGCCTTGGCCATCTTGAGGGCTGTGCCCATGGGTGTATCTCCATTTACCTGAAGGCCATGCCACTGAACTTGTGACGCCTTGGTAAAGGGAATATGCAGATCTACCTTACCGCCGAAAGTGATGACGGAAACAAGTATCTCCGTTTCCATCTTTTCTTCCTGAGCAAAGGTATCCAGCATATTCTCGACAGCCTTGTTAAGGTTATCGATTTTATCTCCGGACATACTGGCGCTGACATCCAGAAGCAGAACTACGGGAAGCGGTTTGGCGGTCGGGGTGGTGAACTTTTTGGGATCAAACATGGATCATCTTCCTGATTAATTAGCTGGTTTCAATTTCATACAATTCTCAATACTCGGGAAAAAACTCAGCAAGGTTTCTGCTCCCGATAAACACTTCGCAGACCAATCGACCCCGATCCACTTTGTAAGCGGTCCTGAGTTCAACCTGCTGCCCATTGATAAGCTTTGACAAAGCATCCTTCGATTTCTGACCTTTGGTGGTGTGCAATCCCCGAGTATTGTAACCAACGGGACGGACTCTGGTTCCGGTCTCACCGTTCCATTTCCAATCCGATGATGCCTCTAAGGTATTTTCATAGATAATTGAAGTGACTCTGAATGCTGACATCGTTGCTCCTTTTGCTTTTTCAACCAATTGCGTTTCTTTCTGAACTTGGTCTTTAGCAATCAGCATGTCAAATAATTCAAAATGCCATAACATGCTGATATTTAACGTATTTCAAATCAGGTTGATGCATTTTATACCTCAGTTTAAAGTTTTCGTTTTGTCTGATTTAAAAACTTGATTTCATCCACTGATAACCAGCGATCATCTATATCTGTGCCATGTCTCATACTCCTTTGGGGGGTATTGCGTTTTGCCATGATCTCAACAGAGACAGGTAATGAATGCTTCAAATATAAAAACACCCAGTCTAATTTATTTTTAAAATACATTGAAATGAATACCAGATGTCAAATATTTTTTGTAGCGATCAACTAATTCAACAGTCCCCAATAGGTTGTTTTTGTTAAAACAGGTGGCAAACCTTGATTGTAACGATGTGGGCGAACAAAATTGTAATACATCACATAATCTCTAACATCACCTACAGCGTGGTTTAACATCAAATACCCGCCCTTTCATCCGCTCATATTTAAATCTGCGAAACCAGCGCTCCATCCGAGCATTATCCCGATGGCTCAGAGTCGGTTTCCAACCTACCACTTGTTTCTTGTAGAGATTCATCACCACCGTTAAATAGCACCAAATCCCATTGACTTTAAGATAGGTTGTATCGCCACAAAGCACCGTTGTTTTATCAGCATTTGGTGTAAACTTACGGTTCAAATGATTGATTGGCAAAAATCTGTCCATTCTCTTTATTTCGATTTTGCCATTTTTGCGGCTGCTTGCTGAATAATCCCTGCTGTTTCATTAATTTTCTGACCAAATATAGCCCAACAAAGATGCCTTTCCGTTTCAATAAATCTCTCAATGTCCGCTTGCCTGCCGAGCCTCGACTTTCGACAAACAGCGATTTGATTTCTACCGAAAGTGCGGTGTGTTTTTGTGGCATTTTTACCGCTTTACATTGGGTATAATAAGCACTTTCGGACACCTCAAACAGCGCACAAAGTCGTTTGATTCCGCGAGATTTTAACGTCGTGACGGCTTGGTATTTTGCCTCTCGAGAGACATTAAAATCGCGGTAGCCTTTTTTAGAATGAGCTTATCTTCTTCCAATTCTTTGATGCGTTTTTTCAACTTGTAAATGCGCTGTTATTCGGGGGAAATCGGTTTGCTGCCGGGTAAGATATAACCTTGATTCTCCGCGTCAACTTGGCTTATCCAACGACGCAATGCTGTTTCACCGATGCCTAATTCTCGGCAGGCTTGCGAAACCGAATAACCACGTTCTTGAATTAACCTAACCGCTTCAGCTTTGAACTCCGGGCTGAAAAAACGTCTTGCTCTTTTCATTATAAAATCCTCTTGTTGATGATAGTTTACCACCTATTGAGGACTGCGGGATTAGTGTACCACTACAGTTCATGAGGGTGTATAATAAATGACATCTTATGATAAAAAAAGAGTTAAAGAAAATAAACTTGACACACCCTCAATTTGTTGTTTTAGCTTCTCTTACTTATCTATCGCAAAATGGTAATGAAGTTACACAAGTTATGATTTCAAAACTTTCAGAGATAGATGTCGTGACGGTGTCTAAAATATTGAGTTTATTGGAAAAACATGATTTTGTGAAAAGAAAAGAACATTCAAGAGATACAAGAGCAAAAGTTGTTATTTTAAACAAAAAAGGAGAAGAGATATTACAAACAGCTGTTCCGTTAATTGAGCAAATTGATGAGTTATTTTTCGGAAAGTTGGATAACGACGAAGAATAATTTAAGCATTTTCTTGTTAGATTAAACAAAGAATAAGAATATTATTTATGGAGTTGTCAATTTTGATAGCTCCATACTACATTTGAAACTCAAAAATAGAGCATAGCTATAGAACAGAAATTTATTCAAGAGAATTATTCACACCAAAGTATAGAAGTCCTCTGTTTTTATTCTCAAAAAGTAAAACAGAGAACATAAATGGTTGGCTCTTGAAAGCAATGTGTAAAAATTTTACGTTAATATTGTAAAATATAATGACATAATTACTCTGTTATCGGGGTTATTTTTACGTATTTTTAAAGAAAGTATCAATATTTGAACGCAACAACTTGAAATAATTAGAGTTTTATTTTTGTATTCTTTCGTTATATAGAAACAACCTTTTTAATTATTGAGCAATACAAAAGGCCGTCTGAAAAATATACTTTCAGACGGCCTTTAAAATGATTTAAAAGAAAATCCTACATTTGCACCGAGCCGCCGACGGTCAGGCTGATTTCTTCTGAACCTGGGGAGGCTGGTATGTCATCTTCTATTCCTGCAGCCATCTCTGCGACGGGGGCTGCCCGCAACATTTTGGCGCGTGCAAAATCGCCGCCGACTTGGCGGTTGCCGATATGACCCAAGTTGAGTTTAACGATTTTGTAGCTGGAAAAGCCGAGCGTTTGGGCGAGGTTTTGGGCGCGGTCTTTGAAACGCAGGATGACGGCCTTGCTCAGTTGATCGACGGTTTCTTCGCGTTTTTCTTTGGATACGGAAAACGAGGAGCTTTCCAAAACGGCGATATTGATGCTGTCGGCAATCAGGCGGTTAAGTGCTTCAAAGTCTTTGCTTTCTACTTTGAAGTAGGCGTGTTCTTCCCAGCCGGTTTGAGTGCGTTTGCCGTTGGTGTATTGATAGCGCGGGGATGCGTTGCGCTCCATCAGCTCGGCTTTAAATTTGCTGTTTTGGGAGATTTTGTTGAACTGGTTGAATTTCTTCATGAAGGCTTGGTTGACGGCTTGACGGTCTTTGCCTTCTGCGTTGATGTTGAAATGCGCGGTCATGGTATCTCGCGGCACTTCCATATTCGCGGATTCGGAAAATTCAACGATGTTGTAGTTGAGGCTTTCTGCTGCAACGGGCAGGGAGGCGGCTAGCAGTAGGGCGGTAAGGGCTGGGCGGAACATTTTGTTTTTCCTTGTAATGCGGGTTTCAAAAAAGTGATTTAGCATGAAAGATGGAAACGTTGGTTTTGGCAAGCGTAAGGATTTGTATGGGTTGAGGCCGTCTGAAAAGAAGTTACTTTGTATCCATCAAGCCGACTTCATGGGGATTAAGGCGGGCTTTTTCTTCTTGACCTAGGCCGACCAATTTCCGCAAGCGGGTCATGTAGGCGTTGACATCAAGGCCCCGTCCGTAGCGTTGTGCTTCCCAGATGGTTTCTGCCAAGGCTTCCATCATATCGTGTTCGGCTTTGACCCAGTCGCCGTTGTAACGGGCGCAAAGTTGTTGGTGGATGGCACGGATGCCCGGTGGTTGATCGATGGTGCTTTGCTCTTGCAGGGAAAGGTGTAGAGACATATGCAGGAATGGGTTGCTTTCGCCGTCTTCGGGCAACCATTCTTTATCTAAATATTGTTCGATGTCTTCGAGATAGTGTCCGTATTCGGGATGGGCTTCGATAATGCGCAAAGCTTTTTGTTGCAGGCCGTCTAATTGGAGCGGTGCGAGCCTGTGTTGCCAAACATGGGCGAAGAAACGGCGGACATCGTGGGTGTTTACGTCATACATGATGGGTGGTGTGATTTGATTTTGGGATATGTGATTATATAGTGATTGCGATAAAAAAGGCCGTCTGAAAAATATGTTTTCAGACGGCCTTTGTTTTGCAGGGTTTAGCGGCGGTCGATGATTCGGTAATACACTTCGCCGTCTTGGACATAGCCCAATTCGACACGGGCAATTTCGGCAATGGCCTCTTGTCCGTGTGCCAAGTCTTCAACTTCCGCATTGAGGAAATTGTTGCGCAAAGTGAGCGTTTGGTTTTTTTCCTCCTGACGGACGAGCTGCTCCTGCAATTCTTCCGTATGCCCGACGCTGCCTTTACCAAACCAAAGGCTGTACTGACAGCACAAAAGTGCGAAGGTTAAAACAAAAGTCACCCACTTCATACAATCAATATCCTATATTCTGCTTATTTGCCCAGTTGGTAGAATGCGGCTTTGCCAGGGTAGTAAGCGGCTTCGGCCAATTCTTCTTCAATGCGCAATAATTGGTTGTATTTCGCCATGCGGTCAGAGCGGGACAGGGAGCCGGTTTTGATTTGCATACAGTTGGTGGCAACTGCCAAGTCGGCAATAGTGCTGTCTTCGGTCTCGCCGGAACGGTGGCTCATCACGCTGGCGTAACGGCTGCGTTTTGCCAATTCAACGGCTTTCAGGGTTTCGCTCAAAGTACCGATTTGGTTTACTTTCACCAGCAATGCGTTTGCCACGCCTTTTTCGATGCCTTCAGCCAAGATTTTTGGATTGGTTACGAACAAGTCGTCGCCGACCAATTGAACTTTGCCGCCCAATTTTTCGGTTAGCAGTTTCCAGCCTTCCCAGTCATTTTCGTCCATGCCGTCTTCGATGGAAATGATTGGGAATTCGTTAACCAGGCCTTCCAAGTATTCGGCAAATTCTGCGCTGGTGTAGGAGCGGCCTTCTGCTTCCAGGTGGTATTGGCCGTCTTTGTAGAATTCGCTGGATGCGCAGTCCAGGGCAAACAATACGTCTTCGCCTGCTTTGTAACCGGCGGCTTCGGTGGCTTCCACCATCAATTGCAGGGCTTCTTTGTGGCTGTTCAGGTTGGGTGCGAAACCGCCTTCGTCGCCGACGGTAGTTGGGAAACCTTTGCTATCGCACAGTTTTTTCAGCGCGTGGAAAATTTCGGCACCGCAACGCAGGGCTTCGCGGAAAGATTTTGCGCCGACAGGCATGATCATGAATTCTTGGATGTTCAGGCTGTTGTTAGCGTGTTCGCCACCGTTGATAACGTTCATCATTGGGACAGGCAGAGCCATTGGGCCTGCACCGCCCAAATAACGGTACAGCGGCAGACCTGAATCTTCGGCAGCCGCGCGTGCTACGGCCATAGAAACGGCCAAAGTGGCGTTGGCACCTAAGTTGCCTTTGTTTTCAGTACCGTCCAATTCGATCATGATTTGGTCGATATAAGATTGTTCGTTGGCATCGATACCGATGAGGGCTTGCGCGATTTGGTTGTTGACGTGGTCAACGGCTTTCAATACGCCTTTGCCCAAGTAACGGGATTTGTCGCCGTCACGCAGTTCCAAAGCTTCTTTTTGGCCGGTTGATGCGCCGCTTGGTACGGCTGCGCGTCCCATAACGCCGGATTCCAACAATACGTCACACTCTACAGTAGGGTTGCCGCGAGAGTCTAAGATTTCGCGTGCAAAAATATCAACGATTGCGCTCATGAATATCTCCAAATAGGATGGTAAAAGGAAAGTAGCTTTGTTACGTTTCAGACGGCCTTAAGGATGATTGCCAAAGTCTGATGAATGCAGCCATTATACCGTCTTTGCCGGGCATGGCATCGGCGTCGGTATGAAACCGACTGTAAGTTTGTTTCACGTCAATATCGTTCAAACAAACATAAGCTGTATAGTGTAACATTTTTTACCCTTTTTAGGGTGAAAAGCTGATTAAATCAGGCATAAGGCCGTCTGAAAACCAGATTAGCCTTCGCCCAAAATCATCGAGCCTACGCCGTCATCGGTCAGCACTTCCAAGAGCAGAGCGTTGGGAACGCGGCCGTCTATGATATGCGTGGCTTTGACGCCGCTTTTGGCGGCTTCGACGGCAGAGGCAATTTTAGGCAGCATACCGCCGTACAGCGTACCGTCTTCAATCAGTTCGTCAATGCGGCTTGGCGTCAGGGTGGTCAATAATTTGCCTTCTTTATCCAGTACGCCGGGAATATTGGTCATCATCAGCAGTTTTTCGGCTTGAAGTTTTTCCGCCAGTTTGCCGGCAACCAAGTCGGCATTGATGTTGAACGCTTCGCCGTTTTGGCCTACGCCGATGGGGGCGATGACAGGGATGCAGCCGCGCTCGACCAAACCTTCCACCAAACGGGTATCGATGTCCGCCACGGTGCCGACTTGCCCAATGTCCACGCCTTTTTGTTCGGGCGTATCGATCAGGAGTTTTTCCGCTTTGATGAAGTGGTTGTCGCGGCCGGTAATGCCGACGGCGCGACCGCCGAAGGTGGTAATCATGGAAACGATTTCTTTATTGACGTGTCCGCCCAAAACCATTTCTACGATGTCCATGGTTTCGCTGTCGGTCACGCGCATGCCTTGAACAAACTCTCCTTTTTTGCCGACTTTTTCCAACATTTCATTGATTTGCGGACCGCCGCCGTGAACGATGACGGGATGCAGGCCGATTAGTTTGAGCAGGACGACATCGCGTGCGAAACCCTCTTTTAAGGCAGGTTCGGTCATGGCGTTGCCGCCGTATTTGATGACGATGATGGAGCCGGAAAAACGGCGGATATAAGGTAAAGATTCGGCAAGGACGCGCGCCTTGATGGCAGGGGAGACAGATTGTTGCTGAGTCATGGTTTCAACCTTGTTTCATGATTTCGGCCTTTATCTTAATCCCAAAGGCCGTCTGAAACAATATTTCCAGACGCTTGAAATCCTGTTAAATCAGTTAAATGGTTGAAACCAGCCTCATGCAAACGGTAAAATGACGGTTTGCTTCGGCCTCTTTGCCGATTACTAAGGATACCCATGATGAAAATCAGCACCCAATTCGATGCCGGTTCGGTCGTTGTCAAAGACTTGAGCAACCCTGCCGATATCCGCCTTGCCCTGCGTCCCGACAATGCTTCAGAGTTTGCCCAATGGTTTTACTTCCGTTTGCAGGGTGCGGCCTATCAAAACTGCGTGATGCATTTTGAAAATGCGGCGGACGCTGCGTATCCTTTGGGCTGGGAGGACTATCAGGCTTGCGCCTCTTACGACCGCCAAAATTGGTTCCGCGTGCCGACAAGCTACGAAAACGGCGTGTTGACCATCAACCATACGCCTTTGTCCAACAGCGTTTACTACGCTTATTTCGAGCCTTATTCCCACGAGCAGCATTTGAACCTTTTGGGCGATGCGCAGGGCAGCGGTTTGTGCCGTATCGATGATTTGGGCAGCACTGTTCAAGGCCGCGACATCAATCTTCTGACCATCGGTAACCAAGTCGAAAGCGACATGAAAGTCTGGATTATCGCCCGTCAACATCCGGGCGAAACCATGGCGGAATGGTTTGTCGAAGGTTTGCTGGGCCGCCTGCTTGATCCGCAAGATCCAACCGCGCGCATGTTGCTTGACCGCGCGACTTTCTACATTGTGCCGAATATGAATCCGGACGGTTCGGTTTTGGGCAATCTGCGCACCAATGCCGCCGGCGCCAACCTCAACCGCGAATGGGAAACCCCGACTTTGGAGCGAAGTCCTGAAGTCTTTACCGTCCGTGAAAAAATGATGGAAACCGGCGTGGATTTGTTCTTGGATATTCACGGCGATGAAGGTTTGCCGTTTGTTTTTGTGGCCGGTACCGAAGGCGTGCCGAACTACAACGAGCGCATCGAAGCCTTGGAAGACCAATTCAAACTTGCGTTGCTCAATGCCAGCCCCGATTTCCAAGACGATTACGGCTATGACAAAGATGCGCCGGGTCAGGCAAACATGACTTTGGCGACCAACTGGGTCGGCAATTATTTCAACTGCCTTGCCTATACTTTGGAAATGCCGTTTAAAGACAATGCCAACCTGCCGGACGACGATTTCGGCTGGAACGGCCAACGTTCGCTGCGCTTGGGCGAGGCAATGTTGTCTGCTATTTTGAATGTGGTTGGCGATTTGCGTTAAACCATCCGACACCGCATACAGGCCGTCTGAAAGTTCAGGCTTTCAGACGGCCTTTGAGATAAGGAACACACATCATGATAATACATCCCCAGTTTGATCCGGTGCTGATCAGCATCGGCCCGCTTGCCATCCGCTGGTATGCCTTGAGCTATATCGTCGGCTTTATCCTGTTTACGATTTTGGGCCGCCGCCGTATCGCGCAGGGCAATTCTGTGTTTACCAAAGAAATGCTCGACGATTTCCTGACTTGGGGTATCTTGGGCGTGATCTTGGGCGGCCGTATCGGCTACGTTTTGTTTTATAAATTTTCCGATTATCTTGCCAACCCGTTGGATATTTTCAAAGTTTGGGAAGGCGGCATGTCGTTTCACGGCGGCTTCTTGGGCGTGGTCGTTGCCATGTGGCTGTTTGGCCGCAAGCACAACATCAGTATCTTGAAATTGATGGATACCGTTGCGCCGCTCGTACCGCTGGGCTTGGCTTCCGGCCGTATCGGCAACTTTATCAACGGCGAACTTTGGGGACGCGTGACCGAACTCAATGCTTTCTGGGCAATGGGTTTCCCGCAAGCGCGTTACGAAGATGCGGAAGCTGCAGCACACAATCCTTTGTGGGCTGAATGGCTGCAACAATACGGTATGCTGCCGCGCCATCCGTCTCAGCTTTACCAGTTTGCCCTTGAAGGCATTTGCCTGTTTGTCATCGTTTGGATTTTCTCGAAAAAACCGCGTCCGGCCGGTCAAACGGCGGCATTGTTTTTGGGCGGTTACGGTTTGTTCCGCTTTATTGCCGAATTTGCCCGTCAGCCTGACGACTATCTCGGCCTGCTGACTTTGGGTTTGTCCATGGGTCAATGGTTGAGCGTGCCGATGATTGTACTGGGTGTGATTGGTTTTGTTTGGTTTGGCCGTAAAAACAGCGTTGCCAAAGCATAAATAAAACAATAAATAAAGGCCGTCTGAAAAGGTTGTCAGACGGCCTTTTTATGGCTTCAAGCAAACGGATTTCGGGTTTAACCGAAAAAGCCCATTTTGACTTGAATGAGTTTTTCCAGCTCCGGCAGAACACGGCGGCGTGAGACGAAGAAGATAATGTGGTCGCCGTCTTGCAGGATGGTTTCAGTGTGGTGTCCCATGATGACTTCGCCGGTTTCACCGCGGACGATGGCGGCGATGTAGCAGTCGCTCGGCCATTTAATGCCGCTGATACGGCGGCCGACGATGGCGGAAGTGTTTTTATCGCCGTGTACCACCACTTCAATGGTTTCAGCCGTACCGCGGCGTAAAGGATGGACGGCAACAATGTCGCCGCGGCGGATGTGGGCGAGAATGGAGCCGATGGTAATCAGATGGGGGGAAACAACGATATCGATTTTGTTACCTTCAAGCAAATCGACGTAGCTTGAACGGTTGACGATGGTGATTACGCGTTTGGCACCAAGGTTTTTCGCCAACAGACTGGACATGATGTTGTTTTCGTCGTCATTGGTCAGCGCGCAGAAGACGTCGATTTCGTCGATGTACTCTTCGTCCAGCAGGGTTTCGTCGGTGGCGGAACCTTGCAGGACGAGGGTGTTGTCCAGATTTTCAGCCAGCCATTCGGCGCGCTGGGGTTTGTATTCGATGATTTTGATGTCGTATTTGGATTCGAGCTGCTTGGCGAGGCGGTAGCCGATGTTGCCGCCGCCGGCGATCATGATGCGGCGGGTGCGTGCTTCTTTCGGACGCAATTCGCGCATGATGGCTTCAACGCTGTTGATGTCGGCGGCAAACAGGACTTCATCGCCTTCGATGATGACGGTTTGCGGGGTGGGGACGATCAGGCGGTTGTTGCGGTAGATGGCGCAGATTTGGCAGTCCACACCTTCGGGCAGGTGCTGGTTGATGTCGGTAATTTCACGGCCGATCAGCAACCCCCCTTTGCGTGCTTGAACAATCACCATGCGGACTTGGTCGTTGGCAAAACTGAGTACCTGTAATGCGCTGGTGTAGCTGAGCAGGCCGACAAGTTGTTCGGTAACCAGTTGTTCGGGGCTGATGGTTTCGGTAATGTCGAAGATGTTGAGGCTGCCTTCTTCGGGATTGTCGCTGCCGGCGACCGGATATTCGAGGTATTCGCTTGAGCGTACGCGTGCAATACGGCTGGGGATGTTGAAAAGGTCGGCGGCGATTTTGGAAGCAACGATGTTGGTTTCGTCGCTGCGGGTCAAGGCAAGCAGGAGGTCGGAGTCTGCCGCGCCTGCTTGTTCGAGGGTAAAGGGCGATGCGCCGTTGCCGACGATGGTTTGGACATCAAGACGGCTGCTGATACGGTTGAGCGCTTTTTCGTCGATGTCGATAATAGTGACGTCGTTGCTGGGAACGGAGGCAAGGTTTTGGGCGACGGTCGAACCGACTTGGCCGCTGCCGAGGATGAGTATTTTCACGGTAATCGGGTGTGTTCAGTAAAAATGAAATTGTAACAAAAGGCCGTCTGAAATTGGAGTTTTCAGACGGCCTGAGTTTTAAATAAGCCAGAGGGTTACCAGTAGCCCAAAACTTTCCACCACAAGATACCGGCAGTGCAGAATATCAGGATTTCAAGCACGCTCATGATGAAGCCGGCTTTCCACCATTCGGTCATGGTCACATAGTTGGAGCCGTAAATGACAGGAGCGGAACCAGTGGCGTAGTGGGTCAGCGACATCATGATGCCGGTAGCGGATGCCATAACCAGGGCAAACAGCATCGGTGGTGCACCCAAGGCCAAGCCTGCGCCGTAGAATGCGCCGAACATGGCGGTAACGTGTGCCGTGCCGCTGGCGAAAACGTAGTGGGCGTAGAGGTAGGCAAGCATCAACAGGGCACAGCCGGCTTCCCAACTCAAGCCCATGTGGGCGATACCGCTTTGCATGGAGTCGGACAACCAGCTGATGAGGCCCAGTTTGTTGAGGAAGTTTGCCATCATCACCAAGGCCGCAAACCAAACGATGGTGTCCCACGCGCTTTTTTCTTTCAGCGCATCTTCCCAAGTCAGTACGCCGGTCAAAAGACACAGGCTCAAGCCGAGGAAGGTGGTGGCGGTAGCGTCAACTTTTACACCGAACAGCATCTCGGGAATACCCGCCCACAACAGCAGCAGAACCAGGAAAATGCCCAGCATGATTTTTTCTTCACGCTTCATCGGCCCCATGGCAGCCAAATGCTCTTTTGCCAATGCAGTGGCGTTCGGGGTTTGTTTGATTTCAGGCGGATACAGGAAATACAGCACCAGCGGCATCAGTAGCATAGCAAGCAGGCCGGGTACGACCATTGCCAGGAACCAAGTACCCCAAGAGAGTTGGATTTGTGAATTGGTGGCTTTGGCAACCAATTCGACCACCAGTGGATTAGGTGCGGTGGCAGTGATAAAAATCAGACAGGTAATTACGTTGGAGTGGAAGTTGACCAAAGAAAGGTATTTACCGATTTTGCCTTCCGTACCTTTTTCAGGATCGGAGTCGAAGCTCAGTGCGATGGATTTCATAATCGGATGCACGATCGCACCGCCGCGTGCGGTATTACTCGGTGTTACCGGACCGATGACCAAGTCAGCCAGTGCCAAGCTGTAACCTACACCCAGCGTGCGTTTGCCGAAGAGGGAAATCAAGAGGTAGCCGATACGCATACCCAAGCCGGTTTTCAACAGGCCGCGCGAGATGATGATGGCGATACCGATCATCCAGATAAGTGAGTTATTGAGGCTGCTCAAAGCATCTTTGGTTGCGTCGGCGGCTTTTTCATTGGTCACGCCGGTCAGTGCAACCAAGGTAATGCCCAAAATCGCCATTGCGCCGATAGGCATGGCTTTGCCGATGATGCCGGCGATGATGCCGACGAACAATGCCAAAAGATGCCATGCGTCAGGCGATACGCCTTGGGGAACGGGGATAACGAACCAGATAAGCAGCGTCAGCACAAGTGCGACCGCAGCAGGAATTGGCTTGAAGCCCATGTTGAATCTCCTAATTTGAGGTATTGGGGAAATCGGATTTCAGACAACGTGTGCCTGATTTTGGCGGGAACAGGTCGTCTGAAACGTATTTGGGTGTGGTTATTTTTATGTTTTTCTTTTGGGGTATTTGGGTAATGCGTATTTTTGTGTTGCCATCTTTTTCAGACGACGTTTTCTTAAGGTTATTGCGTTTTGCCCTCTCCCTAACCCTCTCCCACGGGGAGAGGGGATAATGGCGCTGAAATCAACTATGTATCGGATTTTCTGTAATCTGTCCCCTTTCCCGTGGGAGAGGGTTAGAGAGAGGGTAAAACCTCAGATTTAGTAGGTTCGGTTGTGAAACCCAACAAAGAATTAAATGTTGGTTCATGTCCCAAGCTACGAGCATTTTCAGACGACCTCCTATATAGAAAAGGCCGTCTGAAAACAACGCTGTTTTACTCTTGTTCTTGCGGCAGGCCGTACTCTTCGGGGAAGGTGCGCAGCGAGCTTTGCAACACTGTTACCGCGCCGTCAATCAGGCCGCAGCGGCCGCTTCGTGGCAACAGTTGGCACAGGCTTTGTAAGGCGCGCAGGTCGTCGGAAGTACCGATGCCGGTGTCCACGCGGTTGAGCAGGCGGGAAAGCTGGAATGTGCCGCCTTTGCAAGGCGGGCATTGTCCGCATGAGTTGGAAGCAAAAAATTCCACATATTCGGCCACTTTGCGCACCACGCTGGTGCCTTCGGAAATCACAATCATCGCGCCGGTACCGAGGCTGGATTTGCGTTCGCGTACGGAAACGAAGTCCAAAGGCACATCCAAATCTTTGACGGTCAAAAGCGTGTTTGACGGGCCGCCGGTGAAGACGGCTTTAAACGTACGGCCTTCGAGCATACCGCCGCCGTGATCGTAAATCAGCGATTGCAGGGTCGTGCCCATCGGCAGTTCGTACAGGCCCGGGTTCAATACATCGCCGGAGAGCGAGTAGAGTTTTGTACCGGCCGCATCGCCCAAACCCAAAGATTTGTACCATTCCGCACCTTTGGCAAGGATTTGCGGAATATTGGCGAAGGTTTCGGTATTGTTGATAAGGGTCGGCTCACCGTTGACACCGCTTTCGGCAGGGAAAGGCGGCTTGCGGCGAGGGAAGGGGAAACCGCCTTCCAGCCATGAAATCACGGCAGTTTCTTCACCGCCGATATAACGGCCTGAAGTTTCAACCAGTTGTAAGTCCAAAGGTTTACCCAAATAGTTTTCGATACGGATAAACAAATCGCTATTTTTCCATTGCTCGATGGCCGGTGTGATGGAAGCGATGGATTCGGTTTGATGCGGGTTGACGTACAGAATCGCTTTGTTGGCACGGCAGGCAACGGCGGCAATCAGGACGCCTTCAATGACTTGGTGCGGCGTATTTGCCAGCAGTACGCGGTCTTTAAATGTACCCGGTTCGTCTTCGTTGGCATTGCAGACGACGTATTTGTCGCCATTTTTGCTTTGGGCGGCAACGGCGGCCTCCCATTTGCGCCAAGTCGGGAAACCTGCGCCGCCCATACCGCAAAGATTGGCATCTTGCAGTTTGGAAACAATGCTTTGAGGATCGGCAAGCGCAGCCAGCAGGCCTTCGCCGCCGCCGACTTTGCGCCAAGCGGCTAAATCTGCGCCGACTTGGCGGGAAGGATGCAGTAAGTTTTGATTGGCTTGATTCATGATTGTTGCTCCTGCAAACCGGCGTGTTCGCGCAAATCGAATTTGCCGTAGTCGGGATATAAAACGGGGGCTTTGATGTCGCTGGTCAGACCGGCGCGGGTCATTTCGCGTTGCAGGTCGTGGACGTGTCCGACACCGCCGCGTACTTTTTTCAGAGGCAGGCCGCAATTTGCCGCGGCTTTACCGGCACGGCGGCCGAAGCTGATGATGTCCAAAAGCGCATTGCCCATCAGGCGGTTGCGGCCGTGAATGCCGCCGGTTACTTCGCCGGCACAATAGAGGCCTTCGACGCAGGTCGCGCCGTCGCCGTTGATTTCGATACCGCCGTTTTGGTAGTGCAGGGTCGGATGAATCATGACCGGCTCAACAGCAGGGTCAATGCCGCATTTGTGGGCAACGTGGCCGAGCGTAACTAGACGGTTCAATACGTCGGGATCGTTTTCAATCAGACGCGGGGTATCGAGGAACACGCCGACCTGTCCGTCGCGCACCACGCCGCGGCCTTCACGGCACTCGCGCAAAATGGCGGCGGCAACGACGTCGCGCGGCTGCAATTCGTCAACGAAACGTTCGCCCAAGCCGTTGACCAGTTTAGTGCCTGCGGAACGTACGGCTTCGGAAATCAGCGCACCTGCCAAGTGCGGCGGATGGGCGACGCCGGTCGGATGGTATTGGAATGAATCGATGTCGCGCAGTTTGGCACCGATACGGTAAGCCATTACCAGGCCGTCTGCAGTCGCGCCATAGTGGTTGGAAGTGGCAAAACCCTGCAAATGCAGGCGTCCGCTGCCGCCGGTTGCCAATACCACGGCTTTGGCGTGAACCAACACCAAAGAGCGTTTTTCCAAATCGTACAAAATCGCGCCGACGCAGCGGCCGTGTTCGTCCGACAATAATTCGATGGCGGGGTGGCGGTTGAGCTGGGTAATGTTTTCGTCGAGTTCGACCGCCTCGCGCAGTACGCGCATCATTTCGAGGCCGGTAAAGTCGCGGTAGCTCAGGATGCGCGGCACGGTCGTACCGCCTGCACGTTTGCGGCTCAACATGCCGTTGCTGTCCGCGCCTTTGGTCAAGTCAAAAGTCATGCCCAAGCCAATCAGCCAGCGGATGGCGGATGGCGCATCAGTAACCATTTGGGCAACCAATTCTTTTTTGCCAACGTTGTGGCCGCCTTTGATGGTGTCGTCAAAGTGTTGCTGCAAGCTGTCTTCCGCGCCGACTGCCGCCTGAATGCCGCCTTCGGCCATCACGGTATTGCTGTCACCGATACGCAGCTTGTTCGCCATAATCACGCGCGCGCCTGCCTCGGTCGCGGATAACGCTGCTGCCGCACCTGCACCGCCGCCGCCGATAACCAATACGTCGGTGTTCAAGTGTTCTGCACCCGACAAATCATAGTCGTCAATCAGGGGATGACTGATTAAGAGTTTGGCCAAATCAGGATGGCAGTAATCGCCTTGGTTTGGACCGATAGGCAGTTTCACACGCGCATTTGCCTGATAGTCAGGGTGAAATTGGCTCAGTAATTCGTTTTTTTCAGGTAAATCGCCG